>Ga0207646_10000092_pt1 | contig 120151 bp, 110 predicted proteins | sample KBSK5502metaG_FD_184343 | JGI IMG/M metagenome (GOLD analysis project Ga0207646, IMG submission 184343) | Corn, switchgrass and miscanthus rhizosphere microbial communities from Kellogg Biological Station, Michigan, USA - KBS K5-50-2 metaG... | ecosystem: Host-associated > Plants > Roots >...
GCACGAAGCCGCCCGTGCCGTCGGGCAGGAAGGCGAAGTCGCGGGCGATGTCCCAGCCCGACCAGTAGTGGCCCAAGGCACCCGAGGTCTCGCTCAGCCCCGGCGCCCCGTAGGCGTGCAGGCCGCCCCAGCCGTCGAGCACGAAGCCGGACTGGGGCGCGTTCGCCCCCGGCTGGAAGTGCGCCACCCGGGCGATCTGCCAGCCCCACCAATAGGCGCTGCCGCTCAGCGGCGGGCTGCTGGCGGCGTTGACCCCGCCATACGCCTCGAGCGTGTACATGCCGTTGAATGGATGGGACCTTGTCGCCGTCGCGGACACGGCGACGCTGATGGTCGTCCACGGACTCACGACGCCTGCGCTCGAGTGGGCCCGCGCCCGGAACTGGTAGGTGTGCCCGACGTATCCCTCGACGAGCTTGGTGGCCGAGGTCACCGTTCCCAGGTCGTACCAACCCGTGTTCAGGGTGGAGTCGAGCTGCTGGACGTCGTATTTCGCCACCGAGCAGCTGCCAGCGGAGAGGCCGAGGGTGAACTCGGTCGTCGTGACGGTCGCCGGAGTCGTGATGCTGACCGGGCAGGAGAACCACGTGTTGAGCAGCGCCCACAGCTCGGGGGCTCCGCCGCCGTAGTTCAGGTTCCAGATTCCGACCCCACGCAGGTTGTCCGCGGTGACGAGAGCGTACTTGTGGGCCAGCGAGACCGTGTCGTCCCAGTAGAGCTCTCTGACACAGTTGAGCTGGGTGTTGACCCAGGTGTCATAGCGCTCCTGGCCGGCCGGGTCGTTGGCATCGCGATGGACCGTGTAGCTTCCCGGCTGCACGAAGCTCGCCGTCGATTCCTGGGATGCGTCCAGGTACGTGTCGGCGACCACGTCGCCAGTCGGATAACCATGCGGGGCCGAGTTGGCCACGCACGCCTTGCGCCCGTAGTACGGGACGCCGAGGATGACCTTCGACGCCGGAACTGTCGCGGTGTACTGGCTCGCGACCGACGAATCGTTGTAGTAGTAGCTGCCCAGCGGAGCCGTCGGGCCGAGGCAGAACCGGCTGCAGCTGAGCGGCGCATGTGAGTAGTTGGAGTACTCGAGGTCGTAGGCCATGACGAAGAACGAATCCGTGTTCGGTGCCATTCCCTGCACGTCGAAGAACCCGTAAGGATCCGCCGCCGAGCTCGCGTACGTGTCCACAGACAGATACGAGCCGGAGGTGGCCGAGCGCAGGCTCGCGACAAAGCTCGTGAACGTGTGGCGCGCCCACGACGGATCGCCCGTGCCGCAGCTGCCGTTGAGCCCTTCGTAGTCGACGTTGACGCCGTCGACGCCCTTCGCCTTGATCTCGGTGGCCGTGTCTGCGATCGTCGTCGCCCCATGCGTGAGACCCGCGCACATCGCGGGCGTGCCGGGAGTGAAGTCCTGAAGGATGATCGTGACGACCACCTTGGCGCCGTGCGCGTGGGCGGCGCTCACGAGGTTCGGCACCGCGGCGGAGTTCCAGACGTTCCAGTCAGAGTCGGTGACGAAGTGCCCGCTTCCCGATTGCACGTGCAGGCCGAAGAACGCGACAGTGCTGACCAGAGAGAAGTCCCAGGTCGGGTACCCGACCGTGGGGTCGCTCAGACTGCTCGCGAGAGCAAAACCGAAGACCTCGCGCTGCGGGCCCGAATTGGGCGTCACCGTGCGCGGGATCAGGCTCGAGATGGCCTGCGCGTGCTGCGAAGCGGAAGCCACGGGTGAAGCCGCGACGGCGCTCGAGGTTTCCGAGCCGACCACCGCAGCGACCGCAAGCAGCACCAGGCTGAGTTGGTGTATTCGTTTCAGCGGCATAGGCGGGTTAACGGAGTTTTGCACTGTACACGTCGGTCCCCCAGACCGTCAACCGATTCGAACGGGGCCGCGGGTTCACTGGGCCGGCGACATTCGGAAAAGGAATGTGAATGCCGCCCGACAGCAGTTAAAACGGGCGACTGGCGCGTTCATTGCCCGAGCGCCGAAACCATGAGTGCGCCTTTTTCAGAGCCTTGATCTACTCGTGACGCAGGCAGTGGGAATCGGCATCGCGATCCTCCTGCTGTGCGCGCTGCTGGCCTGCCTGTGGCTGAGCTGGCGGCGTCCGTTCGTCGCCCTGGGCCTGCTCGTGGCCGGGATGGCGGTGCACAACTTCGCGATCATGCTGCTGCTGCGCCTCGGTGCTCCGGATTACCTGGTGCGCGCGGTCCAGGGCTGGAAGGAGGCCCTGCTTCTGCTGCTCACCACAATTGCTGTGAGCCGCATCTGGCGACAGCGGCACGCGAACTCGCTCGGACCGATGGTTACGAGCGATTGGCTCGCGCTCGGTTTTGCCATCCTTTGCGTCGTCTACTTCTTGATCCCGCCGTCGTTGCTGAGCTCTGACGCCGGGCTGGCGCAGCGGCTGGTCGGCCTGCGCACTTTGTTCATGATCCCGCTGCTCTATTTCCTCGGCCGCACACTGCTGGCCGCCGACGATCGGGAAAGGCTGACAGTCGTGTATCTCTGTCTCGGCGCCGCGGCGATGGTGACGATCGTCGGCGTGTACGAGCTCTTTTTCGTGCCCACACGCATCTGGCTCGATTGGGGCGTCAACCAGTACTCGAGCTTTCTCGGATTCACCTACCACGGCCCATACGGCCTGCCGGAGAACTTCTTCGTCACCCTGAGCGACGGCACGCTCATTCGGCGCATGGTCTCGACCTACATCAGCCCGCTCGGCCTGGCTTACAGCAGCGTCATGCTCTTCCCGCTCGCGGTGGCCGCGATGGACCGCCGCGTTTCACAGAAGGTCGCTCGCTGGATCGCGGTCGCGACCGCTCTGCTCATCCTCGGCGCAGCGTTGTCCATCACACGGCTGGCGCTGTTCGGCCTGATCGGCGAAGCTGTCTTGCTGACCGTGCTCCTGCGGCGCGCGTGGATCGCCGCCCTGGTGCCGGTCCTGATCGCGGCCAGCATCGCCGCCCTGCTTCCCTACTCCTCGATCGCGCCGACGGTCGACCGCAACCTCACGGCGGTGCACCGCGGCGCCATCTCATGGACGGTCCCGGGTAGCGACTCCTCGAGCGCCGAGCACTCCGACTATCTCAAGGCCGACCTCCTGGTCGATTTCCAGCACCCGCTCGGCCTGGGCACGGGAGCGTCGACGATCCGCTACGGCAAGCTCGTCGGCACCGGCGAGAGCGCGATCCTGGGGATTTTCGGCGACCTCGGACTGGCCGGCGGCTTCATGTACCTGGCGCTGTACGCTCTGGCGGTCTGGCAAGGATTCCGCGCCTTCAGGTTGTCGAGGGCGGCATCGCTGGAAGAGCTGCTCCCGCTGACCGCCCTGGTGGGCGGCCTCGCACTGGCGCCGATCACGCTCACCAGCGACGTGTGGGGCGACCTCTCCGTCACCTTCGTGTTCTGGTGGGTGGCCGGGGCGAGCACCACCATGTGCGCAAAGAGGGCGAAGCGGGCCGCGCGGCCTTCGTGGGAGCGGAGCTGGAGCCGGAAGCCGGCCCTGGGCTGACCCGGTGGCTCTATCTAATATGGTCACCGAGGTGAGCGATTGAGCGTCGACTGGAAGGGCAAGCGCGTCGTCGTCACCGGCGGCCACGGCTTCCTCGGCAGCCGAGTGGTGGCGCAGCTGCGCGCTCACGGCGCGGCCGACGTCTCGACGTTCGGCAGCCGCGACTACGACCTCACGCGACAAACCGAAGTCACGCGCATGTACCGCGACCTGAGGCCGGAGATCGTGGTGCACCTCGCGGCGCGTGTCGGAGGCATCGGGGCCAACCGCGCCAATCCCGGCCGCTTCTTCTATGACAACGCGATCATGGGCATCGAGATGATGGAGCAGGGCCGGCTCAACGGAGTCGAGAAATACGTGCAGGTCGGCACCGTCTGCGCCTACCCGAAGTTCGCGCCGATCCCCTTTTCGGAAGACGACCTGTGGGGCGGCTACCCCGAAGAGACCAACGCCCCATACGGGCTGGCGAAAAAGATGCTGCTGGTGCAGGCCCAGGCGTACCGCCAGCAGTACGGGTTCAACGCGATCTACCTCCTCCCCGTCAACCTGTATGGGCCGGGTGACAACTTCGATCCCGACTCTTCGCACGTCATCCCCGCCCTGATCCGCAAGTGCGTCGAGGCGCGTGATAGCGGTGCGCCCTTCATCGAGGTCTGGGGCACGGGGTCTGCGACTCGCGAGTTCCTGTACGTAGACGACGCCGCGCGCGGCATCGTGCTCGCGGCGGAGCGCTACGAGAAGCCTGAGCCTGTAAACCTCGGCTCGAGCAGCGAGATCTCGATTCGCGACCTGGTCACGCTCATCGCGCGCCTGACGGGCTTCAAGGGCGAGCTTCGGTGGGACGCCACCAAGCCGGATGGGCAGCCCCGCCGCAAGCTCAACGTCGACCGTGCCCGAAACGAGTTCGGCTTCGAGTCGAAGGTCAGCTTCGAGGAGGGCCTGCGGAACTCCATCGATTGGTTCGAGACCAGCCAGGCCGAGGTCAGGCCAGCTCGAACTTCTTGATCCCGGACTTCTGAAGCGCGAGCTCCCACAGGAACCACGGGTTGTCGACCAGGTAGCGGCGCCACAGGCGGCCGGGGTCGGTGCCCAGCCGGTAAGCCCACTCCAGGCCGGAGCGCTGCATCCAGCGGGGAGCCTGCCGAACCGACCCGCTGAGGAAGTCGAACGCTGCGCCGACTCCGATCAGCACCGGCGCGTCGAGCATCGGCCGCATGCGCGCCATCCACCGGTCCTGCTTGGGAGAGCTCATGCCCACCCAGACCACATCGGCCCGCGCGGCGTTGATCAGGCTCGCCGCGGCCGGGGTGCTCAGCTCGTCGAGCGGCGCGAACGGAGGCTCATGCACTCCCGCCACGTCGAGGCCGGAGAAGCGCTTGCTCATCGCGGCCGCGAGCCGCTGCGCGACGCCCGCGCCGCCTCCATAGAAGAAATGGCGGTGCCCGACGCGCAGGGACCGCTCGAGCTCCGCCAGCACCAGGTCAGGCCCGTACACGCGGCGCACGTTGCGATAGCCGTTCCAGCGGGCGACCCACACGACCGGCATGCCGTCGGGGGTCACCATGCCAGCCGAGTTGAAGATTTCCCTCACCTCGGCGGACCTCCGGCACTCCATGATCGAGTGCACGGGACACACGCAAACGTACTGGCGGTCACCCGACTTGATCCAGCCGTCGATGCGCTCGAGCGCCGCCTTCATGTCGATCGCGCTGACGCCGACGCCGAGGATGTTGACCCGATCCACGGCCCGAAAGGGTACGCCCCGAGCTCAGATCCGCTCAGGCGCCCCAGATGCCCTTGGCGATGTCCCAGCCCGGCCAGTAGGCGTGCCCACCGCCTGCAGCGGCGCCGTGGCGCCGTTGACCCGGAAGGCATGCAGCCCGCCATAGCCGTCGAGCACGAAGCCGCCCGTGCCGTCGGGCAGGAAGGCGAAGTCGCGGGCGATGTCCCAGCCCGACCAGTAAGCGCTGGTCTGGATGCTGATCGGGGCCCCATACGGGTGCAGCCCGCCGTAGCCGTCGAGTACGGCGCCCGATTGCGGCGAGTTCACTTCCGGCTGTGCGTGCGCCGCCCTGGCAATGTTCCAGCCGGGCCAGTAGGCGGTGACGTTTGGCGACGGACCGACGTCGCCGTGCACGCCGCCCCAACCGTCGAGCGTGTAAGGGCCCTTGAGCGGCGCCGTCGTCGTGACGCCGTAGTACTGGCCGACGAACTGGCGCAGGAACCCGCCGTCATCGTCGGTCGACGTCGACATGTGTGTGTTGCAGGCGCTGCAGTAACCGGGCGCGTCAGTGGTGGTGATTCCGCCGTTGTTGGTGATCCCGTCGTGCTGCGCGTCGGTGTTGTTGGTCTGGCACGAGTTACCGGCTCCGAACAGCACCGCGATCAGGCCGGCCGCATAGAGGTTCGAGGCGTGGCTGATGAAGTACTGGGCCACGTTGTCCTGGTAGTGGCCGCACGTGTTGTTCATGGTCAGGAAGTACTGGTTGCCCTCTGGCACCTGCCAGACCACCTGCGGCCGCGCAGTTCTCGTGTGCAGCTCGGCCACCCACGACAGGTAGCGCGCGAAGTTCGGGAACCTGGTGTTGGACGGGTCCCACCAGAGCGTGAAGCCGCCGTTGTCGGCGCCCTGCTTCTCCCACCATCCCGCGTCATGGTCGTCGACGTCGTTGAACACCAGGTCCCACGTGCTGCCAAATGGGTTGCTTGACAGGCCGGCGGAGTCGAGGAAGGCAGCCGTCTTGTCCGCCTCGGCGACGGCATTGACGGTCGGGCTCGTGTCGCTGGCGATGTCTATGCCACTCCCCCACTCCGAGGCATGGATGGCCAGGATTGCGTTCGGCCCGTACAGGTCGCGCAGCTTGAGCAGCGCGAATGCGAATCCCTGCGCTGTGTTCGGAATGCCGGAGACTTCGCCGAAGCCCGAGCTGGCGACGCTTGCGCTCAGCGTCGAGGCGGCCCCTCCGGCCGCGCGCTGCTCCAGGTAGCCCCACAGGTCCGGTTCGATCTGGACCACGACCGTCTTGCCGTACGCGCCCGCGGCCTGCATCAGCAGCTTGAAGTTCGCGTAATACGCGGCCATCGTCGCCGCGTTGTTGAGATTGCCGTAGTCGCGGTCGGACTCACTCGCCCCCGTCGACGGATGCGACTGCAGGAGCTCGTAATAGCTGAAAACCGGGATGTAGCCGCTGCCGGCCGAAGCGGTCATGTACAGCCCGGCAAAAGCGCCGGTGGGCGAGTTCCAGGTCTCCCAGCCTGTGCCCGTGTTGACGCCGCCCGTGAGGTACTGGTACCGGTAGCGCCACAGCACGCCGCTCGAGGTCATCCAGCCGAGGTCGGAGGGCTGGCTCGCCAGGCCGAAATGCAGCCGGTCCTGCGGCAGGGCTGTGACACCGCTCAACATCGACGCGGGCGCACGCACTGGTCCGAGGGCTGCAACGACGGCGCTGGCCAGAACGCCGGCCAGCAATCCCCTGTAAGCCAAGCTGCGGATTGTGCGCCGGGTGGCCCGACGACTCGCCTCCATTCGAGTAAAGAGAGTTAAATCGGCACGAAATGCCGTCCATTGCGCTCATCGGCGCGAACGGCCAGCTGGGCACCGACCTCGTCGAGCAATCCGGCTCCGGTCGCGATGTGATGCAGGTCACCCGGCGCGAGCTGGACATCCGCGAGCACCGGCACGTTGCTGAATTTCTCGCCCAGACCCGACCCGAGGTCATCATCAACACCGCGGGGTTCGTCAACGTGGAGGAATGCGAGGTCGCCGTGGACGAAGCGTTCGCGATCAACGCGCACGCGGCCCGCAACCTTGCGATCGAAGCCGAGCGGCTGGGCGCGTATCTCGTGCACATCAGCACCGACTACGTCTTCGACGGCTCGAGCCGCGTTCCCTACCCTGAGACCGCCGCCACCGCGCCTCTCAACGTCTATGGCCGATCGAAGCTGGAGGGTGAGCACCACGTACGCACCCTGTGCCGCCGTCATCTGATCGTGCGGTCGTCCGGCCTCTATGGGGTTGCGGGCAGCTCCGGCAAAGGCGGGAACTTCGTCAAGACGATGCTGCGCCTGGGCCGGGAAAAAGGCGAGGTGAAGGTCGTCGAAGACCAGGTGCTCACGCCTACGAACACAAAAGACCTCGCTCAGACCATGTGGCGAATGGTCGACCGCGGGGCGCAGGGGCTGTTTCACGTCACCAACAGCGGCTCGTGCTCCTGGTATGAGTTCGCCCGCGCGATCTTCGAGCTGAGCGGCCTCGACGTTGCCGTTGAGCCGACGGACAGTGCGAGCCTCGGCTACAGGGCGAAACGGCCCGCGTATTCGGTCCTGGACAACGGCCGGCTCGAGAAGGCGGGATTCGAACGCCTGCGGCCGTGGCGTGAGGCGCTCGCGAACCATCTCGAGGTCATGGCTCCGCTAACGTAGCCAGGCTGGAGATGGTGAACCACCTGATCCGCCCCCACGGGGGCGCCCTGCTCGATTTGATCGTGCCGTCGTCACGCGCCGACGACCTGAAGGCCGAGTCGCTGGGCTGGCCCTCGTGGGACCTGACGCCGCGTCAGCTCTGCGACCTCGAGCTGCTGCTGAACGGCGGTTTCTCCCCCCTCGACGGATTCATGGGCAAGGCCGACTACGAGTCCGTGCGCGACAGGATGCGCCTGGCGGATGGAACCCTCTGGCCCATCCCGGTGACGCTCGACGTCTCCGACGAGCTCGCAGCCACGCTCGAGAGCGGCGACTGGCTGAGCCTGCGCGACGAGGAAGGCGTGATGCTGGCCGTCCTCCATGTCAGCGACGTTTATGAGCCCGACCGCCAGGCGGAGGCCGCGGCCGTGCTCGGGACGACCGACCCGAACCATCCCGGGGTAGATCACGTGCTGAACCGCTCGCGGCGTTTTTGCGTAGGCGGCCGTGTCGAGGGTATCCAGGCGCCCTCGCATTATGACTACCGCGACCTGCGGCACACGCCGGCCCAGCTGCGCGAGCACTTTTCGCTGCTCGGATGGCGGCGGGTCGTCGCGTTCCAGACGCGCAACCCGCTGCACCGGGCTCATCTCGAGCTGACGCTGCGCGCGGCGAAGGAGGTCGAGGCGAACCTGCTGATCCACCCGGTGGTCGGTCTCACCAAGCCCGGCGACGTGGACCACTACACGCGGGTCCGCTGCTATCAGAGCATCATGCCCAGCTACCCGCACGGCACGGCGACGCTTTCGCTGCTGCCGCTGGCGATGCGCATGGGTGGTCCGCGCGAAGCCGTATGGCACGGCATCATCCGCAAGAACCACGGCGTCACCCACTTCATCGTCGGGCGCGACCACGCCGGGCCGGGGAGCGACGCGTCGGGCAGGCCGTACTACGGACCTTACGACGCGCAGGACCTCTTCAAGAAGTTCGAGGACGAGCTCGAGGTGAAGATGGTCCCGTTCCGGCAGATGGTGTACGTCGAGAACCGCGACGAGTACATGCCGGAAGACCAGGTGCCCGAAGGCTCGCGCGTGCTCAACATCTCGGGCACCGAGCAGCGCCGGCGGCTCAACGAAGGCAAGGACCTACCCGCGTGGTTCACCCCGCCCGCGGTCGCTGCCGAGCTCCGTCGCTCCTATCCCCCGCGATCCCGGCAGGGCGTCACCGTTTTCTTCACGGGCCTCTCGGGATCGGGCAAGTCGACGATCGCGAGCGTGCTGCTGGTGAAGTTGATGGAGATCGGCGGGCGGCCGGTCACGCTGCTCGACGGCGACCTGGTCCGCAAGAACCTGTCGTCTGAGCTCGGCTTCACCAAGGAGCACCGCGACCTGAACATCCGCCGGATCGGGTTCGTCGCGGCGGAGATCACGAAGAACGGCGGCGTCGCGGTGTGCGCGCCCATAGCCCCCTACGACGCGACGCGGCGCGAGGTACGGAAGATGGTCGAGGCCGGCGGCGGGTTCGTGCTCGTGCACGTCGCGACCCCGCTCGAGGTCTGCGAATCGCGCGATCGAAAGGGGCTGTACGCGAAGGCGCGCGCGGGCCTGGTCAAGGAGTTCACCGGCATCTCCGATCCATACGAGGAGCCCACAGACGCCGACGTGGTCATCGACACCACGGCGACGACACCTGCCGAGGCTGCGCAGGATGTGCTCCTCCACCTGGAGCGCGAGGGCTACATCTAGCACCGGTTGGCGGGTGGCGGACGGGTTGGGATTTGAACCCAAGACAGCCTTGCGGCTGTACAGCATTTCCAGTGCTGCGCCTTCGACCGGACTCGGCCACCCGTCCTCAGCCGGAAAAGTCTACCGGCGGGACTTCCTACTCGATCCCGGCGCTGCTCAGGCTCTTGTCGAGTCGCAGCTCTCCGTGATATCGGACTCGAACCCTCCGTTGGCCCACGTGAGCGTGCCGGACCAGGTTCCCTTGAAGTTGTACTTCCGGCTGCCGTCGACTATGAGCGTCATGGTGCATGTCCCGTTGGCCGACACTTTGCCCGCGTCCTTCGTAATCACCAGTGTCATGCCGCTCGTGGGATCGCCGGTGAACGCAATCCTCCACGACGAGTTTGCCGTGATGTTGCCACCGGGCGTTGGCAGGGTGTCGTAGTAGCCCGCTTGCACCGTGTACGCGTGGTTCGGGCAGTCGTAGTACTGGCTCGCGTCACAACTGACGTTGCCGAAGGCCGCCTTGATCGAAGACGTGGCAGCAGCCATCGCGGTCGCTCTCATCCTGCTCGGGAAGGTGATCGCGGCCGTGCCGTCGACCGCGTTGGCGGTCTGAGAGGTCTCGTCGTAGAGGTCGGTGTTCAGCATCGTCACCTGGTGGTAGCCCTCGATGACCGCGATCGAGCTCGGGTCGGACACGCTGATGCCATCGATCTGGACCGCGCCCGCCTGGTTGGGCAGCGTGACCGTGATCGAGGTCGACGGTATGTCCACGCGCCACGAGTAGTAGAAGAGGTCGTGCACGCGGCCCGTGTCCTTGCGCACCGTGTACGTCTGCGTGCGCTGGTTGTCGTTCCACGTCATCGACACCGTGACCTTGCTCGTCGATGAGTCGAGATCCTGGGCCGACACCACGGACACGTTGCTGATCGCCTGGTTCGCGGTGGTGGCCATCATCCCCGCCACCGCGTCCTTGCTGAAGAGCAGGTCGGACGTGCCGCCCGGCACGAAGGTCGCGTTCGACATCATCCCGTCGACGTCGCCGCGGGCCTGGGCCGCGAAATAGTCGGCGACCGCCCGCCTGGGGCTGTACGTCGACGACAGCGAGGCGTTGGCGAGCACCGCGCCGCCTCCGAGCACCAGGATCAGGAACACCGCCACAGTCCCGACGATGAGGAGCATCCGCGAGCCCCCGCGCCTGGCAGGCTGTGGGCCGAGGGCCGAAGGCATGGGGATGGGCGCCGCCATGGGAGGCGGTGAGTAGGGCGAGTACTCGGGCGGTGCGCTTGGCGGCGGTGGCGGCGGCGGGTACGGGGGCGGCGCAGGCGCCCCTGAATGCTGCGGCGGCTGATAAGGGGGCGGCGAAGTCGGAGGCGGAGGAGGCGCTGGCAGCTCAGGCGGCGGGGGCGAGGTTATGGCGCTGGCACCATACTCCCTTCCGGCTAGAGAGGCCCGCCGAGCACCCTCGGGCCCTCGGCCCCGGCCACGATGCAGGTGTCCGTCATGCCGACGAACAGGCCGTGCTCGACGACGCCGACCGTCGCCTTCAACGCCGCGCCCAAGGCTGCGGCGTCCTCGATGCCGCCGTCGAAGCTGAGATCGAGGATCAGGTTGCCGTTGTCCGTGATGTAGGGCTGCTCCTCCCCGCCCCGGACCTTCAACCCGGTGCAGAGCCTGGCCAGGCGTTCAGCCGTGCTGCGCCACAGGAATGGCACCACCTCGACCGGCAGCACCCCCTTCCCGAGCTGGTCGACCACCTTGGATTCGTCCACCACGGCGACGAAGCGCTTGGCCGCGGCCGCGACCAGCTTCTCGCGGAAGAGCGCGCCACCCCGGCCTTTGATCAGGCTGAGCTTCGGGTCGACCTCGTCCGCCCCGTCCACGGCCAGGTCGATGGGCCCCACGAGGTCCTCGACGATGGGGATGCCGCCGGCCGCCGCGAGCTCCGCGGTCGCGCGCGAGGTCGGCACGCCGCGCAGCTTCATCCCCTCCTCGACCAGGCGGCCGACGCCCTCCGTGAAGTATTTGGCCGTCGAGCCGCTGCCGAGTCCGATCAGCATTCCGTCGCGCACCAGCTCGAGGGCTTTGTCGGCCGCCGCGCGCTTCAGCGCGTCCTGGTCAGCCAACCGCGTCGCGAATCGCCCTGATCCCCGCGGCCACGCCTGGCTTGAAGCCAAACACCGCGTTGCCGGCCACCAGCACCGTCGCCCCGGCCGGGACTACCAGCGGCGCCGTCTCGGCGTCGATGCCGCCGTCGACCTCGATCTCGACGTCGGGGGCCAGCTCCCGCACTCGCCGCACCTTGTCGGGGCTGTGCGGGATGAACGCCTGGCCGCCGAAGCCAGGCTCGACGGTCATCACGTTGACCATGTCTATATAACGCGCGATCTCCCGCAGCGATTCGACCGGGGTCGCGGGGTTGATCGCGACCGCGGCCTTGACGTTCAGGTCCTTGATCCGCTGCACCGTCCGGTAGAGCGAGGACGTCGCCTCGACCTGGACGATGATGAGGGTCGCGCCCGCCCGGACGAACATCTGGATGAAGGGGTCCGGGTGCTCGACCATGAGGTGGGCCTCGATCGGGAGGTCGGTCAGGCTGCGCACGGCCGCGACCATGCCGGGACCGAAGGTCAGGTTGGGGACGAAATGGCCGTCCATGACGTCCACCTGGATGCGGTCCGCCCCCGCTGCCTCCGCCTCGCGGACCTGCTCGCCGAGCCTGGTCAGGTCCGCGGAGAGGATCGAGGGCACGATCTGGATCTTGCTCACCCGCGCTATTTCCCGGCCGCGGCCCTGTCGATCAGCCATCGCGCGCCCGCAATCATCCCCGAAGGCACCTCGCCCCGGCGGGCACGGGCGACGGCGTCCGCCTTGCCGGCTCCGGTCGCGAGCACCAGCACGCGGCGGGCGCCCTGGAGGGCGGGCAGGGTCATGCTGACCCGGTCGGGTGGTGGCTTGGGCGAGTTGCGGATGCCGACCGTCCACCCGCTCGCCTGCAGGCCCGGATGCCCCGGGAAGAGCGACGCGGTGTGGCCGTCCTCGCCGACCCCGAGGATCACGACGTCGAGCGGTGCGTGCCATTCGACGATCCGGCTGTAGAGGTCGGCGCCCTCGTCCGGTCCGAGCTCGGCGGGCATGCGGTGGACCGACGCCGGCGAGACGCGGTCGAGCAGCACCTTGCGCGCCTCTCGGTAATTGCTGTCCGGATGATCCGGCGGGACGCACCGCTCGTCGCCGAAAAGGATCGCCACCCTGCCCCACTGGACGTCCGCCTGGGCGAGCAGCTCGTAGCACCGCATCGGCGTGCCGCCGCCGGCCAGGGTCAGGCTGCGCGCGCCCTCCGCGAGAGCTTCGGCGATTTCCGCGGCCGCCGACTCGGCCACGTCCTCCGCCGTCTCGAAGATGGCGAACTCCGGCACTACAGCGCGCGCATGAGCTCGGCCGCCGCAGTGAGCGAGCGGTTGTAGACCGCGTCCCGGGCGCCGATCGACAGCAGGTTGAGCAGCATCGTCGACTCGTCGAGCGGCGGCACGCGCTGGACGTGCCGCAGCACCTCGCCGTCGCCGATGTCGATCATGGTCAGCAGCACGTCCGAGGTGTCGGCACGGCGCCGCTCGCGGGCGACGACCTTGGGCTGCGGCGGCAAGCTCTCGCCCGGCGCCTCGCCGGTGGAGGTGTGGTGGAGCGACTCGAGGTTTTGCACGACTACCTCGCGGTGCCTGGCGGCCTTGCGCTGGGCGATCTCCATGGCCGCGTCGTCCTCGCCGCCCGTCGGGTGCAGGCGCTGGAACTCGCCGCTCTCGGGCGGCCGTGGGCGTTGCGGGTCGCGCTGGATCGAAAGGGAGAACGACTTGCCCGCCGCCGAGCCGGCGATGCGGAGGGAGCTGATCTCGCCCTGGGCCAGTTGGCCGCGGTCCATCGATCGCAAGGCGACCTGTACGGGCCGCCAGCCCTCCGCCTTGAAGATCGCGGCCACCACTCCCCCGCCCCCCGCGGCCGCGTGCTCCAGCTTCCAGCCCAGGGCCGACGAGAGCCACCCGACCATCAGCGCGGCCCCGATGCGGTTGCCGCGGCCTTCGCCGGCGTAGTCGATCCCGACCTCGGAGATGCCCTGGACCAGGCCGCGGCGCTCCTCGGGCGCGAAGAACTGGGCCGCCGTCTCCCGCCACGGCGTCAGTCGCTCCCACTGCAGGTCCGCCAGCCCGAGCTTCTTGTGCGAGCGCTCGGCCAGCTCGGCGAGGCCGACGAACGAGTGGAACGGGCGCTCGAAGCGCGCCGAGTCGACGACCAGCGCGTCGCATACGCGCAGCGCGTCCGTCAGCTCACCCGAGCCGAACGGAGGCGTGGCCAGCCACCACATGTAGGTCGGCACACCGCTCACGAGCAGCGGATCGACAAGCGCGGCGAGGTGCGACCCGGCCGCGCCGTGCACGTGCAGCGTCACCACCTCGCACGGCGCCGGCTGGTCGGAAGGACCATGGATCGGGTGCGCCGTGACCGTCGCTTCGATGCGGCCGGCGCGGACCTGCGGCTGGTCGCGGACGACAATCGCCAGGCAGGGATGGTGCATAGAGATGTCCGTGATGGCCTTGATCGCGCGCTTCTCCTCGGCCGCGTCTGGGGCGACCGCGACGAGCGTCATCACGCAGTTGCGCGAATGCGGGTGCTCCTCGTCGCCCGCGTCGACCTGCGCGAACGACCGCCGGGCGCGGTTGAGGGCGTTGAGCACGTCCGCGATGGTCACGGATTCGCCGTGCCATTCGAGGTCCGGCGCCGTGCTCAGGCTCATGGCCGGTGCCACTCCCGGCCGTCCGCCTGGAGCAGCCTGGCCGCCGCGGGCGGACCCCAGGTCCCAGACTCGTACATCTGGAGCTGCGGCCGGTCGTCGCGCCACGCGGCCTCGATGGGATCGATGAGCTTCCAGGCGGTCTCCACCTCGTCGGCCCGCGTGAAGAGCGTCGGGTCGCCGATCATGCAGTCGAGCAGGAGGCGTTCATACGCCTCTGGCGTCTCGACCAGGAACGAGGTGGCGTACTCGAAGTCCATCGTCACGCTGCGCAGCCTCACCCCGGCGCTCGGCACCTTCGCGCCGAACTTCAGCGAGATGCCCTCCTCGGGCTGGATGCGCAGCGTGATGGCGTTGGGGTCGAGCTCTTCCGCGGCCTCCCTGCCGAAGGTCAGGTGCGGCGGTTTCTTGAACTGGATCCGGAGCTCCGTCGCGCGCTTGGGCATGCGCTTGCCGGCGCGGATGTAGAAGGGCACGCCGGCCCACCGCCAGCTGTCGACGAAAAGGCGCAGCGCCGCGAAGGTTTCGGTGAGCGACCCCTGGGCGACGTTCTTCTCCTCGCGATAGCCGACCACCCGCTCGCCGAGCACCCAGCCCTTCGAGTACTGGCCGCGGACGGTGGCGTGCGCGACCTCCGCGTCCTCGATCAGGCGGATCGCGCGCAGGACCTTCACCTTCTCGTCGCGGACGGCGTTCGCGTCGAAGGCGACGGGCGGCTCCATCGCCACGAGCGCGAGCAGCTGCAGGGCGTGGTTCTGGACGATGTCGCGCAGGGCGCCGGCCTTGTCGTAGTAGCCACCGCGCAGCTCGACGCCAATCTCTTCGGCGGCGGTGATCTGCACCGAGTCGATGAGGTTGCTGTTCCAGACCGGCTCGAAGATCGAGTTGGCGAACCGGAACGCGAGGATGTTCTGGACGGTCTCCTTGCCTAGGTAGTGGTCGATGCGGAAGACCGAGTCCTCGTGGAAGACGCGCTGGAGGATCTTGTTGAGCTCGCGCGCGGATTTCAGGTCCGAGCCGAACGGCTTCTCGACCACTATCCGGTGGAATCCCCCGCCGGTGGCGAGCGCGGCGGCCTTCAGCTGCTCGGTGATGGTCTCGTAGGTTGGCGGCGGCGTCGCGCAGTAGTAGATCCGGTTGCCGCCGGTATGGCGCGAATGGTCGAGCTCGTCGAGCTTGCGCTGCAGGGCGCGGAAGTCCTCGACCTTGCCAAAGTCGACCTTGACGTAGAAAGCCTCCTGCAGGAAGGCCTGAAGTACCGTCTGGTCGATCGGCTGCGTGCGCGAGTGCTCGGAGATGACCTCCGACGCATGCTTGCGAAACGCGTCGTCGGACAGGTCGTCGATGGCCGCCCCGACCACCGCGAACCCTGGCGGGAGGACGCGCTGCTTGGCCAGGTTGTAGATCGCCGGCAGCAGCTTCTTGCTGCTGAGATCGCCGGTGGCGCCGAAGATGACCATGATCGAAGGGTCGGCGACGCGGTAGTCGTGCAGCCCCTCCACCAGGGGATTCTGCTGAGTGATGGTGCTCACGCCTGGACTTTCTCGCCCTTCGCGTCGGTCACCACCGCGTGGCCGCCGAACTGGTTACGCATCATCGCCAGCATCCGGTCGCCGAAGGTGTTCTCCATCCGGCTGCGGAAGCGCGCGAACAGCGACTCGGCGATGATCGGCACGGGCACCGACTCGTCGATCGCCGCCTCGACCGTCCACCTGCCCTCCCCCGTGTCCTCGACGTAGCCCTTGATGCTCGACAGGTCGGGATCCATCGCCAGCCCGCGCGCGATCAAATCGAGCAACCAGGAGCGGACCACGCTTCCGGTTCGCCACGCCTCGGCGATCGCCTGCATGTCCATCCCGGGGAACTGCTTGGAGAGCTTCATGACCTGGAAGCCCTCCGCGTACGCCTGCATCAGCCCGTATTCCACGCCGTTGTGCACCATCTTCACGAAGTGGCCCGAGCCCTCGGCGCCGGTGCGCACGAGGCCGCCGCCGTCCGGAGCCAGGTCCTTGAGCAGGGGCACACAGTGGTCGTAGGTCTCCTGCTCGGCGCCGACCATGAGGCTGTAGCCGTACTCGAGTCCCCAGATGCCGCCCGACGTGCCGGCGTCCATGTAGTGCATGCCCTTGGCCTTCACCCGGGCGGCGTCCTGCAGCGCGAGCTTCCAGTTGGTGTTGCCGCCGTCGATGATGATGTCCCCCGGTTCCGCGAGCTCGATCAGCTTGTCGATGGTCTGGGTCGTGGGGTCGCCGGCCGGGACCATGATCCACATCACTCGCGGCTTCGACTGGAAGGCCTTCACGAAGTCTTCGAGGGTGTTCGCGCCGGCGGCGCCCTGCGCGACGTGGGCCTTGACCGCGTCGGGCGACTGGTCGAAGGCGATCATCCGGTGCCCGCGCTTCAGGAGGCGCAGCACCATGTTGCCGCCCATGCGGCCCAGGCCGACCATCCCCATCTCCATGGCTGTCCTCCCGAGCGTTCTTTTTAGACGGCGGACTTGACCTCGGCCGCGAGCGCCTTCCAGCCGGCCGCTGCGTCCTTGCCGAGCGTGACCCGCAGCAACGGCAGCCGCCGGGACGTGAGCGACTGCAGGTCGCCCAGCGACTGCGCCTGCTTGAGGACCGAGAAGCTGTACGGCTGGCCCGGGATCGCAACGTCCTTGGTGTCGTCCTGCACGATCTGCAGGAACAGGCCGGTCTTGGGCCCGCCCTTGTGCAGCTGACCCGTCGAGTGCAGGAACCGGGGGCCATAGCCGGCCGTGGTCGCGTAATGAGTGCGGTCGCGAACCGCGGTCCTGATCGCCGCGATGGCCGCTTCCGACGCCGGAGTGCGGGTGGTGTAGGCCATGATCGCGAAGTAGGCGCCGGGCTTCGCCCGCTCGAGCAGCGACTTCAGGCCGCTCTTCGACTTCGAGGCTGCGACCGACTCGGCGGCCGGCAGCCGGCCGCTGGCCTTGAACTTCGCCAGCACCTTCTTGGTGTTGTCCTTCGACTCCTGCACGTTCGGCTGGTCGAAGGCGTCGATGCGAAGGATGGAGCCCGCGATCGCCGTCGCGATCTCCCAGCGCAGGAACTCGCCGCCTAGGTCGAGCTTGTCCCGGAGCGTCAGCGTGACCACCGGCTCGCCGGCCTTCTCCAGTGCCTGAACCGCCCGGTGCGGAGCGTCGCCGTCCATCCGGATGTAAACGAAGAGCCGGTCGTCACCGTAGACCGCTGGCTTGCCCACGGGCTCGCCCTCCACCGGCACGATGCCCTTGCCCTCCTTGCCCGTGCTCTCGGCGATGAGCTGCTCCACCCAGTAGCCGAAGGTGGCGACCCTCGGCGAGGCGATCAGGGTCACCTTGTTGCGGCCGCCCACCGCCAGCTCGCCCATCACGGCCCCGAGCCACACGCCGGGGTTCTTGTCCACCGGCACCGAGTCGGCGCATGAGTGCGACATCTCCACCGCCCGCTCCAGCATCTCCGCCACGTCGAGGCCGATGAGCGCGCCCGGGACGAGCCCGAAGTAGCTCAGCGCCGAGTAGCGGCCGCCGATGTCCGGCGGGTTGCGGAAGATCCAGCGGAACCCATGCTCCTTGGCGAGCTTCTCCAGCGACGTGCCCGGGTCGGTGATCGCCGCGAAGTGGCGCCCGGCCGCGCCGGCGCGGCCGTTGGCGTCGACCTCGCCCCAGAAGTAGGCGAAGTGGGAGAGCGTCTCCGTGGTCTCGCCCGACTTCGACGCGACGATGAAGAGCGTGTCCTGGATCCGGATCTTCGCGCGCACGGCGAGGATGGTTGCCGGGTCGGTCGTGTCCAGCACGTGAAGTCGCGGGTGGCCCTTGGTCGAGCCGAACGTGTTGCGCAGGACGTCGGGGCACAGGCTGGAACCGCCCATGCCGAGCAGCACCACGTCCGAATAGGTGCGCGCGTCGCGCGCCAGCTGCTTGAGCTCGCTGACGTGCTCGAGCATCTGCTCGGCGACCGATAGCCAGCCCAGGCGGTCGCGAATCTCCTCACGCTTGGCCGGGTCCGACGTCCACAAGGTCGAGTCCTTGGCCCAGAGGCGGCGGGGCGCGTCCTCTTTCTGTAGCTGCGCCACCCGGGCGTCCACCCTGGGCTGCAGCGCCCCGAGGCTGTACCACTGGCGCGGGCCCTTGCCGGACTTGATCTTCTGGCTCTCCTTGCGCAGCGTGTCGATCAGCGACTCGAACGACTTCGTGAACGCGTCGACGCCCTCCACCTCGAGCTCGCGCGTGACCTGGTCGAGGTCGACGCCGACGTCGGCCAGCTGCTTGAGCTGCCGCTTGGCCAGCTCCACGTTCTCGTCCAGGCTGCGCCGCACCTCGCCGTGCTCGCGGAAGGCGGCCAGCGTGGCGGGCGGAACGGTGTCGACCGTGTCCGGCCCGATCAGCTCCTCCACGTAGTACGTGTCGGGGTAGCGGGGGTCCTTGGTCGAGGTGCTCGCCCACAGGCAGCGCTGCGTCTGTGCGCCGGCCTTGCGCAGCTTCTCCCAGCGCGGGCCGCTGAAGAGCTGCTGGAAGCGCTCGTACGCCATCTTCGAGTTGGCGATCGCGGCCTTCCCGTACAGGCGCTCGAGCGCGCGCTTTTGCGCCGGATCGGTGCTGAGCGCGATCTTCTCGGTCAGGATCTTGTCGACCTTCGTGTCCACGCGGCTGACGAAGAAGGAGGCGACGCTCGCCACCTTGCTCAGGTCGCCACCCTGCTTCTGCAGCTTCTCCAGGCCGGACATGTACGCCTCGACCACCTCGATATAGCGGTCGACCGAGAAGATCAACGTGATGTTGATGTTGTTGCCCTTGGAGATCTGATCGAAGATCGCCGGCAGGCCCTCCTTGGTCCCGGGGATCTTCACCATCACGTTGGGGCGGCGGCACTCGTCGTGGAGGTACTCGGCGAACTTGATGGTCTGCCTCGTGTTGGTGGCGATCGTCGGTCCTACCTCGATGCTCACGAACCCGTCGTTGCCCCTGGTCTTGTCGTAAACCGGCCGGAACACGTCCGCCGCGGCCTGCACGTCCCCAACCATCAGCTCCCAGAGCATCTCCTCCGGCTTCTTGCCCGCTCGGACCAGGCGCACCATCGCCTCGTCGTAGTCGGACGACCCGCTTACCGCCTTCTCGAAGATCGTCGGGTTCGAGGTGACGCCGGTGACGCCCTCGTCGCGCAGGCGAGCGAGCGCACCGGAAGTGATCAGCTGGCGGCGGATGTTGTCCAGCCAGAGCGACTGGCCGACCTTCCTGAGCTCTCTGAGCGCCGTGGACCTGGTCGCCATCTAGCGGCTCGCCAGGAGCTTGGCCGCCGCGGCCACGATGTGGCGGCTCGAGATGCCGGCGGCGTTCATCAGCTCCTCGGGCTTGCCCGAGGTCGGCAGCCCGCGCACCGCGAGGTGGGCTACCCGCGGCGTACCCTCGGCCGCAAATGCCTCGAGCACGGCGGCGCCGATGCCGCCCTCAGGGTAGTGGTCCTCGACGATGACGAACCGGCCCTTGGTGACGCGCGCCGCCTCGCGCAGCGTCTTGATGTCGACGGGCTTGACCGAGTAGAGGTCGATCACGCGCGCCGGCACCTTCTTCTTCGCCAGCGCATCGGCGGCGGCCAGGCAGTTGTGCACGGTGACGCCCGCCCCGATCAGGGTGACGCGGTCCTTCGGAGTCTCGCGCACCACTTTCGCGCCGCCGATCTTGAACGTCTCATTCGGGCCATATAGCGTCGGATAGGCGCCCCGGGTCGTGCGCATGTAGACGATGCCGTCGGTGACCGCCATCTGCGCGGTCAGCTTGGCCGTCTGGTTCGGGTCGCACGGGTAGAGCACGGTCGAGCCGTGGATCGCGCGCATCGCGGCCAGGTCCTCGAGCGCCATCTGCGAGGGGCCGTCCTGGCCGATCTCGACCCCGGCGTGCGAGCCGACCAGGCGGATGTTGGCCTGCGAGATGCCCGCCATGCGGATGAAGTCGTAGGCACGCGAGAAGAACGCCGCGAACGTCGAGGCGAACGGCCGGTAGCCACGCACGCTCATGCCCACGGCGGTCGAAACGAGCTGCTGTTCGGCGATGAAGATCTCGAAGAACCGGTCGGGGTGCGCCTTGGCGAACTCGTCGGCGTGAGTCGAGTTCGAGACCTCGCCGTCCATGGCCACCACGTCAGGGATCGCGGCCAGCGCCAGCAGGGCGTCGCCGTAGGCCTTGCGGGTGGCGACCTTGTCCTCCTTCTTGTAGGTGGGCAGGTTCAGCGAGGGCAGGCTGACTGCGCCGTCCTTGCGCTTGATCGCCGGCGAGCCGGACTCCGGCTTGCTGGTCTTGACCTTCAGGTGCCGGATCCCGCCCAGCTCCTTGATCGCCCGCTCGGCCATGTCCGGAGGCAGGGCCTTGCCGTGCCAGCCGTCCTTGTTCTCGATCTCGGAGAAGCCCTTCCCCTTGACCGTCTTGGCGATGATCACGGTGGGCTTGCCGGTGTTCGAGAGCGAGCCGCCGAAGGCGCGGTCGATGGCCGTGACGTCGTGGCCGTCGATGACGATCGGTACACAGCCGAACGCCTCCACGCGCCGGCGGTAGATGTCGGTCTGCCAGCCGTACTCGGTCTCGCCGCGCTGGCCGAGCCGGTTGACGTCGAAGATCGCGGTCAGGTTCGAGAGCCCGTAGTAGCCGGCCTTGTCGAGGGCTTCCCAGATCGAGCCTTCGGCCAGCTCTGAGTCGCCGCACAGCACCCAGACGTGGTACGGGAGCTTGTCGAGCCTCTGGCCCGCCAGCGCGACGCCGACGGCGATCGGCAGCCCCTGGCCGAGCGAGCCGGTGGCCACGTCCACCCACGGGATGGCCGGGGTGGGATGGCCCTCCAGCCGCGACCCGAACTGGCGGAAGGTCATCATCTCCGCGTCGGTGACGGCCCCCACCGCCTTGAACATCGCGTAGCAGAGCGGCGAGGCGTGGCCCTTGGAGAAGATCAGGTGGTCGTTGTTCGGGTCCTTCGGCCGGCCCCAGTCGTACTGAAGGTAGCGCGAGATCAGGACGGCGATCAGGTCGGCCGCCGACATCGACGAGGTCGGATGCCCTGAACCGGCGGCTGTGCTGCAGCGGATGGAGTCCACCCGCAGCTGCTGCCCAAGTTGACGCGCGAACTCGAGGTCGGTGGTGGCCAGCATCTCGGTGGCGGTCATGCTCACTCCCTACCAATACGACGTGGGGAGCATCCCGCGACGCTCGCGCGGGATCTCGGTGGTTTGAAGGTCTAGTTTATTCGGTCCCCGCGAGCCGTTCGACTTCCGAGACCATGCCGTCCAGGATGTTCAGGCCGGCGTCCCAGAACGCCGGGTCGGTGATGTCCATCCCGATCCGCCTGACCAGCTCGTCGGGGCGGGTCGAGCCCCCCGCGGCCAGGAAGTCGAGGTAGTCGTCCACGAACGAGGGGCCACGCTCCAGGTAGCGGTGGTAGACGGAGAGAGCGAGCAGGTTCCCGAACGCGTACGCGTAGACGTAGCCGGGCGTGTGGATGAAGTGCCCGACGTAGCTCCACCAGACCTTGTGCTCGTCGGTCAGGGCCAGGGCGTCGCCGAACATCGCCTGGAGCTTCTCCTGGAAGAGCTCGCCCATCTGGTCCACCGCCAGCTCGCCCTCGGCCCGCCTGGTCGTGTGGAGCGAATCCTCGAAGCGGTTGAAGGCGACCTGGCGGAACACCGTTGCAAAGGCGTCCTCGCACTGGTTGCACAGCAGGCCGAGGCGGATCTTCGGGTCCTGCTCCTCGGCCATGATCCGGTCGAAGGTGAGGGCCTCGCCGAAAACCGAGGCCGTCTCGGCCAGGGTGAGCGGCGGGTGGTAGTCGAAGAGGTTCTGCTTGACCGCCAGGAGATCGTGGAGGCCGTGGCCGAGCTCGTGCGCCATCACCAGCGCGTCGCGGAGCTTGCCGGTGAAGTTGAGCATCACATAGGGGTGGTGCTTCGGCGTCACCGGCATGCAGTACGCGCCGCCGGCCTTGCCCGGAATCACCGGGGCGTCGATCCAGCCGTTGGCGAAGAACTGCTCGATCAGCCTGCCGACCTTGGGCGAGAAGCGGCTGTATGAACCCACGACGAGCTCCTTCGCGTCCTCCCATCCAAGGTCGCGTGAGGCGCCGGCCACCGGAGCATAGCGGTCCCATTCGTGCAGGTCGCCGACGGCGAGCAAGCGCTTTTTGACGCGGTAATAACGCACGCACGTCTCGTACCGCCCCGTTACCGCCTCGACCAGTGCCTGCACAGCCTCGTCCGAGGTCTCGTTGGCGAGGTTGCGCGAGGAGATCCAGGTCGGAAAGTGACGCATGCGGTCGTCGATCGCCTTCTCCTGCAGGATCACGTTGAGGACGTAGGCCCGGGTGCGCAGGTCGTGCTCGAGGGCGCCCGTGATCGCGGAGCTCGCCCGCCGCCTGGCTTCGCGGTCCGGCTCGCGCAGCTGCGTCAAAGCCTGCTCCAACCCGACCTCGTTTCCGTCGAGCTCCACGCGGATTGCGGCGGAGAGCTCTTCGAAGAGCCGCACCCACGCCCCATTCCCCACTGGGCTGTAGTCCGTGAGGACCCGCTCCTCGGGCTCCGATAGCTGGTGAGGACGGAACTTGCGGGCCTCCTCGACGTGGTGCCGGTACCGCGCGGATTCCGGATGGGCGAAGAGCTCGGCGGCGTGCTCGTCCGTGATCTGGGCCAGCTCGAGGTCGAAGAAGACACCGTGGCTGCCGCGCTCGGCCGCGGCTTCGCGCACCCGGGCGAGCAGGCGGCCCGCGGCGGGGTCCTGAGTGTTCTGGCTGTGCAGGAGGTAGGCGTACACCTCGGGCTTCATTGCCAGCTCCTGGTCCTCCTCCAGCCGGGCCATCATCGAGGCGAACTCGGCGGGCGGCAGCGTCGCGACGTTGCCTTTGTACGTGGCCTCGAAGGCGATGGCGCGATCCAGCGTGTCGGCGAGCGTGGTCTCGAGCTTCGGGTCGGTGGGCGATGAGAAGAGATCGCTGAGGTCCCAGCGAACCGATTCCGCGCCCGTGGAAGCAGTCGCTTGGGCCACGGAGGTCAGGATAACGGCCGGGCTTCGATCAGGCTCTCACGTTCCCAGAGCGGGTAAACCTTCGCCAGACGGAAAGCCGCTGCGCCCAGTAGCGACTCGTACTCCTTCTCAGTTCGCTCGCGACCGGTGAGCAGGACCATCATGTTGACGTCCTGCATCGCCGCCGGGGACGGGCGACCGTGCTCCGGCATCACCACCTCGATCAGCAGCAGGACGGACGACGGCGCCATGGCCCGGTGACAGTTCCGGAGAATCCGCCCCGCGCGCATATCATCCCAGTCGTGGACGATGTTGGATAGCACGTACAAGTCGCCGCCCGCCGGCACGGACTCGAAGAAATCTCCAGGCTCGAGCCGGCATCGAGAGCGCAGGCCCGCGGCGCTCAGGTACCGATCCGCCGCCTCCAGCACCTGCGGCTGGTCGTACACGACCGCCTCGACGCCGGGGTTGTGCTCCAGGATCATCGCAGCGACCGAGCCATTGCCCCCTCCGACGTCGACCACGACCCGCGCCTTCGAGAAGTCGTAGGCGTCCCCGAGCGACCGTCCGAAGGACTTGCGTGCGCTCATGGCGGCGTCGAAGGCGGCCTGCGCATCGGGATGCGCGGCCATGTATTCGAAGAACGGCGCGCCATACACGTGCTCATACGCGGACTCGCCGGTCTTGACCGAATAGAGCAGAGCTCCCCAGGCGGCGTAGTGCTCCTCACCCAGCATGACCGCGTTGGCCTTGACCGAGAAGGCGGCCGAACCGCACAGCGGCCGGCCGAGCTCGGTGAGCTCGAAGCGCCCGCCGGGGACCTCAGAGACGAGCCCGCAGTAGGCGGCGAACCGAAGCACGCGGGCAAGGCTGGACGCATTCACCCCCACCCGGGATGACAGCTCGTTCGCGGTCAGCGGCGCCTCGGCCAGGAGGTCCGCCAGGCCCAGCTTCGCAATCACGTACATGACCTGGGTGGTCCTGAAGCTGTGCAGCACCTTGAGCGTGTTCTCGGCCGCTGCCTCGGCGTCAGCCATCGGTGGTCAGGATAAGCGCCGTTCGAGCTCGCGTATGCGCGCGGGGTCGGGCCAGCGACCCGCGTAGGCGCCTTCGTTGACGGCGTCGGTCACCTCCCCCAACACCGGCACCATCTGTTCAGCCCAGCGCCAGTACTCAAGCGGCGTCTCCGGAGGTGCCCGTCTGCGGCCCGCGCGTTTCTGGAGGCGCTCATAGAGCCGCAGCAGCTCGCCCTCGCCCGGAGCCGGTCGCGGCGGCCGAGGCCGTCGCCGGCGCCTCCGCAGCCAGGCGTAGGCGAGCACCACGACCAGCGAGATCAGCACCGCTGGCAGGACAACCGCGAGCGCGCCCAGTGAGCCCAGGACCGCGGACGCCGCCCCGATCGTCAGGTGCGGAATCAGGCGCGCCAGCCCCGCGCCCGCCCAGTGCTGCGGGAACTGCGTGATCGGCAGCGCCGAATACCCTGGCGATGGGTCGACCGGCACCCAGCCGTCGTTCGGGAACCAGACCTCGACCCACGCGTGCGCGTCGCGCTCGCGCACGATCGACTGGTCGAGCACCGGGTCGTAGTCGCCCGTCGAGTAGCCGGTGGCGAGGCGGGCGGGGATGCCGAGGCTGCGCAGCATCAGCGTCTCGGCGGTCGCGAACTGTTCGCAGTAGCCGATCTTGACGTCGAACAGGAACCAGTCGACCGGGTCGCGGCCGGCGGGCACGTGGCCGAGCTGCTGCGAGTACTGGTAGTTGTGCTGCAGGTAGCTCGTGAGTGCCATCACCGTGTCGTACTGGCTGGCGTGATGACCCGAAACCGCCCGCTGGGCCAGCGCACGCGCCGCCTGCGAGAGCCGGCTTGCGTCGAGGTAGAACCCGTTGTCCTCCGGCGCGCCAAGAGCCGGCGGATCCTGCGCCAGACCCGCGGGCGACAGGTCGGGGATGTACGAGACGACCGAGTACGTCTGGCCGGGTCGCCATTCCGCCGGCGTCCGGAACGTGCCGAACTCATCGCGCCTGAGCGACGACACCGGAGCGTACAGGCTCTGGATCGGATAGGCGGCGTCGACCAGGCCGGGGATCGGCCGCACGATGCGGAATACCTGGACGAACGTGCCCAGGTTGTGATCCGGCCCGGGACCGAGCAGACGCGCCGGCACGTATGGGGGCCACTCGGCCGGGCTGACCGGGCGAGACGCCTGCCAGACGCCGTTTCGATACTGGTCGAAGACGAGGCCGCGCCAGTAGGCGGGCGCGCCGGTCCGGACGTACATGACCGGCGCGTCGCCAAGCCGCCCGCGGTAGTGAAGGTCCACCGAGCTGTTGGCTCCGCTTGGGTCGCCCGCGATCTGCACGAGGGGCAAGGCGGGATTCTCGAGCTCGCCTCGGAACTGCGCGTACGTGGGCAGCGAGACGACGAGCGGGCCGCCCGGATCGACCGCCGGCTGAGGGATGAGGACGAATGCGAGCACCCCCAGCGCCAGCGCGCCGGCGAGACTCGCGAGCAGGGCGCGCGGTGGTGCGGCGAGCCGCGCCTCCATCCGGCGCAGGTGCGAGGCGGCCCAGAAGCCGCCGAGACACAACGCCCAAAGCGCGGCCAGGACGCCGAACTGGTAGTCCCAGGCGTAGACGGCCGCGAGGTAAAGGATCGCCAGGCTGATCCAGAGGCTCGAGTAGCAGTTGCGGCGGGTCTTGAGGTCGAAGCTGGTGACCGCGACGAGGAGGATCGCGAAGTTGGCCTGCGGCAGCACGCCGCCGAAGAGGCCGCCGACCGAGTCGGCGATGAAGTAGGCGAACGAGGCGAAGATCAGGCCGGCGACCAGCGCCTGCCCGCGAAGGGTGCGCTTCCTGGCTCGCCCGCGATAGCTCACGGTGTGGCCCGCGATCGCGATCGCGAGCCCTGCCGCTGGCACGACGTAGTCCTGGCCGTAGAGCACGACGCCAAGCACCGCGACGGCGAAGCCTGAGAGTACGAAGGCGCGGCCCTCGAGGGAGTTCTCGACGGGCGAGGCGGGCAGCCGCGGAAGTCTCAGATTGGCCATTGAAGTCCCGCCTTCTGGACCGGGACGTCCGCGTCGAGGGTCGCGTCGCCGACCACCCACGCGCGCACTGATCCGCCGCGCCGCTTCACGGTGTCGAGCGCCTCAGCCAGCGCAGGGCCGTCGGAAGCCGTGACCGCGACGGCGTCGGAAAGCTGGACCGGCAGGTCGCCCACCCCGCTTGCGGGCACGGGATACCTGGCCAGCCACTCCAGCAGCGGCCAGATCGAGCGCGACTCTTCGGGCCGGGTGGGTTCGCGCCCGGGCGACCAGAGCACCGCCCGGCCGCCCGCCCTGATGCAGTCCCATGCCTCCGACGCGGCGAGGCGGGCGATCTGGTCGGCGGCCTCGGCCGACGGCGGGTCCGGGTCGCAGAGGATGCCGACGGTCTGGACGCCCGGAGGCTCGTACTCGCGCACGATGAGCTCGCCATGGCGGGCGCTCGAGCGCCAGTGAATCCGGCGCAGGGGATCGCCCGGCCGGTACTCGCGGACGCCGAACAGCTCGTTGCCGGAGCCCGAGCGCGGAGCGGCGACGCTCGCCTCGAGCTCACGCGCTTGCGGCCGATCGCTGAGGGCGGCGAATCGGGGCAGCACGAGTGCGACCTCGGAGTCACCTGCCCGGCTTCGCTGAGCGAAGAGGCCGATCAGGTCGCTCGTCTCGAGCACCCAGCCGGTGGCTCCCACCGCCCCGCGCCGCAGCGGTCCGACCGTCTCGAGGTGTGATGCGCCGCCGAGCGGGATCAGGCCTGCGGCCGCGCTGAGCTCTATCTCGCCGACGCGGCCATTCATGCGGGCCGGTCCACGCGTGCCGCGCGGACTGACCAGGCGCAGGTCGAGGGTCATTCGGTCGCCCTCGAAGATCGGAGCCGGGATTGGCCCGGAGCGCAGGAGCTGCTCCGGCAGCTCGTCGAGGGGCGAGCCGGGCGCGGCCTCGGCCGAGTGTACGTTCAGCTCAGCCCGAACGCCTCGGTTCCAGAGGGCATAGAAGAAGGACGCGACGACGAAGGCCGCGACCCAGTAGGCGATGAGAAAAAGCCAGGCGACCTCGGAGCTGGAGGCGTAGTAGAAGAGGACGGCGACGAGGGCGATGGCCCCGATGAACCTTGGTGTCGGTCTCGTCGGCGAGCCCTCAGTGCTGACGCAGGGGAGGCAGCGGCACCGCGGCCACGATCTCCGCGAGCATGTCCGAGGCCTTGGCCCTTCCGCGCATGCCGAGGCGATGGCCGAGCACGGGCAGCGCCAGCCGCTTGATGTCGTCCGGCAGCACGAAGTCGCGTCCGTTGAAGAGCGCCCACGCCTGGGCGGCGCGCTGGAGGTAGAGGCCCGCGCGCATGCTGGCCGGAAGCAGCACCTCCGGCCGCACCCGGATCGCGTTGAGCAGCGAGACGATGTAGGCGCGGATCGCGGGCGCGGCGACCACTCGCAGCGCGGCGTCCTGAAGCTCGACGACCTCCTGGAGCGTCACCACCGGGCGGAGCTCAGCGATCGGGTCGCCGTGCTCGCGGCGGGCCAACACCTCCATCGCCTCGTCATCGGTCGGCGGTCCCATCTCGGCGGCCAGGATGAAGCGGTCGAGCTGCGATTCGGGAAGCGGGTACGTGCCGTGAAACTCGGCTGGGTTCTGCGTCGCGACCACGAAGAACGGCTTGTCCAGGCGACGCGTCACCCCCTCGATCGTCACCTGCGCCTCTCCCATCGCCTCGAGCAGGGCGGCCTGGGTGCGCGGCGTCGCCCGGTTGACCTCATCGGCGAGCACGACATTGGCGAAGATCGGCCCGGGGACGAACTCGAAGGTCAGGTCTTTCTGGTTGAAGATGCTGGACCCGGTGATGTCGGAGGGCAGCAGATCGGGCGTGCACTGGATGCGGCGGAACGTGCCGCCGACCGAGGTGGCCAGGGCGCGGGCGAGCATCGTCTTGCCGGTGCCCGGAAGGTCCTGGAGGAGCACGTGCCCGCCGGCGATGAAGCCCGCCGCCGCCATGCGGACGACCTCCTGCTTGCCGACGATCACCTCGTGCACGTTGCTCTCGAGGCGGCCGAGCAGCTCGGCGGCACGCTGGGGCTCGAGAGCTCGCTGTTCGCTGGCGGAGGCCACGGTGAGGCCCAGTCTAGTGGCGGTAAGCGGCGCGCCGGCCGTTTAAGTGAGCTGGCCGACGACGCCCAGGAAGAGCGGAGCGTCGGTGGCATTGTCGATCAGGGCCAGGGCAAACGGGCGGTCGACCACTGTGGGAAGGCGAAGCGCGGTCGCGACCGCGACGCCGGTGGCTGCGGAGGCGGTCGTCCCCTTTTCGTCTACCTCGAGGTGCGTCTTCTGTACGACGGTCGAGAGGTAGCATGCGGCACAGATCTCGGGCAGGCCCGCACCTGGTATCGGCATGCCCATCGCGCCAAGGGTCTTGGTCAGGTCCTTCTCGTAGTCGAGCTTGAACTTCGGCATGACGAGCGTCCCGTCGCAAATCACGGGCGAGCTCTCAGGACGCTTGCACGGACCGCCCAGAGATGTGCCAGTTGCGCCGTGGAGCGATTCGAGCGCCCGCTCCCACGTGCCGCCGCGGAGAAATGTCGAAAACGCGCTCGGCGACAGCGCCTTGCGGGGCAGCAGGATGACCGCACTGAAGCGGCCACCCTTGTAAGGGAGGAGCTCGGCGATGTAATCATCGGTGTGCAGCTCGGTCACCGACTCGTCGCGCTTCATCATCGACGCCTTTTGCGTCGCGCCCGAGAACGTGTGAAAGTCGGCACCTGCATCCGGCTTGAACTCCGCCGACCAGAGGGCGTGAAAGTACGTGGCGTTCACCAGGTACGCGACGGTCGCGGGATCGAATGAGTCGACCAGGTTGGAGATCGTGTGATGGGTCGCGGCCTCGACCCAGCGGTTTACAGTCGCGGGCGCGTCAGGCGAATGGAAGTCCAGGCTCGCGAGCTGAGCTTTGTAATCGGTGCGCAGCTTGGCGACGTATGCAGGGCTTAGGGTCAAGCCCTTCTGTGCCCACACGGCGTCGGCCAGCTCGAGCTGTACATTGGCGTCGCTCAGGGCGAGGCGGTCGATGACCTGACGCGCTTCGGAGCTGGGATCGAGCGTCGGGTCCAACCCGAGCACCTGCAGGATCGCTGCCCGGGTCTCCCCATCCGCCGCGGAGGCGGCCATGCTCAAGGCCAGGGTGGCGCTCAGCGGCGAGATGAGCACGTTGCCGGCCCCGGGTTCGGCCAGCAGGTGGTCGAGCAGCTTGAGTCCAAACCCCGACGTGGAATCGGTGAGTCTGAGCGAGAGATGCGGCACGACCTGGTCCTGTGGCTGCCCGCAAGCCGGCGCCAGCATGGCCAGCAGCCCAGCCACCGCAATCGTTTGACGCCACCGCCCGCGCATGTCTAGGTGACGGTCCCGAGCGGGCTCAGGTAACGCGTCGATTCCGCCCGTTTGGCACCAGACGGGCGCAAAAGGCCGAGGCGAATGGCACGTTTGGCGCCAAACGGGCGCAAACGCGTCAGGCCTGACCCACCATCCGGGCGATGACCTCGCCGAGGTTCGGCCCGGCCTTGCCGAACGGCACCGAATGCACGCGATGGGCGAACACCATCTCGGCGACCTCGTTCACCTGCGAGACCTTGACCACGTCGGCGCTGTCGTAGGCGGCCTTGGCCTGAGCGGCGCGGGCGCAGACCAGGTCCGAGCGGTGGCCGTCGACCTCGAGCGCTATCGAGATCTGGGCAATGAGGCGCAGGATCTCGCGCGGCAGGTCGACCTCGGGGAAGGTGGCGATGCCCTCGGCGATGTGGGAGCGGACGTCCTGCTCCGACTCGGCGTGCTGCTGGTAGAAGCCGTTGGGGTCGCTTTCCCACTTCGAGCGCTTCTCGACGATCGCGACGCGCTGGTCGAGGTCGCGGATGCCCTCGACGTCCACGCACAGCCCGAACCGGTCGAGCAGCTGCGGCCGCAGCTCGCCCTCCTCCGGGTTCATCGTGCCGACCAGGATGAACCGGGACGGGTGCGAGACGGAAACGCCTTCACGCTCGACGGTGTTGATGCCCATGGCGGCCGCGTCGAGCAGCACGTCGACGATGTGGTCGTCGAGCAGGTTCACCTCGTCCACGTAGAGGATGTTGCGGTTGGCCTCCGCCAGGACGCCCGGCTCGAACTTTCGCGAGCCCTCCTTGAGGGCGGCCTCCAGGTCGATGGTGCCGACGACGCGGTCCTCTGAGGCGTTGATCGGGAGCTCGACCACGCGCATTCGCCGCGTCGAGGTCGGCAGCGGGCCGGCCTCCGCCCGCTCGCGGCACTCCCAGCACCAGTCCTCGGGGTCCTCGGGGTGGCAGCCGAAGTGGCAGCCCTCGACCACGGTCTGGTCGGGCAGAAGCCGCGCCAGAGCGCGCACGGCGGTCGACTTTCCTGTGCCCTTCTCACCACGGATCAGCACCCCGCCGATCGACGGGTTGATCGCGTTGAGGACCAGCGCCAGCTTCATTTTTTCCTGGCCGACGATGGCGGTGAAGGGGTAAGAGTAGCGATCCAGTGCCACGGCTTGAGAAATGTTACCGGCCGCCCGAGCGCAGCTCCCGTTCTACGGCGGACGCGATCTCGTCGCGCGACAGGTCGTACAGGCCGTAGTAGCGCGCGCCCATGCGCTCGGCGAGGTCGGCGCACGCGTTGATGGCGTAGGTCTGGTACATGGGCGCAACTCGGGCCAGGTGCTGGACCGAGGGCAGGTGGCTGTAGTCGCGCGCAGAGTCGATCACCAGGCAGTCGATTTCCTCGGACTCGATGAGCGATGCGACCTTCTGGGCCTCGACCAGGGGCTCTTCCTTGAACATCGAGATGTTGCCGCGACCGTCGCTGATCAGCACCAGCAGAGGGCGGATGGTCGGGTCGCGCAGCAGCTCCGTCTTGACGACCTTGTAGCCGGCCATGAGACCGTGCGTGAGCGGAGTGGTCCCGCCGACCGACAGCTTCTCGAGCCGGCGGCGCGCAAGAGAGACGCTGGAGGTGGGCCTGAGCACCACCTCGGCGGTGCGGTTCTTGAAGATGACAACGGCCACTCGGTCGCGGCGCACGTAGGCGTCCTGGAGCAGGGAGAGGATCGCGCCCTTGGTCGCCGCCATGCGCTGCTCGGCGTCCATGGAGGCGGAGGCGTCGACCACGAACACGATCAGGTTCCCGACCTTGCGTTCGCGCACCTTCTGGCGGAGGTCCTCGCGCTCGAGCATCAGCCGCTCGCCGTGCTTTCGCCCGCGCTCCTTCTGCATCGGGGCGGCCGCGCGGACGGTGGCGTCGATGGCAAGGTCGTTCACCTTGGCCTTGGGCTCGGCGCGGACGTAGCGGCCGCGGCGGTCGGGCGTCTGGCTGGCGGTCCGCTTGCCGCCCTGCTTGCGGATGCGGCGCTGGCGGGGCAGGTCGATGCGGCGCAGGTTGAAGATCTCGCTCGCATCCGACGCCGACTCGTGCCCGCTCGACCCACCGGTGGTCATGCCCTGGTCGCTGCCGGCGGACTGCTCACCGGAGTCGGAGGCGCTGGTGCTCTCGTCGGCGGATGCTTCGGCTTGAGACACGCTGTCCGAAGCCTGGGGCTCGGAGGCCTCGCTGTCTGCGGACCTGGCGCCCTCCTGGTCCTCCGCGCGCTCAGGCGATGTGTTGTCGTCGGCGTTCTCCCGATTGAGCGGCTTGCGGGCGCGGTGGGCGAGCGCGAGCGTCGCGGCGTCGTAGATGTCCTCACGGCTGGGCGTGTGATGGCGGCGGTAGGCGGCCAGCGCACGCACGGCGTTGTCGATCACGACGTCGGCGCGGTGTCCGAGCACGTCGGCCTCGACGCAGATCGAGGAGATGAGGCGCGCCTGGCCTTGTGTAACTCTGACCTCGCTCACCGCGGCGATCGCCTCCGCCAGCGCGCGCGAAAGGTTGTGGTCGGCGGCGGCGAACTCGTTGGCGAACTCGTGGTCGCCGCGCTTGAAGGCGGCGTCGCGTTCGGCGATGAGGACGCGCTGCTCGGGGTCGCGGATGCCCTCCACGTCGACGCAGAGCCCAAACCGGTCGAGCAGCTGGGGCCGGAGCTCGCCCTCTTCCGGGTTCATGGTGCCGACGAGGATGAAGCGCGAGGGGTGCGCATACGACACCCCCTCCCTCTCGACCACGTTGACGCCCATGGCGGCGGCGTCGAGCAGGACGTCAACGATATGGTCGTCGAGCAGGTTGACCTCGTCGACGTAGAGGATGTTGCGGTTGGCCTCGGCCAGGACGCCGGGCTCGAAGCGCTTAGCGCCGGAGCGGAGGGCCGCCTCGATGTCGATGGTGCCGACGACCCTGTCCTCTGAGGCGTTGATTGGCAGCTCCACCACCCGCATGCGGCGAGTGTGGGCGGGCAGGTGGCCGTGCTCGGCGAGGCGCAGGCGGCAGTCGGCGCAGAGCGCGTCGAGGTCGTCGGGGTCGCAGCCGAAGTGGCAGCCCTCCACGACGCGGTGCTCTGGCAGCAGCTTCGCCAGGGCCCGGACTGCGGTTGACTTACCGGTCCCCTTCTCGCCCCGGATGAGCACGCCGCCGATCGAGGGGACGATCGCGTTGAGGATCAGGGCGAGCTTCATCGACTCCTGGCCGACGATCGCCGTGAAGGGATACGAGTGCCGGTCGAGGATTGCGCTCACTCCACCAAAGGATAGGAGCGCAGTTCGAGCGCATAATCAGCGGGGCAACATGGAAGCCGCATTGGTGTTCGCTGTCGTCACGTTCCTGCTCGATCTGCCGGCCTGGGTGCTGCGCGGCAAGAAGCCGCGCGTTTGGGTCTAGCCGCCTAGGCGGCCCAGCGAACTCCCGGTCCGCGCGCTCTTCGTAACACCGTCCGTTCGGGCGGCACAAACCGAAACTCTCGCCCGACTTTGACCACCTGCCAGCCGCCTTCGTGGACCAGCCGATGGTGGAAGTGGCAGACCGAGACCAGGTTGGGCAGGTTGGTGGGCCCGCCCCGGATCCAGAACTCGATGTGGTGAGGGCTGGTCCAGTTGACCGGCCGATCACAGCCCGGCCAGCGGCAGCCTTTGTCTCGGACCCGCAGCGCTCGCGCCGTCGGCGGCGACACGATGCGAGTCGCCCGGCCGACGTCGATGACCTGGGAGTCGGCCAGCAGCACCCGCGACATGGTGCAGTCACAGGCGAAGCGCTCCATGGTCCGAGCCGAGACCGGCAGCGACAGCTCGACGTCCACCGCCGGCGCGCCAAGCTCGCCCTTCAGGGCTTCCAGCGTGGTGGTCAGGTTGACATGAGGCCGGACACTGCGCCTGACCGGCAGCCGGCCCTCGTCCATCGCGTGGTGCGTGAGCTCGACCAGGGCGTCGGCCATCCGCTGCGAGTGCTTGCGTTCGTCCTTGGATCCACCGGTGGCCAGCGCCTCGAGCGCCGTGCGCACTGCCGCGCCGCCCACCGGGTCGAGCACGCCGTCGATCACGTGCATGCCGTCCGCCAGCGGGCTGATGTGCAGGCGCCGGCGCTCGAAGTTCTCTTCTTCGTCGCGGCAGAAGCCGTCGGGGTCGGCGGCGTGCCGGGCGTAGCGGCAGAGCAGGCGCAGCTCGTGCACCGAGTGGCGACGAGCCAGCTCCAGCATCTCTTCTTCGACAAAGAGCTCTCGCTTGTCCTCGAGCTGCTCGCGCAAGTGGCACATGACCGCGACCGACTGGTAACCGATCTCGCCCGACGCCAGCGCCTGCCCGACCTCCGGCAGCGACTCCAGCTCCTTGCCAACGCAGAGCCGGTCGGCGGCCGAGGTGCCCGACATCTTGCAGTTGTTGCGCAGCCAGGCGACCGCGCTGGGACAGCCTTCGGCCAGGTGCCCGCCCTCGCGCTGGAACTCACGCGCCTTGCGGCAGAACTCTCCCATGAGCGCATCGATCTGCGCCGCCAGCTGTCGCAGCTCCACCGCCAGATCCTGTCCGGAGTCCATGCACCCAGTCTACGAACATCTGTACGAATGTCAAGTAAATATTTACGAAGGTGATTCAACACAGCGCGCCAAAAGCGCAGCCGGACGCCAGCACAACACCCCCTTCCCAGCCCGTCCCCACGCCCCGCCGGTCAGCTGGGGCTGGGGACCAGGCCTTTGACCAGCTCCCGCTCCTGCAGGAGCTCCTCAGTGGTCTTGCGAATCCGGTCCTTGGCGTCGTCGTCGTGCTGGATGCCCTCGACGACCTCCCAGTTCTTGCCGTCCGATCGCACCGGGAACCCGAACTGCAGCCCCTCGGGCGTTCCGTACTCCCCATGCGAGACCACCGCCAGCGACGTCCAGTCCCCCCACGGGGTCGCGTTCCGAATGCTGTTGACCGAGTCGATCGCCGCGTTCGCGGCCGACCCCGCCGACGACAACCCCCGCTTCTCGATGACCTCCGCCCCACGCTTCTGGACCGTCTCGATGAACTTGCCCTTCAGCCAGCCGTGGTCGTCGATCACGTCGTAAGCCCCCAGGCCCGCGATCCGGGCGTTGCGCGCGTCGGGGTACTGCGTCGCGGAATGGTTGCCCCAGATCGCCATGTTCGAGACCACAGAGACGGGCACCTTCGCCTTGTTGGCCAGCTGCATCTTGGCTCGGTTCTCGTCCAGCCGCGTCATCGCGAACCACCTTTCGGCCGGCAGGTCCGGCGCATTGAGTCGCGCGATCAGGCAGTTGGTGTTGCAGGGGTTGCCGACCACCAGGATCCGAATGTCGTGGTTCGCATGGTTCTGAATGGCCTTGCCCTGCGGCCCGAAGATGCCTCCGTTCACCGAGAGCAGGTCGGCGCGCTCCATTCCCTGCTTGCGTGGAACCGAACCGACGAGCAGCGCCCAGGAGGCGCCTTCGAAAGCCTTGTCCGCCTTGCTGGTCAACACGATGTCGGCCAGCAGCGGGAATGCGCAGTCATCCAGCTCCATGGCCACGCCTTCTAGCCCCTTCATCGCCGGCTCGATCTCGAGCAGGCGCAGGACGATCGGCTGGTCGGGCCCCAGCATCTGGCCGGAGGCGATGCGAAAGACGAGCGCGTACCCGATCTGGCCGGCGGCCCCGGTGACCGTGACCTGCACGGGCCGCTTCGAGGCGTCGGTGGATGCCATGGCATCCAAATGCTATCCCGTCATCCGCCTCCGCATGAAGAGCCGGCGGCAACCGCCGCGAGGTGGTGGAGGGCGAATGAGGCGCCGATTAGTAGGACGAGAGCCAGGACGCCGAACAGGACCACCGCGGAGCCGCGGCGCCTCATGTCAGGTCAAACGCCGCGCGCCCCCAGAGGGTTACCGGAAGCCTTCGCCCTCCGGCTCGAAGAGGTCGTCCTCGGCCAGGCGCCGGGCGAAGCACAGAAAGCCGGTGTGGGCGACCATCCGGTGCGACGGGCGCAGGCTCCTCCCCCGAACGGTCCAGCCGCGCTGGAGGACCTCGAACACCTCCATGAGTCCGAAACCGCGCACCTCGCGCAGGCAGTCGAAGAAGCGCTGCACCTGGCTTACGTTCGGGCAGTGCGCGAAGACGATGCCGCCCGGCCGCAGCCCCGCCCGCACCGTGCCGACCGCCTGCCACGGCTCCGACAGGTCCAGCAGTACGCGGTCGAGGTCACGCTCCTCGACGCCTGCGTAGATATCGCCGAGCTTGAGCTCGAGGTTGGGCGGAACCGTGCCCAGCGTATCTACGATCCCGCGCCGCGCCAGCTCCAGGAACTCCTCCCGCAGCTCATAAGAGATGACGTGGCCCTCCGGCCCGACCGCCCGCAGCACGGCCAGCGTCAGGGCGCCCGTGCCCGTGCCCGCCTCCAGCACCCGCGCGCCCGGGTGGATGTCGGCGCCGATCAGGATCGCGCCCAGGTCCTTGGGGTAGATCGGCTGGGCTTGCCGCCGGCGGCCGACGACCTGCTCGGCGAAGGTCGGCCGCACCGCAAGCAGGCGCGCGCCCATCTGGGTGGTCACGATCACGCCCTCGGGCCGGCCGATCAGATCGTCGTGGGCGATCAGTCCAGAGTGCATCGAATGCCTCTCCCCCGCCTTCAGCCGCACCCGATACCTCCGCCCGACCTTGTCGATCAGGAGGACCTGCTCCCCCTCCGCGAGGTTCATGGCTTGGCCGCGCGGATCAGGCAGTGCCAGTACGCGTGAAAGAGGCGCCCGTCGCGGCGCTCGGGATGCAGCTGCCGCCGCGCCGCGCCCTCAGACGCCTCGACGAGCTGCGCGAGCTCTGCCACCAGCGGCGCCGGGACCTCCATGTTCCGCATCCAGTCCTCGAAGTCCCAGTCGAGCTCACGCGGCGTCGCCGATTCGACCTCGAAGCCGGCTGCCTCCAGCCGCCCCACCCATTCCTCCACCGTCAGCGAACGCACGTGTGAAGGGTCGCGGCGCTTCTCCACCTCGTGAAGCACGTCCCGCGCCGGCATGGGCGGCGTGCAGTCGACGAACACGGCGTGGCGCTCGGGCCTCAGGACGCGGACCGCCTCGCGCAGGAAGGCGTCGAGGTCGCGAAAGTGGTGCGGCGCCGCCCGCACCGTATAGAGGTCGAACGTCTCATCGGCAAACGGAAGATGCTCGGCGTCGCCGAGCAGCCAGTCTGCGTTGGTCACTCCGCGCTCGGACGTTAGCCGGCGCGCCTGGTCCAGCATCTCTCGCGTCATGTCCAGGCCATAGACGCGCCGGACGTGCGGCGCAAGCGCCAGCGCGACGTGCCCGGCGCCGGTCGCCACGTCGAGCGCAAGGTCTCCCTTCTGCGGGCGGGCCAGATCGAGGACCTCGCGCAGGCCCTCCGCCGACGAGTGGAACTTCGCACGCGCGTAGTTCGCAGCCACCGGAGCGAATCGCGACCGGACGTCGTCACTCACGCTCAGGCAAGTCTAGGTCGGGTTATCGTTCGGCCATGTCCAAAGTCACCGCGCGGTGGTCCGGCCAGAAAGTCAAGTTCGACATAGAGTCGGCATCGGGCCACACCGCGAGCACCGACGAGGCGCCAGTCTTCGGAGACGACGCGGCCATGCGCCCCACCGAGATGCTTCTCGGGGCACTCGGCGGCTGCACGGGGATGAACGCGGTCCTGCTGCTCAAGAAGTTCAAGCAGCCGTTCAAGTCGCTCGACGTCGAGGTCGAGGGCGAGCAGGACAAGGAGTGGCCGCGGCGCTTCAAGAAGATCTCGATCACGTTCGTCATCGGTTGGGACGGCAAGCACGACAAGGCGGTCGTCGACCAGGCGATCGACATGGCCTGCAACCGCTACTGCCCCATCCACGCGACGCTCTCGCAGGGCGTGCAGATCGAGCATCGGCGGAAAGACAGGTAACCAGCCGGGGCCACGGCTTTGATGAAGGCCCAAGTAGAATTGAGCTCGTTCCCTAAAGCCCCTTCACACTGAGGCCGCTTCGGAAACTTGCTCGAGAGCTACGTCCCACTGCTGATCTACGTCCTGGTAGTTCTCGGTTTGATCGGAGCCGTGGTCACCCTCAGCTTTGTGCTCGGCCCGTCGAAGCCGCACAAGAAGAAGCTCGCCCCTTACGAGTCCGGCATCATCCCCGACACCCCCGCCCACCGGCGCCTATCCGTCCGCTTCTACCTCACGGCGATGCTCTTCATCATCTTCGACGTCGAGGCCGTCTTCTTTTACCCGTGGGCCGTGCTTCTGCGCCAGCTCAAATGGTTCGGCCTCATCGAAATGCTCGTGTTCATGGGCATCCTCCTCGTCGCCCTCGCCCACGTCTGGCGCAACGGAGGCCTGGATTGGGACTAGAAGACCTCGCCGAGTCACTGGGCCAGAACTTCCTCACGACGACCCTCGGCAAGGTCATCGGCTGGGGCCGCGGCAACTCCGTGTGGCCCGCGCAGTTCGGCCTCGCGTGCTGCGCCATCGAGATGATCGCGACCGCCACCGCGGGCGTTGACATCGGGCGCTTCGGCTCCGAGGCCTTCCGCGCCTCCCCGCGCCAGTCCGACCTCATGATCGTGTCCGGCCGCGTCTCCCAGAAGATGGCGCCCGTCCTGCGCACCGTCTACGACCAGATGCCCGAGCCCAAGTGGGTGATATCGATGGGCGCGTGCGCCTCCACCGGCGGCGTCTTCAACAACTACGCGCTGCTCCAGGGAGTCGACAAGATCGTGCCGGTCGACGTGTACATCCCGGGCTGCCCGCCACGGCCCGAGGACCTGCTCAACGCGCTGATGATCCTGCAGGCGCGGATCAAGGCCCAGGGAATCGCTCCGCGCCAGTGATCTCGGAAAGCCTCATCACGGAGCGGGGCGTCAGCGCGGGGGACGAGTGGATCACCGTGTCGGCCGCACAGCTCCATGAAGCCCTCGCCGCGCTGAAGGACGACGGCTACCGGCTGCTCGTCTTCATGACCTGCGTCGACCACCTTGCGGACGCATCGAAAGACTGGCCGGCGCGCTACGAGCTCGTCTACCAGCTGCGCGACCTGGAGAAGCTGCGCGACCTTCGCGTCCGCGCCTTCATCGACGGCGAACCGCCCGAGATCGCATCCGCCTCCGACATCTTCCCCCCGGCGAACTGGGACGAGCGCGAGACCTATGACATGTTCGGCGTCGTGTTCACCGGCCACCCCGAGCTGACCCGCATCCTGATGCCGGACGACTGGGTCGGCTACCCGCTGCGCCGTGACTATCCCGTCGGCGGTGAGGTCGTCGAGTTCTCGGAAGAGCACGAGATCTGGCAGACCGCACCGGAGGACGCGTGACCGACACCATCGCCGGGACCCAGGGCGTGACGATCACCAAGACCGGGCAGCAGGGCGCCTTCGGCGGCGAGCTGCTGACTGTGAACTTCGGGCCGCACCACCCGTCGACACACGGTGTTCTGCGCTTGATCGTCGACCTGGACGGCGAGCAGATCAAGCGGCTCAAGCCCGTGATCGGCTACCTGCACACCGGCATCGAGAAGCAGATGGAGGCGCTGCGCTGGCAGCAGGGCGTCGTCGTCACGGACCGCCATGACTACCTCTCTCCGCCGATCAACAACCTCGCCTACGCGCTCGCCGTGGAGAGGCTGATGGGCGTCGAGGTGCCGCCGCGGGCGCAGGTGCTGCGGGTGATCATGTCCGAGCTCACGCGACTCTCGTCGCACCTCGTGTGGATGGGCACCAGCGGGCTCGAGCTCGGCGCGATGTCGATGCTCATGTACTGCTTCCGCGAGCGCGACACGATCCTCGACATGAACGAGGAGATCTCCGGGTTCCGGATGCACACGTCGTACATCCGCCCGGGCGGCGTGATGGCCGACGCGACGCCGCGCTTCCTCGACCTGCTCGCAAAGTTCGTCAAAGAGATGCCCGGCCACATCGACGAGTACGAGAACCTGCTCACGATGAACCCGATCTGGCGCTCGCGCACGATCGGCGTCGGCATCCTGTCGGCCGAGAACGCCAAGATCCTGGGCGCCACCGGGCCGATGCTGCGCGGCTCCGGAGTGGCGTGGGACCTGCGCAAGAACATGCCCTACTCGGGCTACGAGAGCTACGACTTCGAGGTTGCGACCGACGACGCGTGTGACTGCTACGGCCGCTACCTCGTGCGCATTAAGGAGATGCGCGAGGCCGTGCGCATCCTCGACCAGGCGCTGAACCGGCTGCCCGACGGCCCGATCAACGTCGACGACCGCAAGATGCTGCCGCCGCCGCGAGAGGAGCTTGAAACGTCGATGGAGGCGGTGATCCACCACTTCAAGCTCTTCACCGAGGGCTACTCGGTGCCGCCGGGCGACGTGTACGTGGCCGTCGAGTCCGGGCGTGGCGAGAACGGCTGCTACATCGTCAGCGACGGCACGCACAAGCCGCGCCGCGTGAAGTTCCGCTCCGCGTCGTTCGTCAACCTGCAGGCGCTGGAGCGGATGGCAATGAACCACATGATCGCGGACATGATCGCGATCATCGGCACGGCCGACACGGTGCTCGGAGACTGCGATCGATGAACACCCTTTCCGAGCATGTCATCGAGGAGATCAGGGAGCTGCCGGGCAAGTACCCGCAGCCGCGCTCGGCCGTGATGCCCGCGCTCGACCTGGCCCAGGAGGAGCTCGGCCACCTGACGCAGGAGGCCATGACCCAGGTCGCCGAAGCCCTGCAGCTCGATCCCGGCTACGTCGAGGGCGTGGCCACCTTCTACACGCTCTTCCACCTCGAGCCGGTGGGCAAGCACCGCTTCTACGTGTGCACCAACCTCAGCTGCATGCTCCGCGGCTCGGAGTCGATCATCGAGCGGCTGAAGGTGGCGATCGGCGTCACCGAGGCCGGCGAGGTGTCGAAGGACGGCATGTTCTCGTATGAGGAGGTCGAGTGCCTCGGTGCCTGCGAGTACGCGCCCGTGTGCCGGCTCGACCACCGCTACGAGAAGGACCTGACCGAGACCAAGATCGACCAGCTGGTCAACGACCGCCGCCTCCCGCGGCGGTACCAGAAGCACGCGACCGCGGCGCCGGCGACGCGCAAGCCCGCGGCGCGGCGGACGACCCGCTCGACCAGGACGAAGACGAAGAAGGCCGATGGCTGAACAGAGGGGCACGGTGGGCGGGCCGGTCCTCACGGAGTGGTTCGCGACCGCCGACCTGCACAAGCTCGACGTCTATGAAGCGCTGGGCGGCTACTCCGCCCTGCGCAAGGTAGTCAGCGGGATGACGGCCTTGCAGGTCATCGACGAGGTCAAGGTCTCCGGGCTGCGGGGCCGCGGCGGCGCCGATTTTCCGACCGCGACCAAGTGGTCGTTCGTGCCGAAGGACCACCCAGGCCCCAAGTTCATCGTCGTCAACGCTGACGAGTCCGAGCCGGGCAGCGCGAAGGACCGCTACCTGCTCGAGAACTCGCCGCATATGCTGCTCGAAGGCGCGGCCATCGCCACGTTCGCCATCGGCGGCCACGACGCCTGGGTCTACATCCGGGGCGAGTACGACCTGCCGTTCGAGATGCTGCGCGACGCGATCGCCGAGGCGCGCACCAAGGGTTACCTAGGCGCCAAGCCGTTTGGCGCTGACTACCCGCTCGACGTCCACCTGTATCGCGGCCACGGCGCGTACATCTGCGGCGAGGAGACTGCGCTCCTGGAGTCGCTCGAGGGTAAGCGCGCGCAGCCTCGATCGCGCCCCCCGTTCCCGGCCGTGAAGGGCGCGTGGGGGCTGCCGACCGCCGTCAACAACGTCGAGACGCTCGCCACCGTGCCGTGGATCATTCGCCACTCCGGCGCCGAGTACGCGACGCGCGGCACCGAGAAGGCCAAGGGCACACGGATGGTCACCGTCAGCGGCGACGTCCAGAAGCCGGGCAACTACGAGATCGAGATCGGCGTCACGTACCGCCACATCATCGAAGAGCTGGCCGGCGGCGCCCTGCCGGGCCGCAAGCTCAAGGTCTTCTGGCCGGGAGGCTCTTCGGCCAAGGTCCTCCCAGCCTCGATGCTCGACACGTCTACCGACCTGGACGGCCTCAAGGCCCTGGGCACCATGGGCGGCTCTGGCGGGATCATCGTCATGGACGACTCGCACTGCGTCGTCAAGGGCGCCGCGCGCCTGCTGCGCTTCTATGCGCACGAATCGTGCGGCAAGTGCACACCGTGCCGCGTCGGCGGCAACTGGGCGGTGCGCACCTACGACCGCATCCTCGCCGGAGAGGGCAGCCAGCTCGACCTCAACATCCTCGATCGGGTGCAGCAGGGGCTGCAGGCCGGCCGCTGCCTGTGCGGCCTCGGCGACGCCGCCGGCTGGGTGATCCAGTCGACGATGACCCACTTCCGCAACGAGTACGAGGAGCACTCGCTGCACAACACGTGCTCGGTCGAGAAAGTGGCCGTCGGTGCCTGACGTAAAGATGGTCCACGTCACGATCGACGGGCACGCGCTGTCGGTCCCGGACGGGACGCTGGTCGTCGAGGCGGCCAAGCAGGTGGGGATCGAGATCCCGGTCTTCTGCTACCACCACAAGCTCGAACCCGTGGGCGCGTGCCGCATGTGCCTGGTCGAGATCACGCCGGGGCCGCCGGTCGCGCAGGCCGCCTGCATCCGGCCGGTGCAGGAGGGCATGGTCGTCAAGACTCAAACCGGCATGGCCGTGCAGGCGCGCGCGGACATCCTGGAGTTCGAGCTCGCCAACCATCCGCTCGATTGCCCCGTGTGCGACAAGGGCGGCGAGTGCCCGCTGCAGGACTTCACGTTCCGCCATGGCTATCCCACCAGCCGCATCGACGGCCCCCGGCTGCACTTCAAAAAGCCGATCCCCCTCTCGCCGACGATCGCCCTCGACCGCGAGCGGTGCGTGCTCTGCTACCGGTGCACGCGGTACTACGACGAGGTCGCGTGGGAGCAGGAGCTGACCGTCGGCGCGCGCGGAGTCGAGTCGTTCATCACGAGCCAGTTCGACCAGCCGCTGAAGTCGATCTTCAGCGGCAACATCATCGACCTCTGCCCCGTGGGCGCCCTGACCTCGCGAGTGTGGCGCTTCGAGTCGCGCCCATGGGACATGACCCACACCGCCAGCGTGTGCTCCAAATGCGCGGTCGGGTGCAGCGTGACCATGTGGCAGCGGCGCGGCCAGCTGGTGCGGATCACGTCGCATGAGAACGACGACATCGACGAGGGCTGGATCTGCGACCGCGGCCGCTTCGACTACACCGACGTCAACGACCCGCAGCGGCTGCGCACACCGCTCGTCAACGGCTCACGCGCGACCTGGAACGCGGCCCTGGTCGCGCTCGCCGCGGGCATCAAGGGCAAGGGCGCGAAGCTGGGCATCTCGCTGCCGCAGGACCTGACCAACGAGGAGGCGTTCCTGTTCCGCCGGCTGCTCGACGGCCCGCTGAAGGGCGCGAAGGTGAAGATGCACGGCCGCACGGCGATTCCGGCGCCCGCTGGCGAGACCATGCGGATCAGGGAGCTCGATGACGCGAAGGTCATCGTCGTCGTCGCCTCGGACACCGAGAACGACGTCCCCATCGTCAACCTGCGCATCAAGAAGGCGGTCTCGAAGCTGGGTGCGCGCCTGATCGTGGTGCACCCCGAGGGGGTCGACTTCGACCGCGACCGGCGCACCGTCCACATCCGCAACGCGCCCGGCTCGGCGGCAGCGGAGGTGCGGAAGCTCGCCGACCACGAGCTCCTCAAGTCGCCCGGCGGCCTGGTCGCGATCCTCTTCGGCGACGGCCACGGCAGCGAGGACATGAATGAGCTGGCAGCCGCCTGCGGCGCCCTGGCCGAAAAGGTCGGCGGCAAGGAGATGCCGCTCTATCGCGGGACGAACGAGCGGGGCGCGCTTGCGACGGGCGTCGCGGGCTGGGACTCGCTGGACGGAGTCGAGGCGCTGCTGTGCTGGGGCCCGCCTCTCACCTCCGGAGTGCCCGCGAGCGTCAAGTTCCTCGCCGCCTGGGACCACCTGCTGCGCCCAGCCCATCACAAGGCCGCGGTCGTGCTGCCCGCGACGACCTTCGCCGAGCAGCAGGGCAGCTACACGAACCTCGAGGGACGGGTGCAGTTCCTCCGCCCGGCCGTCGCCATCCAGGCTCCACTCAAGGAGTCGTGGGAGGTGCTCACGGAGCTCGCCGTCGCGCTGGGCCTCGACCTCGGCTACGCCGGCATCTTCCCGCTGCAGCGCGACGTCGCCGCCTCCAACGCCGCGTTCGCCGACCTCGCCCGCCCGCCGGCGCCCGAGCCCGAGCCGGCTCCGGTCCTGATCGGCTCCACACACCCGTGAACGGCATCTACAACGACCCGATCGGCCATTGGGTCGTAGTGGTCGTCGCCATCGCCCTTCTCCTTTTCGTGCTGCTCACGGCGACCGCCTACACGGTGTGGTTCGAGCGGGTGGCCCTCGGCCACATCCAGCGCCGCCCCGGCCCCAATCGCGTTGGCCCGTTCGGCCTGATGCAGCTGGCTGCGGACGGCATCAAGCTCGCGTTCAAGGAGAGCTTCGTCCCGGCCGACACCGACAAGGTCCTGTATGTGGTCGCGCCGACGATCTCGGTGGGTGCGGCGTTCCTGGCCTGGGCCGTGATCCCGATCGGCCTCTGGTACAACGTCCAGTACTGGATCGCCGACCTCAACATCGGCATCCTGCTCGTCTTCGCCGTCAGCTCCCTGAACGTGTACGCGATCGTGATCGGCGGCTACGCGTCCAACAACAAGTACTCGCTGCTGGGCGGGCTGCGCTCGGCGGCACAGCTGATCAGCTACGAGATGGCGCTCGGCCTGTCGCTGGTGCCGACTTTCATGATCGTCGGCTCGCTGCGCCTGCAGGACATCGCGAGCTATACGGTTCATTGGGGTCCCTACACGGGGCCGATCCCCCTGATCCTGCTCACCCCCATCGGGTTCGTGATCTATCTCATCGCCGCGGTCGCCGAGACCAACCGCGCGCCGTTCGACCTGCCCGAGGCGGAGCAGGAGCTCATCGGCGGCTTCCTCACCGAGTACTCCGGCCTGAAGTTCGTCATGTACTACCTCGGCGAGTACGTGAACATGATCACGGTCTCGGCGCTGGCCGCGCTGCTGTTCTTCGGCGGCTGGTACCTGTGGCAGGTGCCGCCCGTGCTCGCCTTCCTGCTCAAGATCGTGCTGTTCCTCTTCCTTTACATTTGGCTCCGCGGCACGTTCCCCCGGCTGCGCTACGACATGCTGATGCGCCTCGGCTGGAAGGTGCTCCTGCCCCTGGCGATCGTGAATGTGATCGTGACGGGGATCATCCTGGTGGCGGTGCAGGGGTAGAGATGGCAGACGAGAAGGACGAGAAGAAGGACGGCAACCCGAGCGTTCTTGGGGACATCGCCGCGCTGGCGGGCGGCCTCAAGACCACGCTGGGCGAGTTCTTCTCGCCGATGGTCACGACGATGTATCCGGAAGACAAGTCGGTGCGCTCGGAGCGGTACCGCGGCCGCCACTATCTGCGCCGCTACGACAACGGGCTCGAGCGCTGCATCGGCTGCGAGCTGTGCGCAGCCGCCTGCCCGGTCGGCTGCATCCTCGTGATCGCGGCCGAGAACACCGAGGAGAAGCGGGTCTCGCCAGGCGAGCGCTACGCCAAGACGTACGAGATCAACATGCTGCGCTGCATCTTCTGCGGCTACTGCGAGGATGCCTGTCCGGTGCAGGCCATCGTGCTCGGGCCCGAGTACGAGCTCTCTGACACCAGTCGCGAGAAGTTCATCTACACCAAGGAGATGCTGCTCGAGCCACTGCCGCCCGACGTGCAGGCTCGGCTTGACTCAACAGAGAAGAAGGGCGCGTAGATTTGGCGATCGCGGTCTTTTTCGTCGCGGCCGCGATGGCGATCGTCGGCGGCGTCGGCGTCATCAGCTTCCGCCAGCCCATCCGCTCGGTGCTGAGCCTGGTCGTCGTGATGATTGCGCTCTCGGTCCTCTTTCTTCTCCTGAGCGCGCAGTTCGTCTTCGTCGTCCAGATCATCGTCTACGCCGGCGCGGTGATGGTGCTGTTCCTCTTCGTCATCGCGCTGCTCGGTCCCGCGCGCGAGAGCGGACGCGGGCGGCTGCGCTTCCAGGCCGGGCTATCGGGGCTATTCGTGCTCGCGTTCTTCGGCCTGGTGTACGCGATGATGCAGGGCGTCCAGTTCCGCCAGCCCGAGAAGACCGACCTCTCGGTGTTCGGCACGGTGCAGTCGATCGCGGTCGGTCTGTTCACCAGCTACCTGTATCCCTTCGAGCTGACCTCGATCCTGCTGCTGGTGGCCGCGATCGGCGCCGTTTACTTGAGTAGAAGGGACGAGCGGTAATGGGCAAGCTCGACATCGGCGGCTCGCAGCTCGACACCTCCTGGTTCCTGCTGCTCGGGGCGATCCTGTTCACGCTGGGCACGGTCGGCGTGCTCGTCCGCCGCAACCCGCTGATCATCCTGATCTCGATCGAGCTGATGCTCAACGCCGTCAACCTCACGCTGATCGCGTTCTCGCGGCAGCTGGAGAACATCGAGGGCCAGCTCTTCGCGCTCATGACCATGACCGTGGCCGCGGCTGAGGCCGTGGTCGGCCTGGCGATCCTCGTCGACATCTTCCGGGTTCGCGACCTCGAGGACATCGACGACCTGAGCGAGCTGAAGGGATGAGCTACAGCGTCCTCGCACTGTTGATCCTCCTCCTGCCCGCCGCGGGCGCGATCCTGCTCGCCGGCCGCGGCTGGCGCCTGCCGCGCATCGTCACCCAGATCGTCGGGCCGGGCGTGGTGTGGGCGGCCTTCGTGGTGACTGTGGTCTTGTTCTTCAACCAGGTCAACGGCGACTTCACCTACTGGACCTGGATCAAGAGCGGTTCGTTTGAGGTGCCCTTCAACCTCCTGATCGACAACCTGTCGCTGTTCATGTGCCTGGTCATCACAGGCGTCGGGGGACTCATCGTCACCTACTCGGTCGGCTACATGGCGCACGAGGACGGACCGAGCTACGCGCGCTTCTTCACCTATATGGACGTCTTCATCTTCTCGATGCTGCTGCTCGTGCTGGCCGGGAACTTCGTGTTCCTGATCGTGGGCTGGGCGCTGGTCGGCCTGAGCTCGTACTTCCTGATCGGCTTCTGGTACGAGCGCCGCTCGGCCGTGCTCGCGGCGCGCAAGGCGTTCGTGATGAACGTGGTCGGCGACGTCGGCATGATCCTGGGCGCGTTCGTCGTGTTCGTGCAGTTCCATTCGCTCACGTTCGCCGGTGTTTTCAGGGGCCTGGTGCACGGTTGCGCTCCGACCTTGTCATGCATCTTCGGCCCGGTGCCCGACTCAGGAATGATCGAGCTCGCCGCGTTCCTGCTTCTGGTCGGTGCGGTGGCGAAGTCGGCCCAGCTGCCGCTCCACACGTGGCTGCCCGACGCGATGGAGGGCCCCACGCCGGTCAGCGCCCTCATCCACGCCGCGACCATGGTCACCGCGGGCGTCTACCTGGTCGGCCGCATGCATCCCATCTACGACGTCGCCGTCTACGCGCACGGAGCGGTCGCGATCGTCGGCGCCGTCACCGCGCTGTTCGCCGCGACCATCGCCATCGTCCAGACCGACATCAAGCGCGTGCTGGCCTACTCGACCATGAGCCAGATCGGCTACATGTTCCTCGCGGTCGGCATCGGCGCCTACAGCGCGGGCTTCTTCCACCTCCTATCCCACGCCTTCTTCAAGGCCCTGCTCTTCATGGCCGCCGGCAACGTGATTCACGCCATGCACGACGAGCAGGACATGCGCAAGTACGGCGGGCTCTGGGGACAGCTGCGCCCCACCTCGATCATGTTCCTGATCGGCGCCCTCTCCCTGGTCGGCGCCATCCCATTCGTCGGTTTCTTCTCCAAAGAGGGGATCCTCGGCGCGGCCTTCTCGCGTCCGGGCAACCTCGGACTCACGGTCTGGGGCATCGGCTTCGTCACGGCCCTCATCACCGGCCTGTACACCGGCCGCATGTGGTGGATGTCATTCGCGGGCAAACCCTCGGCCCAGCGCCCGGTCGAGCACCCCCACGAGGCGCCGCCCGTGATGCTGATCCCCGTCGCGGTCCTCGCCGTGCTGGCCACGGTGGGCGGCCTGATCCAGACCCGTGCGCTCGGCATCGGCCCATCGCTCGTGTCGGACTACCTGGACCGGGTCGTCACCGGGCAGAGCTGGGAGGAAAGCAGCTTTGCCGTCTACATCGGGCTGGTCACGATGCTCGTGGCCGGCTTGTTGTTCCTGGCCGCGTATCGGATGCGGCCATTGACCGCGAGGTTCCCCTGGGCGCAGCGGGTCCTCGAGCACAAGTACTACTTCGACGAGCTCTACAACGCGGTCTTCGTTCGCACCCTGGACAGGGCCGCCGACGTCGGATTCCGCGACGTCGAGACTCCCATCATCGACGGCTCGCTGGCCGGCGCCGGCACCCGCACAACCTGGGCCGCGAGCTACGCGAGCCTGCTCCAGACCGGCTACGTCCGGAACTACACGCTGGTTTTCGTTGCTGGCGCGGTGATCGTCGCAGTGCTCCTGCTGGCGAGGTTCGCGTCATGACGCTGACCGCCATCTGGCTGCTGCCGCTGATCGGCGGCCTGCTCATCGCCTTCATGCCACCGCACATCGCCAAGTACATGGCGGTGCTCGTCGCCCTCGGCGCGCTCGCAATCGCCGGCTACGTGGCGTTCTCGTTCGCTCCCGGCTACAACCGCTACCAGTTCATCGAGGCGGTTCCCTGGATCCCACAGCTGCACGTCTTCTACCGGCTTGGCGTGGACGGGATCAGCCTGTGGCTCGTTGTCCTCAACGCGTTCCTCACGCTCATCGCGGTGCTCGCGACGCCCGTGCTGATGAAGGGCGCGAGCCGCTTCATCGGCCTGATGCTCGCGATGTCCGCGGGGATGGCGGGCGTGCTGATGGCCACCGACCTCGTCCTCTTCTACGTGTTCTGGGAGGCGATGCTGATCCCCGCCTACTTCCTGCTCTGGCTCTTCGGCGAGGGAGACCGGCCGGGACGGGCGGCCCTGAAGTTCGTCCTCTACACATTGGTCGGCTCGCTGCTGATGCTCGTGGGCGTCATCGGCGAGTACGTGTTCACCGGCCAGCAGACGTTCGACCTGGCCAAGCTCTCGACCATCGCCCCGTCGGCGAGCATCCAGTTCGGCCTTTTCTTCGTCTTCGCGCTGGCCTTCGCGATCAAGACCCCGCTCTTCCCGTTCCACGCCTGGCTGCCCGACGCCTACGCGGCCGCCCCCACGCCGATGCTGATCACCTTCGCCGGCGTGATGGGCAAGACCGGCGCCTACGGCTTCCTGCGGATCGCGATTCCCCTCTTCCCCGACCCGACGTGGCTGTGGGACTGGCGGTGGGTCGTACCCGTGCTGGCCGTGCTCGGCATCGTCTGGGGGGCGCTGATGGCGATCGCACAGCGCGACATGAAGATGCTGGTCGCCTACTCGAGCGTGAGCCACATGGGCTTCATCGTGCTGGGCATCTTCTCGCTGAACGTCCAGGGCCAGCAGGGCGCGATCCTGCAGATGGTCAACCACGGGGTCATCATCCCGGCCCTCTTCCTGATCGTCGCCTGGATTCAGGACCGCACCGGCACCCGCGACCGTTCAGCGATCGTCGGCCTCGCCCCGCGCATGCCGATCATGGCCGGAGTGTTCCTGCTCGTCACCCTGGCCGCGCTGGGCCTACCAGGCCTCAACAGCTTTGTCGGCGAGTTCATGACCCTGCTCGGGGCCTGGCAGCTGGCGCCGGTGCTGGCGGTGATCGGAGCCATCGGGCTGGTGCTCGCGCCCGTCTACATGCTGCGGCTGTTTCAGGGGGCGATGTACGCCGAAACGCCATATCCCAAGCGCGTGGATGACATCTACGCCGGGCAGCTGACCCTGCTCGCCCCGCTCGTCGTCCTGATGTTCGCGCTCGGCCTCGCGCCCGGGGTGCTGACGAGCCTCATGACGTCGGTCGCGCAGTCGGGCCTGGCCAGATGATGTACCCCCAGATGATCGCGGCCGCGACGCCGGACCTCACGTACACGTGGTCCCAGGCGCTTGCCGACCTTGGGCAGATCAGCCCGATCGCCGCCTTGACCGGCTTCATGCTCCTCGCGATCATCACCGACCTGGCCCTGCCGCGCGGCCGGCGAGGCGGCGTGGTCGCGATGGTCGCGGTGACCGGGTTCACCTACTCGCTCGCGACCGCCGCCTACAGATGGGTCTACACGACCAACGGTCCCGCCTATCACGGCTACGCCACCGGCGACTCCTTCGCGCTCTTTTTCGAGGTCCTGTTCGCGAGCCTGGGCATCCTGACGGTCGCCATCTCGCACCCCTACCTGCAGCGCCGCGGCCTGCGCGAGGGCGAGTTCCACGTCCTGATCATGGCCGCTGTCATCGGCATGATGGTGCTGGGCGCGGCGACGTCGCTGGTCACGGTCTTCCTCGGGCTCGAGCTCTTCTCGATCGCCCTTTACATAGCGTGCGGATTCGTGCGCACGGACAGCAGCTCGCAGGAGTCGGCCGCCAAGTACCTGCTGGTCGGCGGCTTCGCCAGCGCGTTCGTGCTGTACGGGATGGCGCTCGTCTACGGCGCCGCGGGCACGACGCTCATCCCGGAGATCGCCAAGCGCATCGGCTCGTCTTCGTCCGGCGATCCGCTGCTCATCCTCGGCATCCTCCTGATGGGCGTCGGTTTCGCGTTCAAGGTCTCGGCCGCGCCATTCCACATGTGGACGCCGGACGTGTACCAGGGCGCGCCCATCCCGGTGACTGCGTTCATGTCGGTCGGCACCAAGGCGGCCGCGTTCGCGATGATCGTGCGGGTTTTTGCAGCGGGCCTCCCCCACCTCGGCCCCGAGTGGCAGGCGCTGCTGGCCTTCGTCGCGGCCACCAGCATGATCGTCGGCAACCTGCTCGCGATCGCGCAGTCGAGCCTGAAGCGCCTGCTCGCGTACTCCGGGGTCGCGCAGGCGGGCTACATCCTGATCGGCGTGATCGCGGGCGGCAAGCAAGGCCTGGCCGCGGTGCTCTTCTACCTGTTCATCTACCTGTTCATGAATTTCGGCGCCTTCGCCGTCGTGACCCTGATGTCCAGCGCCGACGGCGACCACGACCGCATCGAGGACCTCGACGGCCTGAGCCGGCGCAGCTGGCCGATGGCCGTGCTGATGAGCGTCTTCATGCTGTCCCTCGCCGGCTTCCCGCCGTTCGTCGGCTTCTTCGGGAAGCTGTTCCTGTTCACGGCGGGCGTCAACGCCGGCTACACCTGGCTCGTGGTGCTGGCCGTGCTGATGAGCGTCGTCTCCGTCTACTACTACGTCCGCGTGCTCGTCCCGGTGTGGTCGCCATCGACGCGCAGCGAGAGCCTGGGCGCTTCGTTCAGCAACTGGTTCGCGATCGGCCTTAGCGGGGCGGCCTCGCTGGGCCTCGGCATTTACCCCACCTGGCTCCTGCTGGCCGGTCAGCTCGGCGCGGTCCCTATCACGGGACAGTAGAACCCTTCGGAAACGGCCGCGGGTACGGTCCCGCATCGAACGCAGCGAAAGCGGGCTGCGCGGCGAACAATCCGCCCAGCGCGTTGAGGCCGGGTCCAAGCGCAAGCGCCGATGCGTTGAGCGCGGCCGGCGTCAGGGCGGCGGCGTCCCACTTGCCCGTGTCCAGCCGGGCGAGCATCACCTTGATGAGGGCGATGACCTCGGCCGAGGTGAACGCGCAGTGGCCGGCGCGCTGGACGAACACCTGCCGCAGCAGGTCCTGCTTGCCGGCGGTCCTGACCACGTCGGCATAGGCGGTCTCGTCCTGGGGCACGACCAGGCCGTCGGCCGTGGTGTGCATGGTGAGCACGGGCACGCCCAGCTCGCCGTCGAAGCTGACGTTGCGGTCGAGGTACGCGACCGCCTGGGGGTCGGGCTTGATCGTGGCACCGGCGTTCAGCGCGCGAAGGTCGGCGTCCAGGTTCAGGCCCGCGGCCTGATAGAGGGCCACCACCTCAGCGCGGTCGGCCGAGACCGCGAGCTGGCGCCGGTAGTCGACGCCCACGTTCCACGACGGGTTGCCGCCGGCCCGCCTCTCGAGCTCCGCCCGATTGCTGAACGCGAACCCGAAGTCGATGCGCGACTCCCACTGGGCCTGGGCCGCGGCCATCGCTGGATAGTCGGTCAGCGACGGCGCGGGCGAGCTCGGGAGGAACCAGCCCGGGAGGTCGGAGAGCGCGGCCATCAGGGCGATTCGGGCCTGGCCGGCGGGAGTCTGCAGCACCTGCGCGATCAGGTCCCTTGCCAGCTGGAGGTTAGCCGCCGGGTTGGTGATGTGAACCACCTGCAGGCCGGAGGCGGGTGCGAGCAGTGTCTTGAAGGCGTACGCGCCATCCAGGCCCGTGTTCCATGCGGCGACCCCGCCCGCGAGCACGCCGCAGATGGGGATGGCGGCCGCGAATCGCTCGGGATACACCTGGACCAGGCCCGCGCTGATGATGCCGCCCAGCGAGGCGCCGACCGCGATCACCCGCGCCGGCCTGCCCACCACCTGCGCGAATCGGTCGAGCAAGGCCACCTGGTCGAGCAGCGCGTCGTCGATCGCCCACCCGGTCGAGCTGTAGGACGAGCCGGCCAGGGCATAGCCGCGGTCGAGCAGCCACTGGCCGACGGCCCGGTCGGGTGCCGCGCTCGCGGGGTTGGCAGAGCCCGGCGCGACGTAGCCGTGGCTGTACAGGAACAGCGTGCCGTTCCAGGCGACGGGCACGTCGATCTCGTAGGCGGCGGCGCCGATGGAGCCGGTGAGGACGCGCGTCGTGGGCGCGGATGGGGACGTGGGCCTGGCGGACACGCTCGAGCTGCCTCCCGCGCAACCCGTGAGCAAGACGACTGCGACCAGGGTCAGGACCAGGCTCCTCTTCATCAAATGTTGGAGCGGGACTGCCCCCCGTCCACCGTGATGCAGGCGGCGTTCACCAGGCTCGCCTGGCTCGAGCACAGGAACGCGACCACGCTCGCGACCTCGGGCACGGTCCCGAAGCGGCCCAGCGGCATCTCGCGGCCGACGAACTCCGCCATCTCGGCGGGGTTCTGCTGAACGCGCCGGTGCCAACCGCCCCCTTCCCAGAGGATCGATCCGGGCGCCACGCAGTTGACCGTGACGCCCGTGGCTGCGACCTCCCGGCCCAGCGAGGTGACCAGGCTGATCTCGGCCGCCTTGGCGGCGTTGTATGCCGGCGCTCCTCCGGCCTCGCGACCGTACACCGACGAGATGACCACGATCCGACCCCAGCCACGCTCGACCATTTCAGGCAGCGCCAGCTGCGTCATGCGCACGCTGACGCCGACGTTGCCTTTGTACGCCGCGTCGAACTCCTCAGCGCCCGTGTCCGACCAGCTGGTCCCGGCGCGTGTGCCGAGGTTGTTGACGAGGATGTCGATCGGCCCCAGCGCCTTGCGCGTCTCTGTGAATGCACGTATGCAACCGTCCGAAGTGAGCAGGTCGGCCGCCACGCCGAATCCATTGAGGGCTTGTGCCGTCCTGGCCACGTCTTCGGGGGTCCGGGCAACGACCGCGACGAGCGCGCCCTCTGCGGCGAGCGCCTGCGCGATGCCCAGGCCGATGCCGCGCGTCGCTGCGGTCACAAGCGCCACCCGGCCCGCCAGCCCGAGGTCCATCCCAGGCATGCTAGCGGCGAGAGATGATCGGCATCCCCCTCCCACCGTCGGCCATCAACGACGGGCCGCCGGTGACGCCGCGGCCGTCGGCGACGGTCCTGCTCGTCCGTGGCGGCAAGCGGTGGGAGCTGCTCCTGATGCGCAGGCCGGGCGGCGCGGACTTCGCGCCCGGCGCGTACGTTTTCCCGGGCGGAGCGGTGCATGCCGAGGACGCACAGTGGCCCGACGAGATCCGGGCCGCGGCCGTCCGCGAGGTGTTCGAGGAGGTCGGGATCCTGCTCGCCCGCCGGTCAGGCCGGATCGCTCGCGACGCCGACTGCCTCGCCGTCCGCTCGATGGTCGAGCAGGGCGCCACCTTCACCGACGCCCTGGGCCGCCGCGGCCTCGAGCCCGCGCACGACCGCCTTGTGCTGTTCGCCCGCTGGGTCACGCCGGAGCGGCTGAGCCGGCGCTACGACACGCGCTTCTTTTTCGCCCGCGTTCCCACGGGCCAGGTCGTCCGGCCGCAAGAGAGCGAGGTTACCGACTGGCGCTGGGTCGAGCCGCAACGCGCGCTGGACGACCCTTCGCTCACGCTCGTTTACGCCACCCGCTCCGTGCTCCAGTCAGTCGCGGCGAGCGCTTCATCGTCGGCGCTCATGGCGAAGGCCCGGCGCCTCCGCGACGTGCCGGTGGTACAGCCGCGCCTGATGCAGACCGAGTCGGGCTGGGAGGTCATCCGCTGAACCCGCGAGTGGATTCACTCGCGGGGAAAAAACGCGTCGCAAAGCCGCGAGTGCATTCACTCGCGGGCAATCAGCGCATCAGTCGGTCAGCGCCAGAGGTCCCGCCAGCGGTTGTAGTGGACGACTTCGACGCCGCCCTGGAGCAGGGTGTCCAGCCCGGCCGGGTCGCGGTACGCCTCCCGGTAGTAGACCCGCGCGACGTTGCAGTTGATGATCATCTTGGCGCACATCACGCAGGGCGAGGCGCTGACGAACATCACCTTGCCCGGCATCTGCGCGCCGGCTTTGATCAGGGCGTTCTGCTCCGAGTGGATGCAGCCGCAGGCGCCCGGGGTCGTCGAGTCACAGCGGTTGGGCAGGCCCCGGGCGTTGCCGTTGTAGCCGATGCCTACAACCTGGGTCAGATCAGGGGTCGTGATCACGCTGCCGACCTGCAGGCGCGCGCAGGTGGAGCGCTTCGCCAGCTCCTCGGCCATGCGCATGTAGACCTCCTCCAGCGGGATGCGGTCGGGCGCGGGTTCGGCTTCGGGGAGGGGCGTGATCTCGGCCATCGGGCTCATGTTAATGGACTTGTTCTATACCCTCTTTGAGGCTACAATCCACCATATGTCGCCGCTCGAACTGTTGTTCGCACTCCTTCTAGTATGTATGCTGGCGGCGACCGGGGCGGTGGCGGCGCTCGTCTGGAACCTCGTCCGGCGCGCGGACATCCACTCGATGGACGTGGCCGAGCTTCGCAACCGGCTGGAGCGGGGCGGTGCCACGCAGGACGCCCAGGCGGCCGAGCTGCGTGAGCGGCTGACCCAGACCCAGTCGGTGGTGGAAGGCCTCAGGTCCGCGCTGGCCGCGCGCCAGACTGTCGAAGACGACGCCCGCGCCAGCCTCAAGCGGCTCGAGAGCGTGATCGCCGGCAGCTCGACCCGCGGCGCCGCCGGCGAGAACATCCTCGAGGAGGTTCTGAAGCACCTGCCCGGCGAGATGCTGCAGCGCAACGTCTGGGTGGGCGGCAAGGTCGTCGAGCTCGGGCTGCGGCTGCCCGGGGGCAAGCTCCTCCCCATCGACTCGAAGTGGGTCTCCAGCGGCGCGCTCGAACAGCTGGCCGACCCCGCCCTGGACGCTCAGCGGCGCGCCCAGCTGACGGGACAGGTCGAGCGCGAGGTCGAGCGCCGCGTGCGCGAGGTCAGTCAGTACATCAACCCCGAGATGACCTCGCCCTTCGCCCTGGCGGTCATCCCCGACGCCGCTTACGAGGTGTGCCGCGGCGCCATCGTCGACGCGCATAAGCGCCACGTGATGGTGGTCGGCTACGCCATGGCCCTCCCGTACTTGCTCACCCTCTACCAGCTGCACCTCCAGTTCGCCCGCACGGTCGACATGGAGAAGATGCAGTCGGCCCTGATCGACGTGGAGCGCCACCTGGACGTCCTGGAGGGCGTGCTCGAGAACAAGCTGCAGCGGGCGGTCACGATGCTCCAGAACGCCTACGGGGAGGGCAAGCAAGTCTCGGCCCGGATCCGAGCTTCGACCCAGAGCATCCAGGTCAGCGAAACCCCTGCTGAAGAGGTTTCCACAGCGATCAATGAGTCCGAACCTGATCGCGAAGCGCACACCTTCTCCCTCGCCCTCGTCGACCAACTCAAGTAGGGCGGTTTTGCCACCTTTTGAACAGGCAGTGCCCAGCCTGTGCCCAATTCCTGCGCAGGGATATCCACAGGTAATCCACCTACATGTGGGGTATGGGCGCATCGAGACACCAAATATGTTGTGTTTGGGGCTTGACAAGCCAAAAAGGGCTTCGTATCATTCATGGCGTTACATCGAGGCCCTGGGGCATAAGTGGCGGGCATGCTCTGGGGCCTCTTCCATCCCCAAACGAATACCTTCGACGACCCATCCAAAGTCCCAGATAACGTCCCACCAAAACCGCGATTTGAATGCATCCTCGACGGGGATGAATGAAGGAGATCTCTAGAGATGGCCAAGAATGTCGCCGACGTCGCTGCCGCCGCCCGCCGCAATGGAAATCAGGGCGGCCGGGCGCAAACTGATGGGTCTGTGAAGACCCAGGCCGGACTCCGGTTCGACCGCTTCTTCACGCCTCCAGGCAGCCACGCCTACGACCTGGTCGAGTGGGAGCGCCGGACCGCCGCCATCACCAGCGAGAAGGGCCAGGTCATCTTCGAGCAGAAGGACGTCGAGGTCCCCCGCTCCTGGTCGCAGCTGGCCATCAACGTCGTCGCCCAGAAGTACTTCCGCGGCGCCCCGGGCAGCCCCGAGCGCGAGACCAGCGTCCGCCAGATCATCGACCGCGTGGTCGACACCCTGGCCCGCTGGGGCGTCGAGGGCGGCTACTTCGCGACCGATGAGGACGCCGAGAACTGGGCCGAGGAGCTGCGCTTCCTGCTGGTCACCCAGCAGGCGTCCTTCAACAGCCCGGTCTGGTTCAACATCGGCGTCCCAGGCCGCTCGCAGCAGGGCTCCGCGTGCTTCATCAACTCGGTGCAGGACTCGATGGAGTCGATCCTCGAGCTCGTCAAGACCGAGGGCATGCTCTTCAAGTTCGGCAGCGGCACGGGCACCAACCTGTCGGTGCTCCGTTCGTCCAGGGAGCAGCTGTCCGGTGGCGGCACGGCCTCCGGTCCCGTCTCCTTCATGCGCGGATACGACTCGTTCGCGGGCTCGATCAAGTCGGGCGGCACGACCCGTCGCGCGGCCAAGATGGTCATCCTCAACGGCGACCACCCCGACGTGCTCGACTTCATCCGCTGCAAGGCGGAGGAGGAGAAGAAGGCCTGGGCGCTCATCGAAGCCGGCTACAACGCGGGCTTCAACGTTCAGGGCGGCGCGTACGACTCGGTCCAGTTCCAGAACGCCAACCACTCGGTGCGCCTGAGCGACGAGTTCATGAACGCGGTCGCCGAGGACAAGGACTGGCAGACGCACGCGATCGTCGGCGGCCGCGTGGTCGACACGTACAAGGCGCGGACGATGTGGCGCGAGATCGCCGACGCGGCCTGGATCTGCGGCGATCCCGGCCTGCAGTTCGACACGACCATCCAGGACTGGAACGTGGTCCCGAACACCGGGCGCATCAACGCGACCAACCCCTGCTCCGAGTTCGTCTTCCTGGACGACACGGCCTGCAACCTGCTCTCGCTGAACCTCATGAAGTTCCAGGTCGAGGGCGGGACGTTCGACGTGGATCGGTTCCGCCGGGCGGTGGACGTCTGCTTCACCGGTCAGGAGATCCTCGTCTCCAACGCCTCCTACCCCACCCCCGCCATCGCCAAGAACTCTGAGGCGCTGCGGCCGCTCGGCCTCGGCTACGCGAACCTCGGCGCGCTGCTGATGTCGATGGGCCTCGCCTACGACTCGGATGAAGGCCGCCGCTTCGCCGGCGCCGTCACCGCGATCATGACCGGTCGCGCGTTCGCGCAGTCGGCCCGGATGGCCGAGGTCAAGGGGCCGTTCAGCGAGTTCGCCAAAAACCGCGAGCCGATGCTGCGGGTCATGGAGAAGCATCGCTCCGCGGCGCACGCCCTGAGCAACTCGGCCGAGTCGGCCGAAGTGCTGAAGGCCGCCCGCGAGACGTGGGACGAGGCCGTGGAGCTCGGCCGCATCCACGGCTACCGGAACGCGCAGGCGACGGTGCTGGCACCGACCGGGACGATCGGTCTGATGATGGACTGCGACACCACCGGCATCGAGCCCGACCTCGCCCTGGTCAAGTACAAGAAGCTGGTCGGCGGCGGGCTGCTGAAGATCGTCAATGGCACCGTGCCCCAGGCCCTGCGCAAGCTGGGCTACGACAGCACCGCCGTCAAGGAGATCGTCGAGTACATCGACGAGAACGACACCATCGAAGGCGCGCAGCACCTCGCCGACGAGCACCTGAAGGTCTTCGACTGCGCGTTCAAGCCGGTCAAGGGCTCGCGCTCGATCGCGCCGATGGGCCACGTCCGGATGATGGCCGGCGTCCAGCCGTTCATCTCCGGGTCGATGTCCAAGACGGTGAACCTGCCGACCGAAGCCACGGTCGAGGACATCGAGCAGACCTACATGGAGTCGTGGAAGCTCGGGCTCAAGTGCATCGCGATCTACCGCGACGGGTGCAAGCGCTCGCAGCCGCTGTCCACGTCCCTGGACAAGAAGAAGGAAGAGCCCGCCGAGGTGGAGTACCGCGCGGTCCGGCGCAAGCTGCCCGACGAGCGGCGCTCGATCACCCACAAGTTCGACATCGCCGGACACGAGGGTTACCTGACGGTCGGCCTGTACGAGGACGGCCAGCCGGGCGAGCTGTTCGTGACCATGGCCAAGGAGGGCTCGACGATCTCGGGCCTCATGGACGCGTTCGCGACCCAGACCTCGTATGCGCTCCAGTTCGGCGTGCCTCTGAAGTTCATGGTCGACAAGTTCACGCACATGCGCTTCGAGCCGTCCGGGTTCACGAAGAACCAGGAGATCCCGATCGCGAAGTCGATCGTCGACTACATCTTCCGCTGGATGGCGAGCCACTTCCTGCCGGTCGAGGACGCCGAGGAGGCGGGCGTGATCCTGCGCGAGGAGCCGCCGGCGAAGCCCGACCCGGCAACGGGTCCCGGTGCGCTCAAGATCATCGCCGCACCCGCCACCAAGGGCAACGGCCACGGAGGCGTTCAAAAGATCGCCTTTATCAACACGGACGCGCCGGCGTGCGCCGACTGCGGCGCGATCACGGTCCGTTCAGGCTCTTGCTACAAGTGCCTGAACTGCGGCGCGACCACGGGCTGCAGCTGACCTAGACCACTACCCCTAAGCCCCGGCGGAGGTCAAGAGACAAACCCCGCCGGGGCCCCACTCCCCAGACCCGCTCGGTTGGCGCCGAACGGGCGTAATTACCTAGCCTTGCGCCGATGGAGCGCACCGCTCCGGCGATTTTCGAGCTCGGTTTCCTGCTGCTCCTGGCGGCGCTCGCTGGAAAGGCTGCCAGGCGCCTGGGCCTCCCGGCGGTCGTTGGATATCTCGCCGTTGGCGTCCTCGTGTCCCCGTTCACACCCGGCTACGTGGCCAACCGCGACCAGCTGGCGATCCTCGGCGACATCGGCGTCGTGCTCCTGCTGTTCGAGGTCGGCATCGAGATCAACCCCATCCGCCTCGCCCGCGAGCGCCGCCGGTTGCTGCTGCTCGCGCCCCTCCAGATCTTCCTGACTTGGCTCATCTCTGCGCTCGCGCTCGCCGCGTTCGGCGTCCAACCCGCCGGGTCGGCCCTTGCCGGCCTGTCGATTGCGATGTCGTCGAGTGTGGTCGTCGTCAACATCACGCGCAGCGCCCGGCGCACGACCGACAAGGAGACCGACGAGGTGATGCTGGGCTGGAGCGTCATCCAGGACCTTCTTGGGGTGGGTGCCGCCCTCATCTTGCTCGTGGTCGTCGGCCTGGGCGGCCGATCGGCCACCACGGCCGCGCTCGAGCTCCTCGCCTTCGTCATCATCGCCGTGGTCGCCGCGGTTGCGGTGCCCTGGCTGCTCGCGCGACTGAAGGCCGAGCACGACCTCTTCCTGCTCGTTTCGGTGGGCGGCGGGCTGGCGCTGGCCGGCGTCGGCTCACGCTACTTCGGCGTGCCACTCGCGCTCGCGGCCTTCGTTGCCGGCCTCTCGATCACCGAGAGCTCGATCGCGGACGAGGCCCGCCAGCGGCTGCTGCCCTTTCGCGACGTCTTCGCGGTGATGTTCTTCGTCTTGCTCGGCACGGCGATCGACCCGCGAACCCTGCGCGGCGCGCTGCCGTGGATCGGCTTGCTGATCGCCCTCGTGATCGTCGCGAAGGTGGCCCTGGTCTGGGCGCTCGCCCGATTCAGCCGTCTCCACGCGCGACCGCTCCAGCTCGCGATCGGGCTGGGCCAGATCGGCGAGTTCAGCTACGTGCTCGGTACCCTTGCCCTCGCGGGCGGCTTGATCCCGGGGCAGTTGGAGTCGGCCCTGGTCGCCGCCGTCGTGATCACGATCGCGACCTCGTCGGTGCTTGTACGGTCTGTCCATTCGCGGACGCCCGTGCGGGTAGCCTGAGCGCAGCCGGGATTCCGGCCAGTCCCACCACCGCCATCAGGCCAAGGGACAGGTACGGGTTGCCGATTACGGCCTGTGTGACCAGGACCAGCACTAGCCCGCCCAGGTTGCCCGCCATCATCAGGAACCCCACGGCCGCGCCCTGGCGCTCCGAGCCCGCGTGGACCTCCGACCAGTCGAGCACCACCGGCAGGCACGCCAGCAGCACGAAGCCGTCGATGAACATCCAAGCGCCGAGCCAGATCACGTTGTGGAATGCCGCCATCGCGGCGAACGCGACGGCAGAGATAGCGAGGGCGGCGATCAACATCGTGCGCCGTCGGTCGCGGGCGGCCACCGCCGACGGCAGCACCGCCGCCCCCAGAATGCCGGCGAAGGTCAGCACCGCGATCAGGTTGCCGGCCGCGGCGCCCTCGTCGAAGTGGTCGAGGATGGGCTGCAGCCACGTCGCCACCGCGTTGTACGTGCCCATGCCGATGAAGACCAGGACCGCCAGCGTCCACATGAACCGGTCGTGGACCAGCCACCGCAGGCTGACGCTCACCGACGGATCGTCGCGGAAGAAGGGCGCCGCCCGGAAGACGCCCACGACCGCGAGCGCGGCGAGCACCGATGGCACGGCCTGAGCGAGCAGCAGCAGCGGCAGGCCGCCCGCTGAAAACAACGGCCCCGCCGTGATGACGGCGGCCAGGATCCCGACGAACAGCGCCGCCGTTCCGATCGAGATCGCCATCGCGCGCTCCTGGGGCGGAAAGTAGTGGGCGGCGACTTTCGTGATGCTGTTCAGGACCAGCGGCTGGCCGGCCGCGATGACGACCATCCCGGCCAGCTGCCACCCGAACGATGACGGCGCCACCAGGCGCACCAGTGCGCCGCCGCCCGTGAGCACGGCTCCCACCGACAACGCCTGCCCAAAGCGCCTGTCCAGCCACCGCCCGGTCGGCAGCGCCAGCACGATGTAGACGAAGGGGAAGATCGCGGCCAGGTCGCCGACGGTCCCAACGTCGACGTGCAGGACGGAGGCGGCCTGCGTGTCGACCGCGGCGAAGCTCAGCCACAGCAGCTGCGTGCTCGCGGCCAGCACGGCATAAGCGACGAGGATCGCCCACCGCGTGGACGGCACCACCGCAGCCTGCGCTGCTCCCGCCGTGTTCAATCGATCCTCCTGTTGAGCCGCGCGTAAACGCCGTGCAGGCGGTCGTAGAGGTTCTTGAACTCGCGATACATCGGCTCGTACACGGTGCGCGCGCCGGGGTCGGGCTCGAACGTGTCGGTCACCGGCACGAGCGCCGGAACGTCCTTGATCGCAAGCTTGCCGAGCGAGATCCCGGCGAAGAACGAGGCGCCCCTCAAATTGGCGAACATGGGCTCAGCCACCCGCTCGATGCGGCGGCCGAGGATGTCGGCATGGACCTGGCACCACAGGTCCGACGCCGCCCCGCCGCCGAGGATCCGCAGCACGGGAAGCCGGCGGCCGGCGAATCCCTCCACCGCGTCGAGGAGCCAGCGCGCGTTGAAGGCCACGCCTTCCAGGACCGAGCGCACCAGCCGCGCCCGGTCCGTGTCGATGGACAGGTTCACGAACGCACCGCGCAGCGTCCGGTCCTCGACCGGCGTGCGCTCGCCCTTGAGCCAGGGCGTGAAGATCACGCCGCCCGACCCGGGCGGTGCGGACTCGGCGATCGCGCAGAGGTCCTCGTACCTCGGCCCGGCCACCCCATCCGCGCCGAGCAGGGAGTCGCGCATCCACTTCAGGCACAGGCCCGCCGTCTCGTGGTTGTTGGCAACGAGGTATGTGTTTGGGCGCACGCCCGGGACGGTGGCCATCTGGTGGAGCACGTCGGTGCGCTTGAACGGCACCTCGCAGGCGATCCACGCGGTCGTGCTGATGGTCACATGCGCCTCATACGGAGCAACCGCTCCCGAGCCGAGATAGGCGGTGTGCAGGTCCGGCACGCCCGCGACCACCGGAACCTGGGGCACTCCGAGATCGGAGGCGAGGTCCGCGCTGATGTTGCCGAGCACGCTGCCGGTCGCGATCAGCTCGGGCAGGCGATTGGGGTCGCGGCCGGAGCGGCCGATCAGCTCGGGCGCGTATCGAAGCGGCGCGCCAGGCCGGTTGTCGGTCAGCCAGGACAGGATCATCGACGCGGGCGTCGCGGCCCGCCGGCCCGTGAAACACATGCCGATGTAATCCAGCGGCTCGAGCAGCGTCGCGGTTTCGGCGTACGCCTCGGGCTCGCAGTTGCGCAGGTAGAGCTCGTGGCCGAGCGGGTCGGCGCCGTTCGGCGACGGCGCGCCGCCCGTGAGCTGGATCCAGCGCACCATGTTCACCGGGGAGTAGCCGAACAGAGAAACCGGTCCGCCGACCGCCCGCGCCGAGAAGGGCCCGCCCCGGGTATCCGCCCACAGCAGGCATCCGGAGACAGGCCGGCCTGCGGCGTCGACGGGCAGGGTCGAACCCCACTGGCCGGTGATCCCGACGCCGGCGAGGTCGGCGGGTCGGGCTGCCCCGGACCGGATGAGCGAGCCGATGTCGTGGGTGATGGCGCGCCACCACTCCGTCGGGTCCTGGGTCGCGCCGCCATCGGATGTGTATCGCGTATGGACCGCGCTGATCGTTTGGCCGAGGATCTCGCCCTTCAATGTGACTGCGCCGGTCTTCGGGCCACCCGTGCCCAGGTCGATGGCGAGGATCCAGGGAAGGCCCAACTAGGGCGCGACTTCGTACATGGCGTCGAGCGCGGCGCTGAAGAGGGTGTCGAGGATCTCGTTCCCGGCGGGCGTTCCCCCCAGGCCGTACAGCGCGCCGCTCTTGGGCGATACGCGGGCCGGGTGCTTGGCGTACTCCACCGCCTCGCGTAGGTCGGCCACGAATGCTTCGGCGACGCCGGGCGCCGTGTTGGGCCGCGTCACGCAGAAGTGCAGCGCCGGCGGAAGCTGCAGCGCGTTGAGGCGCCAGCCCTTCGCGATCAGGTGGTCGTTGACATGAAAGATATCGAGCTCGCGAGCGCGAAAGGCGACCAGGAATGTCGGGTCGCCGATGACCTCGAGCTCCTGGATCGCCTCCACTCCCCGCCGGATCGTGGCCGCGGTCTTGAAGATCGCGTCGGCGACCTCCAGGTAGCCCTTCTCGCCGAGGCTAACCATCGCCGCCCACGCCGCCGCCACCACGCCGCCCGAGCGGCTGCCCGACAGACCGGGCGAGAAGTAGATACCGCCCGGCCAGTCCGGATTCGTGAAGTACTGGTACTTGCGCAGCTCGGGGGTTCGGTAGAGGAGCACCGACGTGCCCTTCAGCGAGTAGCCGTACTTGTGCGTGTCGGCCGACATCGAAGTGACGCCGAGAACGCGAAAGTCGAACTTGGGGATCGGATAGCCGAGCCGCTCGCCCCATGGCAGGATGAAGCCGCCCAGGCAGCCGTCTACGTGCAGGCCGATGTCGTGCTCGAGGGCGATGTCCGAAAGGGCCTCGATCGGATCGATCATGCCGTGCGCGTAGTTGGGCGCGGAGCCGACGATGGCCACCGTGTTCTGGTTCACGTGGTCCCGCACCCACTCCGTGTCCACCCGCCACCCATGCCCGAGGGGCGCCTTCAGCAGCTTGATCCCCAGGAGATGGGCGGCCTTGTCGAGGGCGACGTGCGCCGTGATCGGGATGATCACCTCCGGCTTGGTGATCCCCTTCTCGGCCCGGCCCCGGTCGCGGTACACGAGCATCGGGTTGATCAAGCTCTCGGTGCCGCCGAATGTGACGACTCCGCAGACCTGCTCGCTGCCGTGGAGCATCGCAGCGGTCATGGCGACGATCTCGGCCTCCAGCTTGGTCGCGCTTGGATACATGTCCCGCTGGAGTACGTTGGCGTGCGCGAACAGCCGGAAGGCCTCGGTGAGGAATCGATAGTAGTCGTGGTCGCCGTGGTAGATCGAGCCCGAGACGCGACCGCGATCGGCGATCCGGTCCTCTTCGGCCGCCATCGTCGCCAGCTCGTCGAGGATGCTCTGGCGGTTCCGGCCCTCGGCCTCCAACCGGTGGTACGTGCGGAACCGATCTCGGTAGGGATAGAAGTCGATCAGCGAATCGTCGTCGGCCACGGGCACGGGCAGAATAACTCCGGGGTGGGTTGGCCGGATGTCGAGCAAAGCGACGAGACCGAGGCAGCCGACTGGATCGGGCCGCGATTGCATCCTTTCGCGCGCGATGTCGGGTCGGTCGTGCCGACCGGTTTCGCAGCGTACGCCCGGCTGCCAACGGCGGGCCGGGACGGCCTCATCGAGTTGCTGACCAAGCACACCTCGACACCCGGGCTCTGCTGGCTGTGCCTCTGGGAAGGCTACGGGTACTTTCACGAAGGCGGGATCGTGGAACTCCGGTCCTACCGCCTCGGCTCGCCGCCATTGGGGCCACCGCCGCCGCCACCGCCACCGCCGCCGAAGCTGAGCGCGCACCGGGTGCGCCTGCCCGCTCGCGACTACATCCTATTCACCGGATCGGCCGAGCAGGCGGCGGGATGGCAGGACGGCCCCAACCTGTGGTGGCCAGACGACAGAGCGTGGTGTGTCGCCTCGGAGATCGACCTCGACGAAACATTTGTCGGAGGGAGTCGCGAGTTGATCGACGAGGTCCTCGAGCAAGGCGCGCTGGAAGCGACGGCAACCACGCCAGACGACTCCCACGTACCTACTTCGCCCCGGTGACGCCTCCGTCGACGACCAGGCCCGAGGCCATGACGAAACGCGACTCGTCGGAGGCCAGGTACAGGGCGGCCGACGCCACGTCTTCGGGCCGGCCCAGCTCGGCCGTCAGCTGCCGCTTGCGGATCGATGCGTAGCCCTCCTCAGGGTCCTTGTACGACTCCTTCAGATACCGCTCGACGAACGGCGTGAGGATGGTGCCCGGCAGCAGCGCGTTGACGCGGATCCCGTGCTGGGCGAGGTCCACCTGCATCGACTTCGTCATCGCCAGCACCGCCCCCTTGGACGCCGCATACGACACGCGACGCGCAAGACCGATCTCGGCGATGCAGGACGACATGTTGATGATTGAGCCGGAGCGCTGCCGGATCATATGCGGCACGACTGCGCGGCTCATCAGGTAGACGCCGCGCACGTTCACGCGCATGACGCGATCGAATAGGTCGGGGTCGGTCTCGACGATGTCCCCCACTCCGCTGATGCCCGCGTTGTTGAACAGCACGTCGATGCGCTTGTGGCGCCTCACCACGCGATTGGCGAGCGCGACAGTGTCCGCCTCGTCGGTCACGTCGACGTGCTCGGCGCTCGCCTGGCCGCCCGCCTTGCGGATGGCGCTGACCGTCGCCCGAGCGCCCCGGTCGTCCACGTCGGCGACCACGACGTGCGCGCCCTCCGACGCGAACAGCTTCGCGCTCGCCTGCCCGATGCCGGAGCCGGCGCCGGTGATCAGGCAGAGCTTGCCGTCGAGCCTGCCCACCTACGAACGCTCCGTGCCGATCAGCTTGGCCAGGCCCAGGGCGATGAGGATGATCGCCCCGTCGACCGCGTCGATCCACGTCGAGCTGATGTTGGACAGGGTCAGGATGTTCGTCACTAGCGAAAGGAGGATCACGCCGGTGAGGGCGCCGACCATCCGCCCGCGCCCGCCATCCAGCGAGATCCCGCCGATGACCGCGGCCGCGAACACGCCGAAGATCAGGTTGGAGCCCTGGCCGGCGGTGACCGCGGTGACGCGACCCGCCTGCATCAGGCCACCGACCGCCGCCAGGATGCTGGCGACCATGAAAACGCCGATCCGGATGCGGTCAACCTGAATGCCGGCGGCCCGGGCCGCCTCGAGGTTGCCGCCGATCGCATACATCGCGCGCCCCGCGCGGTGATAACGGAGGAACAGCGCCGCCACGACAAAGGTCGCGACCGTGATCCAAACCGACACCGGGACGCCGACCCACGACTCCGCCCCGATGTAGATGTAAGCCTCGGGCAGGTTGTACACGGTCTGCCCGCCGAGCCAGCCGAGCTGCAGGCCGGTCAGGAGGATGCTCATGGCCAGCGTGAAGATGAAGGCGTTGAAGTTCGCCTTGATGACGAGAAAGCCGTTGAACGTACCCACGGCCAGACCCACGAGCAGGACGATCACCAGCCCGATCCACGGATTCCACTCGGTGCCGAGGCCCTCGCTCGCCTTCGGCGCGATCAGCCAGGCGCCGAGCAGCGCCGCCAAGCCGAATGTGCCCTGAAGGGAGATGTCGAACTTGCCGGTCAGCAGAATCAGCGACTCGGCCACCACCACCATGCCCAGGGCCGCTCCGCCTTCGGCAACGTTGATCAGGTTGGATGGCGTGAAGAAGACCGGGTTCACCACCGCGCCCGCGATCAGCAGCACGATGATCACCGGCACCAGCGTCAGCTCGCGAAACCAGTTGAGCACGACCAGGCGCGGGTCCCGCCGCGGCGTCGGCCGCGCTCCGGCCGCAGGTCGCTCCACCGCTCCTTCAGCCATCAGACCGCAACCTCCAGGCCTTCCACCGCCGCGATGAGCTGCTGCCGGTCCCACGGCGGCCGGTCGAACTCCGCGGCGATCCTACCCCGAACCATCACCACCAGCCTCGTGCACACGCGAAGGTCCTCGAAGTCGTCCGACACCAGCAGCACCGCCACACCCTGGTCGCGGGCACGGCCGAGGGCGTCGAGAAGCGCCTCCTTAGAGGCCACGTCGACCCCGACCGTCGGATTGACCACCACCAGGGCGGTCGGGTCCGGGGCCAGCGCCCGCCCGACGACCACCTTCTGCTGGTTGCCGCCGCTCAGGCTCGAGACGGGCTGCTGAAGGCTGCGGGCGACGATCTGCAGCTTCTCCACCTGGCGCTCGGCGATCGCGTCGCGTTCCGCAAACGCGACCAGCCCCAGCCGCCTGGCCAGGCGGTCGAGCAAGGCGAGGGTGAGGTTTTCCGCCACTCCCAGCTGGGGGGCGAAGCCGCGGGCGTGGCGGTCCTGCGGCACGTAACCGACCCCTCGGCGAAGCGTGGAGTCAACCTTGCCGGCGCGGACCGGCTTGCCGTTGATGGCGATCGCGCCCGAGCGCGGCTTCATCAACCCGACGACCGCGTCGGCCACTGTGGCGCTGCCGGAACCGTCGAGGCCGACGAGCCCCACACATTCGCCGGCGCGCACCGAGAGGCTGACGTCCGCCACCGAGCCCGCCCGCGAGAAGACCACCAGGTGGTCCACCGCCAAGCGCGTCTCGCCGGGCTCGACTCGGAGCTTCACCGCCTCGATCTCGGTCGCGCGCCGCGGCGGCGCGCTGCCGACCATCGCCGCCACCAGGTTGGCCTGCGAGACCGAGCTCACGTCACCGCTCAGCACGAGCTCGCCGTCGCGCAGCACGCTCACGCGGTCGCAGATCTCGTAGATCTCCTCCAGGTGGTGCGAGATGTAGAGCACGCCCACCCCGCCTTCGCGCATCCGCCGCACCCGCTCGAAGAGGCGCTCGACCGCGGCCTTCTCCAGCGCTGCCGTCGGCTCGTCGAGGATCAGGAATCGAGCGCCGATGGAAAGGGCGCGCGCGATCTCGACGATCTGCCGCTGCTCGACGGTAAGGCGGCCGGCCTCCTGGTCGACGTCCACGTCGAAGCCCCATTCCAGCATCAGCTCGCGCGCCTCAGCCCGCATGCGCCGCCAGTTGACCGCCTGGCCTCCCCGACCTGTCGGCCGGTTGAGGAACACGTTCTCGGCCACGGTCAGGGGCGGCACCACCATCGAGCGCTGGTAGACGCAGGCCACCCTGGCCAGCCAGGCGCCGCGGTCGGCCAGGCCGGGCGCGGGCTCGCCCTCGAGGCGGATGGCGCCGTGGTCCGGGCGGGTCAGCCCCGTCAGCAGGGAGACGAGCGTCGACTTGCCCGCTCCGTTGCGGCCGACCAGCCCGTGGCATTCGCCGGCCCGCACGTTGAGCGAAACGTCGACCAGCGCCGCGGTCTCGCCGAAGGACTTCGAAACCTGCTCGGCCTCGCCCACCAGGACCGGTAACGAGCTCCCGGGCCCGGTGGACGAGTGCCTTTGCATTAGAACCGGATTTTCTACCTGTTGCGGATTACTTGTTGTTGCACCACAGGTCTGTGCTGTTCACCTGGGTCGAGCCGTTGTCGCCGGCGAGGGTCACGAGCGGCGCGGCGAGCGCGTCCTCGAGGTTGCCCGCGACGGTGACGATCTTGCTGTTGTGGTCGGTGCTCTGGCCGTCGCTGTACTTCGTGCCCGCGACCGCCTGCTTGGCGTAGAAGATCGCGTAGTACGCGTACTTGTCGGCCGGCTGGTCGATCGTCGCGTCCAGGGTCTTGGCGCGGATCAGGTCGCACTCGTGCGGCGAGCCGTCGTTGCCGACCAGGATCACGTGGTTGCTGGAGCCGACGTCGGAGTACTTACCCTTCTGCTTCTCCTGGGCGATGATCCCGTCCTCGGGCACGCTCCAGTGGACGTAGATGCCGCGCAGGTTGCTGATCGCGGTGAGCGCGGTGGTCGCGTTCTGGACCGCGGGGTCGGTGCCCCAGTCCTTGGTCTCGTACGACTTCAGGGTGAAGTTGGGGTACTTCGACGAAAGCACCTGCTGGCAGCCGGTGGCGCGGTCGCGCGCGTTGAGCGACGTGAGGTCGCCCTCGACCATCGCGATGGTGCCCGGGCCGCTCGCGTGCGATGCGATGTAGTCGCACGACTTGCTTCCATAGGCGGTGTTGTCGGCGCGCACGATCATGTAGACGCTGCCCTGCGAGGGGGCCACGTCGACGGTCACGACCGGAATGTTTTTGCTCTTGGCGTAGTCGAGCGCCGGACCGATGGCGGCGCTGTCGGCGGGGTTGACGATCAGCGCCTGCACGCCCTGGGCGATCAGCGACTTGACGTCGATGATCTGCTGGGCCGCCTCATTGCCGTTGGCTTCCACGTTGGCCACCTTGGGCCCGACCAGCTGCACGCCGAGCTGGGATTCGTACTGGCTCTCGTACTTGAGGTAGTTGCCCCAGAAACCGGGCAGGTTGTAGGTCAGAACGACGCCGATCTTCGGCGGGCCGCCGGCGGCCGGGGTAGAGGAGCTGCCGCAGGCAGTCAGCCCCGAAGCCGCGGCCAGCGCGAACGCGAAGACCCGGATGACGAGCTTCGATGTCACTGGTTAGCCTCCTGCTCTTGTCTGATTAACCCGATGTATACGGGATTTGACAGCTTGGTCGGACCTTAGTCCAAGATGGCGTGGCTGTCAAGCCATCCGATGTATGGCCGTCACCTGACGGCCTTCACCCTCCTCCACGCCGCACCGTCCGGGTAGCCGTAGGCGCGCACGGAATCGCCTTTCATCTCGGCGCTGTAGCCCGGAAGCACCGGCGCCTGGTAGCGGCCGTGGACCACGCGAGCGGGGTCGACGAAGTGCTCGTGCAGGTGGTCGACGAACTCGCAGACGCGGTTCTCGAGTGAGCCGCCGACCGCGATGTAGTCGAAGATCGCCAGGTGCTGCACGTACTCGCACAGTCCGACGCCGCCGGCGTGGGGGCACACCGGCACGCCGAACTTCGCCGCCAGCATGAGCACCGCGAGCACCTCGTTCACCCCGCCGAGGCGGCAGCTGTCGATCTGGCAGAAGTCGATGGCTCCCGACTGCAGGAGCTGCTTGAAGATGACGCGGTTCTGCACGTGCTCGCCTGTGGCGACCCTGATGGGCGCGATCGCCTCGCGGATCCGGCGGTGGCCGAGCACGTCGTCCGGGCTGGTCGGTTCCTCGATCCACCACGGGTCGACCTCGGCCAGGACGCCCATTTCGGCGATCGCCTCCGCCACTCCCCAGACCTGGTTGGCGTCGAGCATCAGCGCGTGGTCCGGCCCGATCGCCTGCCGGAGGATGCGCGCGCGGCGCAGATCTGACTCGACCCCGGTGCCAACCTTGAGCTTCAGGTGGGTGAAGCCGTCCGCGATCGCCTCGCGTGCGAGCTGCTGGATCTTCTCGTCCGAGTAGCCAAGCCAGCCGGCCGACGTCGTGTAGGCGGGGAATCCGTCGCGGCGCATCTCCGCCTCACGGACGGCGCGCGTTGGAAGCCGGGCGGTCAGCAGCTCCACCGCCTCGCCTGGCGAGAGCGCGTCATCGATGTACCGGAAGTCGACACAGGCCACCAGCTGCTCGGGGGTCATGTCAGCCAGCAGCTTCCAGAGCGGCTTGCCCTCCAGCTTGGCGTAAAGGTCCCACACCGCATTGACGAGGGCGGCGGTCGCGAGGTGCACCACCCCCTTCTCCGGCCCGAGCCAGCGGAGCTGGCTGTCGGCGACAAGGCCACGCCAGAAACCCGCCATGTCGGCGGCGATGTCCTCGACTGTCCGCCCGATCACGTGGCCGGCCAGCAGGTCGATCGCATCGACGCAGAGCTCCGTGCCCCGGCCGATCGTGAAGGTCAGGCCGTGGCCGGCGACGCCGTCGGGGTGGTCGGTCTCGAGGACCACGTAGGCGGCCGAGTAGTCCGGGTCCCGGTTCATGGCGTCGGAGCCGGCCAGGGTCAGGGAGGTCGGAAACCGGACGTCGCGCGTGACCGCGCTCAGGATCCTGGTTGCCAAGGCCTCCCCACCACTGGTCCCGCAGTAAACCTCAAAGCTCCGATGTTTGTCAACCACGCCGCGATGCATCCCCGTGCTGCGCCTGTCCAGGGAGGCTAGAACCTCCGACCTCTTGGCAAGGCCGCCGCGATCCGCGAGAATCCTTAGCGATGGTCGAGCCCAGGTCCAAGCGCCGCGGTCCCAGCGTCACCGAGGACGCAATCAACAAGATCCGCGAGCGGATCGTCTCCGGCAGCTGGGGGCCGGGCGACCGCCTGCCCAAGGAGAGCGAGCTGGCCGCCGAGCTCGGCCTCTCGCGGAACTCCCTCCGCGAGGCGGTACGGGCGCTCTCGCAGCTGCGAGTGCTCGAGGTCCGCCAGGGCGACGGCACATACGTCAGCAGCCTCGAGCCCGACCTTCTGCTCGAAAGCACGGGCTTCGTCACCCACCTGCTCCTCGGCGACACCGCGCTCGAGCTGTTCGAGGTGCGCCGTCTCCTGGAGGGGGCCGCGGCCGCGCTGGCGGCCGCCAGGATCACGGACGCCGGCCGCGCCGAGCTGACCAACATGCTCGACCGCATGGCCGGCGCCGAAGGTGTCGAAGACCTGGTCGAGGCCGATGTGGGCTTCCACGCGGTGATCGCGAGGGCGACGGGCAACGCGGTGCTGACCTCGCTGCTGGCAAGCCTGTCGACGAGAACGATGCGAGTCCGGCTGTGGCGGGGTCGCGCCGTCGACAACGCGCTCGACGTGACGCGCGACGAGCACCGGCGCATCTACGAGGCGATCATGGGAGGCGACCCGGAGCTCGCCCGCGCCGCCGCGACCGCGCACATCGCCAGCGGCGAACGATGGGTTCGGTCACAGGTCGCCTCCGGCGAACCCCCACCGGAGCTCCCCCTCGAAGGGGGAGGGCATTCATGAAGGTGGGCATCCACAGCCGCCTCAAACCCGGCGTCGTCGAGCGGTACGAGCGCTACCACAAGGAGGTCTGGCCCGACGTGCTGGCCGCGATCCGCCGAGTGGGCATCACGAAGTACCTGATCTTCCGGGACGGCCTCGACGTGTTCCACTACATCGAGTGCGAGGACTACGACCGGGCGATCGGCGAGCTCGCGGTCGATCCGGTCAACATCAAATGGCAGGCCGAGATGGCGCCGATGATGGCGGTCGCCCACGACTACAGCGGCAAGAGCCGGGACCGGCTGCCGCTTATCTTCGAGCTGTGAACCCGAGCGAGCAGGTAGAGCTCGGCCGCACCGGGCTGAAGGTCACCAGGCTCGGCCTGGGCACGGCGCCCCTGGCGGGCCTGTACCGCGCGGTCCGCGAGGAGGATGCGCTGCCGGTGATCGAGGCCGCCTGGGACAGTGGCATTCGTTTCTTCGACACGGCCCCCCTGTACGGCTATGGCCTCGCGGAGCAGCGCACGGGCAAGGTCCTGCGCGGCAAGCCGCGGTCGGAGTTCACGCTGGCGACCAAGGTCGGACGGCTGCTGCGAGCCGATGCGCCTCCCGACCCAGGCCAGGACTTCCACGGCACTCCTCCGGTGAACCCGGTGTTCGACTTCTCCTACGACGGCGTGATGCGCTCGGTCGAGGAGAGTCGCGAGCGGCTAGGCATCGATCGCCTGGACGTCCTTCACATCCACGACCCCGACCACCATTTCGTGGACGCGCTGCACGGTGCCTACCGCGCGCTCGACGAGCTGCGTTCGAAGGGTGTGATCGGAGCCGTCGGCGCGGGCATGAACCAAGCGGAGATGCTGACGAGGTTCGCCCAGGAGGCGGACTTCGACTGCTTCCTGCTCGCGGGCCGCTACACGCTCCTGGACCAGGTGGCGCTGAAGGAGCTGCTGCCTGTTTGCCTCGAGCGGGGCGTGGCGATCATCGCGGCGGGCGTCTATAACAGCGGCATCCTCGGCGATCCCAAGCCGGGAGCGCACTACAACTATGTCGATGCACCCGCCGAGCTGATCCAGCGTGCCCAGCAAATCCGGGCCGTGTGCGAGCGGCATCGCGTCCCCCTGCGAGCGGCGGCTGTGCAGTTCCCGCTCGGGCATCCGGCGGTGCAGACGGTAGTCGTCGGGTGCAGGTCCGTGGAGCAGATGGAGGATTCGGTGCGCATGTTCGAGACGGAGATCCCGCCGGCGCTGTGGGAGGAGCTCAAGTCGGAACGCCTGCTGCCCGCAGAGGCGCCGACGCCGTAGCCCGTGCGCGTCGACTCCCACCACCACTTCTGGGACCCGGCGCGCCGCACATACCCCTGGATGGGCGCGGAGCTGGACCGCATCCGGATGAGGTTCGGACCGGAGGAGCTCGAGCCGCTGGCCAAGTCGGCGGCGATCGACCGCACGGTGCTGGTCCAGACGGTGTCGAGCGTCAGCGAGACGCGCGAGTTCCTGGCCACCGCGGACGCGCACGAGCTCATCGGGGGCGTGGTCGGCTGGGTGGACCTGATGGACGGGCAGGTCGCCGACACGATTGCGGATCTGAAGGCAGCTCCCGGCGGCCGCAAGCTGGTCGGCATCCGCCACCAGGTCCACGACGAGGCCGACGCCGAGTGGTTGCTGCGGGACGACGTGCAGCGCGGCGTCGCCGCCGTCGGCGCCGCCGGGCTGGCCTACGACCTGCTCGTGCGTCCGCGCGAGCTGCCGGCCGCGGTCGAAACCGCGAAGCGGCACCCAGAGATGCGTTTCGTCCTGGACCACGCCGCCAAGCCCCGAATCGCCAAAGGTGCCAGAGACCCCGACTGGGAGGACGCCATGTATCCGCTGGCCGACCTGCCCAACGTCACTTGCAAGCTCTCGGGCCTGGTCACGGAAGCGAACTGGGCGGACTGGAGCACCGAGCAGCTCAAGCCGTACGTATCACTCATCCTCAGCTGGTTTGGCACGCAGCGGTGCATGTTCGGCTCCGACTGGCCCGTGTGCCTGATGGCGGCGAGCTACGCCCAGGTCGTCGACTCCATCAGGTCATTCACCGGCGACGATGAAGACGTGTTCGGCGGGGTCGCGGCGCGTGCGTATAAGTTGATCTAGGCAACGTCGTCGACAAGGGCGGCCCAGCGCTCGTCGATCCGGCGCACTTTGAAGATCGCGTACGCCCCCACCCATGTGACCACGAACGCGGCCACGATCACGTATCCGGCCTTGCCGATGAAGTCGAAGCCCGCGATCGCCTGGAAGACCGGGCCGTGCAGGCGAAGGATCTGGATCAGGATCTGGGCCAGCTCCACCACACCGACGAACAACGCAACGAACACCGACAGCGCGGTGACGGTGAGGTTGTAGAAGACCTTTCGGATCGGGCTCGCGAACGCCCACGAATAGGCGTTGGACATGAAGGCGCCGTCGGCGGTGTCCATGAGCGACATCCCGGCCGCGAAGATCAGCGGAAGCGAGACGACCGCGGTGAAGGGCAGGCCCTGCGCGGCCGCTCCCGCGGAGATGGCGAGCAGCGCGATCTCCGAGGCGGTGTCGAAGCCGAGCCCGAACAGGAAGCCGACCGGGTACATCTGCCAGCTCTGCTCGATGACGCGAAAGAGCCGCCCAAAGATCCGCGTCATGAGGCCGCCCGCGATCAGCTCGTTCTCCAGGCCCGCGCGGTCGTAGTCGCCCCGGCGCATGCGCCGGTAGACGCGCACGATCTCGAGCAGGATCACGAGGTTGAGGACCCCGATGAGGACCAGGAAGCCGCCCGAGACCAGAGTGCCCACCGCGCCGCCGACGCTCCGAAGCTGCCCGTTGTCGCCGACGACGCCCTGCACGATCGTCCTGGCCGCGAGACCCAGCGCGACGGCGATCAGGAGCACCACGGTCGAGTGGCCGACCGAAAAGAAAAAGCCAACGCCCACCGGTTTTCTGCCCTGCTGGAGGAGCTTGCGGGTCGTGTTGTCGATGGCCGAGATGTGGTCGGCGTCGAACGCGTGTCGCAGGCCGAACGTGTAGGCAAGCCCGCCCAGGCCGAGAAAGGCGGGATGGCCCACGCCGTAGGTCAGGAGCAAGCCCCACCCGACGCCGTGGAGCACCGCGACCGCGCCGCCGAATCCCGCGAGCCTGGCTCGCTGGCCGCGGTCGAAGGCATTGGCGAGGCTCCCCCCCATCAGCACCCCCTGAGCCTAAAGCTTATTGCGACAAAGTCGCAACTAGCAAAGGCGTCACCGGCCGATCGCGCTAACCTCAGGCCGTGGACCTCGACCGCCTGCCGCCACAGCTCCAAGCGGTGCTGAGGCGACTCGCCCAGGTGGTCAGCGCTCGCGAGCCCGCGATCCACGCCCACATCCAGCAGGTCAGGGCGAGCCATCCGCACCTCACCAATGACCAACTTGCGCTGGCGCTCATCCGTTCCACGCGTAGGCGCGTCGCGGCCACGGGCGCGATGAGCGGTGCGGCGGCGATCGCACCCGGGTTGGGCACCGTGCTGGCGGTCGGCACCATCACGAGCCAGGCCTTTTACGCGCTGGAGCAGGAGGTGGAGCTCGTGCTGGCGATCGCGATGATCTACGGCCACGAGTTGTCCGGATCGGACGAGCGCATCGTCGAGGCGCTGCTCGTGGTCGGGCTCGCGAGCGGCGCGGTCAAGCTGCGCGAGGACGTGCTCGTCGCGGGAGGTGAGCGCATCGCGCTTGCTGCCTTCCGGCGGATGCCCGGCATGCTGGTCGCCCGCGGCGGGGGACGCGTGCTCTCGCGCATCCTCGCCCGGGTCGCGACCTCGGCCGCTGCGAGGGTCGCGGCGCGCGTCATCCCGCTCGCCGTCGGCGTGGCCGCCGGGGCAGGCTTCGACTGGCTGGCGGTCACGGGCCTCGGCCGGGCGGCGATGCGCTACTACGGGCCTGGAGGGCCCGGGGCGCGCCCGCTGCTACTTGCTCCGGAAGATTCCTCGCACGTCGAACTCGGCGGCTGAAGCGATCTGGTCGAAGCCGCACTTTTTGGGCGGCTTGTCCGTGCGCCAGCGAATGAAACCGGTGGCGTGCCGGAAGCGCTCGCCGGCCTCGAGCTTGTCGTAGCTCACCTCACAGACCAGCTCGGGTCGAACCGACACCCACTCCGTGTCCTTGCCGCGCGACCAGCGGCTGAGCCCGCCCGGCATGCGCCCGGGATTGGCGCGCCACTCCTCCTCGGGGATCTCCATCTGCAAGGGCTTGAGCTTGGCGATGAGCTCCCTGCGCTCCGCCGCATTGAAGGAGGACGTGTGCCCGACGTAATGAAGCGTGCCCTTCTTGTCGTACAGGCCCAGCAGCAGCGCGCCAAGCGTCGCGCCGTCGCTCGACTTGCGCCAGCCGATGACCACACAGTCGGCGGTGCGCTGGTGCTTGATCTTCACCCAGAGGCGCTTGCCCGGCACGTACGCGCCAGTCCATGACTTGGCGATCACGCCGTCGAGGCCGGCGCCCTCGAACTGCTCGAACCACTTGTTCGCGGTCTTGTGGTCACGGGTGTAGGGGGTCATGAAGATCGGCGCCTTGGCGCCCTTGAGAAGCGCCTCGAGGCGCTTGCGCCGCTCGCCCAGGGGCGCCGAACGCAGGTCCTCGGCACCGGCCGCCAGGATGTCGAAGGCCACGTACCACGCGGGCGTCGCCTCGCTCAGCATGCGCACCCGCGACTCCGCCGGGTGGACACGCTGCTGCAGCGCCCCGAAGTCGAGCCCGTTCTTACCCACGACCACAAGCTCGCCGTCCAGCACCACCTTGTTTTCGCGCAGAGCGCGAAAGGCGGGCAGCACCTCCGGAAAGTAGCGGGTCATGGGCCGGCCTCCCCGGCTGACGAGCTCCACCTCGTCCCCATCGCGGAAAACCAGGGTCCGGAAGCCGTCCCACTTCGGCTCGTATTCCCAGCTGTCCCCCGCCGGGACGGCGTCGGCGGAGGCCGACAGCATCGGCTCCATGTCCTGCTTGATCGGCAGCTTCATGACCTCGTTATCCCCAGGTGTCTATATCTTGTGGACAGCCGGGGCGCGTGCTACCATATCCATGGCCGATCAGGCCCACCGAACTCAACTCCACGCCCCCACCCCAGCCTTGGGAACCTCGCGTAAGCGGGGTTCCCGCTTTATTGGCGGGGCACTCAGGACGAATGGGCGAACCTCTGCAGGAGGTCGGCCACGGTCATCTGGCCGTAGTCCTTGCCCATCGCGGCCTGGGCCGTGTGCCAGACCGCGACCGCCTGCGGCGGCCCGTGATCGATCAGGTCAGCCAGCTTGACGCTTCCGTAGAGCTGGATCGAGGGCACGTGGCGAAGCTGGTCGGCCGTCCACTGCGCCCACTGCAGGACGGTGCCCTCGCTGGGCGCCAGCTTCGCGGCACCGGCTGTACCGAGGGTGGCCGCCACGGTCGCCGCCTTCGCCGCGGACTGCTTGGTCTCCGCCGCCACCTTGTCGGCCGCCGCCGCGACCTTCTTGGCCTCAGCGGCCGTTGCGGCGACCACCGGCTCGACCTTCTCCTCGACACGCGCCGCGGCCTGCTCAGCACGCGCCGGCATGGTGGACAGGCCTTCACGGGCCAGCTCGTTGATCCGGCTGACGGCTGTCTCGCCGCCGCCGTTCTCGCCGCCTTCTCCCGTGCGCAGGCGCTCCCCGAAGCCTCGGCCCAACGCTCCGCCCACCAGGCTGGGCACGTCCAGGCCGGTCAGGCCCTTGATCGCGGTTGTGGACTCGACCATCGCCCGCGTCGCGTTCTTCACGATGTCCGACGCCCCATCCGAGCTGAGGACGGTCAGCGAGTCGATGTGGCCCATCGGCTCGGCCGCCGCGCGGACGATGTCGGGCAGTGCGGACAGCACGGTCTGGATGATGGCCGCCTCGTTGAACTGCTTGTAGGCGTCGGCGCGCATGGCCAGCGCCTTGGCCTCGGCCTCACCTTTGGTGAGGACGATCTGCGCCTCGGCGCCGCCCTCCAGGCGGGTGGTTTCGGCGTCGGCCTCGGCGGACGCGATGCGGGCGCGCTTGGCGCCTTCGGCTCGCGCGATGACTGCCTGAGCCTCGGCCGCCGCGGGCTTGACCGTCGTCGAGAGCAGCTCCTTCTCCTTGCGGTCGGCCTCGAGCTGGGCGAGCTCGGTCTGCTTGCGCACGACCTCCTGGGTGGCCTCGGCCTGCGCGAGCGGACCGGCCTGGTCCGCGCGCGCCTGGGCGGCCGCGACCTGTATCTTCGTCTCGGCCTCTCGGAGCGAGACGTCGCGGGCGGCATTGATCTTGATCTGCTGGGCTTCCGCCTCCCGAACAGCCGCCTCCTGGTCGGTGGTCGCCTTGGCCATGCGGGCGTCACGCGTGACCGTGGCGACGCTCTGCTGACCGAGCAGTTCGATGTAGTTGGACTCGTCGGAGAAGCTCTGGATTGTGAAGGCGTCGATCTGAAGGCCGCTGGTGGCGAGGTCGCCCTTGGCCGCGTCCTGGACCTGCTGCAGCAGCTTCTGGCGGTCGCGGATGAGCTCCTCGATCGTCAGCGTGCCGACGATCGATCGCAGCGAGCCCTCGAGCACGTTCTTGACGATGGAGTCGACCTGCTCCGGCTTGGCGTCCAGGAATCGCTCGGCGGCGTTGCGCAGCGACTCGACGTCGCGGCCGATCTTGAAAGTGGCCACGCCCTGGACCTGGACCTTGATGCCCTGGCTGGTGACCGCGTCGCTGAGCTGGACGTTGATCTGGCGCGCGGTCAGCTTGAGCCGGCCGACGCGGTTGAGCAGCGGCATCACGATGGTGCCGCCGCCGACGACGACCTTCACGCCCTTGTCGCCGGAATGAGAGACGGGTTGGCCGCGCTCGTCGTGCACCTTGGCGCCGCGCGAGCCCGCGACGATGATCGCCTCGTTCGCGCCGGCCACCTTGTAGCGGCTGGCGACGAAGGCGAGGATCAGGATCAGGATGATCACGCCGGTCACCGCGAGGAACGGTGTGGATGTTGCGAACTCAGGCATCGGATCTAGCTCCTTCATTGGTCGCCACCGGGATTGCCGCCACGACGAGATTGGTGCCGGCCACCCCGACGACCTTGACCTGCTTCCCCGCCGGGATCGCTTCGTCGGCGGTTGCCGTCAGGTTGTGGGATGAGCCCGCAAAGCTGATGAGCACGGTTCCGAATTTGCTCGCCGGGATGCCGACCGAGACGCGGCCGGTGGAGCCGACCATGTCCTCGAGGCTGAAAGAGTCCGACGATTCGGCCTGGCGCAGCACCCTGAAAGCCCCGAACACGACAGCCGAGCCGAGCGCGCCGGCCACGACTCCGGTCAGGGTGGCCACTCCAGCGCCGGCGCCCAGGCTGTGCAGGCCGAACAACCCGCCCACCCCGAACATGGAGATGAAGCCAAGGAGCAGGGGCGTCGGCGAGACGCCGCCGACGTCGAAGCCGAGGTGGATCGCCCCGAGCAGGCCGCCGAAGATGTCGTCGACGATGAGCGTGAGCAGGAGCAAAGAGCCCCCGACCAGGAGGCAAACTCCGAATACGAGGTCAGCGGCGCTCACATACCCACCGAGCCCGAATCTTAGGCCGAGCGCAAAGTGCTCGCTGCGGTGTTAAGGAAGCTCGAAAAACCGGCGAATCGCGGCCACGGACTCGTCGGACGTGATCACCGTGTAATGGTTGGCGTCGACATCGGCGACCGTGGCGGTCGGCACCTCGCGCGGGAACCGCTCCCGATCGGCCTGGCTGACGATATACCCCATTCCGGGCATGATCTCCCGGCTCGCCCTCACCAGGAGCACGGGCATCGTTAGGCTGCGCCAGAGCGGGTACCACTCCTGGGTCTGGCCGTACCTGTAATCCTCGATGACCGCGTTCTTGTCGCTGCGCGCACGCACGCCGCCCTCGACCGGACCGAGCTCATAGAGGAAGTAGCGGTCCCAGTACGAGCTCCAGGGATCGATCAAGCGCAGGTTTTTGACCGCGTCGATGTAGAACTCAGCCGAGGGATATACCTGTCCGAGCCTGTCGACGGACACGTTGATGGGGACCAGGCTGCTTTCATCCGGAGTGCCGGCGATGTCCACGAGCACAACTCGCTCGAGGCGCCCCGAATCCTGCGCTGCAGCCGCCATCGCGACCGCCCCGCCCATCGAGTGGCCGATGATGCTGAAGCGGCTCGCACCGAGTGCGTCGGCGGCAGCGAAGGCGTCGCGGGCGTGGCTGGGCCAGCCGTAGGTTCCGGCGGCGGTCACCTCGCTATTGCCACGACCGCGCAGGTCGAGCGCGACGGCCTGCAGCCGGTCGCCCGCGATGCGCTCGCACAGGAAAGTGAAGGACTTGAGATTGGCCGACAGGCCGGGTATGCACAGAACCAGCGGCGCCGTCTCAGAGCCGAAGCGCTGCGCGTGGAGTCGACCAGACGGCAGGTCCAAATCGAATTCAGTCCCGACCGCCAACGCCACACTCATGACTCAAGGGTAACTTGACGGTTCCGGTGGTAGAGGGCTCGTAGCCGACGGGCGGCATGTAAAGAACGATGTCTGCGGCTCGGGATTCAGTCACACTCCGGGAGTGATCGTTGAGGCGGAACGGGCGCTGCGCGAGGTCTTCGGCCTCGACTCTTTTCGCCCGGGACAGGCGGAGGTTGTCGAGGCCATGCTGGGTGGCCGCGACGTGCTGTCGGTGGCGCCGACAGGTTCTGGAAAAAGCATCAGCTACTGGGTGCCGGCGGTCGTCGAGGGCGGGCTGACCATGGTCGTATCGCCGCTCATCGCCTTGATGAAGGACCAGGTGGACCGCCTCACCCAGCGCGGGGTCGCGGCCACGTTCATCAACTCATCGCTCGAGCGGTTCGACCAGGTGGACAGGCTCCGCCGGGCCGTCGCCGGTGAGTACCGGCTGCTCTTCCTGGCGCCCGAGCGGCTGAGCCGCCCAGGGTTCATGGACCGGCTGGCCGAGCTGCATATCCGCCGGATCGTTGTCGACGAGGCGCACTGCATCTCGACGTGGGGACACGACTTCAGGCCTGATTACCGCCTGCTGTCAGCCGCCGTCGCCGCCTGCGGCCGGCCCCCAGTTGCGGCCTTCACCGCCACCGCCACGCCGCAGGTCCGCGCCGACATCGCGACCAGCCTGGACCTGCGCGACCCATTCGTGTCGGTCACCGGGTTCAACCGTCCGACCCTGAAACTTTCAGTCATCCGCTGCCGGGGTGAGCGGGCGAAGCTCGAACAGCTTCGCAAACTGCTCGCCGGCCCGTCGCAGCGCGCCCTGGTCTATGTCGGCACGGTCGCTGAGGCCGAGGAGGTTGCGGCCGAGCTCGACACCGCCTGCTACCACGGGCGGCAGGACCCCTCGGTGCGGCGGCGCGTGCAGGAGGACTTTACCGCGGGACGCTCGAAAGTCGTCGTCGCGACCTCGGCGTTCGGCATGGGAGTGGACATTCCCGAGATCCGGCGGGTCATCCACTACCACATGCCCGGCAGCCTCGAGGCGTACTACCAGGAAGCGGGTCGTGCTGGACGGGATGGCCTGCCGGCGGAATGCACCCTTCTCTACAGCCCGGCTGACCGCGAGCTGCAGGCCTTCTTCATCGAGCAGTCGGGCCTGGAGGACGGATCGCCTCTCAAGGACCACGCCTACGCTCGGCTGGCGCAGATGATGGCGTTCGCCGAGCTGCGCGAATGCCGCCACGCGCGGATCGCCGATTACTTCGGTGAGCAGGGCGTGGCCCGACGCTGCCACGCCTGCGACAACTGCCTCGCCGACTCGCCTCCGGAGGAGACAGTGCCGGTCGAGGCGGTTGCGGCCGGACTGGCTGCGATCGCGCGCTTCAGCGGACGCGTCGGGCTGGCCAACGTGGCCGCAGTGCTGGGCGGCCGGCGGACGAAATGGTCGACGGCGCAGGTGTGGGTCGAAGAGCTTCCCTTCCACGGCGCCCTTCGCCCATGGAAGGAGGAGCGCATCAGGCTTCTCCTGGCCGAGCTGATCGCGGCCGGGCTGGCTCGCCAGAGCCCGGGCGAATATCCGGTCGTCGAGCTGACACCGGCCGGTCGCTCGGCGGTTGCGAACGTCGCGATGCCGGCGCTAACGCTGCCGGCCGAGGCGAAGAAGATCGGGCCGGCGGACGTCCCGGCCGAGACGCTCGAGCGGCTGCGCCGCTGGCGGCTGGAGACCGCGCGTGCCGCCGGCGTCCCCGCGTACGTGGTCTTCCACGACGCGACGCTGGCCGCCATCGCCGCAGCACGCCCGTCGAACCTGGCGGACCTGCTCCGCGTCTCAGGCGTCGGAGATTCGAAGCTTCGCAAGTACGGCGAGCAACTGCTCGAGATCCTTCGAGTGCCGGCTCCCTGAGCTCAGGGCTCGAGGGGTGCGAGTGCCGGCCCCCGGACCGATCGGAGACACCCAATGGGTCCGAGTGCCGGCCCCGGAAGGTTCCTAGCAAGGGAGGCTTCGTGGTTCCGGGGAGGGTTCTGCGCCCGCCAATATCAGACCAGCGATGCAGTATCGCCACGGCTGGGACTCCTCGCTGATTCGGTAGACGGCCTGGTCTCCGGGGAGGGTGATGTACACGCCCCACTGACTGCTATTGCCGCTGTACAGACCCATAGCTGCGTAGCACGGGTTGTCATGGGACGGGCCAGTTGCGCCCACCTGTAGTTCGTACTTGACGCTGCCGTGGCAATGAACCCCGGTGACGGAAACCCCAGGAACATCAACGAGTTGGCTATCCCAAAAAGTGTCCGCCGCCGCTCCATCAGGGAACGAGCCCGGTACGTTTGCCTGTAACTGGGTTCCCGTGCCCATGGCGTCGGTGACGCCTGCGCCCACGACTACGACCACCAGAGCTACGATCGAGACAACGACCGCCCCAGTCCGCAGCCGCATGCGTTGAGTCTAGGGCGTCGTCCAGCACCCAACCTTCGGCTAGGCGCGACCGAAAGCAGCGTGGGTCGCCAAGACAGATCCGTTCACATCGAGAACGTCTAAGGTCGCCGGCATCTCAACGTCGTCGGCGGCGATCAAGAGGACGATCCAATCAGGAACGTAGGTAGCGTTAAAGGTGTAGAAGAGCCGATGCGGCTGATGGCCATGCTCGCGATCGCAGTGTTGGCTGCCGGGGGATGCTCCAGGTCATGGTCTTCACCGGAAGCATCCTTTCGATGCCCGGTGACTCCCAGCGTCCCAGCAGACAAAGCCGACCCATCGTTCGCCGATATCCGGGGGTGGGCATTCGGCAGCGGGCCTGTTTTCGCCGTTGTGTACGGCGCGTCTAGTGGTCGAATTCCCTTTCCGACTCCCTGGCCTGACGGCGTTTACGCCCAGAAAGTGCCGTGGATGTCACGCCCGTCGTATACGGGCAACGTCTCGGTCAACGGCCGCCGGCTGGACGCGCCCGGCCAGGCACTCTTTGGCGTAGGTGTGCCGCCGGATATGACCGCCTTGCACTGGAAGTTCCCAGCGATCAATGGCAACTTTCAACCGGGCTCCGCGGGTGTCCGATCAGCGGGCTGTTACGAGTGGGATGTGATGGGCGATGGCTTTCGGGAGAGAATCGTGTTCAACGCCACCATCGGATGACTCTGGGCGCGCTGCAACTCACACCCCGGTGTGGTTTCTACCGACAACAGCTCGAATAGAGTCCACAACAGCAACGGTTGGCAAAGTGTGTGTAGATGGCGAAGTCGAAACTGCGGAGACGCGTAGCACGACCCGTGAGGACGCGGATCTTGATGGCGATCCTCTACGCGATTGTCGCCACGACCGGTAACGCGTGCGCTGATGCTGGCGAGAGCAGTCACGCGGCCAGCTCGCCTACGAACACCACTCCAGCACCGACGTGCGGCGCACCGCTGCCCATCGAGCAGCTGATCGAACAGTTCGTAACACGCTGGAATGAACATCAAGCAACCGAATTGGTTCAACTGTTCACCGTCGACGGTGAACTCGATATGTCCTCGCCAACCCAAGGAATGCAGTACGGGCAGGAACAGAACGAGTGGACGGCCTATGCCGGCCAAGCTCAGATTGAGCAGTTCGCCAAGTCTGAGTGGACGCTGGGCGAGCACCTTGAGTACTCCTCCGTCGACAAGTTCAAAGGTGGCGGCTACGCAGTTGGGATGAGGGCCACCTTCTCGGACGGCCGCGTGCAGGAATTGAATGACGCGAAATTCGTGCTCGGGGACTGTGAGACCACCCTCATGCACGTTGTACTCGTCGCTGACCACCCGGCGCACTGAATCGGTCCCGGCCTGGTTGAGGGCACTTCCACCCGATCAGCGTCGGGTGTCGGTAAACCTGATCACATCCTCGAAAGCCAGCTGCACAGCTAGGCAGATTGCGTACAGAGTCCCAAATGTCGGTCGTCCCAGATGTCCTATTCGGGGTTCACTCGCGGTCGCCGCTCGGCATCTCATCGTGACCAAGCAAACCGGGAGCAGCGGGACGTTTCAACGGCGTCATCGGACGTTTTACCGGCGCTTCAAAACGTCCCAAAAACGTCCAAGCGCGGGGAACGCCCAGCGACGGTGTTGTACTAAGCGCGTTATGGCCCGGTCACCATTTGACACTGCACCGCCCGGACGGCTGTCTAAGCGGGGTTGGCGAGCGCTAGGCATTGGCGCGCTTGCGCTTATCGTGATTGCCGGAGCAGCCTTTGCCTACCTTCGCTTCAGCACCATTCCGCCGACCGAGCAGACCGCAGCAGCACCGACTGTCGACCCTCGAATCGCGACGCTCTACCCGGTCAGTTATGACTTTGTGACTCTGTCGCTCGGATGGGCGGTCGCGAACGCATTCGTTTCAGGCGCTACCGCTGGGCAGTGGGAGGTGTTCAGGACGATTGATGGAGCGAAGCATTGGAACGTTCAGCTCACGGGCCAGAGCAGCGGACCCGGCTTCACCAAAATCTCGGCCCAATTCTTCGACCTAACCCATGGCTTCATTGTGGTGTCGGTTCCGTACGCGGGTGATGAGCTCTATCGGACGACTGACGGTGGCGATCACTGGAAAGCCGTCAGACTCCCTGCCCCTGAGAGTGTCATGGTCATGTTTAGCGATGCAAGCTACGGATGGACACTAGCCCAGGCCAATCCGCAGTCTGGTCAACTTTTCAACCTCTACGCTACGACCGACAGCGGCGCAACTTGGCAACGCCTCCCGGACCCACCTGGCGATGCGTACGGTCTGGCGTTCCGCGGAGCGACCGAAACCTTTATGGGCAGCTTCGGTCCAAGTTCTCCTCACGTCTACACGTCCGCGGATGCGGGTCGCAGTTGGCAACGACATGACCTGTCTCCACCACCAGGTCAAGCCTGGGACGTCAATGGTGCCGGGACGAGCGTCCAACTGCTTCCGAAGGTCGGCGCAGTCGCAATGACTCACAGCGGCCCGACCGGCGGGGGCGCCGCAGACTTCTTCACTTCGTTCGATGCCGGTGGCACCTGGAGATATGTGCCACCCCCGCCGGGCGAGGTCGGGTATCAGGATTCTTTTCACTGGTGGGCAATAAGAGGCTCAGTCCTTTCCAAGTCGTCGGACGCCGGACAAACCTGGAGTCAGATCACTTCCGCGCTGCCGAACTGGCAGTTTGTCCCTCACGTTCTGGACTCGGAGCACGCATGGGCGGAACTTACTGTCGTTGGCGGGTATGGATTGGCCATTACCAGCGACGGCGGCATGCATTGGACCAGAGCCGCCGTCCCGCATCTGTAGTCTGACTCCATGGTCCTGATGACCACTCGGTAGCCGGATTACTAGCGATCAGCTCCAGCCAGTCAGTTCGAAACGGACCGTCCGGAGACTATGGAACGTTGGTCGGGCGGGCGAGATTCGAACTCGCGGTCTCCTGGTCCCAAACCAGGCGCTTTGCCGAGCTAAGCTACCGCCCGCGATTGGCCGCGAGAACGCAAACGCGCGGTAATTCTAGATAGATCGCGCGCGGTACCCGCCGACGGCTCCGATGGACAGGATCGACCCGACGCTGCCGATGCTGAGGATGGATCCCGCGCTGCCGATGGAAAGCATCGAGCCGGCGCTGCCGATGCTCAGCACCGACGCGGCGCTGAACAAGCTGGCCAAGCTCAACAAGCTGTACGCGCCCAGGACGCTCCCGATGCTCGACCGGCTGCGCCAGCTTGGCAGCGCGAGCCTGCGCCGTTCGCGGCGGCCGATGGCCGCCAGCAAGGCGATCACGACGTCCTCTCTATGACCAGGCTCGGATCCCACCCACGGAGGCTCGCGCCCGAGGCGTACGTGCTCTCGCAGAACTGGAGGATCGCCTCTCGCGGCGAAGCGGTATTGCGCACGTCGTCGTAAGCAAGGGCGAACTCGCCCAGGCCCGAGTTCCAGCTCGCGCTGCGCGGTTCGATGGTCTGCTGCTCGATTCCATCCGGTTTCGGATACGTATATGCGTAAAAGGCCGCCTGCGGGAAGCGAGCGTCGCCTGGCCAGAAGCCGGCGCAGATCTGCTCGGCGTCTGCTGACCGGCGCTGGATGATCCCTGCGCCAGGGGGCACCTCTATCTGGCGGCCTGAGTATCGCGTGCTCGCGAGATCGAACGTGCCCCAAAAGAAATGGACGGGCGAAGCCCGCCCTCGAAACCTGGCCCGATGCTCCTTGAGCACGATGTCGACCTGAGCCAGCACACGCCAGAATCGGTTGGCCCAGTCCGGATCGTACGTCGCGTGCACGGTATCGTCAGCGAACGGGATCGGATCGCTCACCTCGTCCGGCACCGGTCGAAACTTTGGGGCGACGCCCATCGCGCCAAGTGTGCCCATGACCTCCGCATAGAACGCAGCGACCGGGCGCGCATCGAGTGCCACGCGACGAATGTCGCCCCGCGTGGTCGCGATCACGACGTGGTGATCGACCAGGTCGACGTCGATCTGGAACAAAAGCTTGCCCGACGCCATCGGGCTGGTGGTCAAGCCGCGCGCGGTCAGGTAGAGAGGAACGTTCCCCCATTGCGGCTCGATCGGGGTCAGCGCGAGCCGCACCTTGCCCACGACCTGCAGCTTCATATGAAGGGTCGCGAGGGTGTCCTTCCACGCCTCGTAGGGAAGCTCGGGCCAGTCGAACTCAGTCAAACACGCGCTCCAGCGCACCTGACGCTAGCAGCGCGCGCACGGCGTTGGCGCGGTGGCTGTACCGGCGCTTCTCCCCAGGTGGCATTTCGCCGAATGTCTTCCCCGTCCCCGGCACGAGGAAGATCGGGTCGTAGCCGAATCCCGCCTCCCCTCGCCACTCGGGCACGACCTCGCCGCGGCACTCGCCCTCGAACATCTGCGGTTCTCGCCCGGGCGCAACCAACGCCACCGTGCATACGAACCGCGCCGTCCACGGCCGAGGATGGCCCTCGAGGCGGCGCAGGAGCTCGGCCGTCCGCTCCTTCTGCGTCGGCCCGAGGCGCGCCGAGCGGATGCCCGGGAATCCATCGAGTGCGTCAACCTCGAGGCCCGAGTCGTCGCCCAGCGCAGGCAGCCCGGAGGCCGCTGACGCCGCCTCCGCCTTCAGCCGCGCGTTCTCCGCGTACGTCTTCCCCACCTCGTCAACCTCGTGGTCGTATGCGACCAGCTCCAACCCCGTCTCCGCAAGCAGCTCGCGGTACTCGCGCAGCTTACCGGCGTTGCCCGACGCGATGACGAGCCGCTTCCGCCCCTCAGCCAAGAGACGAGATGGCGCGCTTCTGGTGAACGACCAGCTCCTTGATGCCCTTCATACCAAGGGCCAGCATCGAGTCGAGCTCCCCCCGTGAGTAGGGCGCGCCCTCGGCGGTCGCCTGGAGCTCGATCAACCGTCCGTCTTCGGTCATCACGCAGTTGAGGTCCGTCGACGCCTGGAAGTCCTCTGTGTAGTCGAGGTCGAGTCGCGGCGTTCCGTCGACGATGCCGCAGCTCACCGCCGCGAGGTACTGGCGCACGGGCACCTCGCTCACCATGCGCGCGTCCTTCATCCTCTTCGCGGCCATGTAGAGGGCGCAAAACGCCCCGGTGATCGACGCGGTGCGCGTGCCCCCGTCCGCCTGCAGCACGTCGCAGTCCAGGGTGATCGTGCGCTCGCCGATCTTGCCCATATCGACCGCGGCGCGCAGCGACCGGCCGATCAATCTCTGTATCTCGTGTGTGCGCCCGCCGATGCGCCCCTGTATGGCTTCGCGCATTCCCCGATCGTGGGTCGAGCGCGGCAGCATCGAGTATTCGGCCGTAATCCATCCCTGCCCGCTGCCGCGACGGTGCGACGGCACGCGGTCCTCGACGCTCGCGGTGATCCACACGCGCGTCCTGCCCATCTCGATCAGGCACGAGCCCTCGGCGTGCACGTTCACGCCCAGCTCGATCTTCACCGGGCGCAGCTGGTCCGGCTGTCGCCCATCCGGTCGCGAGCTCTCGATCATCGCCCGATGATTTTCAGCAGGAGCGCGGTCCCCTCGAAAAATATGTAGAGCGGGATGAACATGATCAATGGCGTGAACGGGTCGACACCCGGGGTCAAAAAATTGGCAAGGATGCCAAGCCCAAGGAACCAGAACACTCGGTTCTTGTACATCCACCGCGAGCTGATGATGCGCAGCATCCCGAGCACGAACAGCACTACGGGCAGCTCGAACACGATGCCGAAGCCGATGACCATGATCAGGATGAACCCGATCAGCTCGTTGATGTCCGCGAGGTATGACGTGTTCGGCGGCGCGAGCGCGTTGAGCACGTGGATGTAGAGCGGCAGCGCGAAGATGGCGACCCCGACGCCGATCGCGAAGAAGATGATCGTGGCGACGATCAGCGGCAGGATGAATCGCCGCTCGTGGGGGTGCAGCCCGGGGCTGACGAACCACCAGATCTGCTGGATCACCACCGGTGCCGCGATGACGAACCCGATGTAGAGGGCGACCTTGAGCTCAAGAACGATGCCGCCCGTCGGCTGTAGGTAGATGGCGTGCCCGATGCCCGCGCGGCGGATCAAGTAGCCGATCACCTGGCCGGAGATGAAGAAGGACGCAACAGTGGTGATCGCCCACGCCGCGATCGAGACGATGAGGGCGCGCCGCAGTGCTTCCAGGTGCTCGATCACCGACATGCGCTGCTCTTCGACGGGCACCGAGTGGCGAGGCGCCCGCTGCAGGACCCTGTTCAGGAGGGCCACGAGTGCTAGGAGCTGGTCTTGGTGGTGTCCGAAGACGTGGTGGAGGGGGCGGGCGGTGCCGAGGGCGCCGGCGCTTCAGGCTTGGCGTCGACCGAGGCTTTGACCTCGTTGGTCAGCTCGTTGGTCGCCTTTCTGAACTCACGCATCGCCTTGCCGACAGCGCCACCGAGCTCCGGCAGGCGGCCCGGGCCGAAGATGATCAGCACGATCAGCAGCAGCCCCACGATGTAGAACCAGTGAAAGGGCATCTCGACCCGATTATAGGCGCCGTTACCGGGACGAGCTTGCCGGGGTCGGGGTGACGTCCGAAACCGTGATCGTGACCGTGTTGATGCGGTCGCCGGCCGAGATCGCCGAGACCTTGTCCAGCCCGGAGAGGACCGTGCCGAAGCGGTTGTACACAGAGGCCGGGCCCCCATTGGGCCACGAGGACTTGACGATGAAGAACTGGCTCCCGTTGATCGGCCCTCCCGGCACGCGAGCCATGCCAACGGCACCCGCGGTCCATTTGAACTCAGGCGTCGGCTCCTCGGGCAGGTTGTAGCCGGGCCCGCCCGTGCCGTTGCCGTTGGGATCGCCAGCCTGCACCTCCCAGTCCGGGGCGTCCCAGAACGTGAGGCCGTTGTAGTAGCCGTTCACGGCCAGCACCACGAAGTTGTTGACGGTCACCGGCGCCACCTCCGGTAGGAGCTCGATGACGATCTGGCCCTGCGTGGTGTTGAGGGTCGCCGTGTAGCGCTTGTTGCGCTGGATGCAGATCGGCTGGCGGGCGGCGTACTCGTGCGGCGCCAGCACGGCCGCGGTGGCGCAGTTGGAGAGCGCCGGCGGCACGACCGGCTGCAGGGCCTTGTCCATCGCCAGCCCCGCCCCGAGGACGACGGCGAGGACCGCGACCACGATCAGGTACGGGATCCAGGGGTGGCGCCGCCACGTCTCGGGAAGCGCGAGCTGGTCCTCGGGCTCGGCCGCGAGCGGCGGCCGGGCGGCAGACTTGGCCTTGGTCACCTGACGACCGCGGCGGCGATGGCGGCGGCCAGCCCGCGCGTCGTGTACTCGCGCGCGATGATCTCGACCTTCAGGCCGAGCTTCCTGGCTGTATCGGCCGTCACCGGACCCATGCAGGCAACCAGGGCGTCGCCCAGCACGGCGGGCAGCTTGTCATCTGGAAACGCGCGCACGAAGTTGACGACGGTCGAGGAGCTGGTGAACGTCACGACGTCGGCCCCCTCCGCTGTGAACAGCTTCATGAGCGCCGGTCCGGCCTCGGGTGGGCAGACCGCCTGGTAGACGGGCAGGATGTGTACTTCCGCACCTCTTTTCGCAAGCAGCGATGGTAGGGCGTCGCGGGCCACCTCTGCTCGGGGCACGAGCACGCGCATGCCCTGCATCTCCCAACCCTCGAGCGCCTTGGCCAGGCCTTCGGCGGTGTATTCGCTGGTCACCAGCTCCGGGCGCAGGCCGTGCATCCCCATCGACTCTGCGGTCTCCTGGCCGATCGCGCAGAGCTTCGACGCGTGAAAGGCGCGCGCGTCGGCGCCGCCGGCGTGCAGCATCTGGAAGAAGATGTCGACCGCGTTGGCCGACGCGAAGATCACCAATGCCGTGCGGTCCAGGTTGGCGATCGCCTCCTTCACACGTTCGTCGGTGGGCATCGGCTTGATCGCGATGGTCGGGATCTCGATCACCGACGCGCCCAGATCCGCGAGCTCGCGGCGGAACGGCTCAATTTGATGACGCGCGCGCGTGATCAGCACTCGGTGGCCGTGCAGCGGCCGGCGCGACAGCGTGTCGAGCCGCTCTGCCATCTCCACTCCTGGGCCGATCACGAGCAGAGCATCACCGCGCAGCCCGTATGTGGCTGCTTTGCGGGCCAGCTCGCCGAGAGGGGCGGCAACGCGCCGCTGTCCGGGAAGGCCGGGGCTGAGGATCAACGCGGCCTGGGTCTCAGGTTTGCGGCCGTCCGCGAGCAGCTTGGAGATGCCCGCCTCCCACCACCCGGACGCAAGTCTCAGCACGACCGTCTCCGCGCCCTTCACCAGGCCGATGCCGACGGAGGCAGCCCGCCCTTCCATGGTGAGCGGAATGCCGCTCATCACCGGTGCGGCCATCTCCACCGTCATGCCCGGCACCGCCTCGAAGTCGACGCCTGCACGCTCGAGCTTCGCGGCCACGTCGCCGCCGTCGGCGAACGCGTATGGATTGCCAGGAAACAGAACGGTCACCTTGCGCCCGGCGCGCGCCAGCCGGACCACCTCCTCTGACGACTCGAAGGGCGCAACGTCGGCCGCGGGCGAGGCGAGGTGCAGCAACGCCGCGCCGCATCCATCGCAGTTGCGAATGATGTCCGCGGTCTTGATCGCTTCCACCGCGTGCAGAGTCGCGAGACCCGGATGTCCTGGACCGACTCCGACGAGCAACACCCTGCTCACCATCCCAACCCCTTAGGGAGCACGCGGTTAGGTTAGAACTTTCAGAACTTCCGAGAGACCACGTACTCCGTGATCAACGCGAGGGTCTGCGTGGCGGGTGTGTCGGGCAATTTTGCGAGCTGCGCCCGGGCTTCTGACGCAAGCGCACGCGCCCGTTCGAGCGCCGAGCGCGGACCATCGCTCGCGCGCACCACGGCGGCCACGCGCTGCGCCTCATCGAGCGAAAGCACGCGACCGTCGACGAGGATCGGGGCGAGCTCGGCCGCGGCCTGCTCGTTCGCGCGCGCCATCATCAGCGGCAGGGTCGCGAATCCCTCGGCCAGGTCGTGGCCGATCGGCTTTCCGATCTCATCCTCCGAGCTGGTGTAGTCGAGCACGTCGTCGGCGATCTGGAACGCCAGCCCGAGCAGGCGGCCGTATTGGCCAAGGGCGACCCGCCCGCGGGACTCGAGCCCGCCGAGCAGCGCGCCGATCTCGCAGCACGCGGCGAGCAGCGTCGCCGTCTTGGCCTCGATGCGGCGCATGTATTCGGCGACGTCGGTTGAGTAGCGATAGCGGATGGCCTGCTGGCGCACCTCGCCGGCGCAGATCTGCATCACGGCGTTGGCCAGAAGCGCGACGACCTCGGGTGAGTCGGTGCGCGCCGCCTGCTCGTAGGCCTTCGCGAAGTAGAAGTCGCCGATCACGATCGCGGGCTCGTCGCCGAGCGACGCGGCGACCGTGGGCCGTCCGCGGCGGACCGGGGCGCGGTCGATCACGTCGTCATGGACCAGGGTGGCGGCATGCGTGAGCTCGACGGACACCGCCGCCGGCGTGAGGACCGCGAGGTCGTAGCGACCGGCGTGCCCGGCGAGCAGCACCAGGGCCGGACGCAGACGCTTGCCCCCCGCCGCGAAGAGGTCCGCCATAGGACCCGAGACGACGTCCGGGTCGCTCCCGATCAACGTACGCAGCGCCGCCTCGATCGACGCGAGGTCACGCCCGACCGGACCAAACAGAGGCTCGGTCTCTACGTCCGCGGCGCCTTCTGCTCCTCCCAGATCCGTACCTCCTCCGCCTCGATCGTTTCGCCGAACAGGTTGGACGCGATGGCGTGGAAATGCTCCGGCACCGCGGTCACGAGCACCTCGTGCTCGGGCTCTGCGCCGTCCGCGCGCAGTCGCGAGTGATCGAGGGTGCGCTCCACCTTGGCGGCGGTGGTCGTCGCCGAGTCGACGAGCTGAAAGGCATCGGGAAAGACGCGCGTGATCGCGGGTTTCAGCAGCGGATAGTGCGTGCAGCCGAGGACCAGCGTGTCGGCGCCGATGCGGATGATGTCAGCGAGGTCGCGACGCAGCGCCTCCTCGGCGCGCAGCGAGTCAGCCTCCCCCGCCTCGACGATGTCCACGAGCTCGGGGCACGCCTTCTGATAGACGCCGATCAGCGGGTCGAGGTCCTTGATCGCGTGCAGGTATTCCTGGCTGCGCATCGTGCCCTCGGTCGAGATCACGCCGATGCGGTTGTTCTTAGTCATGTCCGCCGCGGCCTGCGCGCCAGGGCGGATCACACCGACGATCGGCACCTCGAACAGCTCGCGCGCCTGGTTGAGCGCGGCGGCGGTCGCGGTGTTGCAGGCGATCACCACCAGCTTAACGTCGCGCGACTCGAGATAACGGATGATGTCGAACGAGAACGCGCGCACCTCGTCCTGGAATCTCGGGCCGTACGGGAAGTGATACAGGTCGGCGAGGTAGATGGTCGGCTCACGCGGCAGCGCCTCGCGGATCGCCCTGAGCACGGTCAGGCCGCCCACGCCGGAGTCGAAGATGCCTATCGGTCGCTGATCGCCCACGATGGTTAAACGGTTAAACGGCCCGGACCGACAGCCGGTAACCCAGGCCTGGAACCGCATCGAGGATCACGCCCGAGTCCGAGTACCTCGAAAGCTTTCGCCGCAGCCGCTGAACGTGCGGGTCGACCGAGTGGTCGTCGAGGTCGTGCGGGTAGCCCCACACCTTGTCGCGCAGCTGCGCGCGGGTGAGCACGCGCTCCGGGTTGGCGGCGAGCACCGAGATGAGGTTGAACTCGGTCATGGTGAGCGGGATCTCCTCGTCGCCCACCCGCACGCGCCGCGCCGCGTTGTCGATCTGCATCGCGCCGACGGTGAGCAGGCCTTCAGGTCCGGTGCCAGCCGGCGAGAAGGTCGAGCGGCGCAGGTGCGCATTGATGCGCGCGGCGAGGATGCGCGAGTCGAACGGTTTGGTGATGTAGTCGTCCGCCCCGACCTCGAGGCCGACGACCTCGTCCATCTTGTTGGTGCGGCCGGTCAGCATCACCATCGGGCAGACTAGGCCCTGGCGGCGCAGCTCGAGGATCACCTCCGTGCCGCTGATGTCGGGCAGCACCCAGTCCACGAGAACCAGGTCGGGTTGAGCGGCTCGGCCCAGCTCGACGGCGTTGGCGCCCGTCGCCGCCTCGAGCGCGTCGTGGCCCTGCTGACGGACGATCTCGGCCACCAGGGCCCTGATCGGACCGTCGTCTTCGACCACCAGCACGCGCCGCTTACGCCGGGCTGTCGGTTGTGTCAGCTCTCTGATGGAGGCGCGAACCCCACGCGTCTGGCCTCGCGCTGAGGACGCTTCGGCCGCCTCAGCAGGAGTACGCGCTTATCCCCCCCGTCGATCACCTGGGCCAGCTCCCAGCCGTCGACGCCCGAATCCTTGAGGACCTTGACCAGGGTCGCACCGTCGGCGACCTGCGCCACAGTCAAGACCTGGGTCGAAAACTCCCAATCGCGGCCGGGCAGGCCGACCGTTGGCACCAATCGCGTCGGTGCCATCGCGCCGTTGTCGGGCCCGCCTGGCTCGTCTGGCTCGTCTGGCTCTTCCGGGTCCTCTTCGAAGTGGATGGGCATCGGATCGATTGTAGATGTACCCCCGGCGGGGGTCGAACCCGCGCTGGACCGGGTTTAAGCCGGCTGCCTCTGCCATTGGGCTACGGGGGCGATTTCATTTTGCCCCCACGACCGAATCCTCAGTACTCGAAGAACCCTTTCCCGGTCTTCTTGCCCAGGCGGCCTTCTTCGACCAGCTTCTTCAGGAGCTCCGGCGCGTCAGCGCCCTCGCCCTGCCGGTGGCGGTCCTTCATCGCCCCATAGAAGATGTCGAGGCCGCTGAAGTCCAGGAGGTGGAACGGGCCCATCGGCCAGTTCAGCCCCTTCTGCACCGCGATGTCGATGTCCTCGGCGCTCGCGTACCCGCCCTCGAGCAGGTGCATGGCCTCCTCCGACGCAGCGAACAGGATGCGGTTGACGATGAAGCCCCAGATCTCCTTCTTGAGGAGGACGGGCGTGCGGTCGATGCTGCGCACAAAGTCCATCGCCCTCTCGATCGTCTCATCCGAGGTCTTCGGCCCGCGCACGACCTCGCAGAGCTGCATCACCGTGACCGGGTGGAAGAAGTGCATGTTGCAGCAGCGCTCGGGACGCCCGGCGAAGTCCGCGAGGCGGCTGATCGCGATGGTGCTCGAGTTGCTCGCCAGGATCGCCTGGCTCGGCGCGCGCCTGCCGAGCGCTGTGAACACGCGCTTCTTGGCCTCGAAGTCCTCGACCACCGCCTCGAGGACGAGGTCCGCATCGTTTACGGCTGCACCGATGTCCGCGCCGTCCTTTATGTGCGCCAGGGCGGCGGTGGCGGCCTCCTGGGTCAGGCGGCCCTTCTCGACCGAGCGGTCGACCAGCTTCTGGTTCTGCGCCCGCGCCCGATCGAGCTGGCCCGGCACCGAGTCGACGAGCGTCACGTCATAGCGACCGCCGAGCGCGGTCTGGAGCGCGATCTGGGATCCCATCGTCCCCGCGCCGACGACTACGACGCGCTTGAATTCACGCATGCGGGTCAGCATGAAGGAATTCGAAGAGCTGGTGCAGACCGCGATCGACTCCATCCCAGAGCAGTTTCAGCCCTACCTGGAGAACACGGTTTTCATCGTCGAGGAGAGCTCGGCCCGCGGCTTGATGGGCCTCTACGAGGGCGCGACCGCCCTCCACGCGGGCGAGGGCCTGCCCGAGCGGATCACCCTCTACAAGCGCCCACATGAGGCCGCGGCGGGCAGCTTCCGCGAGCTGGTCGAGGAGGTGCGGCGGACGATCGTGCACGAGATCGGCCACCACTTCGGCATGGAGGAGGACGAGCTCCCTTTCTAGCGGAGCGTCCAGAAAGAGCGGTCCCAGAGGATGAGCGGGTTGCCGGCGCCCATCTGCGCCGCGGTGACCGCGCCGATGCAGACGTCGTGGTCGCCGGCGGCGTGGACCTGCTCCACCACGCACTCGAGCCAGGCCGCGCAGCCGTCTATCAGAGGAATGCCGTTGGCTCCCAGCCGGTGCGGGATCTGCTTCCACGTTGGATCCACCGCGGGCGCCCGGCCCGCGAACCGCTCGGCCAGGAACTCCTGCTCGCGGGTGAGCACGCTGACGTTGAAGCGCCCTGTTTCGACGACCGCGGCGCGGGTGGCGCTGCTGCGTTCGAGGCCGACCAGCACGAGCGGGGGGTCGGCGGACACCGAAACCAGCGTGCTGGCCGTCATTCCGCGGTAGCCTTCCGCGGTGCGGGCGCTCACCACCACGACGCCGGCCGCCAGGCGGGCCATCGCATCCCTGAACTCCTGGGACATGGCGGGGATCATAGAATCGACACGAACCGAGGCGACGTAGCCAAGTGGTAAGGCAGAGGTCTGCAAAACCTCCATCCCCAGTTCGATTCTGGGCGTCGCCTCCAATTTCGAAGCCTGCCGGCGAGATGCGGGAGCTCAAGCCGAGCTCGTAGCGGCCCCTCGTTACACTTGCTTGGCATGGGCCTCGCCCAGATCAAGATGCCCCAGCTCGGCGAGTCGGTCACCGAGGGCACGGTCGACAAGTGGCTGAAGCAGGAAGGCGACTTCGTCAAGCGCGACGAGCCGCTGGTCGAGGTCATCACCGACAAGGTGAACGCCGAGATCCCCTCGCCCTTTGAGGGCAAGCTGGTCAAGATCGCGGCCACCGAGGGCGAGGTCGTGCGGGTGGGCGCGGTGATCGCTCAGATCGAGGTCGAGGGGGCCGGGACGCCCATCGCGACAGCCGCCCCCGCCAAGGCTGCGGAACCGGCGCCGGCCCCAGCTCCCTCTCGGGTCACGACGCCCGCTGCGCCTCCCGCCTCCGCGCCTGCGCCAGCACCCGCCGCGGCCGGCGACGACCACCCCCGGCTGTCGCCCGCAGTGCGCAAGCTGGCGGCCGAGCACGGCATCGACGCCACGAGCCTGCGCGGCAGCGGCATGGGCGGGCGGGTGACGCGGGAGGACGTCCTGGCCTCAGTCGGCTCCGCCGCGGCGCCCGCCGCCACGCGGCCGCAGCCCACGGCGCCGCCGCGCGTCGATGGCGCGCGCGAAGAGCTCGTGAAGCTCAGCGTGATGCGCAAGTCGATCGCCGAGCACATGGTGCGCAGCCTCGCGACCTCGCCCCACGCCTGGACCCTGCAGGAGATCGACGTCACCAACCTCGTCCGATATCGCGAGGCCGAGAAGGATGGCTTCCGGGCGCGCCACGGGGTGGCGCTCACGTACGTGCCTTTCGTGGTGCAGCTGCTGGTCCGCGGACTCAAGCAGTTCCCATGGCTCAACTCGACATGGACCGACGAGGGCGTGATCCTCAAGCGCTACATCAACCTGGGCATCGCGGTCTCCATCCCGGACGGGCTGATCGTGCCCGTGCTCAAGGATGCGGACCAGATCGGTTTCACCGACCTCGTCGGCCGGCTCAGCGACCTGATCGAGCGCGCCCGCAACAAGCAGCTGAAGCCAGAGGACGTTCAGTCGGGGACCTTCACGCTCAACAACACGGGCGCCACCGGCTCCATCGCGAGCCAGCCGATCATCAATCAGCCCCAAGCCGCGATCCTCACGACTGAAGCAATCGTCAGACGCCCGGTGGTGATCGGGGACGGCATCGCCGTGCGGCACATGATGAACATGTGTCTGAGCTTCGACCACCGGATCATCGACGGGATGATGGCGGGGCAGTTCCTCACCTTCATGAAGCAAGGACTCGAGGACTGGACGGCCTCTAGCATCAAGCTGTGAGCGAAGCGGCGCCGTTGGTCCCCGGGCAGATCCCGCCCTGGATCCGAATGCGGGTCAGCGAAGGCGAGAACTTCAAGGAGCTGAAGCAGCTCGTCCAGCAGCGCCGCCTCCACACGGTGTGCGAGGAGGCTCGCTGCCCGAACATCTTCGACTGCTGGAGCCGGCGGACGGCGACGTTCATGATCCTCGGCGACGTCTGCACGCGAGCGTGCCGATTCTGCGCGGTGACCTCGGGCCGCCCGGTCGAGCTCGACATCGGCGAGCCACTTCGCGTCGCCGAGTCCGTCGCGGAGCTCGGTCTGCGCCATGCGGTCATCACATCGGTCGACCGCGACGACCTCGCCGACGGCGGCGCAGGGATCTTCGCGCGGACCATCCGCGCCATCAGGCGGCGCAGCCCTGGCACCACGATCGAGGTCCTCACGCCCGACTTCCAGGGCGACCTCGAAGCCGCACGCACCGTGGTCGAGGCCGGGCCGAACATCTTCAACCACAACACCGAGACAGTCCCGCGTCTGTATGCCCGCATCCGCCCTAAGGCCGTCTACGCCAACAGCCTCGCCCTGCTGCGGCATGTGAAGCAGCTCGCGCCACAGATGGTCACGAAGTCCGGCCTGATGGTCGGCCTCGGCGAGTCCGAGGACGAGCTGCTGGAGGTGTTCCGAAACATGCGGGCGCACAACATCGACGTGCTCACCGTCGGGCAGTACCTGCGACCGACCAAGAAGCACGCCGAGGTGGTGCGCTACTACCGGCCGGAAGAGTTCGCGCGCCTGAAGGAGAGGGCGTTGGAGATGGGCTTCGGCCACGTCGAGGCCGGTCCTATGGTGCGCTCCTCGTACCACGCCGACGAGCAGGTTCCGAGTGAAGTCCGTCAAAGCCTCCTGGCTGGGTAAGACCGGCTACCGCGAGGCCTGGGACCTCCAGGCCGACATGGTCACCGCCCTGCGCGAGGGCCGCGAGCCCGACACGCTGCTGCTCCTCGAGCACCCGCACGTCTTCACCATGGGCAAGGCGGCCAGCCCCGACCACGTCCTGTGGGACGAGCGCGAGCGCTCCGAGCGCGGGGTCGAGGTCATCTGGTCCGACCGCGGCGGGGAGGCCACCTACCACGGCCCGGGCCAGCTGGTGGGCTATCCGATCCTCGACCTGGCGCGACTGGGCCTCACGATCCCGGGCTACATCGAAGGTCTGGAACGTTCGCTCATCGACTACCTGGAGGAGCTGGGGATCACATCGCAGCCCGGAGAGCCCGGATTGACCGGCGTGTGGTCGGACGGCAAGAAGGTGGCCGCGATCGGAATCAAGCTGAACCGCTCGGTGGTCAGCCATGGCTTCGCGCTCAACCTGACCACAGACCTCGACTACTTCGAGGGCATAGTGCCCTGCGGGCACGCCGACAAACAGGCGACATCGGTGCAGGCCCTCACCGGGCGGCTCGTCGACACCGAGTCCGGAGCCTCGGCCTACGCGCGGCACTTCGGCCGGGTCTTCGGCGTCGAGCTGGAGTGGGTCGGAGCCGACCGGCTTGACCCGGTTGAGCGGATCGGATGAGCGCCGCCGCGGGCTAGACTGCGGGCGCCGCCGGGGCGGCGGAACCTGATGCTGGGGCACGCTCTCCACCTCGCCTTCAACCTGCCATGGTGGCTCCAGGAGCCGGGCTGGTGGCGCGGGATGGCGCGGGCCGTGCGCCTGTTCATCCTTCAGCATCAGACCGGCGGCCTTTTCGTGGTCATCCTGCTGGAGGAGATCGGCGTCCCCCTGCCGGCACCCGGCGACGTGGCCATCACCTACGCCGGTTACCTGACCACGACGGGGGCCATCCCCTACCCTCTGGCCTACCTGGCGGTCGTCAGCGGGGCGGTGATCGGGGCCACGATCAACACGACCATCAGCCGCCGGTACGGCCGGCCCTTCATCCAGCGCTTCGGCGGCTATCTCGGGATCACCCCGGAAAGGTTGGCCTGGGCGGAACGGGCGTTCAAGCGCTGGGGGCCGTGGGCGATCATCGTCGGCCGCCACGTTCCGGGTATGCGGATCGTCCTTTCCGCGTTTTCGGGAATACTTAACGTCCCCTACCGCGTTTTCATACCGTGCGTTCTCGTTTCAGCCACGATCTGGGCGGCGATCTTCCTCGAGCTGGGGCGGGCGCTTGGGCCCCGAGCGCGAGTACTATTCGGAATCTTCCCGGCGCACCTGATTCCCTGGCTCGCGCTGGGTTTGGGCCTCTTGCTGGTCGGGTATTTGGGATATGAGCATGGATTCAAACCGAAAGCGTGGCGGCGCCCCGTCGAAGACCCCCGCTGAGCTCGTGCGGCTTGACGCGGTGGCGATGGACGAGGACGACGAGATCCTTCCCGACTTCGAGGCCGAGGTCGACGGCAGGCGCGTCTGGGTGACGGCTGTCCTCGAGCGGACGGCGGTCGTCGAGCCGGCGCCAGGCGAGCCGAAGGTGCTGGTCAACCGGCACAGGCTGCTTGTCGATCCGCAGCAGCTTCGGGTTCGTCACCTGGCGAGCAAGGAAGCGGCGCGGCGCGGCCGCGAGGCGGCCCGGCAGCTTCGGCTGCAGGAGCACAACCCGGCGGCCTAGCGGCAGGCGGCTGGACTCGGTGGCTGGGGCCCTACCGGACCTTCGGCGGAACAAAATTCACCTTCTGGTAAGCTTCGCCTCCGCCGAGCCTATACCGGCCCTTAATTTCCGCGGCTGAAAAGATCGCCGCCTAGCCCGAGGAAGACCGCCATATGACCAAGATCCCTGCTCCTGCCGATCTAGTGTCGCTCGCCAGCATTGTTCCTCCGGCCAACCACGAGGTGAGCGGAGGCTTCAACGCCATCGTCGACGGCAAGCAGGTTCGAGTTCGAGCGGTATTGGAGCGGACGGTCGTGATCGAGCACCACGAGGGCGGCGAGCGGAGCGTCGTCCGGAAGGACAACTGCCTGGTCAAACCGTCGGCGGTCGCGTTCGTGCCTGGGAACCCCAACAACGGGGTCGGGCCGCGCCAGTGGCGCCGTTTGCCGGGCAAGCCGCCGGCGACCCCCCGACCGGTCCAGTAACCGGCCGGGCATACCTCCCGGAGGGCCCTCCCTCCTCCCACCGGGCCCCTCCCCCAGCCCGCACACCTGCGGGCAGGCTACGTTCTAAATCGAGCCGAAACAACCCTGCCTGTTAAGGGCACAGAGCCGCCGACGAGAGCCGGCCTCCGACGACCCAAACCCGCCGGCGGACGTGCGAGTGCCGGCGCTCGGACCCCCCGCCGCCCCTCAGTCGATGAGCTTCAGAGCCACCAGCGTCAGGAAGGCCGGAAACTCCTTGCCCAGCGCGACATCCTCGAAAACCCCGCGCGCCTCCTTGAACCGGCCCTTCGACCACAGCTCGTCGCCCAGCCGTGCGCGGATCTTTGCCATTTCGTCGTCGGCGATCTCGCGCACCAGCTCCGGCGTGACCGCCGACCCTTCGCTCAGCTTCGACGCATGCCGGATCCACTGCCACACCTGCGAGCGCGAGATCTCGGCGGTCGCCACATCCTCCATCAGGTTGTTGATCGCGGCCGCCCCCACCCCCCGCAGCCACGACTCGACGTACTGGATGCCGACGCTGACGTTCAGGCGCAGGCCATCCTCGGTGATGGTGCTCCCCGGCACCTGCATATCGAGCAGCTGAGCGGCGGTCACCGACACCTCCGGGCGCTGCCGCCCGAGCTGGTTCGGCCGGTCCCCAAGCACCCGATCGAAGGCCTCTGTCGCGGTCGGCACCAGATCCGGATGCGCCACCCACGTGCCATCAAATCCATCCCCGGCCTCGCGATCCTTGTCGTCCTGGACCTTGGCCAGCGCGACCCGGTTGACCTCCGCGTCGCGCCGTGAAGGAATGAACGCGGCCATGCCGCCCATCGCATGCGCACCCCGCTTGTGACACGTCTTCACCAGCAGCTCGGTGTATGCGCGCATGAACGGCACCGTCATCGTCACCTGAGCGCGGTCGGGCAGCACGAAGTCCGGGCCGTTCCGGAACTTCTTGATGATGCTGAAGATGTAGTCCCATCGGCCGGCGTTCAAGCCGCTGGAATGCGTCCGCAGCTCGTACAGGATCTCTTCCATCTCGAACGCGGCCAGGATGGTCTCGATGAGCACCGTTGCCCGAATCGTGCCGCGCGGGATCTTCAGCGCGTCCTGCGCGTGATTGAAGACGTCGTTCCAGAGCCGCGCCTCGAGGTGACTCTCCAGCTTGGGCAGGTAGAAGTACGGGCCCGTCCCCTTTTCGAGCAATCGCGGGGCGTTGTGGAAGAAGTAGAGCCCGAAGTCGAACAGGCTGCCTGATACCGGCTTGCCGTCGACCTCGAAGTGGCGCTCGTCGAGGTGCCAGCCACGAGGCCGCACCAGCAGGGTCGCCACCTTTTCGTTGAGGCGGTACTCCTTGCCCTCAGGGCTCTTGAACTCCAGCCGCCGCTCAATGGCGTCGGTCAGGTTCGCCTGGCCTTCGATCAGGTTCGACCAGGTCGGCGAGTTCGCGTCCTCGAAGTCGGCCATGAACACGCGCGCGCCCGAGTTGAGCGCGTTGATCAGCATCTTGGCGTCGGTCGGCCCGGTGATCTCGACCCGCCGGTCGAGCAGGTCCCTGGGAATCGACGCGACGTTCCAGTCCGATTCCCGGACCGATTTCGTCGAAGAGAGGAAGTCTGGCGACTCGCCAGCCTCCAGCCGCGCCTGGCGCTCGTCGCGCGCCCGCTGCAGCTCGAGCCTGCGAGCACCAAACTCGCGCTGCAGGCCGGCCACGAACTCGAGAGCGTCCGCGGAAAGGACCTCCGCCGCCCGCCCGCTGGCCGGTCCTTTCAGCTCGAACTGCCTGGTGGTGGCCACATCGCCAATGTACAGGAGGCCTTTCGTTAAGTGCCCGCGAGCTTCTCCGCCACGGGCGCGAAGGCCTCGACCACATCGCCTGGGACGATCACATACGAGATGCCATATCGGTCCCGCCGATAACGCAGGTCCTCGGCGATCTGGTCGATCGTGCCGATCAGGAAATGTGGGATGGCCAGGATGTCGGCCGCCTCCTGTTCGAAGCCGGCGGCCATCCCGGCCGCGATGTCCTCTCGGTCGTTCGTGATCGTGGCGACGAAGATCGTGACGCTCAACTCGATGTCATCGAACCGGTCGACGGCCGCCTCACGGATCCAGCCCACCTTCTCGTAAGTCGCCTCGGCCCTGCCGGTTCGCAGCAGCCGCCGGTTCACGCGGCCCTCACGCAGGTCGAAGTTGATGTTGACGATGTCGGCCTCGCGACCGGCGATGGTCAGCATCTTTCGCCCGCCGCCGCCCAGAAGGATGGGCGGATGAGGATTTTGGAGCGGCAGGGGTGAGCCCTCCATCTCGGAGATCCTGTAGTGCTTGCCGGTGAACGAGAAGCTCCCGCCGGCCCACAGGCCCTTGATCACCTTGAGGCCTTCCTCCATCCGCTCGATCCGCATGCCCGCGCTCTCGAGAGCGATCCCGGACTTCTCGTAGTCGGAGGTCAGCCAGCCCGCGCCGAGACCGAAGTCGAGCCTACCGTCGGACAGCAGGTCGAGCGTCGCCGCTTCCTTCGCCAGCACCACCGGATGGCGGTAGTCGTTATCGAAGACGAGCGATCCGATACGCAGCGTGGTGGTCGCATCCGCGGCCGCCATCAGCGCCGCGATCGGACCTGGTTGCTCGGAAAAGTGGTCTGGCAGATAGAGCGCGGAGTAGCCCAGCGACTCCGCTCGTCGAGCCCTTTCGCGCCAGTCGGCCGCGCCGCCGGCGTGGTGCTCCTGCACGGCAAACCGGAACTTGTGCCCTGTGGCCATGGCCCGTAAGTATGGGTCGGCACTAGGCGGTCACCTGGAGCCACAGGTCCGCGCTAGTGTCCGAACGCGCAACGTGAATGTCCCAGCAGCCAGGGTGGGTGAAGTTGAATCCGGTCCCCACCTCGTCGCCGGGATGCTCCCAGTTCGAGCCTCCGTGGCTCTCGGGACCCCATACCGGCGAAATGGCGACGCCAGCGGCGTCAATCGCGCGAAACGAGAAGTCTCCTGATCCCGTCATCCGCCAGACGATCTTTATGTCCTGCCGCGCTGGTGGCGGTACGGCGCTGAAGAACAGCGCCCACACGCTGCCGCGTCGAGAATCCAGCCCGACCTCGGGAAAGCCTTGCGGGGCTTGCCATTCGTGAAAGGCGGCCGGCGCCACGCAACCGGGGCTGCCGAGGCTGGCCAGGTAACCGCCCACCGGTGTCGGCGCGGACTGCGCGTGGGAGGGCGACGATGAGCCGCACGCCGCAACCACCAGCCAGACGATCGCGGCCAGGCGACGGCCCCTCATCATCGATGAAGCTACGCCGCCAGCACGGCATCGGTTCCCCGCATCGGGAGCGTAACGACCTCGCGGCCAGGCCCGTATCTAGAGGTGTGGCAAGGCTGGCGCCGGCGGTGGCGGTGGCTGCCCTGATCGCCAGCTGCGGCGCTCTCCACCCGCTGACCACCGGCCAGTCCGCGGTGCCATGGCTGCCCCTCCCGCCGGACATGACCCCCATTGCGGTCGCATCGCCCCAGGCCATGCCTGTGCCGCCCGGCACCCCGCCGTGCTCGCTTGGCGACCTCGCGGCCGGCTTCATCGGGAAGAACGGGGCGGGGGGCCATGTGCTGATCTCGTTTGCATTTGCGAGCCGAGGGACGGAGGCTTGCCAGCTCGACGGCACGGCGACTATCACGCTGTTGGACGCGTCCGGACGCGATTTGGGCTTCAAGAACCGGGCGCCGTTCTTTCCCGACGAGGTTTCGGGGCCTGCTCTCATCGAGCCTGGGCCGGCGCCGATCCTGGGCGTGGGGCTGAAGTACGGCGAGGCAGGACTGACCATCGACTGGGTCAGCCAGCCGGAAGCCTGCCCCGGCGAGGCCGGATCGCAGGTGGCCGGCGTCCGGATCGGGCTGCCTGGTGTTGGGAAGGTGACGGTCGGCGTCGGGTCGGTGCCGGTCGCCTACGCGTGTCAGGGCGTCGGCGCGGTGGCCGACCCCCCTCTCCCGGTCGAGGCGCCGGCCGAACCCGTCCTACCGAATGTGACGATCGCCGCTCCGGCGCAGGTACACGCGGGCCAGCAGCTGCGCTACACGATCGTGCTCACCAATCCGACGAAGCTGCCGATCGACCTCCGCCAGGCCTGCCCGAACTACGACGAGGAGCTCTTCGCGGACATCGCGCAGGGCGGGCCGCCCCTCGGCGGCAAGAACATCTATGGGCTGAACTGCGCGGCCGCTGGAGTGCTCAAGCCGGGAACACCGATGACGTTCGCGATGGTCCTCAATGTGCCGGCCGACGCGACTCCGGGCAGCTACACGCTCGTCTTCAACCTCGGCTATGCGAACGCGATGCACAAGTTCGCACGCGCGGCGGTCGCGATCGCCTGAGTGGTGCCGAGGGCCAGATTTGAACTGGCGACACCTTGATTTTCAGTCAAGTGCTCTACCAAGCTGAGCTACCTCGGCACGGCGGGTAATTGTATAGACGCCCCGCAAGCGGCCTGCTCGGAGGCCGCACCCTGCTCGGCGATTAGCTTGCCCGTTCCTTCAGTCCTCCCGGCCCCTCGCCGCCGCCAGCGCCTCGAGAGCTTCGGGGACCAGCCAGCGGAGGAGCAGAAGGGCGGCCACGTACTCGATCCACCACAAGCCGGTGATGGCATTGACAGCCGCGCCGGCGAGAGTCACGGCGGCCAGGTACGCGCACGTGATCGACTCGGCGATGTCAGCGCGAAGTGCAGAACTCTGGATCGTCTGATTGGCCGCGCGCTTTCGCGCCGCGAGCCAGGGCATCACGATGACGGCCGTCGCCGAGACGGCCACGCCCAACCACGACCGCTGAGGCTCGACGCCCAGCGCAAAGCCGGCGATCGATGTCACCAGGACGTACGCGCACAACAGGAGGAGAAGGGCGGCCGAGATCCACTCGGCGCGTCGTTCCACCGACTCGATTCGGGTCTTGTCACCCCCGGCTGACTCCACACGCAGCCGCCAGAGCAATGTGGCGCCGCTGAGGAGCTCGATGAGGCTGTCCGCACCGAACGCGGTGAGGAGCACGCTGCGGGCTGCGACTCCGGCGCCGATCGCCAGCACCGCCTCGGCGGCCATCCAGGCCACAGTGAACCACTCGAGCCGAACCCCGCGCCGAACGGCTTTGAGTCGGAGATCCATCTCACGCATCTGGCTGTTCAGCATGGCAAGGTAAGGCCGTGGATTGAGTGCACGGTGAGAACCTCTCTAAAAGGATCGCGTCGGCGCTATATGTAGGAGCCCGAGACGCTCTTCACCTTCGGGGTGAGCTAGGCCGCTCTAAAACAACTTCCACTGAATGCCTTGCAGGACCGGTTTGGCGGTCTCCAGAAAGGTCTGCAGGTTGCCTTCTAACGTGATCGACATAACGAGGTAGATGACGCTGCCGTCGGCGTTCGCACCCACGAACACGGAAGCGACGGTCGGCACCGACCGACCGCCCGACGAGACAGTCAGGCACAGCGTGTAATAGATTCCGCGCTCACCGTTGAACGAGCTGGTGCTGATGTTCGTGCCGGGGCAGATCTTGGCGTCCGGGTATTTCGATCTCAGTGAATCATTGAGCGACGCCATGTCTTGCTGGGCAGTCTGAGCCGGGTTGATCGGCCCACTGGCCACAGTCACGACGCCGGTGTGGCCAGGGTCGCCCACCGTGATCGATGTGCTGTCCTTCGACAGCACCGTCCAGCCGGGAAGCAGTGGAACCGTCTCGCCGACATTCGACACCGACTGCCCGCCGTTGATCGGGGTGGCCGCGCCGCCTTGTGAAGTTTCTGGGCTTGGGCTCGACACCGAGCTCGTGGCGTCCGGGGTGTTTGAATTCCGAACCACGGCGAGGACCGTGCCGAAACCCCCCATGACCACGATCAGGACGACAACGCCGGCGATGATCATGGTCCACGGCGTGCGGTGGACTGGCGGCGGAACCCCCGCCGGCGCGTAATACGGGCTCTCATACCCACCCTGGCCCGCAGTCGGAGGCGCCGGCATGCTCGACGGCGCCCATGCGGCGGCCGGCGGCGGCTGCTGCGGGACGACCGACCACGAGGCTGCGGGCTGCGGCTGCTGTTGTGGCGAAGCCGGCGGGGCCGGAGCCCAGCCGGGTACAGGTGCCTGCGGCAGTGCCGCGGCGGTTGCGGCGGCCGCGGCGGTCAGCGGCGTTCCGCACGCCTGGCAGAACTGGTTGGCGTCGGGATTCTGGGCGCCGCAGCGGGCGCAGGTCAGTGCCAACGACTATGCTCCCGCCCCGCCCGACGCGCCGGCGGCGGCATCCTTGCGGGGTCTACGCGCACGCTTGATAGAGTTCGGCGCCGCGGTCAACGCGACGCCACAGTTCGGACAGAAACCTGACGCCACGATGTCCATGCCACAGTTGGGGCAGACGGTTTCCGCGAACCCCATGTGCGCGGCTTCTTCGAGGAGGGCGTGGTGCAGCAGGTAGCGAACGTAGACCAGGAGCGCTCCGACGACGCCCGCCTGCCAGACCAAGACGAACATCGGATTCACAGCCACGTCTTTAAGCAGCTGCGTGCCGGCCGCGAACGCCACGTGCGCTATCACGGCCATCGCGACGCCGCCGATCTCGCGGCCCGCGAGGCGGCCGCGCCGGTAGCGCCAGATCGCCGCCACGACCATGCCGGTGGCGCTGCCCTGAAGCAGCGGTTGAAAAACGGCGAGTGTGGTGAGGTCGAAGATCCAGCTGCCCGGGCTGACATGCGCCGGCAGTGCGGCGAGCGCACTCGAGAAACCGACCAGCGACTCGGCCAGGCTGAAGCCAAGTCCCGCCGCCACTCCGAAGACCAGCCCATCGACCGTCTCAGGGAAGTCAGCGCGTTTCGGTAAGAACAGCGCCGGCAGCGGTTTCACCGCCTCCTGGATGATCGGTAGGAGGAGCCCCAGCAGAAGCAGCGAGCCCACGTTCACGCTCGGCCCGGCCAGAGGATTGCCGATGTCCTGGAAGGGGTTGAAGAGCAGCTTGACGATCACCGAAACGACGATTCCCAGGACGATGCCGCCGCCGATGGTGAAACCAAGCACGGTGGCCGGTTCATCCCGGTAGACCTGGGCTTCGTAGAGGTACATGAGATAGAGGACCGGTACGAGAAACGCGGCGACCAGGATCGCGGCTGTGATCAGTCCCGCGATGTAGAGGACCAGGATCCCCGCGATGCCGACGGCAAAGGCCCAGCGAAACTCATGGATCTTGCGATCACCGAGGTGGGGAAAGAGTGTGGTGAACATCGACGGCTGCGCCACGTGCTCGGCGGGATGCGCGGCGTATCGGTGCGTCCGCGTCTTGGCGTTGCCGAGCTCCGCCGTCGTGCCCTGATGCGCACCGCAGCGGGTGCAGAACACGCCGTCCGGGACGTCGTTGACACAATGGTCGCACCGCATGTCGGGCGGTAAGCATAAGGTTTACTCCCCGTTTTCACGCTCGCTTTTCAGGGCGGCGCGCTGGAAAGTTTCTGTCGTGGTGGGCGGTGATGGTCTCGAACCAACGGCCTCCTGGGTGTAAACCAGGCGCTCTACCAACTGAGCTAACCGCCCGGGGCGACCATCCAGTCTAGCCAGGCGGAAGCAGGCCCAGAGCCGTGTTCAGCTGCGTGTCCTTCGCGTACCCCAGGCCTGGCTTGAATACGTCGAACTCGTCGGTCGCGCTAGGAAGCGTCACAGTCACGTCCGGCGTCAATCCCTTGTGGTCGATCGTCGTCCCGTCGGGCAGGTACCACCGCTTGATCGTCAGGTGCAGGTCCGCGCCGTCCGACAGCTGAAAGTCCTCCTGCACCGATCCCTTCCCAAACGTCACCGTCCCGACCAACTTGGCCCGCTTGTGCACCTGCAGCGACCCCGCCACGATCTCCGCGGCCGATGCGCTGTTCGCGTCCACCAGGACGACCAGTGGAATGGTCGGCGCAGGGTGGCTGCCGGAAACGTCGAACCGCTCCACCGCGCTGTTGCGGCCGCGCAGCTCGTACGTCTCGCCGCTCGAGACGAAGTCGCTGATCACCGCGCTCGCCGCGTCGACAAACCCTCCTGGGTTCTCGCGCAGGTCCAGGACCGCGCCCTTCGCGCCCGGCATCCCCGCGGTCAAAGCGGTGGCGAAGTCGGACGCTGTGGACGAGCCGAAGCTGTAGATCCGCAGATAAAGGATGTGGTCGCCGATGATCGTCGAGCGCACCGACGGCACCTGTATCTCCGTGCGTGTCAGCGTGACGTCGAACGTGCTCGTCCCGCGCATCAGCGTCAGCGTGACCTTGGTGCCGTCCGGCCCCTGGATCAGGGTGGTCGCCTGGTCCGCCGTGATGCCCTTGGTGTCCTTGTCCCCGACCTTGATGATCTGATCGCCGGCCTGCAGCCCGGCCGACGCCGCCGGCGAACCCGGCACCGTGCCGGTGATCGTCGGGTAGCTCGATCCGAAGCTCAGGTAGATCCCGACGCCCGAGTACCGGCCCTGGTACGACTCCTGGAGGCGCTTGTACTGGCTCGGGTCGTAATAGGCCGAGAACGGGTCTCCAAGGCTCGCGATCAAGCCGCTGACGGTCCCGTGCGACAGCTTCGTCGTGTCAACGTTGCTGTCGACGTACTCGGCCTGGATCAAGCGGATCGCCTGCTCCAGCTCGCCGGTATCGACGCGCCCGACCTGGTGGTGTGCGACGTACGGGATCCAGTCCGGGTAGGCCTGGTCCGCATAGACGCCGGCGGTGAACGCAACCAACGCGACGATCAGGTAGGCGCCGCCCCGAAGGACGGCGCGAAGCATCATGTCAGCAGATTAGCGCGGGTCAGCAGCCGGGCTCTAGCAACCCAACCAGATGCACGGGTTCTTGGGCACGTTGTTGTAACGAACCTCGAAGTGCAGATGCGGTCCGGTCGAGTTTCCCGTCGAGCCCTCGAAGCCGATGGTCGTCCCGCGCGCGACGACCATGCCGGACTGCAGCCCTGGCGCGTAAGCCATCATGTGGGCGTACAGAGTCGAGTAGCCGTTGCCGTGAATCATGATGATCAGGTTGCCGTAGGTCCAGTCGTAGGTGTACGGGTAGAGGTAGACGACGCCGGTGTCCGCGGCCACGATGTTGGTGCCGTTTGGACCCGCGATGTCGATCCCGGTATGAATCCGGTGCGGGTACGGACAGCTCGAGTCGTACAGCTCGAAGTAGTAGGTCGTGCAGCCGAACCCCTGGCTGATGCAGCTAAAACCACAGTTCGGCTCAGGCCACTCAAATACGCCGCTGCCTCCACCTGCCTTCAGCGCTGCCGCGTCGTACTGCTGCGCCAGCTGCGCCACCTGCGCGTCGATCGCCGCACGCTGCGCTTGCATCACGTTGTACTGCGCCTGGAGCTGCGCCTCGAGCTGGCCCGCGAGCGCGATGGCCGCGTTCTGTGTGGCCCTGTTCTTGACCAGATCGGCCTCCACTGACTGCTGCTGCTGCAATAGAGCCGTCACCTGTTGGCGCTGCGAGGCCAGGTCGGCCTGCTGTTGCGTCACCGCCGCATGCTCGAGGCCGAGCTGATCCAGCAGCTGCCGGTCAGAGGCCGCGATCTGCTGCGCCGCCACCATGCGGTTGACCAGGTCGTTGAAGCTGGCGGCTGTCAGCACAAGCTCGACGTAGTTGATCGGTCCGTGCGAGTCGACGTAGCGCATTCGCTGGTCCAGCAGCTGGTCGCGGACGGCGACGTCGGCCTGCAGCTCGGTCAGGGCTCCGACCTTGAAGCGGATCTGTCGGTCGATGTCGACGATCTTGGCCTTCGTCTGCGCGATGAGGGCGTTCTGTGCGTCGATCTGGGCGTTGATCTGCTTGATCAGTTGATACACCGCGTTGATCTGCGCCTGGACGTTCTGGATCTGGTGCTGGATGTTCACCAGCTGCTGCTGATTGCTGACCTGCTGGTTGATGCCGGCGTTGTATTTCAGGCAGGCCTGGTACACATCTGGCGGGTCGCCTGGGAAGCAGTAGATCGAGGTCGCGACCTGGTTGGAGAGCGGAGCCCAGGCGAGCGTGGCGAGTATGGCCGCGGCGGTGAAGCGGGCTTTCCACACGGCCTACAGCCTCACGAACCGGCGCACCCCGATGTAGCTGCCCAGCGCCCCGAGCAGGGCGCCACCGGCCAGCAGATCGCGGGCAAGGCTCGAGATGAAGGTGGGGTCGTACGACAGGGGTATGAACGTGATGTCTGCGCTGAAGCGCGACACCACTGGCGGATACGAGATCACGAGCACGGACAGCGCGATCGCGGCTGCGATCAGCCCGGTCATCACGCCTTCGATGACGAAAGGTCCACGCACGAACCACTCGGTTGCTCCCACCAGCTTCATGACTTCAATCTCCTTGCGGCGGTGATAGACCGCCGTGCGGATGGTGTTCATGACGATGACGACGGACACGACGACGAGGATCGCCATCAAGCCGACCCCCGCGTACCCCAGCCACTGCGAGAGCTGGAGCATGCGATTGACGAAGTCGCCCTGGTAGTTGGTGGGGTTGATCGGGTCGACCCCTGGCCACTGCCGGGCGAGCGCGTCGATGGCCGAGACGTCGCTCAGGCTGCGGACGCGGACCTCGAGCTTGGCGTCGAGCGGATTGCCGTCGATCTGCTGAGCCAGCGCGGCGTTGTTCGGATCGCTCTCGAACTGCTGAAGGGCCTCCGCCTTGGTGACGAACTGGACGCTCGCCACGCGCGGGTCGGCAGCAAGCTGGTCCCTGAATGAGTACACGGTCTGGAGCGGCGTGTCGTCAGCGACGTTGATCGACATCGTGCTGACCTTGTCCTTGAACCCGTCCAGCACCTGCGATAACGCGTGCCCGACCAGCAGGTTGACACCGGCGAGGATCAGGATGAGCGTGATCGAGACCACCGCGGCCAAGCTGACCGCGAGGTTCCGCCAGAAGCTCTGCCAGGCGCTATTGAGCGCGAACTTGAGGTTTCGAAGCATCGTCGTGATACCTGCCTGATCTGTCGTCTCGGGCGATCTGCCCGGCGTCGATGGCCACCACGCGGCGGCGAAGTAGGTCGACTATCTCGCGGTTGTGCGTGGCCATCACGACCGTCGCACCGCGAGCGTTGATGCGCAGGAAGAGCTGCATGATCTCCCACGCCGTCGCCGGATCGAGGTTGCCCGTCGGCTCGTCGGCGATGATGAAGCGCGGCGCATGCACCAGCGCGCGGGCGATGGCGACGCGCTGCTGCTCGCCGCCGGAGAGGTTGGCCGGGTAGGTCAGCTCTTTGGCGGCCAGGCCCACCGTGTCGAGCGCCTCGGCGACCCGGCTGTTGATGAGGCCGTCGGGCTCGCCGTGCACACGCAGCGCGAAGGCCACGTTCTCGTACACCGTCAGGTTAGGAAGCAGCTTGAAGTCCTGGAAGACGAGGCCGATCTTGCGGCGGTAGAACGGCAGCTTGCGCCGCTTCATCCGCCCGAGCTCCATGCCTTCGACGAATATCTTGCCCTTGGTCGGCTTCTCCTCGCGGATCAGCAGCCGAACCATGGTCGACTTGCCGGCGCCTGACGGCCCGACGAGGAATACGAAGTCGCCTTCGGGCACGACGAGATTGATGTCGCGGAGGGCTTCGGTGCCCGTCGGATACCGCTTCCATACATGTTGGAAGCTGATGACCGGCCGAGTGTCGAAATCCGGTGTTAAAACCATTAGCTGAGTCTCTTGGTGTGGCGTTGGGCGCACGCGGGTGCGCCGGGCTAGGTCGCGGGCAGTATAGCCGAAGGGGCCCAAAACCTCCAAGAGGGACTCAGGTAGCCGCACCAAAGGCTATCTAACGTCGCCTGCCTCCCTAGCTTGCGCCTAGGCGGCCTCGTTCTGGCCCAGCCGCCAGCGCAGCCAGGCCTCGATGAACGGGTCGAGGTCGCCGTCCAGCACGGCCTGTGCGTTGCTCACCTCGAGCCCTGTGCGGACGTCCTTCACCAGCGTGTAGGGCTGGAGCACGTAGTTCCGGATCTGCGAGCCGAACTCGGCCGGCAGGACCTGGCCGCGGATCTGGTCCATCTTCGCCGCCGCCTCCTGCTGCTGGCGCTGGAACAGGCGGGCCTTGAGCACCTTCATCGCCATCTCGCGGTTCTTCATCTGCGAGCGCTCGTTCTGGCACGTGACCACGATGCCGGTGGGCAGGTGGGTGATACGAATCGCGGAGTCGGTCTTGTTGACGTGCTGCCCGCCGGCGCCCGTGGAGCGGTAGGTGTCGATCCGCAGGTCCTGCGGGTTGATGACGACCGCGCCCTCGTCCGACCCCTCCAGCTCGGGCATCACCTCGACCAGGGCGAAGGACGTGTGGCGCCTGTGGTTCTGGTCGAACGGCGAGATCCGCACCAGGCGGTGCACGCCGTGCTCGGAGCGCAGCAGGCCGTAGGCGCGCGGCCCGCGCACGATGAAGGTCGCGCTCTTGAGACCGGCCTCCTCGCCTGGCGAGGTGTCGAGGATCTCTGTCTCGAACCGCTTGCGCTCGGCCCACTTCAGGTACATGCGCATCAGCATCTCGACCCAGTCCTGCGCCTCCACCCCGCCCTGTCCGACCGACAGCGTGATGACGGCGTTGTGGGTCGCGTACAGATCGGTGAACAGCAGGTCGAGCTCGCGCGATCGCAGCTCGGACGTGATCTCCGCGCGCTCCTTGGCGACCTGGGCTCGAAGCTCGGGGTCGTTCTCGGCGAGCTCGTCCAGCTCGATCAGGTCGCGTGCGCGGCGCTCGAGCTTGTCCCACGCCGCGACCAGCTGGCGGTTCTCGGCCGACTCGCGCGCCATGGCGCTCGCGCTCGCCGGATCGTCCCAGGCCCCGGGCTGGGTCAGGAGCCGGTCGAGCTCCGCGGCGCGCTGGAGCTTAGCGGGCAGGTCAAAGGTGCTCCTTGAGCTGAAGGATCCGGTTCAGGACGTCTTTGGGACTGAGCTGTGCTTCCAACTACTTCTCCTAACTCGCGTCGCGGGGTTGGCCTGGCTTGCCGGGCCATAAAACCGCAAGGGGGACCTGTCCCGCTTGCGCCCTTTTTACCTTCCGTGACACTTCTTAAACTTCTTGCCCGAGCCGCACCAGCACGGGTCGTTGCGCCCGATCTTAGCGTTCGGGCCGGATGGGGCAGCTCCCGCGGCCGCACCGACCGGCGCGCCCTTTCGCTTCTGCGGCGCTCCGTTGCTCCGGCTGCCCGTGCCGTCCGGATCGCCCGGCCCGCTCTCCAGCACCTGGCGCACCATCGGCGGCGGCGGCGGAGGCGGCGCGTTGCGCTGCACCTGGACCCGGAAGATGCGCGAGACGATCGAGCCCTGGATCCGCTCGCGCAGCTCGTTGAACATCTCGAAGGCCTCGTTCTTGTACTCGACCAGCGGATCCCGCTGGCCGTAGGCGCGAAGCCCGATGCCCTCGCGGAACTGCTCCATCTGGGTCAGGTACTCCATCCACTGCCAGTCGATGGTGCGCAGCATCACGTCGCGCTCGACAAGCGGCATCAGATCGGCGCCGATCTCCTCGACCTTGCGGTCATAGGCGTCTTCAGCGGCCGCCTTCAGGTGCTCCGCCAAGCCCTCGCGGCCATTGCGCAGCGCCTCCTCCGGGATCTCCGACCCGGGCGCGATGGGCAGGTAAGCGGAGAGGTACTTGACCAGCCCTTCGAGATCCCAGTTCTCGACGTGGCGGTTCTCGCAGTGCGCCTCGAGCCCTTTCTGGACGATGTCCTCGACGTAGCCCGTGATGTTCTCGCGGGCGTCCGCGCCCTCGAGCACCTTGCGCCGCTCCTCGTAGACGATCTGGCGCTGCTTGTTCATGACGTCGTCGTACTCGACGACGTGTTTGCGGGCGTCGAAATGCATGCCCTCGACCTTCTTCTGCGCGCCGGCGATCGACCGCGCGACCCACGGGTGCTCGATCGGTTCGACCTCGAGGCTGTCCATGAGGCGGCCGATCCGGTCCGCGGCCGGGCCGAAGATCTTCATCAGGTCGTCTTCAAGGGAGATGAAGAAGCGGCTCGAGCCAGGGTCGCCCTGGCGGCCGGCGCGGCCGCGGAGCTGGTTGTCGATCCGGCGCGATTCGTGGCGCTCGGTGCCGATGATGTGCAGTCCGCCGACGTCGGTCACGCCGGTCCCGAGCACGATGTCGGTGCCGCGGCCGGCCATGTTCGTAGCGATCGTGACCGCGCTCGGCTGCCCTGCCTCGGCCACGATCGCCGCCTCGCGCTCGTGCTGCTTGGCGTTCAGCACGTTGTGCTTGATGCCGCGCTTCTCGAGCATGCGCGCGAGCCGTTCCGACTTCTCGACCGAGACCGTGCCGACCAGCACCGGCCGCTTCTCCGTATTCATCTCGACGATCTCATCGATCACGGCCTCGAACTTCGACTTCTCGCTCTTGTAGATGACGTCGGGGTGGTCCTTCCGCACCATGTTTCGGTGGGTCGGGATCACGACCACGTCGAGGCCGTAGATCTTGTGGAACTCTTCGGCCTCGGTCAGCGCGGTGCCAGTCATTCCCGCGAGCTTCTCGTACTGCCTGAAGTAGTTCTGGACCGTGATCGTCGCGATCGTCTTCTGCTCCTGCTGGACCTTGACGCCTTCCTTCGCCTCCACGGCCTGGTGCAGGCCGTCGGACCAGCGCCGGCCGGGCATCGTGCGCCCGGTGAACTCGTCGACGATCACGACCTCGCCGTCCTTCACCAGATAGTCGCGGTCGCGCAGGAAGAGCGACTTCGCCTTCAGCGCCTGATTGATCTGGTGCGCCTCGATGACGTTCTCGAGGTCGTAGATGTTCCGGATGCTCGTCCAGCGCTCCATCTTCGCGATGCCCTGCTCGGTGAGCGAGGCGGACTTGTGCTTGAGGTCGACCTCGTAGTCCTCGCCCTCGCTGAGTCGCGCCGCCCAGCGCGCGAACTCGTAGTACTTCTCCGTCGACTCCTCCGACTGCCCGGAGATGATGTGCGGCGTGCGGGCCTCGTCGATGAGGATCGAGTCGACCTCGTCGACGATTGCGTAGTTCAGGTCGCGCTGGCTGCACTGGTTGAGGTCCATCGCCATGTTGTCGCGCAGGTAGTCGAAGGCGAGCTCGGAGTTCGTCGCGTACGTGATGTCGGCGTGGTAAGACTCGCGCTTGCTCACTGGGCGCAGGTGCTGCAGCCGGGTGTCGGGGTGCGTCTCGTCCAGGAACTCGGGGTCGTACAGGTATGTGGCGGTGTTGCCGACGTTGACACCCACGCTCAGGCCGAGCAGGTGGTAGATGGGCGCCATCCATCCCGCGTCGCGGCGCGCCAGGTAGTCGTTGACGGTGACCAGATGGACTCCCTTGCCGGCAAGGGCGTTAAGGTAAAGGGCAAGGCTCGCGACAAGGGTTTTGCCTTCGCCGGTCTTCATCTCGGCGATCTTGCCCTGGTGTAGAACGATGCCTCCGACCAGCTGGACGTCGAAATGGCGCAGACCGATCGTCCTCCGGCCGGCCTCGCGGCAGAGCGCGAACGCCTCGATCAGCAGCTCGTCGAGGTCATGCCCATCCTCCGCGAGCTTCCGGAGCTCGTCCGACCGCGCGCGCAGGCCGGCGTCGTCGAGCGCCTTCAGCTCGGGCTCGAGCTCGTTGATGGCGGCCGCCACGGTGAGATGCCGCTTGACCTCCCGCTCGTTGGGATCGATCAGCCGCGTGAGATTGACCACTTGTTAACTAGTACAGCATGCCCAGACGACTGGGAGCGCTAACTTGGGCACCGCCCTCCCCGGCCTGAGCGCCCCCCTCCGGCCTGGGCCGCTCCGCGGCCGAGCCCACCTCCCCAGACGCTGGGGAGGGTTGGGCTAACCATGGGCGTCTGGCGCCCCCTTACCCGCCCTAGGGGACTACCGGCTCGATGATCGCGACCGAGCCATCCGCTCGCATGAAGGCGATCTCGATCTCCCCGGAGGCCTCTTCCAGGAAGACATGGAAGTTCTGGCCGTCCTCCTCCAGCTCCTTGACCGCCTCCTCGACGGTCTCGATCTTCAGCTTCATACGGATCCTTTCGGGCTCGTCGAGGCGCTCCGGGCCGGGCTCCTCGACGGGGACCCGGACGACTGAGACGGGCTGCTTGCGCTGGGTCCGCTTCTCCTTGGTCTTGACGACCTGGCGGTCGATCTTGTCAAGCGCCAGGTCGAGCGCGGCCTGGACGTCGGCGCCGCTCTCGCGGGCGGTCAGTGTGTTCGCCCGCCGGCCGTCGAAGTGCACGTTGATCCGGCAGATTACGGTCGACAGGCCGCTCCTCTTCCGCTCCGCGGTAAAGTCGACCTCTACGTCGGCGACCCTGCCGAAGTGGCGCTCCAGCCGGGTCAGCTTGCGCTCGGCGTACTCACGCAGCGCCGGCGTGAGCTCGCCAGTGTGGTCGTGCAGGACGACCTTCACAACCCGAGTATAGCCGGGCCCAAACGGCCTTTTACTTGGCGGAGGGCTTGTATCCGGGAGGCGGCGGGAAGAGGGTCAGGATCTCCTTCGGCAGGGGAATTCCCTGGGCGAGCAGCGCAAGGGGGACAGGTCCCCCTTGCGAAGAACCCCCTCTCCCCGCCACGTTTGGCGGAACCTAGCGACGCTGAGTTATGGCTCGGCAAAGCCGAGCCAACCCGGCGACGCTCGTTTACTTGGCGGAGGGCTTGTATCCGGGAGGCGGCGGGAAGAGGGTCAGGATCTCCTTCGGCAGGGGAATTCCCTGGGCGAAGATGCGGTCGAGGATCTTCGGCCGCAGGCCCGTGGGCCTGAACTCCGCGATCACCTTGCCGTCGGGAGTGGCACCCTTCTGCTCGAGGACGAAGATGTCCTGCATGGTGATCGTCTCGCCCTCCATGCCCATAACCTCGGTGATCTGAGTCACCTTGCGCGAGCCGTCGCGCAGCCGGTTGAGCTGGACGAAGATGTTGATCGCGCCCGCGACCTGCTGCCGGATCGCCTTCACGGGCAGGTCGACGCCGGCCATCAGGACCAGCGTTTCGAGTCGGGCCAACGCGTCGCGCGGGCTGTTCGCGTGAATGGTCGTCATCGAGCCGTCATGGCCGGTGTTCATGGCCTGAAGCATGTCGAGGGCCTCGCCGCCGCGGCACTCCCCGACCACGATGCGCTCTGGCCGCATACGGAGCGAGTTGATGACGAGGCGCTGGATGGTGATCTCACCCTCGCCGTTGATGTCCTTCGGGCGCGTCTCCATTCGGCACACGTGCTCCTGGTGGAGCTGCAGCTCCGCCGCGTCCTCGATGGTGACGATGCGGTCCTCCACCGGGATGAAGCCCGAGAGCACGTTCAGGAAGGTCGTCTTGCCGGTGCCGGTGCCGCCGGAGACGATGACGTTCGCCTTCGCCAGCACGGCCGCCTTGAGAAATCCGAACGCGGCCTCGTTGGCCGTGCCAAAGCGGATCAAGTCCTCCACCTGGTAGGGGTCGCGGGAGAACTTTCGAATCGTCAGCAGGGGGCCGTTCAGGGCGAGCGGCCGGATGACGGCATTGACGCGGGAGCCGTCGGCGAGGCGGGCGTCACAGAGCGGGGAGCGCTCGTCGATGCGGCGGCCGACCGTGCGGACGATGAACTGGATGACGTTGAGCAGCTGGTCCTCGTCGACGAACTTGATGTTGGTCAGGACGACCTTGCCGCCCATCTCGACGTAGACGTGGTCAGCGCCGTTGACCATGATCTCGGTGACGCGGTCATCGCGGATCAGGGGCTCGATCGGCCCTAGCTGCTGGTAGTACTCATCGATGTTGATTCCGGGGATCCGGACTGCCATTGGTTAGCCTCCGCGCCGTAGTCTCCCTGCCGGTAGTGCCCCGCCACTATATCTGACGGGCTCGGAGGCGCAGCCTCTACAAACGCACCCTCGCCACGGTGACGCCGATCACCGGCCCCGCGCCGGCCGATTTGAGGGCTGAGGCGCAGGCTTCCAGGGTCGCCCCCGTGGTCGCCACGTCGTCGACCACCATCAGCGGGCGGCCGTCGAGCCGAGTGCCGTGCCAGGCGAAGGCATCCTGGACGTTCTGCCAGCGGTGCAGGCGGTCGTTGCCGACCTGCGGGACGGTGGCACGCACGCGCACCAGCCGTCCGGGCGGCTGGCGGAGGTCGAGCCGGCGGCGGAGCTCGCCGGCCAGCAACTCGGCCTGGTTGAAACCCCGCTGCCGGTGCCGGTCGGGGTGGAGAGGCACCGCGACCACCATGGACGACGCAAGCCCTTCGATCACGAGGCGCTCCGCGAGCAGCTGCGCCAGCGGCGACGCGAGCCGCCGCCAGCCCTGGTACTTGAAGCGGTGCACGGCGGACTCGACCGGCCCTTCGTAGGCGACAGCGGAACGGAGCCGGGCGAGCGCTCGCAGCCGGCCCTCGCACCCGCAGCTCGCGCGCGGCGAGTCGAGCTCGGCGCCGCAGCGGCGGCACAGCGGCTCCTCGAGCCGGCGGATCCGCCGCCGGCAGAGCTCACACAGCCACGAGCCGGGCAGGTGGCAGCCGCCGCAGCGAGGCGGCAGCACCAGATCCACGAGCCGTTCGAGCACAGCTCGAGGTTATCGGCCCTGTCAATCCCTTCTTAACAAACGATCTAAGAGATGGCGATCTGATCGCCCGACTGGAGCCCGAGCGCGGCCGTCGAGCCCGCTGGTAGCTCCAGCACGCTGTGCGCCCCCCACTCGATCCACACCACCCCGTACCACGCCGGCAACCGCGGGTACACCTTCTTGACGCGGTTCTCCCGGTCGAGAAAGACCGCGTCGATGGCGAACCTCATGAACATCATGTGGATGCCGTTGCACGGAACGATCCACATGCCGGCGCCCGGCGCAAGCGAGGGGCGGAACATCAGCCCCGCCGTGCGGCCAAGCATGGACCGCTGAACCTCGAGCTCATCGGCCAGCACCTTGCCGCTCGTGACATGCGTGGCTTTCAGTCGTGGCGCCATGTTCGACTAGCCTAGCGACGAGCCACGATGGAATTCGAAAGAGGCGGAGTGCGCCTCCACTACGAGCTGCACGGCGTCGACGGCGGCAGGCCGATCGTGCTCGTCCACGGGTTCGCCTCGCACTACCGGCTCAACTGGGTCGGCACGCGCTGGGAGGAGACCCTGACCCAGGGCGGCTTCGGGATCATCGGGCTCGACTGCCGCGGCCACGGCTCGAGCGACAAACCCCACGACCGCGACGCTTACTCCGTCCAGACGATGGCGGCGGACGTGCGCGGCCTCCTCGACCACCTGGGCCTGGAAACCGCCGACTATCTCGGCTTCTCGATGGGCGCCCGCATCGGGCTCCAGGCGGTGCTCGACTTCCCGGAGCGCTGGCGCAAGGCGGTTCTGGCCGGCCTCGGCACGCGCGGCGCGATCGACCAGGCCGCCGCCATCGCCCGCGCCCTGCGCGGGGGCGCTCCCGAAAGCCCCATCGCGGAGATGTTCTTCAAGTTCGCCTCGGGTCACCGCGGCAACGACCTGGAGGCGCTCGCCGCGTGCATCGAGGGTCCCGCGCCGGCCCCCGACCCCGCGCGCCTGGCCGCGATCATGACCCCTCTCCTGATCGTCATCGGCGACCGCGACGAGCTGGTGTCGGGCGCGGACGAGCTGGTGGCGGAGATCCCAACCTCGGAGCTGGTGACGGTGCCGGGCCGCGACCACCTCGGAACCGTGCCCGCCCGCGAGTTCAAGGAGGCGACGCTGGCCTTCCTCGACGAGGACTAGCCTGAACAGCGCACGAGATGTCGCGACAGTCGCGGCTCATCGTGGGCGCATCTTCCGAGCACCATAGACCAGCTCGGCCGGCGGTCGACCGAGGTTGCGCCTGCCAGTGTGAGCTCGCTCGT
>Ga0207646_10000093_pt1 | contig 119533 bp, 120 predicted proteins | sample KBSK5502metaG_FD_184343 | JGI IMG/M metagenome (GOLD analysis project Ga0207646, IMG submission 184343) | Corn, switchgrass and miscanthus rhizosphere microbial communities from Kellogg Biological Station, Michigan, USA - KBS K5-50-2 metaG... | ecosystem: Host-associated > Plants > Roots >...
GAGGGAAGCCCTTCGAGCACTTCGCCGTCGGATCTCTGACGAGGTCTTTCGCCGCATGTGGCAGGACCATTTGGCGGGGGAGACGGCGGTACATGAAGCGGCGGCTTGACATAGGAGTAACTCATCGCCCGGGTCGCTTCGCGACCGGGGCTGCTCTCTTTCCGGTATAGGGTTGGGATTGTTTGAGTAGCCACTCGGTGCTGACGTTTGGGATGCAGAAAGACATAGTTGCGGCCAGGGTAAACCCGGCCGCCAGGGAAACGCTGGGGTGAGAGTTAGGAATACCCGACCCATCGGGAACAATTGTTGTTGAGGCAGTGAGTGACTACGACGTGATCATCGTGGGGGGCGGCCCAGCCGGGCTGGCGGCGGCCCTCTACACGGCCAGGATGAACCTGAAGACCGCCGTCCTGGACCGCGGCCCGCTCGGCGGCCAGCTGCTGAACACCGAGCTCGTCGAGGACTACCCCGGCTTCGACTCGATCCTGGGCGCGGAGCTCGCCATGAAGATGGGCGAGCACGCCCGGAAGTTCGGTGTCGAGGTCCGCGATTTCGAGCCGGTGAAGGAGATCGACGTCGAGGGCGGTGCCAAGGTGGTGCGCCTGGAGTCCGGCGAAGAGCTGCGTGCGCCCGCGCTGATCATGGCCGCCGGCGGCCTGCCGCGGTACCTCCAGGTCCCAGGCGAGAAGGAGCTGTGGGGTCGAGGCGTCAGCTACTGCGCCGTCTGCGACGGCGCGTTCTTCAAGGGCCAGGAGCTGGCGGTGATCGGTGGGGGAGATGCGGCCGTCGAGGAAGGCGACTTCCTGACCCGCTACGCGTCGAAGGTCTATATCCTCCACCGGCGCAGCGAGCTCCGCGCTCAGCCGATCCTGGTCGAGCGCGCCCGCCAGAACAACAAGATCGAGTTCATCTTCGACGCACAGGTCAAGGAGATCGCCGGTGACGCGAAGGTCCAGGCAATTCGCTACGAGCAGCACGGGCAGCTGAAGGAGCTGAAGGTCGGCGGGGTGTTCATCTTCGTCGGCTTCGTGCCGAACTCATCGCTGCTGAAGGTTCACGTGGACCACGACCAGGGCGGCTACATCGTGACCGACCGCAACATGCAGACCTCGGTGGACGGCATCTGGGCGGTGGGCGATGTGCGCGCGCAGCTGACCAAGCAGATCGCCACCGCGGTTGGCGACGGGACGACGGCGGCTGTGGCCGCGGCGCAGTACATCACCTCGCTCAAGGACGCCGCCCGGGCCTGATTCGTTTAGGTCGGCGGCGGCCCCACGTCCACGCGGAGCTGGAACGTGTAGCGGCCGTCGGCGGACGTCGCATCGACGCGGGATACGCCTGCCTCGTGGGCGCCGAAACGGGCGATGGGCTTGTCGCCCGCAGCCGGCGTAGCGTCCAGCGACAGGACGCTTGGATTGCTCGTTTTGAACTGGACGCCCGCCCACTCCGACTGCGGCCACCCGGACAGGTCGACGGTCAGGTCTCCATTCACCACGACATATGACTCGCTGCCGTCGTCGGCGACCGTGGCCGTCACGTGCGTGTACTGCGTCGGGCTCGGGTTGCCGTTGTTCTTCGACTCGACGCCGGGGATCACAACGTCGATCGCGATCGCCAGGCCGATCATCGCCGCGATGTAGGCCCCCCAGGTCAGGTTGCGAGTGGCCGCGACCGGGCTCGAGAACCCAGGCACGCGCAGCGCCATGTTGCGGAAGTTGAAGACGATGGCGGCCCCAAGCAGGATTCCGGCGAGCACCAGCACCTCGGCCGCCATCCCCAACACGTAGGGAAGCGTGCCCGACGAGCGGGCTGCGCCGGAGGACAGGAACATGGGCAGGACGAAGAGGCCGAGCAGACCCATCATTCCGTAGCGGAAGGCGAAGTACAGAAGGAACAGCCCCATCAAGCCGCTCAGCGCGCGAGGCATGGCGACGGTGCGGAGCTGCATGACGCCTCTCTCGGCCAGGTCTAGCTCGCCGAGAGAGGGCGCCGGCTCGCCGCGCATCAAGGTTGCGGCGGCGTGCTTGATCTCCGATGCCGGCGGCGATCCGGGCGGGCTGCCGGCCGTCTCCACCTTGCCTGCGGCCGAGTCCACCGTCCATACGGCCGCCGGAACCGCGGCTCCGTTCACCGGCCCCGCCGGAGTGAGCTGGTTGCCCGGCGCGACGTGCACCACCACGACGCCCGGCCGCACCTTGCGCTGGATCGCGTTCGGCCGCCAGTTCTGCTCTGCCCAGGACGCGGCCGCCATCGCGGCGGATTGGGGATTCTGGCCCGGCCCGGAGAAGAGCAGGAAGGAAGGCGTGGCGCCCTGCTGCCGGTACGCGACGCGCGTGGTGTTGCCCGCAAACGATTGAAAACGCGCGTCGGTCTGCGCGGCCAGCCGGTAGCGGCTGCGCGGAAGGATCCGGACGAGGGCGGTCCTGGCGAGGTCTTCGGCGGTGAAGGGCAAGGCGCGCCGATGATAGGTCGCCCGTGCCGCGATTGAGCCGACTTAGCGGCTCACCATCCCATCCATGCGGGCGGGATGCAGCCGAGGTCGGGCCTGCAGTCGGCGCGGAGCCGGGCGTGGTAGGCGGCCTGGTCCGCCTCGAGCTTGTCGAACACGTGCGGGTCGTCCCAGAACTTGAACAGCGCATCGCAGGTAGGCAGCTGCTGCGCCTGGTGGTTCAGGTCGGCGATGTCTCGATGCGCGATCGCCACATGGGTCGCTTCACTTTGCCAGGGCGTTCCACCTTTCCACCAGCGAGATCTTGACCGTGCCATCGGCCGGCGGCGACCACTTCGGCAGGACCACCATCTCGCGAAACGCGACCGTCGTCGTGCTCGGGGAATAACAGGAGATCGTGTTCTCGACCAGCGCGCCACCTTCGAGTGCCCAGGCCACGCCGTTTGGGTTGGCCGGGTCCGACGCGCAGGGCGGGTACTTCGTGCAGAGGTCAGACGTGTCGAGGCTGTGGATGAGCTGCTGCTGGGTCGAGCCGGTCACGTCGAAGAACTTGATGTCGGTGTCCGTGATCGGCGGCGGCTGGTAGATCGCCGGCGCGCCATACCAGCGATCCTTCAGCTCCTGGATCTGGGCCAGCAGCTCGCCCACGACAGACTGGTTCGCCTGCTGCGACTGGTAGACCAGCAGGGTCACCACGACGAGAGACATCAGGCCGACGGCGAGCGGACCTGCGAGGCGCGCACCACTGGATCGCTTCGGAGCCGGGATCATCGACGCCTGGGATTCGAGGGGTCTGCTTCTCTCATCGCCGGATCGCGGCCCCAGATTATGAAACCAACCGCCAGCAAGGCGGCGAGCGCAACAGGACCGAAATCGAGCACCGGTCCCGAGCTGAACGCCAGGCGGATCGCCGCGGAACCGAGGACGAAGATTCCGCCAAGCACCAGGATGATTCGGAAACGTCGCGCGGCGAACCTGAGCTGCAGGCGAAGGCCGCCAGGTCGAATGGACAGCACGGTCACGGTCAGCCCGACGATGACGACCAGGCCCAGCAAGAAGCCGCGCAATCAGTAGCCCTCCACGACCACGTTGCGCAGCGGCTCGCCGCGCGCGAACCTGCCGACCTGGTCCGCGACAAGCCGCCACGATCGGTCCAGCCGTTTGCGAACCAAGCCGCCTATGTGCGGCGTCATCAGCACATCGGGGGCGGACCAGAGTGGATGTCCTGGGGGGAGGGGTTCCGGGTCGGTCACGTCCAGCGCGGCATGGATCCGCCGCGCCTCCAGCGCCCCCACCAATGCGGAGGTGTCCACGATGGGTCCGCGCGCGGCGTTCACCAGCAGCGCTCCGGCACGCATCCGCGCGATGAAGGCGACATCGACGAGGCCTCGGGTGGCGTCCGTAAGCGGCAGCAGGACGACGACCACGTCGGCATGGGGCAGGAGGGCGGGCAGCTCGCTCACCGCAGACACGCCCTCCCGCGCGTGCAGCGCGACGCGAAGGAATCTCGCGCCGAATGGTGCGAGGCGCGCCTCGAGCGCGCGGCCGATCGACCCATAAGCCAGGATCAGGACGGTGGCGCCGTCGAGGTCGTCGCCTTCCGCCGGCTGCCCGCCGGGCCATCGCGCGTTGCGCTGCGCTGCGACGTGTTGTGGCAGGTTGCGAATGCTGGCCAGGATCGCCATGACCACCCATTCCGCAACCGAGACGTCGTGGACTCCCGACGCGTCGCACAGGGTGATCCCGGACGGAATGCGGCCGACGAGACTGTCGACTCCGGCAGAGAGGGTCTGGATGACCCGAAGGCCATCGAGTCGCGGGACCACGTCAAGAAGTCGTTCGGTGTCGAATGCGGCCACGATGAGGTCACCGTGTCCGAGTCGCTCGGGCAGCGGTCCTTCGGCCGGAATCTCGTGGGCGACCGCCTCGGGAGGAAGAAGCGCACGGTGTTCCGGCTCGGTGCGCGCGGGGATCCAGACGTCGACACTCATGGCGGCCCCCAGATCGTATCGGCGAGTGGAGCCGGGGCGCTCCTACTGGACTACGTCGATCCAGACCAGGCCCGGCGGCAGCGTCACCGCCTGGCCGTTGTCGAGGGTGAACGTCAGCGGCCCATGGCTGTCGGTCGACGACCACGTCCCGCCGAACTGCTGGCCTTTGTAGTAGACGTCGATCCGCCCGCTGGTGTCGAGGTCGTAGTCGTGGATGTGCGCGCCGTGGCCGTCGCCCACGTTGAGCAGGTATTCCTTTGTGTGCAGCGTGATCAGCATCTCGATGTGCAGCGGCTGCTTGAGGCTCGCGTCCTGGTACAGGTGGCCTTCCTCGGTCTTCGTGTAGGTGCCGGTCGACGCGTCATAGGAATAGGTCGAGTAGTGCTCATCGACGTTCGTGCTGTTGACGGCCGAACCGCCGGTGAGCGTCGGGCGCGTCTTCGGGAACTGCCACGTCGGGATGTTGAAGAGCTGCTCGGCGGCGAGCACCCGGTCGCCGTTGATCATCAGGTTGTCCGGTGCGATACGCGACCCGGTCCGGTACTGGTACCCGACCTCGTCGAAGAACTGTGGCGTCGGGTCGGACGCAGCGCGGGACGCAGTGGCCTGCGACTCGCCCGACTGGAACAAAAGGCCCCGGTAGTGCCGCCCGAGCTTCAAGGAGATGAAGCGCGCAGACCGCATCGGGCCGATCACGTCCGGTGCACGTTGGAAGATCGCGGTGAGGCGCGTGATGCCTCCTTCGGCGAGGTATTCGTAGACGACGTCGGCCGCCTGCAGCCCGTTCTGGTCGCGCGCGAACTCGTCATTGGGGATCTGGATCAGCGCCGGATAGTTGAGCCCGATGGTGTGCTCGCGGTCATGCCAGTAGATCCCGGTCTTCAGCGTGAACGCCGAGGCGACAAGATGGCCGGTCTGGTCGCGTCCTCCGGGCGCGATCTGGACGTTGACCGGCCCCGAAGCAAGGCCTGACGTGGCGAACGTCGCGCTCTTGTAGTCGGCGGCCCATTTGAGGGTTGCGATCTGAGTCCCGATCGTGACCTTGATCGTCACCGGTTCCATCGCATCGTTGAACGTCAGCTTCATCGTTGCGCCTTGGTCGATCTCCATGCCGTCCTTGAGCGGGCTGCCGTCTCCCGCGGTGATCGCGGTGACCCGCGGGATGATCAGGGTGGTGAAGGTCCACTGACCCGCGCCAACGTGGTGGTGGCCGGCGTCGTAGATCGGCTTGAGGCTCACGGTGTATCTGGTCAGCTCCGTGAGCGGCTTGGCCGGGGTCCACGCGTACTCGGTCTGGCCCGATACCGACGTGATGGCGCCGTCGGTCGCGGGAGTGATCGAGAACGCGGCCTTGATCGTGTCGATCGAAACCGACCGCGAGAACTTGAGCACGAAGCTCCCGTCGGTCGGGACGTCCTTCTGGCCGTCTTTGACGCTCGCCGCGACAGTCGTCGGGAGCGTGTTCTGGTACGCGAGGAACGCGCCGACGCCGACGAGCACGACCAGAACGACCATCCCGGCGGCGACCCAGCCGCGGCGGCCGAAGCGCTGACGACGGCGTCGCGGCCGCCTCAGTGGCGGGGCTGCGGGAGACGCAGGCTCGAGTTCGGGGAGTGACGTGGATATGGACAACGGGCCGGCGGAATTATGCCATCAACGGCTGTCGACTGTCCCGAGCCGCCGGAGCATCGAGAAGGTATAGAGACCGGTCGCGTGGCCGCTCTCGAATGCGATCTGCAGCGCGTACTGCCCGACGAGCGTCACGTCCTGCAGGCGCAGCTCCGAATCACTCAGCGTCTTCACACGTGACAACCTGCCCGGCGATCCGGCCTCGCCGCGGCACTCGGCGCACGGGCACGCCCATCGCAGCTGCTCTCCCGTGTACGTGGAGCGCGCGCCGTCTTCCCATGTGATCTCCATCACCTGGCGCGCGCGGTCGACGTCAATGTTGGTGGGAAACGGGTCCGGGTCTTGCGTCGAGGTCCCCTAATGCACGTTGATGACGGGCAGCTGGCGAAACGACTGGATCGACGTGCGGGCGGCCACCTGCGAGGCGATCTCGACGAAGGCTTTCGCGCCGGCCGATTCGGGCCGCGAGATGACGACGGGCGTTCCGCTGTCCGCGTCCTCGCGGATCCCTGCCTCGAGTGGGATCGCGCCGAGGAATGGAACGCCCAGTCGCTTCGCCGCGGCCTCTGCGCCGCCATGGCTGAAGATCTCGTGCCGGTGTCCGCATTCCGGGCACACGTACCAGCTCATGTTCTCGATGAGCCCGAGCGGGGTGACGTTGAGCTTGCGGAACATCTGAAGCGCCTTGATCGCGATGTCGGTTGCGACATCCTGCGGAGTGCAGACGATAGCGACTCCGGTCAGAGGAACCACCTGGGCCAGCGTGAGCGACGCGTCCCCGGTGCCCGGCGGCAGGTCGATCACGAGGTAGTCGAGCCGGCCCCAGTCGACCTGGACCATCATCGCCTCGATCGCTTTGCCGACCATCGGCCCGCGGTAGATCGTCGGCTCGTCGCTCGGGTTGATCTGGCCGAAGGACATGACCTTCATGCCGTGAGCCTCGATGGGTAGGAGGCGGCCGTTGGCCTGTTGCGGGACCCTGCGCGAGCCCGTCATCACCGGCACGGATGGGCCGTAGATGTCGGCGTCGAGCAGTCCGACCTCGGCGCCGCTCTTGCGCAGCGCGGCCGCGAGGTTGACCGCGACCGTCGACTTTCCGACTCCGCCCTTGCCCGACGCGACCGCGATCGTCTGCTTGACTCCCGGCAGGATCTCGGAGGGCTTCGGCCGGAGGAACGCGGGCCGCACGTTGGCCGTCATCCGGACCTCGACGCCCGTCACGCCGGCGATCTCGCCGACCGCGTCTTCAGCCTGCGACTTGAAACGATCGCGCACCGGGCAGGCAGGCGTCGTCAGCTCGAACGTGAAGCTGACCTTGCCCTGGGGGCTGACCTCGAGCTCTTTGATCATGCCGAGACTGACCACGTCGCGGCCCAGGTCTGGGTCCTTGATGCGGCCGAGCGCCTCGAGCACCTGCTGCGACGAAGGCGTGGCCATTGGCACGGGATGTTACCGGGGCTGCTAAGTTCAATGCGCCATGAAGCAGGCAACGAGCGTCAGCCCCGCGGCTGATCTCGTCGCCTACTACGGGAGCGCGGCGTCCGACGTCTACTTCCAGCGCGCGCAAAGGACGCTCGCAGGCGCCCACGTGGATGCGCTCGTCGCGATGGATTTCTTCGCCAGCCGGCCCGGCGTCCTGTGCGGCGTCGCGGAAGCGGTGCGGCTGCTGAGCGAGGTGCTGCAAGAAGGCGACGAGGCCTGGGCGATCGCCGAAGGCTCGGCGGTCTCGACCAAGGAGACGGTGCTCCGAATCCGGGCGCCGTACTCGCGATTCGGCGTCTACGAGACCGCGCTGCTCGGCATGCTGTCGAGCTGCTCGGGTTGGGCGACCGCGGCGCGCGAGATCGTGGAGGCGGCCAACGGCAAGCGCGTGATCAGCTTCGGCGCGCGTCATGTGCACCCGCTCATCGGTCCGACCATGGAGTACTCGGCGATCGTCGGCGGCTGCGCCGGATGCGCCACACCGCTCGGCGCCCAGCTCGCGGGCCTGCAGGGAGCGTCAGGCACGATGCCGCACGCGATGATCCTTCTCTTCGGCGACACAGTCAAAGCAGCGCTCGCTTTCGACCAGAACATGGGCGATGACGTGCTGCGCATCGTGCTGGTCGATACGTTCAAGGACGAGGCGGAGGAATCGCTTCGCGTGGCCGAAGCGCTTGGCGAGCGCCTGCGCGGCGTCCGGCTCGACACGCCGGGGGAGCGCGGCGGAGTGACCGTCGACCTGGTGAAAGAGGTCCGCGCGCGGCTCGACCTGGCCGGGTTCAACCACGTCGGCATATTCGTGTCCGGCGGGCTGGACGCGGAGCGGATCCGGCGCTTCGAGGACGCCGAGTGCCCCATCCATTCCTATGGCGTCGGGATGGCGATCAGCTCCGCGCAGCCGCTCGCCTTCACCGCGGACATCAAGGAGATCGACGGCAAGCCGATGACCAAGCGCGGCCGCATCCCCGGCGCCGCGCCGAACCCGCGCCTGGCGCGCGTGATCTGAGCCAAGCCCAGCTTCGCGAGCTGCAGCTTGCGTGCCGCGCCTGCCACGTATGCGCCGACCAGGGCATCATCGCCGAGGCCAACCCGACGTTCTCGGGCGGGTGGGGGGCGCGGTTCTTTCTCGTCGGCCAGGCACCCGGCCCGGCGGAGAGGCAGACGCGCCGTCCTTTTTCCGGACGCGCGGGCAAAGAGCTCGACCGCTGGATGCTCCGCGCCGGGTTTCGCGACCCAGACGAGTTTCGGCGTCTCACCTACATCGCGGCGCTGATGCGATGCTTTCCGGGTCGGAACAGGACCAACACCGGTGACCTGCGGCCGCCGCCCGCGGGCGTCGCCAACTGCGCGCACTGGCTGGAAGCGGAGCTGAAGCTCCTCGAGCCTGATGTCCTGATCCCGGTCGGCCAGATGGCGATCTCGCGCTTCCTCGGTCCGGGCCCGCTCGAGGACCGCGTCGGCAAGCGCTTTGGCGAGCGACCGGTCATCGTGCCCCTGCCGCATCCGTCGGGCCAGAGCCGCTGGCTGAACGAACCGGCCAATCGCGAGCGATTGAATCGAGCACTTGCATTGATCGCGGAGTTGCGCTCGAATACCGCGAGGAGGAAGAAGGAATGAAATATCTGTTGGTGTATTACGGCGGCAGCATGCCGGACACGCCGGCGCAGCAGGCTCGGGTCATGAAGCAGTGGACCACGTGGTTCACCAAGCTCGGCCCCGCGATGGTCGATCCCGGCAACCCGTTTTCGGGCTCGGTCAACAAGATCGACGCCGATGGCTCCGTGGCCAGGGGACCCGTCGGGAAGCGCGCGAGCGGTTACAGCATCATCGAGGCGCCGTCCCTGGACAAGGCGACGAAGCTCGCCAGGACGTGTCCCGTCATCAAGGGCGGCGCGCAGATCGCGGTGTATGAAACCTTCAACGTGATGTAGCGATTGCCTGCGTTTTTCGCCCGGCGCGAAGGCGATCGCGTCGTGATCGAGGGGGACGACGCCCGGCATCTCGCCCGCTCGCTACGCGCTCGGCCGGGCGAAGAGATCGAGGTCGTCGACCCGACTGGATTCATGATGGCGGTCCGGCTCGACCATGTGACTGTGAGTCGCGTCGAGGGCACGGTGATCAGCGAGCGGCCACATCATCCCGAGCCCGCGGCGCGGATCACGATCGCCGTGGCGAACCTCCCCGCGCCCGCCCTCGAGCTGGTGCTGTCGCGCTGCACCGAGGCGGGTGCTCACGCATTCGTCGTCTTCCACGCGGACCGCAGCGTGGGACGCGGCGAGAAGCTCGAGCGATGGTCGACGATCTGCCGCGAGGCGGCGATGCTGGCCGGCCGGCTCCGCGTGCCCGAAGTCTCGGCCGCATCGTCGACGGACGCGGCGATCGGGGCGGAGGAGGCTTCGGTCGTGCTCGTCCGCGATTCGCCGCAGCGCCTCGCCGACCTGACCTCGCCCCGAGACGTCACCCTATTCGTCGGTCCGGAGGGAGGCTGGAGCCCACGCGAGCTGGAGATGGCGATCACCACGGCTTCGCTGGGTCCGCGCAACCTGCGCGCGGACACCGCCGCCGTGGTCGGGCTCGCCATCGCGCTGGCTTCGCGCGGCGGCTAGCGCTTCGGTTTGCGCGCGGTCTCGACCTCGCCGGCGATCGCGACCACCGACGCGACGCCGAAGATGAGCGCGCCGAGGACGATCAGGGCTGCGGCGATCGGCACCAGGTTACTGATAAGGCCGACGCCGACCACGACGATGCCCACTGCGAGGACCAGGGTCGCGTAGACGCGGAAGCCTCGCTTGCCGGCCGCGTAGCCCGGCGGCAGCTCGCCCAGGTAGCGCGACGTGACCCGCCGGATCACGTAGTCGCCGGCGCCGAACAGGTTCAGCAGGAGCACGATCCCGGCCAGGCACAGGAGAACCCCGATCGCAAGTACAAGCGCCACGTAGGTATTCTCGCGGACGTGGCGGTCACGACCAAGCAGCAGCTCGTGCGGAACTTCTGCATCATCGCCCACATCGACCATGGCAAGTCGACCCTGGCCGATCGGCTGCTCGAGCACACCGGCTCGATCAGCCAGCGCGACATGCAGGACCAGGTCCTCGACACGATGGACCTGGAGCGCGAGCGCGGCATCACGATCAAGCTGCAGGCCGTCCGCATGCGCTATCCCGCGAATGACGGCGAGACCTATGAGCTGAACCTCATCGACACGCCGGGACATGTCGACTTCGCGTACGAGGTGTCGCGTTCGCTGGCCGCTTGCGAGGGCGCGATCCTGGTCGTCGACGCGGCGCAGGGCATCGAAGCTCAGACGCTTGCCAACCTCTACCAGGCGGTCGAGGCCGGCCTCACGATCGTGCCGGTCGTGAACAAGATCGACCTCGACGCGGCGCAGCCCGAGATGGTCGCGGAAGAGATCGCCGACGTCACCGGCATCTCGCGCGACCAGGTGATCTTCGCCTCGGCCAAGCTCGGCATCGGCACCGAAGACATCCTCGAAGCGGTGGTGACGCGGGTCCCGCCGCCACGCGGCGATCCGTCAAAGCCTTTGCGCGCCCTCATCTTCGACTCGCACTACGACGCGTATCGCGGCGTCATCACGTACGTCCGCGTCGTCGACGGCGAGGTCATCCCGCGCACCAAGATCCGGATGATGAACACCGGCAAGGTCCACGACGTGGACGAGGTCGGATGGTTTTCTCCGCGACCGCGTCCGGCGGACAGGCTGACGGCAGGTGAGGTCGGTTACGTGACCGCGGCGATCAAGAACGTGGTCGACGCGCGAGTGGGCGACACCGTCACCACCGCCGAGAACGGCGCCACGACGCCGCTGCCCGGCTACCGGCAGGTGAAGCCGATGGTGTTCGCCGGCCTGTTCCCGACAGACTCCGACCAGTTCGCCGACCTGAAGGAAGCGCTGGAGAAGCTTCAGCTCAACGACGGCGCCCTCTCCTTCGAGCCGGAGAACTCGGCAGCCCTCGGGTTCGGTTTTCGCTGCGGCTTCCTGGGCCTGCTCCATCTCGAGATCGTCCAGGAGCGCCTCGAGCGAGAGTTCGAGCTCGAGCTGATCACGACCGCGCCGACGGTCGAATACCGGGTCAGGCTGAAGCGCGGCGAAATGATGGAGGTCGACAACCCGGCGCTCCTGCCGGATCCGACCCTGATCGAATCGATCTCCGAGCCGTACGTGAAGCTGTCCATCATCGCGCCGTCCACGTACGTCGGGGCGATGATGGAGCTCTGCCAGGAGCGGCGTGGCTCCTTCAAGCACCTGGAGCACCGGCCCGGTGACCGGGTCGTGCTCGAGTACGAGATCCCGCTCGGTGAGATCATCCACGACTTCTACGATCAGCTCAAGTCACGCTCGAAGGGCTACGCGTCGATGGACTACGAGATGATCGGGTTCCGCGAGGCCGACCTGGTCAAGCTGGACGTGCTGGTGGCCGGCGAGCCCGTGGACGCCCTGTCGCTGATCACCCATCGCAGCAAGGCCCAGGCGCAGGGCCGCCGCCTGGTGGAGAAGCTCAAGTCCATCATCCCGCGACAGCTCTATGAAGTCCCGATCCAGGCCGCCATCGGCGGTAAGGTGGTCGCTCGCGAGACAGTCTCCGCGATGCGCAAGGACGTGCTGGCGAAGTGCTACGGCGGCGACGTAACGCGGAAACGCAAACTGCTGGAAAAGCAGAAGGAAGGCAAGCGGCGCATGAAGCGAGTCGGTTCGGTCGAGATCCCGCAGGAGGCCTTCATGGCGGTGCTGAAGCTTGACTAGAGGCACACTCGCCCTGGTCGCGGTCGCGCTGCTCGGCGCGTCGTGCGCTCAGCTGACAGGGAGCGGCTTTGCCGGCAAGCCGGCGGATCTCTACGCCGCGTTCCCGAACCAGGGCGACGTGCGCTCGCTGTTCGGGGATGACAACTGGTGGGTCGGTCCGCCATCGTTCGGTGTGCTGCCGCTCGACGCCGCCACGACGCCCGCCACGGTGAGGTTCACCATCGGCCAGTCGTACGCGCACATGGGCACGGCCGAGCAGCTGTTCGCGCGCTATACGGTTTACGACAAGGTGGCGTCGGCGACCTCGGCGATGTCGGACTACCAGAGCGCGTACGGAACATCGCCAACCAGCCCGAAGGTCGGCGACCAGGTCCTTTACTACGGGCTCCAGGGCAGCGGCGCCGCACCGTTTGCGAGTCGGACTTTCGTCCGGGTCGGCCAGATCGTGGTCGTGCTCGTGTGGACGCGAAAGGACGTCCAGGCGACGCTCGGCCAGCTCGCCAAGAACGCCGCCAGGTTCACCGCTCGGCTCAAGGATCCGAGCAAGCTCCGCGCGAAGGCCGGCGCCGTGGATCCGACGCTGCTTCCGCCACCCGGCCAGGACATCACCCTGCTCGGGACGACAAAGCTTCCCGTCGAGTCCTTCGTGCTCATGATCCTCGCGGCCCTGCCCGATCCCATCCTCACTTTGATGCGCCGGGCCGGCATCAGCGATTTCTCGTATGCCGACTACGCGCTGAACAACGACACTCACATGGAGGTCCAGCTGGGCCTTCTCAACTTCCCGACCGCGGCGGACGCGGCGGACTGGGCCAACACGTTCAGTCCCGCCACCCCTGACTCCAACGGCATCGCCGGCGCGTATCTACCGGTCGGAGGCACGCCCGCGGCCGGTGTCTATCACTACGTCTTTTCGTCTGGCCCCTACGGCGCGCTCCTGGTCTGCAAGTCGAGCATCGACGGCGAAGCGGCGTCGCGGGAGTGCGAGGATCCGCTCAAGTCAACCGCGCTGGCCTGGAAGCTCTCCCTAGGAGGATTGCGCTAAGCGCGGGATACCGGCCGGTTTTTCGGGGAGCGCGCCAGGAACCACTCCCACTCCTTGGTCAGCCCCTCGCGCAGAGAGACGCGAGGCTCCCACCCCAGCCTCTCGCGCGCGACGTTGATCGATGCCCCGGTGTGCCGCGGGTCGCCGAGCGCGGCGGGAAGGTGGCGCCGGCGGGCCTTGATCCCGCTGATCTCCTCGAGCGTGTCCAGCACGCGGTTGACCGTGACGCGGCTGCCGCCGCCGAGGTTGATGACCTGGCCGACGTCGTCCGCCGACGCCGCCTTGACCGTGCCGTCGACCGCGTCGGAGACGAACGTGAACTCGCGTGTCTGCTCGCCGTCGCCAAAGATCTCGATCTCCTGGTTTTCGACCAGCGCCTCCATGAACCTGCAGAACGCCATGTCCGGACGCTGGCGCGGCCCATAGACGGTGAAGTAGCGCAGCGCGGTCGCGGGGATGCCGAAGTTGCGCATGTAGACGAAGACGAGGTGCTCCGCCGCGAGTTTGGTCATCCCGTAGGGGGACACAGGTCGCGGCAGCGCGCTCTCTTTGGTCGGAAACATCTCGGCGTCGCCGTAGACCGACGAGCTCGATGCAAACACCAGCCTGTCGATCGCGACCTCGCGCAACGCCTCGAGCAGCCTCTGCGTGGCGACGATGTTGTCGTGGACGTACCGGTCGAAATGGTCGCCCCAGCTGGGCCGCACGCCCGGCTGGCCGGCGAGGTGGAAGACGACCTTCGCCCCCGCCAGCGCTCGCGTCAGCTCGGCGCCGACCAGGTCAGCCTCTATGAGCTTGAACCTCTTGTTCTCCAGCGCCGCGCGCAGGTTGTGCTCTTTGACCTCGCGGTCGTAGTAATCGCTGAAGGTGTCGATCCCGACGACCTCGTGCCCGTCCGCGAGCAGGCGGTCGCAAAGGTGGGAGCCGATGAATCCGGCCGCGCCCGTCACGAGGACGCGACTGGGGGAGCTGAGCATCCGACAAGGGTGCCACCCGCCCACCGCGATCTGCAACCTATCTTTGATCCGGTGAATCGATTCGAGTCCTGGCTCGCCACGACCGATGTCGGGGTGACGGTCAGGGAGTTTCCGCAGGGCACTCGCACAGCCGGCGACGCGGCGCGCGCCGTCGGCTGCGACGTCGGGCAGATCGTCAAATCGCTGGTGTTCGTCGCGGGTGGCAATCCTGTGGTGGCCCTGGTCAGCGGAGCAAACCGGCTTGACGAGCGGCGGCTCGCGGCGCTGGCCGGGGAGCCCGTCGTGAAGGCGGATGCGGAGACCGCGCGCGCTGCGACGGGCTACGCGATCGGCGGTGTGCCGCCATTCGGCCACGCGACCGACGTGCCGGTTTACATGGACCGCGACCTCTTCGGCTACGGAGAGGTGTGGGCGGCGGCGGGGAGGCCGGACTCGGTGTTCGAGATTCAACCCGAGCGTTTGCGGGAACTGAGTAACGCGACGGTGTCTGACCTCAAAGCACGATGAGCAGTGTCCTGATCTTCTGCCGCGAATGCGGCAAGCAGGTGCCGAGCTCGCAGACCAGGAACGGCCTGTGCCTGGACTGCCAGGTGCGCCGTTCGGTCGCCGACCTGCGCGACGAGCACGCGCGTCTGTGGCGCAAGCGCGAGCGCTACCGCAGCCAGAATGCGAACGTGGAGCAGATCGGCCGGCAGATCGGGCGCGTCGAGGACCGCATGGCGCAGCGGATCAAAGAGCTCGTCTCCAACGATCGCGACGCCGCCGACCACCTGCGCCGCGAGCTGGAGGCGGCGCGCGGCCAGCGCTACGCGATCAAGGGTGTCTGAGCTCCGCGCGTTCCGGCACCTGTACGTCCACCTCCCTTTCTGCAGGCACAAGTGCGGCTACTGCGACTTCAACGCCTACGCGGGAATGGACCGCTTGATGCCCGACTACGTGGACGCGCTGGAGCAAGAGCTCGTCTTCGCGCGTGAGCGATATCCATTTCAGCAGCTGGAGACCGTCTACCTCGGCGGCGGCACTCCGAGCCTCCTGCCCGCCCCGCTGATCGCGAGGCTCCTGCATTTCATCCGCGTCAACTTCAACGTCGCGCCCGACGCCGAGATGACCCTCGAGGCAAACCCCGCGAGCACCGACGCGCCGAAGGTGGAGGCGTGGCTCGAGGGCGGCGTCAATCGCTTGAGCCTCGGCGTCCAGGGATTCGACCCCCGCGCGCTGGCGGTGCTCGAGCGGAAGACCGACGCCGCCCAGGCGACGCGGGCATTCGGCCTGGCGCGAGAGATGGGCGTGTCGAACATCAGCATCGACCTGATCTACGCCGTGCCGTACCAGAGCCTGGAGACGTGGCTCGAGACGCTGCGGCGGGCGATTGCGCTGGAGCCGGACCACGTCTCGACCTACTGCCTGTCGTTCGAGGAGGGCACGCTGCTGTTCCGGCGGCGCGCCGAAGGCCGTCTGCCCGAGGTCGAGACGGATCTGCAGTGGGACCAGCTGGACGCGGCCTGCTCTGAGCTCGAGGCGGGCGGCTACCACCGCTACGAGGTCTCCAACTGGGCGCGCACCGGCGGCTTCGAGTCGCGCCACAACCAGGCCTACTGGCGCTGCCGCCCCGTGTACGGCGCGGGCGCCGGGGCCCACTCCTACGCGACCGATGGCACGTCGGCGTGGCGCTGGTGGAACGTCGCCCGGCCGCGCGAGTACATCGCGGCCGCGCCGGCGCCGAAGGCAGACGGGGAGGAGCTCGACGCGCGCAAGGCTCTGGCGGAGTCGTTGATGCTGGGGCTGCGCACGGCCGCGGGCATGGCAGCACCGGCTGGCTTCGAGAATGAGCTCGGCGAGCTGCAGAAGGCGGGGCTGGTCCGCCGCGTCGACGGCCGGGTCGTGCCCACCCGGCGAGGGCTTGACCTGCACAACCAGATCGCCCTGGCTGTACTCTGAATTGGCACTCTCCTCGGGAGAGTGCTGAAGCGAGATGGAGAACAGAAAACAGGCGATCCTGCGGGCCGTGGTCCAAGAGTTCACGACCAGCGCCGTGCCGGTCGGGTCCCAGGCGCTGCAGAGCCGCTACTTCGTGAACCTGTCCTCGGCCACGATCCGCAGCGAGCTGGCCGAGCTGGCGGACCTCGGGTATTTGACCCAGCCGCACACCTCGGCCGGCCGCGTGCCGACCGACTCCGGCTACCGCTACTTCGTGGACTTCCTGATGGACCTCGAGCCGATCCCCGACCGGGTCAAGACCTACATCCAGGACGAGCTGCGGGCCGCGCCGGCGGACCTCGAGGGCATGGTGGACAGGGTCGCGATGACGATTGCGGCCGTCACGCAGAACGCCTCGGTCGCCAGCGCGCCCCAGGGCTCGCTCGCCCGGGTCAAGCACGTCGACCTGGTTTCGCTCGAGCCCAAGGAGGTGCTGCTCATCCTGCTGCTCGAGGGCAATCTGCTGCGCCAGCAGGTGGTGAGCACCACCGAGCCCGCGACGCAGGCGCAGCTGACCAGGCTGACCGGAAGCCTCAACTCGTCACTCGGGGGCAAGGCCAGCGACGAGGCTCGCCACCGCTACGAAGAGGCGCCGCTTGGCCTGGAGAAGGAGCTGTTGGGGCGGGTCATAGCGGTGCTCGACCTGTACGAGAAAGGTTCGGAGAGCCTCGTCGTGCACGACGGCGTGCGCAACCTGCTGCGGCATCCTGAGTTTGCCGAATCGTCGCGCCTGACACAGGTGCTCGAGGTGCTCGAGGAGACGCGTTACCTGACTGTGCTGCTCCGCCAGCTCATCGGCGACTCCGACCTGCAGATCGTCATCGGCTCCGAGAACAGCTCCAGCCAGCTGCAGGGCTGCACGGTGGTGCTGACCACGTATGGTCCTTCGGACCGGCTCAAGGGCGTGGTCGGAGTCATCGGTCCCACGCGCATGGCGTACAGCCAGACGGTCGCCCGCCTCCAGGCCGTGGCCCGAGGCGCGAGCGACAGGATGGCCGAGCTTGGCGTTTAGCACGAGTGCGGCGCGCGGTATCTAGAGTTCGATGACCACCCGCAAGCATCCGCACGAGGAAGAGGACGAACCCGCGACGAGCTCGCTCGAGGGCAAGGTCGCTGAGATGGAATCCGCCGTGGCGGAAACCAAGGACAAGTACCTTCGCCTGGCCGCGGACTTCGAAAACTACAAAAAGCGCATGCGCCAGGAGCAGATGGAGACGATCCAGCACGCTTCGGCCGACCTCATCTCAAGGCTTCTGCCGGTCGTCGACGACCTGGAGAAGGTGCTCGAGCACCGGCCGGCGGCCCTCGACGAGTCGTGGCTCAAGGGCCTCGAGCTCAGCGTGCGCAAGCTCGAGCAGGTGCTCGGCACGCACGGCCTGCAGCCGATCGACGCGGTCGGTGCTCGCTTCGACCCGAAGCTGCACGAGGCGGTCGGCCACGAGGAGTCGGCCGAGCATCCCGAGGACACCGTGGTCTCCGAGCTGCGCCGCGGTTATCGAATCCGCGACCGGGTCGTGAGGCCTGCGCTGGTCAAGCTGGCGCGCCGCCCCGCCCTCCCTGACGACGACGAATCGAATTAACGACTAAGTGGCGATCAAGCGCGACTACTACGAAGTGCTCGGCGTCGGTCGCCAGGCGTCGGCTGAGGAGCTGAAGCGAGCCTTCCGCAAGATCGCGATGGATTCGCACCCCGACCGCAACCCAGACGACATGGAGGCGCACGCGCGCTTCAAAGAGGCGAGCGAGGCGTACTCGGTCCTCTCGGACCCGGACCGCCGCCGCAGCTACGACATGTTCGGGCACGCCGCGGCCGGCGCCGGCGGACCGGCCGTGGATTTCTCGGACATGCCCTTCGCGGACATCTTCGACACGTTTTTCGGCGGCGGGTTCGGCGCGCGTGCGCGCCGCGAGCGCTCCAACCGCGGGGACGACCTTCGCTACGACCTGACGATGACGTTCGAGGAGGCGTTCACCGGCGTCGAGAAGCAGATCGACGTGGCCCGGCCCGCCACCTGCGACCGCTGCTCGGGCAGCGGCGCCGAGCCTGGCTCTGGGCAGGAGACCTGTCCCGGATGCGGCGGTTCGGGCCAGGTTCGCCGCGCCGCCCAGTCCTTCTTCGGCCAGGTCGTCACGACGGCCACGTGCCCGACCTGCAGAGGCGCGGGGCGGATCCTGAGGAACCCATGCATCCAGTGCCGCGGCCAGGGCCGGGTTCAGAAGACCAGACGGATGGCGGTCAAGATCCCGGCGGGTGTCGACACCGGGTCACAGATCCGGATCAGCGGGGAGGGTGAGGCCGGCCTCCGCGGCGGCTCCGCGGGCGATCTCTACGTCGTGCTTCGCGTCAAGGCGCACCCCGAGCTCGCCCGCCACGACCAGGACGTGATCTTCGAGCTGCGAGTGAACATGGTCCAGGCGGCCCTGGGCGATCGGATCCAGATTCCCACGCTCGAGGGGCCGGTCGAGATCGCGATCCCCCCGGGCACCCAGAACGGGCAATCGTTCCGGCTCCAGGGCAAGGGCATGCCGGACGTGCGCGGCGGCCGGCGCGGCGACCAGTACGTCGTGGTCCAGGTCGTCATCCCCAAAGACCTCAACCCGGAGCAGAAATCGCTGCTGCGCAAGGTCGGTGGCTTGACCGGCAAACCAGAGAAGGTGACGAAGGGCTTTTTCGACAAGCTGCGCGACGCGATCTCGCTGGACTGACCGCGACTTTCGCAAAGCATCGCTTAGTTTCGTCAAGTTCTGTTTAGACTTCCCATCCGCGTTACGTGCGTGGTGAAGGCGTGAGAGGAAGGTGGCTGGCCGTTTCGGCGGTCGTGTTGCTGCTTGGATTTGCATGCGCGCCCCCGAAAAACGTGGCCTCCGTCGTCTCGCCGACTCCGTCTCCTTCGCCCACCCCGACCGCGCCGCTCCAGGCATCGAGCCCTCCCTTCCACGGCGGCGAGGTGGGGGTCGCATACGCTGCGGTGGCCCTGTCGGCGACCGGCGGAGTGGCTCCCTACACCTGGTCGGTCAGCGCGGGCGCGGTCCCGGGCGGGCTGACGCTCGGACAGGACGGCTCTCTTTCAGGTAGCCCGAACGCGTCGGGTCAGTTCACGTTCACGATCCAGGTCGCGGATGCTGGCAACAGCACGGCCACCGTGCCGGGCGTGATCTCGATCGCCCCCGCCCTGTCCGCGAGCCTGATCCCGGCCTGCGCACATTACTGCAAGGTGGAGCTCGGGTGCGTCACGGTCTGCGGACCGTTCGGCCAGCTGAGCGGCGGCGTCGGGCCGTACTCGTATTCGCTGACCCAGGGGCCGCTGCCGGCCGGAACGAGCCTCTCCGGGCTGTCCCTGACCGGGACGTTCGGCGGCCTGTCCGGCTTCCTGAAGTTCACCGTCCAGGTCACGGACGCGCTGGGCGCCAGCACCACGATCGCCCCGACCTTCTGGATGTATCCCCACATTGCGATGGCGAACGGGACTTGCTATTCGACCTATTACCCCTTCCCATGCTCGACGTCGCTGGCAGTGTCCGGGGGCATTCCGAATACCGGTTTGTCAGTTGCAGTCGCGTCGGCAACTGGCTCAATGTGCAGGCGGGGCGTCACGGGGGGCTGGGTCTGTAGTCCTACGTCCAGTCCGCCACCCAACTTCACTGCAACGGTCGGCAGTGGGACCGTCAACGTATCTGTACCCGGGCAGCCCAATAATCCGTACGAGTATTTCGGGACGGTCACATTGGCGCTAACAACGCAAGATCCTTGCCATTCGGCTGGAATGTGCACTGCAACTGCTGCCGTCCAAGTGACCTTTGCGGGCGGCTAGGGCATAACTTCGCCTCTTGCGGGGTAGTTATCAGGTTCAGTAGCTTTGAAACGTACATAAAAGGATGACAGTGTCCAAAACCATCGATCTCGAACTGACAAGAGCCGAAGTTGAGGTCCTCGAGCTGGAGGCCCGCCTGCGGGTCGTCCCCATGAACGACACCCAGCTTTCCGACGCGCTCAAGACCGCCCTGGCGGCCAAAAAGGAGCGCCTGGCGAAGCTGCGCACCCTGCACGCCACGGCCGGGCGCGCCAGCCGGGCGGGCAAGGACGGCGACGGCGACAAGGTCAACCCGCTCCACGCCGGACGCAGGCCGCCCCTCAAGCGAACGGTCCCGCAGAGGCCCCAGACCAAAGGCGGCAAGTAACCAGGCTCACGTTCGGGCGACCCTGGATTTGAACTCAACTCCGGGTCCCTACCGTTATCGTTCCAGGAGTTGGCTAGAGAGCTGAGCGCGATTCCGGCGCCAGTCGGAGACCCTTTGTTCGGGGCGGCCTGGGCCGCGGCCGGCATTCCACGCCCGAGGCGGCCCTGGAACCTGCCCCTGGTCAACGTGGTCGCGGTCGCCGCAATCATCGCCGCGGTCGCCTACCGGATCTGGCAGGCTCGCCCGCCGGCGGACGTGCTGGACGAAGAGGCCGTCCTGATCGGCCTCGGTGTCGTCTTCGCCGCGATCGCGCTGGCGGTCAAGGCGTCCCGCTTCGGCAACAGCCTGGCCGCCGAGCTGCCAGTCATGGTCATCGCGACCGTGCTTGCGACCCTCGTGCTGGGGGTAGCCGGGCGATGGCTGGGCGACGACCTGCCACCGCTGGCGGCGGTCAGCTTCGCGACGGTGTTCCTCCACTTCGAGGGCGGGTTCCACTCGCGTCATTTCGGCTACGTCCTGGCGGTGGCGATCGTCGGGCTCGCCGCGCTCTGGATTTACGCGGTGACCCAGCTCATGGTCTCGCTGGACACGGTCGTGATCTGGACGCTGTTGCTGGGGGGGCTGGGCCTCCTCGCTTTGCTCACCACTCGCGCGGTCGAGCGCGACCTCGGCGTCCAGGTCGAGCGTCAGAGCTCCCTGCTCGCCACGCTGAGCGACATCGGCGAAGGCCTGATGATCACCGAGAACGGCCGCTTCGTCGCGGGCAACGACGCGTATGTGGAGCTCACCGGCTACACGCGAGAGGAGCTCGCCGCGATGCCGTCGATGATCGACCTTGCCGCGCCCGAGGACCAGGAGGGCTACCGCGCCAATCTCGCGCGACGGATGTCCGGCGGTGTGGCACCGACCCGCTACCGGGCGACGATGATCACCAAGGCGGGCCGGCGCGTCGCGGTGGATGTGGCGATTCACCAGGTCACCACTCGGCGCAACCAGCTGCTGACGCTGATCACGGATATCAGCGAGAAGCTCCGCGCGGAGGCGGCGGAGCGCGAGAGCGAGACGCGGTTCCGCACCCTGTTCGAGCAGGCGCAAGCAGGCATGGCTTTCACCGGCCTCGACGGGCGCATCACGACGGTCAACCCCGCCTTCTGCGAGCTGCTGGGTTACAGCGACTCCGAGCTGCGCACGCTCTCACTGCTGGACATCACCGACCCAGATGACGCCGCCGCGCTGCGCGACGCGATGCACAGCATGCTCGCCGGCGAAGAGGAGGGTCGCCGGATCGAGAAGCGCTACACGCGCAAGGACGGCGAGCACGTGTGGGTCGACCTGACGATGCGCCTGGTCCGCGACATTGACAACAAGCCCCACTACTTCCAGACCGTCGCGGTGGACATCCGCGACCGCAAGCGCGCTGAGGTCCTGCAGGCAGCGCGTTTCGCGGTGACGCAGGCGCTCGTCACGTCGCCTGGATGGGACAGGGCCGCGCCCGGCGTGCTCGAGGGCCTGTGCAGGTCGCTCGACTGGGAGCTCGCCGAGTACTGGGAGGTCGACACGGAGCGCCAGGCGATGCACTTCGTGACCTCGTGGAAGCGGCCAGGGCGCGACACGTCGGCGTATGAGGCCACTGCCCCGGAGGTGAGCTACAGGCGCGGCGAAGGCCTCGCCGGCCGCGTCTGGGAGTCGGGCGCGCCCGTGGCGATGCCCGACCTCGCGGGCGACCCGTCGGTGCGCTCCGCCGCCGCGGTGGCCGCCGGCCTGCATGGCATCGTCGGCTTTCCCGTGCGCAGCGGCCGCCGCGTGATCGCGATGATCTCTCTCCACACCTGGGCGGCGCGCGATCTGGACGACGGCCTGGTCGCGGTGATGAACGACGTCGGCTCGCAGATCGGCGAGTTCGTCGAGCGCAAGCGCGCGGAGGTGGCGCTTCAGGAAAGCGAGAAGCGGATGCGCTCGGTGCTCGACAACGTGTCGGACGGCCTCGCCACCATCGACCAGACCGGGATCATCGATTCGGCCAACCCGGCTGTGACGCGGTTGTTCGGCTATTCGGAAGAAGATCTCGTCGGCGAGCAGGCCGCGATCCTCATCGCGACGACTCACCGCAGCGCGTTCGACAACTATTTGCAGCGCCGGCTGAACGTCGATACGCCGGTCAGCGGCGCTCACGAGACGATGGGCAAGCGAAAGAACGGCAGCCTGTTCCCGCTCGAGTTCGTGGTCAGCTCGATGCAGGTCGGTTCGCGTCACCTGTTCATCGCGACGCTGCGCGACATCTCGGAGCGCAAGGCGCACACCGACGCGCTCGAGTACCAGGCCCTGCATGACGCCCTGACCGGGCTGCCCAACCGCAGCCTGTTCGGCGACCGCCTGCGCCAGGCGCTGCTCGCGGCCCGCCGCAACCAGAAGATGTTCGGGGTTTTGCTTCTCGACCTCGATCGCTTCAAGGACATCAACGACGCGCTCGGTCACGACCGCGGCGACAGCCTGCTGCAGGAGGTGACCGCCCGCCTGCGCGGTGTCCTGCGCGCGACGGACACCATCGCCCGATTGGGCGGCGACGAGTTCGCCGTGCTTACCACCGACGCCAGGCATCCCGACGACGTGGTGGCCTCCGCGCGCAAGATCCTCGCCTCGCTCGAGGGCCCATTTGCCATCGCCGACCAGATGGTCGAGACAGGCGCGTCGATCGGCATCTCCATGTACCCCGTGCACGGCGACGACCCGGGCACCCTGCTCCGGCGGGCGGATGTGGCGATGTACGTCGCCAAGCGATCAGGCGGCGGCTACGCGATCTACCAGCCCGAGCAGGAGGCGCAGACGCTGCGCCGCTCGGGGCTCGCGGGCGAGCTGCGGCGCGCCATCCCGCAGGGCGAGCTGGTGCTGCACTACCAGCCGCAGGTCACCCTCGCCACCGGTGCGGTGCACACGGTGGAGGCCCTGGTCAGGTGGAACCATCCGCGCGAAGGTCTCATGCCGCCGGACCGATTCATCCCGATGGCCGAGGAGACCGGGATCATCCACCCGCTCACCGCATGGGTCATCGACTCCGCCCTGGCGCAGCTGTGCAAGTGGCTCGATGAAGGAATCGATGTCGGCGTTTCGCTCAACGTCTCGCCGCGGAACATCGAGGACCACTCGCTCGAGGAGATGCTCGCGCGCGCGCTCGGCAACTTCAAAGTCGATCCGAGCCGCCTCACCCTCGAGATCACCGAGGGCGTGGCTATGGCGGCAGCCGCCGCGAAAGCGCTGCAGAGGTTGCACGAGATCGGCGTCCGGCTTGCGCTCGACGACTTCGGCACGGGCTACTCGTCACTGCTCTACCTGATGAGGCTGCCGGTCAACGAGATCAAGATCGACCGCTCGTTTGTCTCCGCCCTCGGCACAGACGCAGACTCAGGCGCCATCGTGCGTTCCGCTGTCGGCCTGGGTCACAACCTCGGCCTGCGCGTCGTGGCGGAAGGTCTCCAGGACCGGATGGCGGAAGCGGTTTTGATCGAGGCGGGCTGCGACGCCGCGCAGGGCTTCCTCGTTGGGCGGCCGGACTCGGACGCCGAGATCACGGTGGTGCTCATGGAGCAGACCGCGCCGCCGCAGGCCGACAAAGCCGCGCTCTGAAAGCGCTCGTCTTCGGTTCCGACGGTCAGCTCGGCTCCGAGCTCGTGCGCGTGTTGGGCCCCGAAAGCGGTGTCGCGCACGGCCGGGCATCGATCACCGACGCGACCGCGGTGGAGGAGCTGATCGCGGCGCGCAAGCCAGACGTCGTGTTCAACTGCGCCGCCTTCAACGCCGTCGACCGGGCCGAGACGGAGGCAGAGGCGGCGTACGCGGTCAACGCGGACGGCCCGCGCAACCTGGCCGTGGCTTGCAGGCGCCATGGCGCGTCGCTGGTGCACTTCTCGACCAACTTCGTCTTCGACGGAGCGCACGACCAGCCCTACGTGGAAGCGGACGAGCCCTTGCCGCTCTCGGTCTACGCGAGCTCCAAGCTCGCGGGCGAGCGCAACGCGCTCGAGGTGGGGGCCCACGTGCTCGTGATGCGGACGGCTGCGGTCTTCGGCGGGTCGCTCAGCTTCCCGATGCGCATCCTGGAGCGGGCGAGGTCGGGAGAGCCGGTGCGCGTGGTGTCGGACCAGAAGGTCAACCCGACCTACGCGAAAGACCTCGCTGCGGCGGCGCTGGAGCTCGCAGGCCAGGGTACTGCCGGGATCGTGCACGCCGTAGCGGCGGGCTGCACCGGCTGGGACGGCTTCGCGCGGGCCACGCTGGACGAGTTCGGCCTGGGCGAATCCGTCGAGTCGGTCGCCAGCTCAGCCTACCCGACGCCGGCGCGCCGGCCCCTCAACGGATGCCTCGCCACCACCCGCTACCGTCCCCTCCGGCCGTGGCGGGAGGCGCTACACGAGTGGCTGGCGGCGCTCAGATAGGGTTCGGCACTCCCCATCCGGCCCGGCCGCACGGCGGCGGGCCACGTTCCCCAGCAAGTGGGGAAGAAAACCCATAAAAAAGGCTCGGGCCGGGCGATTTCTCGACACCGGCTCCGAGCTTGGCTGCGGGGGGTGAGGTTCTAAATAATGAGGTCGCTGATTCCTTTCTGAAGGCCCGTGCGCACGACTGCGCAGCGAAAAGTTTGGCACGAAATCCACGAACGGGCTGGTCGATCTCTGCATATTTTCAACGACGAAATGCCTGCGCCATTCTTGGAATCCCAAGCCCTTACGTTGCTGACAGGGACTCGAATCCGCATATGATGCGTTGCTCCAGCAAACGTCTTGCACAGATTGATCAGTTCGAAGGATGTAGCAGCCCGCCTGGGTGTTAGCCAGGCGACAGTCTCGCGCGCGGTGGCGAAGGGCCTGTTGCGCCCGGCCCTGGTCACGCCGGGCGGCCACAGGCGCTTCAGCCCGGAAGACATCGAAGCTTTCGCGGCCGGCCTTCTCGACGACCCTGACGGCGCTCGTCTGCTGACGACTGGCGAAGCCGCCCGCCTCCTGGGGGTCAGCCAGCCCACCCTGAACCGCGCCGTGCGTCGCGGCCGGCTTGCGGCCACGGTCACGACGCCAGGCGGTCACCGCCGCTTCGACAGCGCCGAGCTGAGCGCAGCGCTCTATTTCGAGGGCACGACCTGATGGCGTCCGGAGAAGATCCGGGGCGATTGGTGGGGCCGCGGTCGGGCCGCGGTCCCGGGCTCACGTCACTGCTGTGGAGCTTTCTGCTCAACATGGTGCTCATCACGGCCTTCGTGGTGGGAGTCATCCCGATCGTCGCGATCATCCACGGATTCTCCGACCTGGTCGTGCAGTCGAAGATCCGCAGCGGCGCCGACTGGCTCGCGTACGGTTTTGCGTTCACCGGCCTGCTCCTCGGGGCCGTTTTCTTCGCCTACGCGGTCAAGTACTACCTGAGCACCGCAATGGTGCTGCTGACGACTCTGGTCGGCGCGCCGCCCCGCGCCGCCGGAGGCAGGCCCAACGGAAACGGCACGGCCCGGATCAACGGAAACGGCAACGGGTACCACGTTGACCTCGGCTATCACCCGTTCATCTCGATTCACGTCGCCGCGTACAACGAAAAGCGCGTCATCGAGCGGCTCCTCAACGCGCTCGCCCAGCTCGAGTATCCGGAGTACGAGGTCGTTGTCGTCGACGACTCGACCGACGAATCCGTGCAGATTCTCGAACGCTGGCGTGCCCAGCCGCGTTTCAAGATCCTGCACCGGACGAGCCGCTCCGGTTACAAGGGCGGCGCGCTGCGCGAAGCGCTGAAGGTCATGGACCGGCGCACCGAGTACGTCGTGGTCTTCGACGCCGACTCCGTCCCATTCCCCGACTCGATCGAGCGCCTGCTGCCGCTCTTCTATCGATTCAGCGACGGCACTGCGAACAGGCGCTTCGAAGCGGCGTTCGGCCGTGTGGAGCCACCGTCCGAACCGGGCCAGATCAAGCGGCGTGCAGAGGTGGCGGCCGTGCAGAGCTACCAGTGGCACGTGCTCAACAAGTCGGAGAGTTGGTTGACCGAGGCCGTTCGTGCCGAGTACGCGGGCAGCTACATGATCGAAAGGCCGTTCCAGGACGCGATAGGCGCCCTGAAGATGATCGCGGGTACGGCCTACATGATCCGCGCCGACGTGCTGCGCGAAGTCGGCTGGGGCACGAGCATCACGGAGGACTGGGAGCTCACCCTCAAGCTCTACGCGCGGGGGTACAAGGTCATCTACACGCCCTGGGCCGAGACTCCAGCGGAATGCGTGAGCACCTTCGGGCGGCTCGCGCAGCAGCGGATGCGCTGGGCGGAGGGCCACACGCACAACGTGCGTAAGTGGTTCCTGCCGATCATGGGCTCGCCGCTGGTCACGCCCATCGAGAAGCTCGAGTTCGTCTACGACTCGACGTACTACCTGCAGGCCGCGCTGTTTGTCGTCGGCACGATCAGCTGGGTCGTCTCGGAGCTGGTGTTCCGGACCCACGTGCCGGGATGGACCGCGCTGCTCGGATGGTCGCTGATCTTCTCCAACGTGCTTGCGCTGCCACTGATGAACCTCGGCGGCCTCATCCTCGAGGAGGCGCCGGTCCGCGACGTACAGGGAGTGTTCGGTGCATTGATCCTGTCGTTCGCCCTCGTTCCGTTCCAGGGTTGGGCCGCGCTGAAAGGCTTGATCAGCAAGGACGAAGGGCCCTGGTTCCGCACGCCGAAGACGGGCCGCGTCACCGACGAGGTGAAGCACCTGCGCCGGTTGTACATGCTGCGCCGCTGGCTAGGCGGCCGGCGAGGCGGCGCCCAGAGATGGAGCCCGCCCGCGGCGCGGCTTTCAGCCACTCCCGTCCAGCGCCCGATGGCGCACCGCCGATGGCTCGGATGGCTTGTCGTCGGCGTGCTGGGCATCCTCTTCGGCGGACTCGCCCTCGCCTCGACCCATGCGCCCGTCGTGAGCGCCGCGGGCAACCCGCTGTACCTGCACGGCACCGGGACCGCGCCTTTATGCACGGCGAGCACCCTTGACCAGAACGCGGGCACCACGAACCCTGGGTGCCAGATCCAGTCCGCCGCGGGTAGCGGCATCGCGACCACCTGGACCTTCAGCAACCTCCCGGCCCAGACGGTCGCCGCGGGGGTCTGGACTTTCACGATGTACTGGACCGGCGGGTCGGGCCTTACCAGTGACACGGTGACCATCGCGGCCGGCGTCTCGCTGACGTCGAGCTGCGCCGCGTTCGCGGCGACGGTTCCGAACGCGGGGACCACGTGGTCGACCACGTACGGCGCGAACGGCGCCAACACGATGAGCCCCTTCACCGTGAGCACGAGCGGCAGCCAGCTGCCGATGGTGATCCCTCCCGGTGGATCGCTGTGCGTCACGGTCACGCTCGTCCACAGCACCGGCGGCAAGCCGTCGCTGATCTACGACGGCCCGGCCGGCGTCGGTGACACGCGGATGGTGCCGCCGAGCATCATCGTTCCCGAGTCGCTGCTCGGACTGGTCGGCATCGTTGTCGTCGCGCCGCTGCTGGTCTCCCGAGTGGTGAGGAGACGCGCGTGAGACGCGAGCGGGACGGCGTGAACCTCACGTTGATCGCCCTGACCTGCGCGCTGCTGATGGTGCTTCCGCTCGTCACCACGTTCGACGAGCTGCTCACCGCATGGGCGATGCAGCTGGGCGCCGACAACCCGCTGCAGGCCATCGTGCCCGCGGAGTCGCGAATGGTGGTGAGCCTGCTCGGCCTGGCGGGCATCCACGCCGCGGCGTCGGGGAGCCACCTTGTCGTGTGGGACGGCGCGGGCTCGATGCATACCCTGTTCATCTCGTGGAACTGCATCGGCTGGCAGAGCCTGATCCTCTTCGGGGTGAGCCTCATCACGGGCCTGCGCGGAGGACACTCGCTCGAGGCGCGGGTGCAGGTGATGTTGATCGGCGTCGCCGGCACCATGCTCCTCAACCTATTGCGCGTTTCCGCGGTCGCGGCGATCGCCGCAACGGTTGGGGTCGCGCCGGCCATCCTGTTCCACGACTACGGGGGCACGATCCTGTTCATCGCTTTCCTGTTCGCCTTCTGGGCGTTCGCTCAGCGCTGGATTCTGCAGGGGCCGGCGTTTGAGATCGAGGTGACCGCATGAACCGCTGGCTGCGCCTTGGACTGCAAACGGCATTCGGCCTGGCGCTGCTGGTCCTGTGGCTCCGCACCGTGTCGCTCCCGGAGATCCTCTCCCACGCCCGGGTCCACAGCTGGTGGCCGGTGGCGCTGATGGTCGTGCTGTCCCTGGTCACGAGCCTCATCCGCGCCCGGCGATGGCTGATCCTGCTCCGCCCGCTTGCCCCGGTGGGGATGGTGCGCGCGTTTGCGATGAACGCCGGCGCCAGCCTGCTCAACTACGTGCTGCCCATCCGCACGGGGGACGCGGCACGCTACTGGTGGCTGTGGCGCCGCCATCGGGTGCCCTCGGGTTCGGCGCTGGCCACGATCGTCATCGACAAGGCCTGCGACCTCGCGGGTGTGGCACTCGTGCTCGGAGTGCTCGCGCTCGTCGCCTCGACCGGCCTGGTCAGCGCGCCCCGCGGCCTTTTCGGCGCGGCGGCGCTCGCCATCACCCTGCTCGCCGCGGTGTTCGGCACGGCGCTGCTGGGTCCGCGCATCGCAGGCTCGCCGCGGATCCGGAGGCGCCTGCCGCAGTCGGTGGCGTCCGGGATGGCCGGCCAGGCCTTTGCATTTCGCGCCGTCGCCCGCGGCCTGTGGACGCCGCCTGTCGTGGCGCGGCTGGCGGGGCTGACGGCGGTGGCACTCGTGATCGACGCGTTCAACTTCAGCCTTCTCTTCTCGGCGCTGGGCATCCCTGTCCCCACGCTCAAGGCGATGGCCGCCTATCCAGCCCTGCTGCTCGCGTTCGCGGTGCCGGCGGGACCCGGTTACGTCGGAAGCCTCGAGGTGGCCGGCTCTCTCATTCTCGGCGGAGGGTTGGGTCTTGGCGCCGCGGCGGCGGCGGGCGCGACGCTCCTGTACCACGCGATCACCGCGGGGTATGCGCTCATCCTGGGGCTGCTCGGCCTCGTGCTGGTCGGCGGCAAGCGGAGAGAGCGGGTGCCAGGACCCCGCCGCATCGCTGTCTTCCACTGCGGCTTCACGTACTCGGGCGGCGGCGAGAGGCTGGTCATCGAGGAGGTCCTGGGCTTGCGGCGGCGCGGTTACCAGGTCGAGTGCTTCGCGCCGACCATCGACGCGTCGCGGTGCTACCCGGACCTGATCGGCGAGGTGGGGGTCAAGACGTTCCTGCCCCAGCTGCCGCGCTGGTTCCCGTTCCGCGAGGCGGCGCAGATGGCCGCGACATCCCTGCTCATGCCGCTGTACGCGTGGCGCTTCCGTGGAGTCGACGCCATCGTCGGGTGCAACCAGCCGAGCGCGTGGATCGCGTGGTGGGGGGCGCGTCTGATGGACGTGCCCTACGTCGTGTACCTCAATCAGCCGAACCGGCTCGTCTATCCGCGCAGCATCGACCGCCAGACCGGCTGGGTCTCCAACGCCGACTACCGGCTCCTGGCCGCGGTCGTGCTGCGCGCGACACGCTTTGTAGCGTGGGCCGACCGGCGCTCGATCCAGGAAGCCGACCAGCTCCTGGTCAACGGCGGCTACATCGGCGACATCATCCGGAAGACGTATCGCCGCGACGCGGTCGAATGTCCGGCCGGGTGCCACGTCGCAGCCTCAGGCTTTCCTCTGCCGGTCGAGTCCCGGTTCAGCGGCGGCCTGACGATCAACGGTTATCCGATCCGCAGGCCCTACGTGCTGCTGACGAACCGCCACTACCCCCAGAAGAGGTTCGACCTTGCGATCCAGGCCATGGTCGAGGTGCGCAAGCGGCATCCGCGCGCGCAGCTCATCGTTCCCGGTCCGGCCACGTCGCACACCGCGTCGCTGAAGGCGCTCGTTGCCGAGCTCCAGGTCGAGGACGGTGTGCTCTTCCTCGGTCAGATCACAGAGGAGGAGCTCATCTCGCTCTACGAAGGCGCGGCGGTCTACGTCTATCCCGCGCCCGAAGAGGACTTCGGGATGGGCGTGATCGAGTCGATGGCGAAGGGCGTGCCGGTCGTCGCGTGGAACCAGGCCGGGCCGACCGTGACCGTTGGACCCGGGACCGGGTACCTCGCCGAGCCGCTCGACGTGAACGACTACGCAGCGGCCATCACGCGGCTGCTTGACGACCGCCGCGAAAACCAGGCGACGGGAGAGCGCGCTTTCGAGTGGGCGCGGCGCTTCGACTGGGAAAGGCACATCGACACCATGGAGAACGCGGTGCTGGCTGTCGCGCGTGCCCACGAACAAATCGCCCTGGAAGCCGCCTCGGCGTGAGACTCCTCTCGCGCCTTGCGGACGAGGACGAGCTGGACCGGCAACCCGAAGAGTCCCCCCCAGCCGCGAGCCAGGAGCGGCCGCCGCCTGGTTGGCTCGGTGGGATCGTCGCGGCTGCACTGTTCGTGCGCCTCGACTACCTCTTTTTCTTCAGCAACCCAGAGAACGCGGGGGACGGTTACACCGACGCGTATCACCACTGGCAGATCGCCTATCTGACGAAGGAGATCGGCCTCACGCATGGCCCGCGCCTGTGGGACATGCGGGGTTGGGAGTACTTCTGGGGCCCGCTGCACCCGGTGTTGATGAACGTCCTGTTCTTCATCACCGGCTCGACTGACATCGTGCTGGCGCGCTTGCTGAGCCTTGCTTTCGGCACGGTCGCGGTGGGGTTCATCTTCCTGCTGTGCCATCGGCACTGGGGCCTTGGCGTCGCAGTCCTGGCGGGAGCATTCGCGGCGCTGTCGCCGGTCGCGATCTTCAACGACTCCGGCGGCATGGCCGAGCCGATCGCCATCGCCCTGATCCTCTTCGGAATCTGGCTAACCCCGGGCCACGGTTTCTGGGCAGGCCTGGTCTGGGCCGTCGCAGCGATGGCCAGGGTCGAGGCGTGGCTGTTTGGGTTCGGCCTGGTGATCGCCTGGCTTATGGGTAGGCGCCAATCGCGCCTCCCGCTTACGCTCGGCTGGCTGCTGGGCATGGGCGTCTACGCCAAGTTCCTGCTGGACCAGACGGGGAACCCGATCTACCCGCTGTACATCAACTTCCAGTTCGTCGGCTTATCCGCGGGCGGCACTGGCGGTCAGGCAACCGGCTCCTTCGCCTTGTGGCTGATCTTCGGCTTGACGGCGCTCGCCTGCGCCGCGGCCGCGGGCTGGATTTTGTGGAAGCGCCCTCCGTCATATCTCTTCTTGATCTTCGGCTTCGGTTACTCGGGGCTGAGCCTCGCCACGTATCTCAGGTATGCCTCTGAATGGAAGGAGCGGCGCTTCGAGTTTCCCCTTGACTTCGCCGCGGTGCTGCTGGCGATCGCGCTGGTCAGGTGGCTCCCCGGACAGCTTCCGCTGCCGCGACCGATGGCGTGGTCAGCAGGTGTGGCCGTCCTCGTGGCGGTCCAGCTCTTATGGCTGCCGGTGCAGGGCGCCTACGACTCGACCGAGTCGTTGTTCGTTTACGAGACGAGCCTGGGCCGGGAGATCATGGCCGTGTACAACCGTCCGGAGTACCGGGGCGGCGTGCTCAACATGCCCGGCGATGAACCGACCCTGCTTTACGTGATGGTCCGCGACGGTGGGCTGCATGGCGATCGCGTGACGAGCCAGTTCTACGGTCCCTTCTATTACCTGCCGGCGGGCTACCACTACTCGGATCACCCTCAAGTCGCCGGTCCATTGCTGCAGTGTTGGCTGGCCAATACCAGGACTCGATTGCTCTTGATCTCGCCGCCGGGACCCATCAGCTGGTCGGTGCCCGATTACCAGGCGTTCATGGCCGATCATCCGCAATGGTTCTCGGACACCGGCGCGAACCTGCTCAACGGATGGAAGCTGGTCGCGGTCAGCGTCCCAGATCCTTCGGCCGGAGAGTGCTCCGTCCGGGCTACTTGACCGACTCGGCCCATGCGATCAGGTCGCGCAGCCCGCTGTCGAATGCGACCCGCGGCTCCCAGCCGAGATCCCGATGCGCTTTCGAGATGTCGCTCACGTAGTACTTCTGGTCGCCCTCGCGCCAGTCCGTGAAGCTGTACTGCGGCCTGCGCCCGGTGAGTTCGCCTATCTGGTCGATGACCTCCATCAGGTTGCGCTGGTTCTCAGGTCCGCCGCCGACGTTGTAGATCTCGCCGCGTGTGATGGCGATCTTGTCGATCGCCAGCGCGTAGAGCGCGCTCAGGTCGCGCGCGTCGAGCAAGTCGCGCACCTGCGTGCCGTCGCCGTAGATGGTCAGCGGCCGGTCCTTGAGGATCGAGTGCGCGAAGTGGGCGACCCAGCCCTGGTCCTCGGTGCCGTACTGGTGCGAGCCGTAGATGCAGCTCTGGCGGAGCACGACCGTGTTCATGCCGAAGCAGCGGGCGTAGTCCCTGACGTACTGGTCTGCCGAACCCTTGCTGCATCCATACGGGCTGTGAAAATCGATCGGCTGCGCCTCGGTGCACGGGCCGTTGTTGTGGTCGAGCTTGCCGTACACCTTGTTCGTCGAGGCGAAGACAAACGGCGCGTCGTGGTTGTTCAGCCGGACCGCTTCGAGCATGTTGAGCGTGCCGCGTGCGTTGACGTCGAAGTCGGTGTTCGGGTCGATCAGCGACGTCGTGACCGCGACCTGGCCGGCGAGATGGATGACCGCGTCCTGGCCCCGCACGTGGTCCGCCAGGCCGTTCCCGTTCCTCACGTCCTCTTTGATGAATGCGATCCGGTTCGGGTAGCGCGTCAGTACCCACTTGAGGTTGCGCTCGGTGCCCGGCCGGCTCAGGTTGTCGAGCAGCGTCACGTACCAGCCGTCCTTGACGAGATGAACGGCGGCGTTGACGCCGAGAAAGCCCGCCCCGCCCGTGATCAGGACGCGCCGCTCGGGCTCGGCCGGGATGGGAGGCCGCGAGGTGGTCTTGCTCACACGCTCAGAGGGGTCCATCGCGCCGCCTACGTTAGCCCGTCGATATGCCTCTGAAGTACGCGATGCTCACGATCCAGGCCGCGCCGGCGAGGATCAGCGCCTCGCGGCGGTTGGTGCCGCCCCGCGCGTAGAGGTAGGCGCCCGGCAGGAAGACGACCGCGAAGATTCCGTAGACCATGTGCAGCAGCCCTTCCCTGGGGCTGCCGCCGCCGACCAGCGCCGCCAGGCCGAGCAGGCCCTGGAGCGGGGTCAGGCCGGCCATGATGAGGTAGCTCGACCGAAAACCGCCGCTCAGCTTCTGGGTGCGGAAGTACTGATACGTGCCCCACAGGGCCAGCAGCAGTGCATACAACAGCAGGACGCGGGCGCCGTAGCCGTGCAGGAACGCCAGGGCGCCGCTCACCGGGCTTGCGAATGAAGCCGGCTGATCTGCTCGCGGAAGTATTCGACCGTGAGGCGCAGCCCCTCCTCGAGCTGGATCCGCGGCTCCCAGCCGAGCTGCTCCCTGGCCCGCGCGTTGTCGAGGGCGATGCGGTACACATCGCCTTTGCGCGGCGGGCCGAAGCGCGGTTCGAGCCTGTACTCGGTGAGGATCGACAGCTTGCGGAACAGGTCGTTGATCGTCACCGGGATGCCGGAGCTGATGTGAAACGTACCTCCGTCACCTCGCTCGAGCGCCGCGAGGTTGGCCATTGCAACGTCGCCGACGTGGAGCATGTCGCGCGACTGGTTGCCGTCGCCGTCGATCGTGACCGGCTTGCCTTCGATCATCCGGCCGGCGAAGATCGCCACCACGCGTCCCTCTTCCGCGAAGAAGTCCTGGCGCGCGCCGTAGATGTTGGCGTAGCGAAGGGTCGTGAAGCGCAGTTGGAAAGTCCGCTCGAACGTGCCGAGGTACTGCTCGAAGGCGAACTTGCTCGTCCCATACGGAGACAGCGGGCGGATCGGATGGTCCTCGTCCGCCGGCACGACGTCGGGCTCGCCGTAGAGCGCGCCTCCGGTCGAGCTGAAGATGACCTTGCGCACCGAGTTGTCGATGCACGCCCGCAGCACGTTCAGGCCTCCCACGACGTTGACGTGCGCGTCGTAGCCAGGGTCTGCGACCGACTTCGGCACCTCCGCCTGCGCGGCGTGGTGGTTGACGACGTCGGGCTTGAAGGAGCCGATCGCCTCGCGCACCCTGTCGAGATCTCTGACGTCGACGCGGTGGAAAGGGGCTTTCGGGTTGACGTTCTCCTCGCGGCCGGTGATGAGGTTGTCGAGCACCGCGACATCGTGCCCGGCGGCGACGTAGGCGTCGACCACGTGCGAGCCGATGAAACCCGCGCCGCCGGTCACGAGAATCTTCATCGACGGTGACTGTACTGGAAGCCGAAGTCGTCAAGGCGGTGCCGGCCGGCGTGGCCCCCGCATTCTTCCGCAGGGTGCTGGCCCGCGCGTCGAGGCTGCCCGAGATCGCGGCTCGCCTGCCCGAAGGCGCCGCGACCGTCGCGATCCGCGTTACCGGCGACGAGGAGCTGCGCGAGCTCAACCGGACCTACGCCGGCGACGACCACGCCACCGACGTGCTGTCCTTCGCGGGGTCGGCACAGCACGTCGGCGACATCGCGATCTCGTGGCCGGCCGTGGGGCGCCAAGCCAGGCAGTTCGGCCACGACGAGCGCACCGAGGCGGCGCTGCTGGCGGTGCACGGCCTGCTTCACCTCCTGGGCTGGGACCACGCCACCGCGAGCGAGCGGAAGGAGATGACCCGGCTCACGGTGGCGGCCCTGGCCTCGTCCGGAATAGAGCTCGCCCCTAGGCGGCTTTAGACTCGATACATGGTCTGCGGCGCTCGCCGCGGGCCTAACCGTGCCTGCATGGAGAACAAGGAAGAGCGGTTGATCGTCGGGCTCGGCAATCCCGAGTCGGAGTTTGCCGACACGCGCCACAACCTCGGGTTCGCGTGCGTGCGCGAGCTCGCCCGCCGTCTCGGCACGCCCATCGACAGGAAGCGCTGGCGCTCACTCGCGGGCCGCGTGGAAGCGCCAGGCGTGTGGTTCGTCCTGCCCCAGACCTACATGAACCTCTCGGGTCAGGCCGTCGCGAAGGCGCTGAAGGACACGGGCCTGACGCCGGCGCAGACCTGGGTCGTCTACGACGAGCTCGACCTCCCGCTCTGCCGGATGCGGATCCGGCGTGGCGGGTCGGGCGCCGGCCACAACGGGGTCCTCTCGATCATCGAGTCGCTCGGCACCGACGACTTCGTGCGGTTCCGGGTGGGCATCGGCAAGCCATCGCGAAGGGGTTCGCAGTCGGGCGTGCACTACGTCCTCGGGCGGTTCAGCCGGGCGGAGGCCGAGCGCATCCCCAACATCGTCAGCGGGGTCGGCGACGCGCTCGAGCTCGCGCTCGACGCGGGCGTCGAGCGAGCGATGGATCGCTACAACCGGCCGGGTGCCCTCGGCTGCGAGGAATTGCCGTGAGCAGGTTGTGGGAGGCCGCGATCGGCGTGGCGCCGAGGCTCGAGGGCTGGATCGGGCGCGGCTCGTCGGAGATCCACGTGGCGCGGCTGCCGCGCCCGGCCTGGCCGATCATCGCCGGCGCCGTCGCGCGTGCACTCGTGCAGCGCGGCAAGACGGCTCTCATCCTTGCTCCGTCGCCGGACCGTTTTGCCGACGAGATGCGCATGTGGCTCGCCGGCGACCCGCCCACGAACGTCTTTTCAGAGGTCGCGGTCTCCTTCCTCGACCGCCCTCCGGCCTTCGACGAGGCGATCAATCGCCGCCTGGAGGCACTGACCGCGCTGGCCGAGGCGATCACCCACCCTGCCATCGTGGTTGCCTCGCGCCGCGCGATCACACGCCAGACCATCTCGCGCGCCGACCTCGTCGGGAGCACCGTGGTCCTGAAACCCGGGCACGGCCCCGACCCGCTCGCGGTCGCGGCGCGCCTGGTCGAGCTCGGCTACACGCGGGAACCGCTCGTCGAGCAGCGGGGCCAGTTCTCGCTGCGCGGCGGGATCCTGGACGTGTTTCCCTCCGCGGCGGACGCCCCAGTGCGCGCTGAGTGGTCGGGCGACGTGGTCGAGACGCTCCGCCTGTTCGACCCCGAGAACCAGCGGTCGGTGATGCCGGTCCGCGACGTCACCATCCGCACCGGCCGCGAGCTGCTGATCGGGCCCGAGCGGGGCAGGGCCGCGGTGGAGCGCCTGCGCCAGTCGGTGACCATGAGCAGGCTGCGGGGCGATGTCCGCTCCGAGTGGGAGGACGACCTGGCCCGGCTCGAGGCCGGCGCTGCATTCGCGGGCGTCGAGTTCTACGCCGCCTACCTCGACCCGTCGCGCCCGTCGCTCCTCGACCACCTGCCGGAGGGAGCGGTCGTCATCGACTTCGAGCCGGGCCGCCAGCTGGCCGACGCGCGGACGCTGCTCGACGAGGCGGCGATGCTGGCCGCGGCCGAGGCGGGCGGCGGCGAGCTGCCGCCCCAGTTCACGCTGCCGGCGGTGCACCGGCTCGAGGAGCTCGGCGACAGGCCACGCCTGACCGTCACCGCGGGGGAAGGCGCCGGCGACGTCATCGACCTCGGCTGGTTCGCGGGCGAGCCGCTGGTTGGCCAGCCTCACGCGCTGGCGGGTTTCGCCGCGAGGAGCGAGGGCGCCACCATCGTCTTCGCGACCGAGCAGGACGAGCGGCTCCGAGCCCTGCTCGACGAGGCCGGCGCCAAGACGCCGCTGACCGAGGTCGACCTCGACCTGGACCTCGAGTTGAGGCCGGCGCTCGAACACGCGTCGGTCGACATCACGGCCGGCTGCTCGCAGCCCGAGGCCGGCTTCCACCTCGCCACGGACGCCGAGCTGTTCGGCCGGGTGCGACGACCTTCGCGCGCCACGCGTGGTGCGCGGACGAAGGCCGGGGACATGACCCGCGAGTTCACGCTCGACTTCGAGCCGGACGAGCTGGTCGTGCACGTCGACCACGGCATCGCGCGCTTCAAGGGCATGCGGCTCATCGAGTCGGACGGAGCGCACCGCGAGTACCTCGAGCTCGAGTACGCGGATGGCGACCGCCTCTTTGTGCCGGTCGAAAACCTCGACCGCGTGCAGAAATACCTGGGCGGGGCGGAGGGGACGCCCGCGCTGCACCGGCTCGGCACGTCCGACTGGACGCGCGCGCGCGGACGCGCGCGCAAGGTCGTGCAGGACGTGGCCGAGGACCTGCTGAAGATCTACTCGATGCGCGAGGCGCGACCCGGCATCGCGTTTGCGCCGGACACCGCGTGGCAGCAGGAGCTCGAGTCCTCTTTTCCTTACGAAGAGACGCCCGACCAGGTCGCGGCGCTGGCGGAGATCAAGGCGGACATGGAGTCCGATCGCCCGATGGACAGGCTGCTGTGCGGCGACGTCGGCTTTGGCAAGACGGAGCTCGCGCTGCGCGCGGCGTTCAAGGCGGCGATGAGCGGCAAGCAGGTGGCGCTCCTCGCGCCGACGACGGTGCTCGCGCAGCAGCACTTCCACGTCTTCCGCGAACGCCTGAAGAATTTCCCGGTCGTCGTGGAGATGCTGTCGCGGTTCGTCGACGACGAGACGCAGGCCCGGACGGTGGAGGGCCTGAAGTCCGGCCACGTCGACATCGTGGTCGGCACGCACCGCTTGCTGCAGCGCGACGTGCGCTTCAAACGATTGGGCCTGCTCGTCATCGACGAGGAGCACCGTTTCGGCGTGATGCAGAAAGAACGATTGAAGAAGCTGCGCACGCAGCTCGACGTGCTGTCCCTCTCGGCGACGCCGATCCCGCGCACGCTTCACATGGCGGTCGGCGGCATTCGCGACATGAGCGTCATCCAGACCCCGCCCGAGGAGCGCCAGCCGATCAAGACTTACGTCACGGCGGAAGACGACGAGCTGATCAAAGAGGCGATCGGCCGCGAGCTGCAGCGCAAGGGCCAGGTGTACTTCGTGCACAACCGAGTACGCACGATCCAGAAGGCCGCCGAACGCGTTCGCGGGTTGATCCCGAACGCACGCGTGGCCATCGGCCACGGACAGATGGCAGAGGACGAGCTGGCTTCGGTGATGGTGGACTTCGAGTCCGGCAAGTACGACGTGCTGGTCTGCACGACGATCATCGAGTCGGGGCTCGACATCCCGAACGTGAACACGATCCTGGTCGAGCGCTCCGACCGCTTCGGGCTGGCGCAGCTCTATCAGCTGCGCGGCCGTGTGGGGCGCTCAGGCCGTCGCGCGTACGCGTACTTTCTCTACGACCCGACGCGCTCGCTCACCGAGCACGCGGACAAGCGGCTGGATGTGATCTCGGGGCTCCACGAGCTCGGCCAGGGGTTCAAGATCGCGCTCCGCGACCTCGAGATTCGCGGCGCGGGCAACCTGCTGGGCACCGAGCAGCACGGCGCGATCACCTCCGTCGGTTTCGAGATGTACCTCCAGATGCTTCAAAGCGCGGTGGCGAAGCTGCGCGGCGGCGAGGACGAGACTGCCGTGGCCGACGTGCTGTCGACCGCGGAGATGAACCTCGACCTGCCGCTCGACCACTTCATCCCGCGCTCGTACATCCGCGACGAGAAGCAGCGCCTCGGCGCCTACCGCCAGCTGGCCGGCGCGGAGGACGAGGACGAGCTCGACTCGATGCTTCGCTCGCTGAGAGACCGCTACGGCAACCCGCCGGAGCAGCTGGACAACCTGGCGTACTCGCTGCGAGTGAAGCTGCGCGGCCAGCGCATGGGGCTCCGCGGGGTCATCGCCGAGGGCCGCGACATCGTCATTCGCGTCGACCCGGAGCGTCTGCTCGACGTGGAGGAGCTCTCGCGGCGCCTGCCTGGGCGCATCGCGGTCGGTCCGAACCGCATCAGGATGCGCCGCCAGGGCGAGGCCTGGCAGGCCGATCTCCTGCTCCTCCTGGACGAGATGTCGACCCTCTACGCGGCCGGCGGCGCGGCCGTGGCTTCGCGGTAATGTCTGCTGACACCCACATGAGCGAGAAGCCTTACTCGGACGGGATCGCGGCCATCTTCGACGTCGTCCACCGGCTTCGCGAGCCAGACGGATGTCCGTGGGACCGCGAGCAGACCCATGAGTCGCTGCGGCCGTACCTGCTCGAGGAGACATACGAGCTGCTCGAGGCGATCGACGCCGGAAACGACGCCAAGATGATGGAGGAGCTGGGCGACCTGCTGCTCCAGGTCGCGATGCACGCCGAGATCGCTGCCCAGGAAGGTCGCTTCGACGCCGCTCAGGTGTCCGAGGCCGTGGCCGCGAAGATGGTCAAACGCCATCCGCATGTCTTCGGAGACGTGTCGGTCGCGAACGCCGACGACGTGCTGCGCAACTGGGAGCACCAGAAGATCAGCGAGTCGCGCCAGGCGGGCGACGACCAGTCGGTGGTGGACCGCGTGCCGGCCTCCCTGCCTGCCCTGGCCTGGGCACTCGGCCTGCAGAAGCGGGCCGCGCGGGTGGGTTTCGACTTCAGCACGCCGGCCGAGGCGGCGGAGTCGGTGGCAGAGGAGGCGAAGGAGCTGGCCGAGGTGACCGACCGCGACCGCGCCTTCGAGGAGCTGGGCGACATTCTGTTCGCCATCGTCTCGCTGGCCCGAACGATGAAGCTCAATCCCGAGGACGCTCTACGCGTCGCGGGACAGAGGTTCCGCCGCCGCTTCGCGGCCGCCGAGGCGGGGCTGCGGAGCGAGGGCAAGAGCTTCGCCGACGTCGACCGCGAGGAGCTGATTCGTCGGTGGGAGGAGTCGCGCTAAGACGAGATCGGATTCGGCCTCGCTGACGCCAACGGAGCCTGATGTGCGCGCTTGAGTGGCACCGTTGGATACAGCGAGGCGGAAAGCCAGAGGCCTGTTTGTTATAGTCGGCTCCCCCGTTCGACATCCCAGAAAACGTCGCAGCATGAGACAGAACAGAGCATTGACCGTCGCGGGAAGTGTGCGCACCAGCTCGTTTGGCGTGCGCAACGTGGTGCTGCTGGGCGCGATCGGCATCGTCCTCGCGTGGGCCGGCGTGGCGTTTGCCCAGGAGGCTTACGTCAGCCATAAGCTGAGCCAGCAGGTCTCGGACCTGCGCCGGCAGAACGCCGACATCGCCGCCCAGAACGCCGGCTATCGCAAAGATGTCCAGGCCTTGACCTCGGGCACCGCCGACGAGGAGGAGGCGCGGCTGAACGGCTACGCGAAGCCGAACGAGAAGCTGTACCTGGTCACGACGCCGAGCCCGGTCCCGTCGCCTTCGCCCAAGGCGTCTCCGCGTCCGTCCCCGTAGCGATACGCGCGTTTTGCGCAAAGGGGCCTCTCGCGCCCAATCGATACGCACGTTTTGCGCAATCCGGGTGGAAAACGCCCTGACAAGGCCGGGAAAGGCTGCGGGTATAATCGACTCGCGGAGTGGAGCAGCGGCAGCTCGTCGGGCTCATAACCCGAAGGTCCTTGGTTCGAATCCAAGCTCCGCAACCAACCATCCGGGTCCAAAAAGGGCGCCCGCGATGGGTGCCCTTTCCAGCCTCTGGGATCTTTGCGCACGGTTTGCGCAGCACGGGGATCCTCATTGATGCCAGCTCTTGTCGCCGCACCTGCACCCAGAGCCTGCCCTGCGCGACGTGAAGTGGATTCCGGGAGCCATTCCCGGCCAGCTCATGCCCGCGAACTGCCCCGACCCATGGGGCCAGGAGAAGTACGAGGTGGACCTGGCCGCCATGTCCAGCCAAGCCGCCGCGATTGAACCGGCCAGCTGACACTTTGCTGTCTGAAAGTCGCGGGAGGTGTGTTAATTTCCGGCCCACTTAACAGAACGCCCGAGGAGGAATGGTGCCCGCCAGCCCCGTCCGAAAGGGTACTGCCGCCCCCGCGGCTGAGAAGGCCGCGGTCGGCCAAGCCCGCGCACGCCGCGTCGTCAAGGAGAGCCTCGAGCAGCTGAGGCTCGGGCCGGTCGTCGCCACTGACGTCCTGTACTGCGAGGACAACCTCAAGCAGCTGGCGATCATGCCGGCCGACGGCATCGACCTGGTCTATCTCGATCCACCGTTCTTCAGCAATCGCTTCTACGAGGTCATCTGGGGTGACGAAGCGGAGGTGCGCAGCTTCGAAGACCGCTGGGCCGGAGGAATTCAGGTCTACATCGAATGGATGCGCGACCGCCTCATGGAGGTGCATCGCGTCCTCAAGCCAACCGGTTCGGTTTACCTGCACTGTGATCCCCACGCGAGTCACTACCTCAAGCTGATGATGGACGACATTTTTGGCCAATCCAACTTCCGGAACGAGATCATCTGGAAGCGGAGCCACGGACACAACAGTGCTAGGCGTTTTGGGGCCAGCCACGACACGATCCTCTTCTACTCGAAGTCGGCGCAGAACACCTGGGTGCCGGTGTTCCACAACTACGACGAGAGCTACCTTGACAAGCACTACGGACACGTCGATGCAGATGGCCGTCGCTACAAACACGAGAACCCGACTGGCGCCGGTGTAAGCCATGGTGAGACTGGCAAGCCGTGGCGTGGAATCGATCCGACTGCCAAAGGGCGGCATTGGGCGCGCACGCCACGCGATCTTGAGGAACTCGACAGGCGGGGCTTGATCTACTGGCCGAAGACTCCTGGCTCGTGGCCCTACATCAAGGTCTACCTCGATTCGATGCAGGGGGTTCCCGCACAGGACGTTTGGATTGACATCGATCCGATCAACATGATCGCCAGGGAGCGGCTGGGCTACCCGACGCAGAAGCCCGAGTTGCTACTCCAGCGAATCATCACAGCCAGCAGCAACGAGGGCGACATCGTGCTTGATCCGTTTTGCGGTTGCGGAACGACCATCTCCGTTGCGCACCAACTGAGGCGGCGGTGGATCGGCATCGACATCTCCCCGACGGCGTGCAACCTGATGGTGCGACGGCTAGCGAAGATCGGCGCCGTTGACGTCCAGGTTCACGGAATGCCCACCACCCTCGAAGAGCTCCAGAAGCTGAAGCCATTCGAGTTCCAGAACTGGGTAATCGATCGGCTAAATGGACAACAAGCCAACCGGAAAACGGGCGACATGGGGATCGACGGGTGGACCTTCTTCCTTCACGACCCGGTGCAGATCAAGCAGAGCGAGGCGGTTGGCCGCAATGTAGTTGACAACTTCGAGACTGCTATCGAGCGCGCGGGCAAGAAGAGCGGCGCAGTAGTGGCGTTCAGCTTCGGACGGGGAGCCCATGAGGAGGCTGCCCGTGTACGGAAGAATGGAATCAAAATCCACCTCCTGACGGTGACGGACCTGCTTGAGCGCGGGGACTGGGCGATGAAGCAGTTGGGAATCACGGGCGGCAAGCCCGACTTGACGATCGCACCAATGCCCCAGTTCGACGCATCGAGGCACTCAAGCCACGAGCTGATTGCCAGCGACCTTAGAGGCGCCTGACCAAGCGGGCTGAAGCGCTAGTAGCCGCCTGCCGGTAGGTACTCCGCGAGCGCTTTGCGCGCCTCCCTGATCTTCTGGACCGCGGCCTTGAGGCGGGCCTGGTTGGGCACGATCATCCCGGCCGACTTCAGGCCGACGCGGTCCATCGGGCTAGTCGTCGGCTCCTCGGCCGCCCACAGCGCGCGCGCCGGCGCGTACGCTTCGGCGATCAGCCGCCGGTCGTCGCGCCGGACGTAGTTGGCGAGCAGCAGCTCGACGCTCCGGTAGGTCGTGTCGTACACCTCGAACCTACCGAACGCCTGACCGATAAGGGCTACGATGTTCGTCTCATTGCCCCGAGCTCGTCGAGCACCACCCTCACCGCGGCGAGGAGGCGCGTGTGCTCGTCGGCCTTGTCCTTGCCGCGCTGGTAGCGGAGGCCGAGGAGCCCTGCGAGGCCGGTAAGGACGCCGCCGACGATCGCCCCCGCGAGCGCGTCGACGAAGCTCTCGGGCGGCGGCCAGGTCACGGGACAGCCTCCGCCGGCCCAGGAGGGAACTCCTTATGCTCGCGAGTCGTCAGGCTCTCTAACCCAGGCCTGGCCGTCGAACTTCTCGCGGCGAGCAGTTTCCCACTCCGAGGATCCGTACCGCTCCTCCTTAACGACCTCCGTGATGCCGTCTTCCTTCTTCCAGGTTTCGTAATGGAGGTCGGCGCTGTGTTCATTTGCGGGGGCGGCTTTGAAGATCTCGCTGTGAACGAGTTCAACCCCCCTCCACGCTTTAACCCTGATTGCGGTCGGATCGCGTCGGGCCACCTCAACATATAAAAGGAAAGGTCCGATCTTGCGCACGCTTCGCGCACAGCAGCCGGTCGGAAGGTGTCGTGAGGTGTGGCACGTTGTCGGGGCCGATCGCGCGATTTGAATACAATGGTGGCGGAACGTCGGAGGACGCCGCGCCTGAAGGTCCAGCTCATAACCCGAAGGTCGTCGGTTCGAATCCGACCTCCGCAACCAACCTGATCCCAAGCCCCCCGCCCACCCGCATCTGAGGCCATGAACAAGAGAAAGCGAGTCGCCATCGCCAAGCACCGGAGAAAGAAGAGCAAGCTGAAGGCGCGCGCCCAGGCCGCTCGTTAGCATCTCGTTCGGCGGTGCCGTAGCTCAGGTGGTAGAGCGCGCGACTCATAATCGCGTTGTCGGTGGTTCGAGTCCACCCGGCACCACCATGACCGAGCTCCCACCGGGCAGAGTTCTCGCCGCGGTCTCCGGAGGCCCCGACTCCACCGCGCTGCTCATCGCGCTCCACGAAGCGGGCCGCGACGTCGTGGTCGCCCATTACGACCACGCGTTACGCGACGGATCCGATGCAGTCGCGCGGCAGGTCGAGGTGTTGTGCGCGCGTCTGGGTGTGCGGATCATCACGGAACGCCGCACCTCTCCGCTCCCCAAGGGATCGCTGCAGGCGGCCGCGCGGACGCTTCGCTACGACTTTCTCGAGCGGGCTCGCGCCGCGGCGGGCGCGGATGTCGTCGCGCTCGCTCACACGGCGGACGACGTCGTGGAAGGTGTCGCCCTTCATATGCTGCGCGGGTGCGGGCTCGCGGGCATGCGCGGCATGCCCGCGCGACGCGGCCATTACGTGCGTCCGCTGCTGGGCGTTTGGAAGAGCGAGGTGCGCGCGTTTCTCGAGCGGCGCGGCGTGGTTCCGCACGAGGACCCGGCCAACCTGGAGGTGCGGTTTGCGCGGGTGAGGGTCCGCTCGCAGATCCTCCCCGAGCTCGAGCGCGACCGGCCGGGAATCACCAACCGCATCCACGCCGCCGCCCTGGCCGCCGCGCGATGGCAGGACGCCGCCGCCGGCGCAGCCGCGGGCCCGGTCACACCGAGCGATCTGCTCGAGATGCCCGAACCCGTCGCCGTCGAAGCGTTGAAGCGTATCTACACGGGTGCGGGCGGTCTCGAGCCAGGTCTCTCGCGGGCCAATGTCGAGGCGATGCTGAGACTGGCCCACCCCGGCCGTGGCGGTCGCGGGGTCGACCTTCCTGGCGCTCTGCGTTTCCGTATCGTGGGGGACCACATGGAAGTCGTCTCGTCGCGGCGCCCCGCTCGGCTTCAGCCTCGGCTCGAGGTCACGACCTGCGCGGGCTGCGACGACGCCAGGGCGGTGCACCTCCGCGGAGGGCTTCTGCTGCGGGTCGGGTACCGGCGCCCTGGGCTCCGCATGCGCCCTCTGGGCGGCAGGGGCACGCGCAAGCTACAGGACATATTTGTAGACGCGCGCGTGCCGCGCGAGGAGCGCGATTCATGGCCGCTGGTTTTTGCGGACGGCAGGCTCGCCTGGATCCCGGGCGTCGCGGTCGACGCCGACTTTGCAGCCGGCCGCGAGAGCGAAAGGGTGCACGTGGCGGTGGCGCCTATGCCGGTTCCGCCGGCTGGGAAAGTTGTTAGGCTAGAAACTCCAAAAGTCCCTCGAGGAGATCTGAGTTGAGTCGTTTCCCCCGCTCCAGCCTTTTTTACTTTGCATTGGTTGTTGTCCTGGGTCTGATCTTCTGGTTCACCTGGAGCTCGATCCAGAGCGGGCAGAACTCGACCGATTGGACTTACTCCTACCTGATCTCCCAGTCCGACGAGGGCAAGGTGCAGTCCCTCGAGATCAACGGCACCGACGGTGTCGCGACTGAGATTGGCGGCAAGAAGCACAACGTGGTTCTGCCCGACTGCAGCAGCGGATGCAGCCAGCTCCTGACCCAGATGCAGACCGACAAGGTCGACGTCAAGTTCGACAAGAGCCAGACCGGCAGCTACCTGCTCAGCGTGCTGCTGCCGAACATCATCCTGGTGATCCTGATCGCCGCCTTCATGTGGTGGGTGCTCCGCCAGACCCAGAGCGGCAACAACCAGGCGATCTCGTTCGGCCGCTCTCGGGCGCGGATGATCGCCGGCGACAAGCCCGCGATCACGTTCGCCGACGTGGCGGGAGTCGATGAGGCCAAACAGGAGCTCACCGAGATCGTCGAGTTCCTCAAGTACCCCGAGAAGTTCGTCGCCCTCGGGGCACGTATCCCGAAGGGTGTGCTTCTCGTCGGGCCTCCCGGAACCGGCAAGACGCTGCTGAGCAAGGCCGTCGCCGGCGAGGCGGGCGTGCCCTTCTTCTCGATCTCGGGCTCGGAGTTCGTCGAGATGTTCGTCGGCGTCGGCGCGAGCCGCGTGCGCGACCTCTTCGACCAGGCCAAGAAGAACTCACCGTGCATCGTGTTCGTCGATGAGATCGACGCGGTTGGCCGCCAGCGCGGCGCGGGCCTCGGCGGTGGGCACGACGAGCGCGAGCAGACCCTCAACCAGCTGCTCGTCGAGATGGACGGCTTCGACACCAACACGCACGTCATCGTCATCGCGGCCACCAACCGGCCCGACGTGCTCGACCCCGCCCTGCTCCGCCCGGGCCGCTTCGACCGGCACGTCACGCTCGACCGGCCCGACATCAAGGGCCGCCGCCAGATCCTCGACGTCCACGCGCGCAACAAGCCGCTCGACTCGACGGTCGACCTCGACGTGCTGGCGCGCCAGACCCCCGGCTTCAGCGGCGCCGACCTGGCCAACCTCATCAACGAGGCTGCGATCCTGGCGGCACGTGCCAACAAGAAGGTGATCGGGATGGACGAGCTCGAGGAGGCGATCGCGCGCGTGATCGCCGGTCCCGAGCGCAAGAGCCGGCGCATCTCCGACCACGAGAAGGAAGTCATCGCCTACCACGAGACCGGCCACGCCCTGGTGATGAAGGCCCTCCCGCACACCGACCCGGTGCACAAGGTCTCGATCATCTCCCGCGGCATGGCGCTCGGCTGGACGCTGAGCCTGCCCGAAGAGGACAAGTACCTCGTCTCGCGCGACGAGCTGTACGACCAGATAGCGGGCATCATGGGCGGCCGCGTGGCGGAGGAGATCGTCTTCCACGACATCACGTCCGGCGCCGAGAACGACATCCAGCGCGCGACCCAGCTGGCGCGCCGCATGGTGACGCAGTGGGGCATGTCCGACAAGCTCGGCACCGTGACCATGGGCCATAAGGAGGAGCTGGTGTTTCTCGGCCGCGACCTGGGTGAGCAGCGGAACTACTCGGAGGAGATCGCGGCCATCATCGACGAGGAGATCCGCTCGATCATCGGTCACGGCTACCAGACGGCCATGACCATCCTGACCAAGCAGCGGGACAAGATGGACGCCGTGGTCGAGCGGCTGAAGATCGTCGAGACGATCGACGGCAAGGAGCTGGACGAGATCCTCGCCAGCGAGGAGCCTTCGGCGCCCGCCGCCGCCAGCTCGTCGAGCGCGGCTTCGTAACACCAGCACGCCTGACCTGCTGACAGTCGCCGGCCGAGGCAACCTCGGCCGCAGCCTGGCCCGGGCGTTCCGGGCCGCAGGGCATCGCACTCGACTCCTGCCGTCGCGCGAGGGTTTTCGGATGCCCCGCCAAGGCATCGTGTTCCTTGCCGTGCCCGACGGCTTCGTGGCCGAGACGGCGGCGCGCCTGGCCCGCATGGACCCCGACCTCGGCTTGAGCTTCGTCCATCTCAGCGGAGCCCTCGGCCTCGACGCGCTGAGCTCCTTGCGCGGCCACGCCCTCGGCTCATTTCACCCGCTTCAGTCGTTCCCCTTCCCGCGCGAGCCGGGAGCCTTCCACGGCATCACGGTCGCCGTCGACGCGACGTCGGGGCCGCTGATGCGTCGCCTGCGCACGTTGGCGAGGGAGCTCGGCGCGAAGCCGCACCACGTCAGCGAGCGAGACCGCGCCGCATACCACGCCGCCGCGGTCTACGCGTCCAACTTCGTCGACGTGGTCATCGCCGAGGCCGTCCGCATGCTCGAGAAGATCGGATGGACTGAAGAGGCGAGCCTCGAGGCGCTGCTGCCCCTGGTCGAGGGGGCGCTGGCCAACATCCGGGACAAGGGGCCTGTGCGCGCCCTCACAGGACCGATCCGCCGAGGCGACGCCGACACAGTCAGACGGCACCTGGGGGTCGTGGACAACCCCGACCTTTATCGTATGCTCGCCCTGGTCGCGCTCGAGATCGCGCAACAGGCGGGACTCGATCCCGCAGCGGCTGGGCGGACCCGAAAAACGCTTGTGACGAGGGCGCTGACCCCTGATGTGGCAGCGACCCGAAGGAGAAGGCGATGACCACGGTGCTGGACGTTCAGCGCTTCAAGGACGACGGCCGGCGCTTTGCCATGCTGACCGCCTACGACTACCTCAGCGCCAAGATCCTGGACGAGGCGGGGATACCGGTCCTGCTGGTCGGCGACAGCCTCGGCATGGTGATGCTCGGCTACCCGACGACGCTGCCGGTGACGGTCGAGGACATGCTGGTCCACGCCAAGGCGGTGTCGCGGGGCTCGCGCCAGGCGCTTCTGGTGGGCGACATGCCGTTCATGTCGTACCAGGTGTCCACCGAGCTGGCGATCGCGAACGCCGGGCGCTTCATCCAGGAGGCGGGCATGCACGCCGTCAAGCTCGAGGGTGGCGGCCCCGTCATCGAGATCACGCGCCGGCTCGCCGAGATCGGGATCCCTGTCATGGGGCACCTCGGCCTCACGCCCCAGTCGGTCCACACCATGGGCGGGTTCAAGGTGCAGGGCAAGACCGACGCCCAGGCGGCTCGCATCATGGCCGACGCCAAGGCCCTGGAGCAGGCCGGAGCGTTCAGCCTCGTGCTGGAGGGCGTGCCCAGCAAGCTCGCCACCGACGTCACCAAGGCGCTGCGCATCCCCACGATCGGGATCGGCGCGGGGCCCGGGACCGACGCGCAGGTGCTCGTGATGCACGACATGCTCGGGCTCACCACCGGCAAGGCGCCGAAGTTCGTGAAGCGGTACGCCAACCTGGCGGACGAGATCTCGCGCGCGGCGAGCGCCTACGCGGAGGACGTAAGGACTGGGGAGTTCCCCGGCCCGGAGCACGAGTACTCCGCCAACGGCTCAGCTCCCGCGAAGGATCGCGAAGAGGCCAGATACGGCGGCTGAGGCTCTTCCGTCGGTAATCGAACACGCGAGCGCGATGCACGCGGCTTCGCGCTCGTGGCGCCATGACGGAAGGTCGATCGGTCTCGTGCCGACGATGGGCGCCCTGCACGCCGGGCACATGCGGCTGATCGACGCGGCGCGCAGCGAAAACGACGTGGTGGTCGTGAGCGTCTTCGTCAACCCGCTCCAGTTCGGGCCGAACGAGGACCTCGACCGCTACCCGCGGGACTGGCAGCGCGACTACTCGATGCTACGGGACGCCGAAGTCGACGCCGTGTACCGGCCCTCCGTCGAAGAGATGTACCCGGCTGACGCGAGCACCCGTGTGCATGTGAGCGGGATCACGGACACGCTCGAAGGTGCGGCCCGTCCCGGCCACTTCGAAGGCGTGGCCACCGTCGTCACCAAGCTGTTTGGGGCGGTCGAGCCCGACCGCGCCTACTTCGGCCAGAAGGACGCCCAGCAAGCGGCAGTCGTCAAGCGCCTCGTCCGCGACCTGGACCTCGGCGTCGACATCCGGGTCGTGCCGACCGTGCGGGAACCCGATGGCCTGGCGCTCAGCTCGCGCAACGTCTACCTCAACCCGGAGGAGCGCAAGGCGGCGGTAAGCCTCAGCGCGGCGCTCCGCGAGGTGGCGCAGGCGTACGCGTCGGGGGAACGCGACCCGGAGCGCCTGCGGGGGGTGCTGCTGGGCCGCCTTGGCCGCGAGCCGCTGGTTCGCGTCGAGTATGCAGAGGTCGTCGATCCGGCTACTTTTCGGAAGCCTGGAACCCTCGCGGTGCTGGCCGTCTGGATCGGCGAAACGAGGCTCATCGACAACCACGACCTGGCCCTTCCGTTTGCCGGGTAGATGCTCCGAACTGCGTTACAATTGACGTTCATTTTGGCGGAGGCCGTTCTGACGACCAACACCACACCAATAACTTCTAGGGGGTTCGTAATTTGTCTACTGAGTCTGGTGCCGTCCTGACCGAAAACGAGGAGGGGACCGACCAGGATTCATCCGCTGCGATGACCATGGAGGACTACCTCCACTACGACGAGGAGTCCTTCAAGACCCCCAACCACGGGGACATCGTGGACGGGATCGTCGTACGCGTCGACCCTGACGAGGTCCTGGTCGACATCGGCGCCAAGGCAGAGGGCGTCATCTCGAGCAAGGAGCTCGGCCTGCGCGGGGACATGGACCCCGCCGGCCTCGAGCCAGGCGACCAGATCAAGGTCTACGTCCTTCAGCCGGAGAACGAGGAGGGCAACGTCGTCCTCAGCCTGCGCCGCGCGCGGGCCGAGACCACATGGCTCGTGGCCGCGGAGAAGCAGTCGGACGGCACCGTGATCGATGCCGACGTGCGCGAGCAGAACAAGGGCGGGCTGATCGTCAACATCCTGGGACTGCGCGGCTTCCTGCCGTCCAGCCAGGTCGCTCGCGCTTACGCGGGTTCACTCGAGTCGCTGGTCGGCAAGCGGATCCCGGTCAAGATCCTCGAGGTCAACCGCAAGCGCAACCGGCTGATCGTCAGCCAGAAGGCGGCGGAGGATGAGGACCGCGCACGCAAGCGCGAGGAGCTGTTCAGCCGGCTGCAGACCGGGACCACGGTCAAGGGCACCGTTTCCGGGATCACGAGCTATGGCGCATTCGTCGACATCGGCGGCGCGGACGGCCTGATCCACATCTCGGAGCTGTCGTGGGACCGCGTCTCGAAGGTCACGGACGTGCTCCAGCTCGGCGAGGAGGTCACCGTGAAGGTGATCAAGCTCGACCCCGAGCAGACTCGGATCTCGCTTTCCCTGCGCCAGCTGCAGCAGGACCCGTGGGAGCGTCTGGTCCAGTCGATGCCGGTTGGCTCGATCGTCGAGGGCCAGGTCACCAAGACCAAGAAGTACGGTGCCTTCCTCCAGATCATGCCGGGCATCGAGGGTCTGCTCCACATCTCGGAGCTCTCGTGGGACCACGTCGAGCGGACCGAGGACGTGCTGAAGGTCGGTGAGACGGTGCAGGTCAAGGTGATCGGCATCGACACCGCCAGGCGACGGATCTCGCTCAGCCTCAAGCAGCTGTCGGCGCCGCCGGCGAGCCTGGCCGGGGCGCGGACGGACCACCGGCACGACGAGTACCCCGAAGAAGAGGAGTAGCTCCGGCCCGGCCCCTCCGGCGCTGCGCGCCACCTCCCCACAAGTGGGGAGGACTCTCCCTAGCCCAGAGTAGAAAGGCGCTGGGAAGCCGGCGTGTAGAAGGGGTCGATCTCGAGGGCGCGCTCGTAGTCGCGGCGGGCCTGGGTCCGGTCGCCGAGTTGAACCTCGCGGTCGCCCAGCTCGACGTAGAACGCTGGGTCGGTCTCGCCCAGGTCGGCCGCCCGCCTCATCTCGGCGACTCCTCGGCCCAGGTCGCCGCTCGCCAGCAGGCCCTCGCCGAGCGCCCAGTGGTACTGGGCCTGGAGGGGGTCGACCTTGATCGAGAGGTCGGAACGGCCGCGGAGGTACCAGGTATCGGCCAGGATCGGGAAGACGGCGAGCACCACAGCCGCCAGCGCGAGCAGAACAGCGAGCGTGGAGCGGACCGGTAACCCCGGATAGTCCGGACTATCCGGGCTCTTCGAGGCGGCCGAGTGGGCTTTGTCCGGACTAACCGGGGGTGAGGTTGCGCTCCATAGAGTTCCAGCGAGGAGCCAGAACGCGCCGGTGGCGGGAGCCCAGTCGAAGTTGAAAAACACCCACACCGAGTAGCCGGCCAGCGCCGCGCCAAGCGCGGCGACGTCCCGGTCGCGCCGGCGCCGCCACGCCCCCAGGCCGAGGACGACCAGCACAGAGCCGAGCGCGGCGAGCCCGAGGACGCCCTGCGTCGCCGCGATGTCGAGGGGGCCGGAGTGGACGCGGTCGAAGGTCACGAGCGAGGCGTAGTCCTGGCTCAGGAAGCGGCCGAAAGAGAGCCCGGTCGTGTCTTCACCCCACCCGGTCAGGGGGCGGGCGCCGAACATGCGCAGCCCGTCGCCCCACAGATGGAGCCGCAGTTCGGGGGGATCGTTGTTCAGGATGCGCAGCGGGGAAGCCAGCATCACGACCAGCCCGATGCCGATGACCCCCGCGGAGGCCAATGCGGTCCCGATCGCAAAACGCCGGGGCGAGGCGAACACGCCCAGGGTCAGGAGCCCGGCCACGACGCCGAAGCCTCCGCTGCGCGAGGTCGTGGCGAAAAGGCCCGCCGCGAGGACGACGATGGCCCCGACCCACGCCAGCACGAATACCCCGCCGCGCAGCGTCCGGTCGACGGCCAGGGGGAACGCCAGCGCGATGAGCGCCGCGAGCAGGTTGGCATTGCCGAGATTGCCGTCGGGCCGGAAGGCGACCTGCGCCGCCCATTGCTGCACTCCCTCCAGCGCGGCCACGGACACGCCGAAGACGAACGCGATGACCACCCAGTCGCGCGACCTCGGGTCGCGCAGGAGCCATACCGCCGAGGCGAGCAGCCCGAGGTAGCTGAGCCTCATCGGAAGGGACTCGTATCGTGTGTACGACCCGGCGAGGCTCAGCGGCCACGAGATCGAGAACGCGAAGGCCAGGACCGCTGCGGCGGCGGCCGCCAGGAGCGGCCACCGCAAGGCGCCGAGCCCGGGCCCGTCAGGAAGGAAAAATGCGATACCCACGCCAAGACATGCGCCGGCGATCACAATCGACGCACGCGGAAGGATGTAGGAATCGCTTGCGATGGGTATGAAGACGGTCGGCAGAGCGAGAGCGACGGCGGCTACAAGGAAGCCACCGAGCCGCTGGAGAAGGTGCCTCACCGCGCCTCCTCATAAGTGAATTAGGGTGGCTGAGTTGGACGCTATATTAGGTGCAGAGGTGCCACCCGGTACCACTGTTGCGTTGAGGAGGTGCTGGCCCCACCTAGTCGTAGAAAGGAGTCCAGGAGGATAGGGACCTTGTATCCGTTTGAAAGATTTACCGAGCGGGCCAAGAAAGTTCTGACGCTTGCTCAGGAAGAAGCAGAACGATCGCACCACAGCTATATCGGCACCGAGCACCTGCTCCTCGGACTGCTCCGCGAGGGTGAAGGCCTGGCCGCCAAGGTTCTCAACAACCTTGGCGTAGAGATCGGCAAGGTCCGCCAGACGATCGAGTCCGTGCTCGGCCGCAACGAGCGGATCATCATCCAGCAGATCATTCCGACGTCGCGCGTGAAGAAGGTCATCGAGATCTCATTCGAGGAAGCGCGGCGCATGGGGCACAACTACGTCGGCACCGAGCACCTGCTGCTTGGCCTGCTCATCGAGGGCGAGGGCATCGCGGCGCACGTGCTCGAGGACCTGGGCGCCAACCTCGAGAAGGTGCGCGGAGAGATCGAGCGCCTGCTGCACGACTCGAGCGCCGAGACCGAGGCCGAGCCCGCGCCGAAGAAGCCGTCGAAGACTCCGCTGCTCGACCAGTTCGGCCGCGACCTCACCGAGCTCGCGCGCCGCAATCAACTCGACCCGGTGATCGGGCGCGAGACGGAGATCGAGCGCGTGATCCAGATCCTGAGCCGGCGCACCAAGAACAACCCGGCGCTCATCGGCGAGCCTGGCGTGGGCAAGACCGCCATCGCAGAAGGGCTTGCGCAGCAGATCAACCTCGGCAACGTGCCCGAGTCGCTGCAGCACAAGCGCGTGCTGACGCTCGACATGGGCGCGCTCGTCGCGGGCACCAAGTACAGAGGCGAGTTCGAGGAGAGGCTGAAGAAGATCCTCGACGAGATTCGCTCGAGCCGCGAGGTCGTTCTGTTCATCGACGAGCTGCACACGCTGGTCGGCGCGGGCGCCGCGGAAGGCGCGATCGACGCGGCCAACATCCTCAAGCCCGCGCTCGCGCGTGGCGAGATCCAGTGCATCGGCGCGACCACGCTCAACGAGTACCGCAAGTACATCGAGAAGGACGCAGCGCTCGAGCGCCGCTTCCAGCCCGTTTTCGTCGACCAGCCGTCGCTGGCGGAGACGACAGACATCCTCAACGGCGTCAAGTCCCTCTACGAAAAGCACCACCGCGTGACGATCACCGACTCGGCTGTTCACGCCGCCGTCGTGCTGAGCGACCGCTACGTCAGCGACCGGGCGCTGCCCGACAAGGCGATCGACCTGATCGACGAGGCGTCGGCGCGCGTGCGCATGAAGCTGACGACGACGCCCGATGAGCTGAAGGACCTGCAGAAGGAGATCCGCAAGCAGCGGGCCGAGCAGGACGAGTCCGTCAACAAGCAGGACTTCGAGGCGGCGGCTTCCGTGCGCGACAAGGTGAAGAAGCTGCAGGACAAGCTCGCGCTGAAAGAGGCGGCGTGGCGCGACAAGCTGGGCGAGACGGTGCCCGACGTGGGTGAGGAGGACATCGCGCAGATCGTCGCCGCGTGGACCGGCGTGCCGGTTTCGCGTCTGGTCGAGGAAGAGAGCGCTCGTTTGCTGCGCATGGAGGACGAGCTGCACCGGCGGCTGGTCGGCCAGCACGAGGCCATCGTCACCGTTTCGCAATCGGTGCGGCGCGCCCGCGCCGGGCTCAAGGATCCGCGACGCCCGATCGGGTCGTTCATCTTCCTGGGCCCGACCGGCATCGGCAAGACCGAGCTGGCTCGCGCCCTGGCGGAGTACCTGTTCGACTCCGAGGACGCGCTGATCAAGCTCGACATGTCGGAGTTCATGGAGAGGCACACGACCGCGCGGTTGGTCGGGTCACCTCCCGGCTACGTCGGATACGACGAGGGCGGCCAGCTGACCGAGGCGGTCCGCCGCCGGCCTTACTCGGTGATCCTCTTCGACGAGATCGAGAAGGCGCACCCCGAGGTCTTCAACATGCTGCTGCAGATCCTGGAGGATGGCCGGCTCAGCGACGCGAAGGGCAAGATCGTCAACTTCGCGAACACCGTGATCATCATGACCTCGAACCTGGGCATCCGCGACGTCAACCAGGCGGGGACCGCGCTCGGTTTCCAGCCCGCGGTCGTCGATGAGGCGGATGAGGTCGAGCGCCGGCACAAGAACACGAAAGAGAAGATCGACGACGAGCTCAAGCGCATGTTCCGGCCAGAGTTCCTGAACCGGGTTGACGCCGTGGTCGTGTTCAAGAGCCTGACCACCACGCAGATCCGGGAGATCGTCGACCTCCAGCTGGTGCGGTTGGGCAAGCACCTCGCGGAGCAGCAGATCACGATCGAGGTCACCGACGCGGCTAAGGATCTCCTCGCCAAGGAGGGCTACGACCGGATCTACGGCGCGCGGCCGCTGCGGCGCGTGATCACGAACCGGATCGAGGACCAGCTGTCCGAGCACCTGCTGCGTGGCAAGATCGCGCGCGGCGACGTCGTGCAGATCGACGTCGAGGGCGAGGACGGGCTCAAGTTCACGCCGGTCAAGCCTGCGAAGAAGGAGCCGGCAGGGACTGCGCCCGCGAAACCCTAGCGGTCGGTTCCGCACCGATGACGTCAGACGTGCGCTAACCCGAGCGGCGTACCGCATCTATGACGTCAAACGTGCGGATCGGGGTCGCTTGACCGGCTGAGTTGGAGACGCGCAGCGCGCATGCCATCGTCTGGTCATGCCAAGACGACCGCGCGTCCCGCGTGAGCTGAAACAGCGACCTTTCAGCCTGGAGGAGGCCCGAAGTGCAGGTCTGACGCTCAGCCAACTGAAGGGCAAGGCCTGGCGCCGCGTCGGCCGGCAGCTCTATTGCTGGTCTGCGAAACCCGCCGATCAAAGGGGGCTGCTTATGGCCTGGCAGCGCAGGCTGCCGCCCGACGCGGTGTTCACGGGCGCGACAGCGGCGTGGATTCATGGACTCGATTTCGATCCGGCCGATCCTGTCGAAATTGGAGTACCTGTAGGGTCAGGGGTGCGGCTTCAAACTGGTCTGAGGGTCAACCGCACGCAGATTGTGATTGACGATGTGGTTACCGTCCGAGGTCTTCGCGCGACATCGATTCTTCGCACGCTCCTCAACTGCGCCCTGCGATGGCCGGCCGCAGAGGCGCTCGTTGCGATTGACGCTGCTCTGACTGCCGGCTTGACCAACACCGCGGCGCTGCGCCACCGCGCCGGCAAAATTGCCGGCCGGCCCGGTGCGGGACGGTTGCGGATGCTCGCGATGCTCGCAGCACCGGCGGAGTCGCCGATGGAGACGCGACTGCGCTGGCTGTTGATCGAGAGGGGTCTTCCCGTTCCGCAGGTCCAGGTGGAATTGCTGGATGGCGATGCCCGCTCGGTTGGCCGGGCGGATCTGTACTATCCGACGGCGCGACTCGTTCTCGAGTTCGACGGTGGCAATCATCGAGACCGGCTGACTGAGGACAACCGCCGGCAGAATCTCCTGGTGGGTGCAGGTTTCAACCTCCTGCGCTTCACTGCCGCCGACGTTTACAACCGCCCCGAGGTCGTGGCGGCACAGGTCCGTTCCGCCCTCAGTGGCCCACCTGTCCGCACGCGTGACGCCAGACGTGCGCTTGGGAAAGTCTGATAGCGTCCGTCTGACGTCAAAGGTGTGGAATCGCCGTCAGGGCTTGAGCAAGTCTTTCAGGCGCTGCGCGAGGCGGGCCGGGGTGGTCTGGCTTTTGATCATGTGGTCGAGCGCGCCGAGTTTGACGCCGCGCTCGACCAGCTCCTTCTCGTTCCAGTTGGACAGGATCACGACGGGGATGGATGCTGTAGACGTTTCGGCGCGGAGCGCCTCCAGGACCGCGAGGCCGTCCATCTTCGGAAGCCTTATGTCCAGGAAGATGATGTCGGGGTGCAAAGCCCTTGCTTTTTCGAGCGCGACGAGGCCGTCGGCCGCGACCTCGACGTTGTACCCGTCGAGCTCCAGCTTGAGCCGGTACATCTGCGCGACCGACGCATCGTCCTCGACGAAGAGGACGCTTAGGTCATCCGGGTCTGGCGCCGCGCGCTGATTCATGCCCATTCCTTCGTTCCAGCAACGCGCAGCCGCTGGATTTAAGACACACCGGGAATTAAGTACATGAGCGTACCCGTCCCGCTGAGAATGCGCCCGCTCGAGGTGGGCGACGTGCTCGACGAGACATTCCGCATGTACCGGCGTCATTTCCTGCTCTTTGCCGGGATCTCGGTGATCCTCGCCATCCCGTCGGCGGCCATCTTCGGAGTGTTCTTTGCCTCCTTCGTGGCGGCGCTGCAGCAGACCAGCGGGCCGAGCGACCTGAGCTTCGTCACTCCGCTGCTGACCGCTCTCGGCGCGGGCCTCATCGTCAACCTCCTGATCCTGCCCTTCACGATGGGCGCGGTCATGTACGCCGCGTGCGAGTCCGCGCTGGGCCGGCCGGTGACGGCGGGCGGCGTGTTGATGGGCGTCCTGCGCCGCTACTTCGGGCTCCTCGGCTACTGGGTCCTGTTCGCCGTAACGGGCTATCTCGCCCTGCTGCTGTGCGTGGCGCCCATCGCGCTGTGGATCTGGATCTTCGTCATGTGGATCGCTGTCACGCCGGCGATGTTCGTCGAGAACATCGGGCTCGGCCAGGCGATGGGTCGCAGCCGGCGGCTGGTGGAGGGACGCTGGTGGCGCACGTTCCTGATGCTGTTCCTGATCTCGATCATCTGGTACGTCGTCGGGATCGCGCTCGGCGCCTTCGTCCAGCTTGCCCAGTTCCTGCTCCAGCTCGTGGTCTCGCCGTTCATCGCCACGGGGATCTCGCTGGCGACGAGCGAGCTCGTCAGCGCGCTGGTCAATCCCATCCTTCAGATCGCGATCGTCCTGATCTACTTCGACCTTCGCGTGCGGAAGGAAGGACTCGACCTGTTCCAGATGGCGCACCGGCTCGCGGCACCTCAGCCGGCGACCTGAAGATCGCAATGGCCTGGCGCGTCCCGGCCGCCGTCCTTTCGGCTCTCGCCTGGGTGCTGGTCACGGCGACTGTCGCCACGGCCGACCCGCCTCCTGCGCCGTACGCCGAGGCGGTGCAGAGGGCGTACAACCTGATCCAGGGCGCGTCGCCCCCCGAAACAGCGCCCGCGGCGGCGGCCGTGAGGGTGCTCTCATCGGGTGTGGGGGACACCCAGCCGGAGATCATCGCGGACCTGGACGCGCGTCCGCCCCAGTACGACGACGCGAGCAAGCGGCTGGCGGCGCTGCTTGCGGCGCTGGGCCAACCCGCAACGACGTCCGATCCGGCCCTGGCACAGCAGCAGCTTCACCAGGTCATGTCGATGAGCCGCTACGACGCGCTGCACCGTCCGGCGTCCCTGTTGGACCGCATCTACCAGTGGGTGCAGGACAGGATCACCGCGCTGCTGCGGTTGTTATTCGGAGGCGGAGCCGGTTCGCAAGCGACTTTCACCTGGCTCGAGGTGGTCGGAGTCCTCGTGGTGCTGGCGGTCATCATCGTCATCGTCCGGGCGTCGGGCGGCCGATTCGGCGCGTCTGCAGGGGTCGCGCCCGGCGGGCCCCGACCCCCCGCGGACTACTTCGCCGAGGCGGACCGCCTGGCCGCGAAGGGCGACCGGGTCGGGGCGATTCGCGCTCTGTGCGCGGGCGTCGCGTCGACGCTCGCGGGGGAAAGGTCGTGGGACGGAAGCCCGCTGACGGTGCGTGAGATCTTTCAACGCGCGCCTGATTTCGCGGGCCTGCGTCCGCTGCTTCTGCCTTTCGAGGCCGCCGTCTATGGGGGGCGCGAAGTGGACCCGGCGACGTACGCGAAGGCGGAGCAGGTCGCCGCCCGGTACCGGCGTCCCGTGGAGGCCGCGGCGTGAGGGGCGCGCGAGGCTGGATCATCGCGGGCGCCAGCGCGGTCATCATTGCGGCGGTCGCGTACGCGTTCCAGCCGGGCCAGGACTCTCCCGAGCACAGCACGAACAGCGACGCCGCCAACGGCGCATCCGCGCTGCTGCTCTTCGCCCAGGCGATGGGCCATCCGGCCGATCAGATCACGGGCAGCTTCGACGTGCCGAGCCCGTTCTCGATGATGTTCGTCTTCACGCCAACGAGCCCATACACGCCGGCCGAGGCCGAGGCCACGCTCGGATGGGTGCGCCGTGGCGGGGTGCTCGTCTACGCATCGGAGCAAGGCGATGCGGAGCTCGACCGCTCGCTCGGCGTGTCGCGGTTCCAGGGCACGGCGTCCGGCGGTCAGTACACCGCGACGCCGGTCGTCGGCGGCGTGAACATCGTTGCCGGCGGCAGTGACGTGAGGCCACTCGATCCTGGACCGGCGCAGGTGACTTTCCTGCGAACGCCGGAAGGCTATTCGGCCGGCTTCATCCAGCGCATCGGCATCGGCTCTGTGATCGTGCTCGCCGACCCGCTCGTGCTGTGCAACGGCTACCTCGAGAAGGCGAGCAATGGGGCGCTGCTGGCCGACATGCTCGGGACGGTTGACGCCGGCGAGCACGTCGCATTCGACGAATACCACCACGGCCTGACCGCAAGCGACCTGGCCCCGCAGGCCTGGGTCACCACCCCGTGGGGCGCGGCTCTGCTGTGGCTGCTGGTCGCGGTGTTCTTCGCGCTGCTCCTTCGCGGGCGGCGTTTCGGACCGCTGATCGAGCGGCCGGCCGAGATCGCGCGCTCCGACGCCGAGTGGTCGGTGGCCGTCGGCCAGATGCTTCGGCGCTCGAGCGCGCGGGCGGTGACGCTTGGTCTGCTTGCGAGCGCCGCGGAGCGCGCGGTGGCATCCCGCACAGGCCTGGCGCTGCAGCCACGCGAGCGGTTCTGGAATGCTCTGTGGGTGCGGGCGCCTGAGGTGGCCGGCGAGCTGGCCGAGGTGGAGACGTCGCTCTATGCCGCTTCGGGCAACGAGGGCGACCTGCTGAAAGCCGCTCGACGATTACATCAGATCGCTTACCCGGTGGCGCACCAGCCCCATCCCGGCGCTCCGCGCCGGACTTCCCCATAAATGGGGAAGACAATCCTCGCCGCGACTGATTTCTTCGAACGATTCAGGGAGCAGCTGGCGAAGGCGATCGTTGGCCAGGACGATGCGATTCGCCTGTGCGCGATCGCGCTCGTGGCCCAGGGCCACGTCCTGCTCGAAGGCGTACCCGGGACCGGCAAGACGCTGCTCGCCAAGTCCATCGCTCGCGCGCTGACTCTCGAGTACGGCAGGGTCCAATTCACACCGGACCTCATGCCGGCCGACATCCTCGGCACGTCGGTCTTCGACCTGGCGACGCGCACGTTCTCGCTGCGTCAGGGGCCGATCTTCACCAACGTCCTGCTCGCCGACGAGATCAACCGCGCGCCGGCGAAGGTGCAGTCCGCGCTGCTCGAGGCGATGGAAGAGCATGGCGTCACCCTCGAGGGGAGGCAGCTCCCGCTGCCCGCTCCGTTTTTCGTCCTCGCGACGCAAAACCCGATCGAGTACGAGGGGACATACCCTCTGCCGGAGGCGCAGCAGGACCGCTTCCTGTTCAAGGTCCGGCTCGACTATCCAGTCGCGGCCGACGAGATGGAGGTGCTGCGCCGCTGGGAGTCGGGCATCGAGCTGCGCGACCCGGTGAAGGCAGGGGTCGAGCCCGTGCTCGGGAGCGCTGACATCGACACCTGCCGGGCCCAGGTCGCGCAGGTCGTGCTCGACGAGAAGATCCGCCGCTACGTCGTCGACCTGGCCGCGGCCACACGGTCGGCGCCCGAGATCGCGCTCGGGGCCAGCACGCGCGCCGAGGTGCTGCTGATGCTCGCCGCGCGCGCCTATGCGGCGTTCGACGGTCACGAGTTCGTCACGCCCGACCACGTCAAGGCGCTGCTCGCACCGGCGTTTCGCCACCGCCTGATCCTTCGGCCTGAGGCAGAGGTCGCCGGTCAGACGCCGGACAGCGTGCTCGACGCCGTGGCGGGCCGCGTAGTGCCGCCCCGCTGAGCGCGACATGCGCGCGCGCCCACGGTTGCGAGTGGCGATTGTTGTCGCCCTTGGGGTGTGGGTGGCGCTGCTCGCGTTTGCGATCATCGCCGAGGCCGCCGGCGCGCCTGCCGTCGTGTTCGGCACGGCCACGTTGATCTGGGCCGGCGCCGGGCTTTTCCTCGCTCCGACCTCGTGGTTGCTGTCTCTCGTGCTCGAGGATCGGATCGCCCCGAAAAGCACTTCGTGGCACGCGGTGAAGATGGCGCCGTACCTGCTGGCAGTGGGGTCGCTGGTGTTGATCGTCGGCCTCCTGCTGCTGGCGCCCTCGCGCTCAGCCACCATCCCGCTGAGACTCGCCGGCGCTTGGGCCGTCGCGTGGGGTGGCTTCGCCCTCTTCGTCGGCGTGACCGCCCTGCGCAAGAAGCGGAGGAATCGAGTCGGCACGCGCGCTTGACTTCTTGAGGGGCCTCGCGCCGCAGCCACGGCTCATCTGGGCCGTGGCGATCGGCGCAGGGTTGATCGCGCTCGCGGTCGCGTCGCCCGTCCTGGGTTTCGTCGCTTTCGTGTACAACGCCGGGCTCGCGATCATCGCGGCGCGAGACCTGGCGCTGTTGCCTGGCCGCTCAGGCTACGAGGTGCGGCGGGTGATGCCCGAGCCGTTTTCGCTGGGCGAGCCGGAAGAGGTCACCGTCGTGATCCAGAACCGGGCCGCGGCAGGGCTCATGGCGAGGGTGTCGGACCACGCGCCGGGCGGCCTGCGGCCCGAGCCACGTGAGGTTGCGGGACGGTTCGACTCCAACGGCGTGCTCAATGTGACCTACCGGACGTACTCGCCGCGTCGAGGCGCGTATCGCTTCGGACCGATCGACCTGCAGGTCTGGCGCAACGACGGATGGTGGCGGCGCCAGATCAGGCTGCCCGAGTCCCACGAGGTCGCCGTCTTTCCGAACATCATCGCGATCAAGCGAATCCAGCTGTCCTTGCGCCGCGGACTGCGCGCGATGGCCGGGATGCGCCGCGCCAGACCGCCCGGCGCGTCGACGGCTTTCGCCGGCCTGCGCGACTACGTGCGCGGCGACGACGTGCGGCGCGTGAGCTGGACCGCAACCGCGCGCCGGGACCGACCTGTCGTGATCGAGGTCGAGGCCGAACGCGGCCAGCAGGTGATCATCGCGATCGATTGCGGCCGGTTGATGACGGCTCCCGCAGGCGACCTGGACAAGCTCGACCACGCCGTCAACGCAGCGCTGATGCTGGCGTGGGTGGCGCAGGCGTACGGCGACCGCGTCGGGCTGATGACGTTCGATGACCGGGTGACCGGCTTCATCAAGCCCGAGCGCGGCACCACCCAGCTGCGACGCATCACCGAGGCGCTCTACGCCGTCCAGGCGGAGTTCGTGGAACCCGATTTCGGCCACGCGATGACGCACCTCGCGCTGCGCGTGGGCCGGCGTTCGATGGTGGTGCTGCTCACTGACGTGCAGGACCCCGAGGCGTCGCGCGAGCTGGTCGCGCACGCGCTTCGCCTCGCGGCGCGGCACCTGGTGCTCGTCGTCGCGATGTCGGACCCGGCGGTGCTGAGCGCGCGCGACGCCCCGATCAACACCACGGATCGGGCTTACGAGTGGGCGGCGGCCGAGGAGTTCGTCGCGAGCCGCCGCGAGAGCTTCGAGCTGCTGCGGCGGGGAGGCGTGCTCGGCCTAGACGTGGTCGCGGGCAGGTTGTCCCCGACTCTGGTCGAGCGGTACCTGGAGCTGAAGGAGCGGGCTCTTTTGTGATTTGCGGCCGGTGAAGACCAGGTACGAATAGAAGAGCGCGCCGGTGGTAAGGCCGATCGCGAGCTTGAGCGCAAACGGCGCGTTCGATGGCGAGATGTTGCCCTCGATCGTCCCGGCGACGATCAGCAGCGGGGCCAGGCCGAGCAGCAGCGTGAAGGCGCGGCGCGCCGCGAGCACAAGCGCGTCGGACCGCTTGCGGTTGCCCGGCGACACCAGCGCCCAGCCCATCATCAGCCCGCCCGCGCCCTGCGCGATGACGATCGACAGCTCGAGCACTCCGTGGCCGATGACGAAATCGAACAGCCCGCCCGCGATGCCGTAGGCCTGCGTCAGCCCGAAAAGACCGCCGAGCGAGATGCCGTTGTTGATCATCACCCACAGCACCGGCAGCCCAAAGGCGACGCCGAGGGCGAACGCGGCCATCGAAACGTAGATGTTGTTGACCATGATCAGGCCGGCGGCCTGGACGCGCTCCTCCGGCGGGATGTGGGTCCAGAGCTGGTGGTGATGGACCTGGTCGATGAGGCGAGGATCCGCGATCGCGTAAGCGGCCTCGGGATGCGCGAGGACGACGAAGAAGCTGATGAACGCCGGCACGAATAGCAGCGCGCCCGCGGCGAGCAGATACGGCCAGGCCTGGCGGTAGGTCCGCGGCAACGTCTCGACGTAAAACTCGCGGATGCGCTTGAAGACGTTGCCGCCGCGGCGGTAGACGACTCCGTGGCCGCGCGCTACCAGTCCGTTGAGGTAGCGGTGCACGGGCTCGCCTGGCCAGTCACGCTGCGCGCGCGCCAGGTCGGCGGTGGCCCGCCGGTAGAGCTGCGCCATGGTCAGCACCTGCGCCGGCGTGAGGGCGTTGAGGTGAGCCGCGCCGGCGTGCGCGAGCAGGTCTTCGAGCCTGTTCCAGTCGGCCCGCCGCAGGGCGACGAAATCCTCCGCTCTCATGGCGCTGAGACGTAAGTTAGCAACAGATGGATCAGCCGCTCCCCGATACCGACCTGGTCGTCGCGACCCCCGAGCGGGTTTCGTTCCAGTACCAGGTGGCCGGCCTCGGCACCCGGGCTATCGCCCAGATCCTCGACCTTCTGATCCTCGCCGGGGTGCTCGTCGGCATCACGTTCGCCGCGATCGCTGTCGGCCAGGCGGGCAGCGCGACAGTCGCGTTCCTGATCGGTGTGATCGGCGGATTTGTCGTCGTATTCGGTTACTTCTGGACGTGCGAATCGTTCTGGTCGGGCCAGACGATCGGCAAGAAGGTGTTCCGGCTGCGCGCCGTCGGCGACCGCGGTGAGCCGATGACGTTTTTCCAGGCCGGGATCCGCAACGTCGTGCGGATCGTCGACTTCCTGCCGTACGCGTACGGGGTCGGACTTGTGGTGCTGTTCATCAACGGCAAGGGCAAGCGCCTGGGCGACCTGGCCGCGGGGACGGTCGTGGTCAAGGACTCGGACTATGTGCAGCTCTGGCAGCTCGCGGGGGGACGGCCGGAGCCGCCGCCTTCGCCGCTCGCGCCCGCCGGTCCACCGTCTGACATGCCTCCGCCCGCCATCGCCCCAGCGAGCCCGGCCGAGCTGGTGCTGCGCCGGATCGACCCGGAGCTTCGGCGTTTCGTGACGGCTTACGCGCGCCGCCGGCCGGAGCTGCCGCTCGAGGTCCGGGCGCAGCTCGCGGGGCAGGTCCAGGCCAACCTGCACGCTGCGGTGCCCGACGTCTTCACTGAGAAGGGTCCCCTCGCCGCGCTCGACCACCTCGCCGACCTGGAGCGCCAGTAAGCCACTCGGCGATCTGCTGCGCGGTGAGGTTGCCGCCCGTGAGGATCGTTGCGACCCTTTTGTTTGCAAGCTCTTGCGCTCGCTTCTGGATCGCCGCAACGCCCGCGGCGCCGGCGGGTTCGACGATGAGGCCGGCGTCGTCGAGCAGGGCGCGCATCGACTGAAGCATCTCGTCATCGGTGACGAGCATCACCTCATCGACCGTGCTTGCCATCGCGGCGACCGCTTCGGGCACCGGCACGCGGACTGCGATGCCGTCGGCGATTGTGCTGCTCGGCGCGGTGATTGCAGTGTTGGCTTCGAACGAAAGTGCCATCGACGGCGCATTTTGGGCGCACACGGCGATGACTCTCGTGCGTGGGGCGTGATGCTTGATCCACGTGCCGATGCCGTTGACGAGCGCGCCATTGCCGAGCGGCACGAAGATCGCGTCGAGGGGCTCGCTGTCGTCGGTCAGCTCGACGGCGATGGTGCCGGCGCCCTCGGCGATCGGTGCGAGCTTTCCATCCTCCACATAGAACCCGGCGTTTTCTCGGGCGTGATTCTTGGCCGCGTCCTTGGCCTGGTCGAAGTCGTCACCGGTCAGCTCGACATGGGCGCCGAGCGCTTTCATCCGTTCGACCTTGAGAGGGTTGGCGGTGCGCGCGGCGAAGACAGTGATCGGTTTGTTTCGTTTGCGGCACGCGTAGGCCATGCCCTGGCCGAAGTTGCCGGCGGAGGCGCAGACGATTCGTCGGGCATCGTCGGCGAGGACGTGCATCAGGTAGTCGGCGCCGCGGCCCTTGAAGGAACGGATCGGGTTGGCGGATTCGACCTTGAGGAGGGTGGTCACGCCGAGGCGCTCGCTCAGCGGCTGACATTCGTACTGGGGGGAGTGCAGGAAGACGGGGTCGATGAGCCCCGCCGCGTCACGAATGCGGTCTGCTGAGATGGTTTCTTCCACGTGGGGAGGATAGGTCGCGCGCGGACTAGGAGCGTTTGGCGCCAACGGCGCCTCTCACGCTGGTTTCAAAGGCGCGTTTGGCGCCAACGGCACCTCTTGCGCTGCGCCCGATCTCTGCCGGCCCCGGAAAGGGGACGCCGCCCCGGGGGTAGTCAGGGCGGCGTCTTGACGCTCATAGATAAAACGCCCGGCCAGGTAAAAGGCTACGGGCGAGGTTGTAAAACCGCGATCATCGGTAGACAGTCTCTCCATGGCCAAATCGACCATCACCTATGTCTGCACGGAGTGCGGCGGGGAAACCCTCCGCTGGGCCGGCCAGTGCCCCCACTGTCACGCCTGGAACACGCTCCAGGAGTTCCAGATCAAAAAGGCCACGAAGGACGGCAGGTCGCGCCCGCTTCAGCCCGCGCAGGCCATCCCGCTCAGCGAGATCGCGGCCGAGGACGCGCCCAGGTCGCGCCTTGCCTGGGGTGAGCTCAACCGCGTCCTGGGCGGCGGCATCGTCCCCGGAAGCCTGGCCCTGATCGCGGGCGAGCCGGGGGTCGGCAAGTCGACCCTCCTGATGCACGCCGCCGCTCAGGTCGCCGCCTCGGGCAAGGTGCTGTACGTGTCGGGCGAGGAATCCGGCCAGCAGGTCCGGATGCGCGCTGTGCGGCTGGGGGCTCTCGAGCCGGCGATCCTCCTCCTTGCGGAAAACGACCTCGACGTGATCTGCGAGACGATCCGGAGCGAGCAGCCGCGGCTCGCCATCATCGACTCGATCCAGACCGTGACCGACCCCGGCCTTGAGGGCAGCGCTGGGAGCGTGACCCAGGTTCGCGAGTCGGCCGCCCGGCTGATGCGCCTGGCCAAGGAGATCGGGGTTCCGGTGTTCCTGGTCGGCCACGTGACCAAGGACGGATCGATAGCCGGGCCGAGGGTCCTGGAGCATATCGTTGACACGGTGCTGTACCTGGAAGGCGACCGGCGCCAGGAGCTTCGGATCCTCCGGGCGACCAAGAACCGGTTCGGTTCGGCCGAGGAGATCGGCGTCTTCGCCATGGGCGAGGCCGGCCTGGAAGAGGTCCCGGACCCGTCGGCTGCCATCCTCGCCACGGCGGCCCCGGCCGCGCCCGGAACCGCGATCGTCGCGGTGCTCGAAGGCACGCGGCCGCTCCTGGTCGAGGTGCAGAGCCTGGTCAACAAGACTCAAAACCAGATGGTGCGGCGGATCGCCAACGGCATCGACGTCAACCGCCTGCACATGATCCTGGCGGTGCTCGAGAAGCGTCTCGAGCCCAAGCCCACGTTCGGAACCTCGGACGTCTTCGTCAGCGTTGCGGGCGGCATCCGGATCACGGAGCCGGCCGCTGACCTCGGTCTCGCACTCGCGATCCTCAGCAACGAGCGCAACAGGCCAATGCCGGACGGCATGTTGGTGGTCGGAGAGCTGGGATTGTCGGGTGAGGTGCGTCGCGTCGGCCACCTGGAGCGCCGCCTGCAGGAGGCGGCGAGGCACGGCCTGACGCGCGCTTTGATTCCGTCCGGTTCGAAAGCCGGGCGGCCTTCCGGCCTCGACGTCGTCGAGGTCCGGACCCTGGCGGAGGCCGTCTCCGCCGCATTTCCTACTCCCATCCGGTCCGGCGCATTCATAAAGGAGGCCGGTATCTCGGTCTCTTGAGGAGGTAACCGTGAAGCGTTCCGAGTATCTGGCCCGCTGGGGCGGGGCGGCGCTCGGAGTGATCGGTGGTTTCGTGCTCGGTTATTTCATGGTCCGGGGACTGGGCAGCAGTGCCCACCCGGGCTGGGCGATCATCGGGCTGACCACGCTGGAAGGATTGATCTTCGCCTACCTGGGCACGCCGTACGTCCTGGGCGGATGGCGAACCATCAACTTCCGGCTGACGAGCACTCCACTGCCCGACCTGCTGAGCGGATTGCTGGGCATGATCATCGGCCTTGTCCTGGCCGCTCTCGCCGGTTATTTCGTGCGCGACTTTCCGTATGGGTATCCGCTTTCCTTCGTCCTCGCTGTGCTGCTCGCGGCGCAGGGAGCGTCGGTCGGTCTGACCAAGCGCGCCGAGATCACGTCGCTGTTTTTTGGAGGCGGCAGGACCGAGACCGATGGCCACCGTATGCCGGCTGTGCTGCTCGACACGTCGGTCATCATCGATGGGCGCATCCTCGACATCGCGAAGACCGGATTTCTCGACCTGCCGCTGGTGATCCTCAGCTCGGTGCTGCGTGAGCTGCAGACGGTCGCGGACTCGGCCGACGTGACGCGCCGCCGCCGCGGCCGGCGCGGGCTCGACGTATTGACCGAGATGCAGAAGGACCCGTCGATCAACCTGCAGGTCACGGAGGACGAAGGCGCACCCGCCGGCGAGATCGACGCGCACCTCGTGCGCACCGCCAAGCGCCGCGGCTGGGCCATCATGACCAACGACTTCAACCTCAACCGCATCGCGCGGCTAGAGGGCGTGTCCGTGCTGAACCTCAACGAGCTCGCCCAGGCGATGCGACCGGTGGCGATTCCTGGCGAGGAGATCCTGGTCACGGTCGCGCGCGAAGGCAAGGAGCCCGGGCAGGGCGTCGGCAGCCTCGACGACGGAACGATGGTCGTGATCCAGAACGGGCGCCGGCTCCTCAACCAGACGATCACCGCGGTCGTGACGTCCGTGATCCAGACCTCGGCCGGACGCATGATCTTCGCCGAGCCGGCGAACCCGGATTCGCGACGTCAGCCGGGCCGCATCAAGCCTCGCGATGAGGCACGCGCAACTCCGCGAGAGGAATCGTCCTGATGCCGACGGTCGGCGCGATCGTCGCCGCCGCCGGAAGCGGCTCCCGCCTGGGGCGGGGCAGCAAGGCGCTCGTGCGCCTCAACGGCCGCACCACGCTGGCCCGCGTCCTCGAGCTGTTCCTCGCCCTGGACGAGGTCGACCGGATCGTGGTGGTCGGCCCGCCGAGCCGGCTCGAAATCGCCGCTCACGAGGTGGAGGCGCTCCACCCACGCAAGCCGGTGATCGTGAAGGCCGGCGGCGAGAGCAGGCAGGCCTCGGTTCGCGCGGGGCTTGCTGCGCTTGGCGAGTGCGACTTCGTCCTGGTGCACGACGCGGCCAGGCCGCTGGCGACGGCGGCGCTGGTGCGGCGGGTGCTCGCGGCTGCGATCGAATCCGGGGCGGCGTTTCCGGCGATCTCGCCGCGCGATGCGGTGAAGCGTGTCGAGGGCAACCGGCTGGTCGAGAGCCTCGACCGCTCGCGAGTCGTGCTCGCGCAGACGCCGCAGGGCTTCTCCTACGAGCTGCTGGCTCGCGCGCACCGCGAAGCGGCGGACGCGGGCCTCGTCGGCGACGACGACGCGCAGCTTGTCGCCGCGACAGGGCATGTGGTCACCGTGGTGCCCGGCGAGCCGGCGAACATCAAGCTGACGACCCCCGAGGACCTCGAGGTGGTGGAGGCGCTGATCAGGGAACACGAGCCCGCCGCCAGTTGAGGGTCGGCATCGGTTACGACATCCACCCTCTCGTTGCGGGCCGAGTTCTGGTGATCGGCGGCGTGCGGATCGAGCATCCGACCGGGCTCGACGGACATTCCGACGCTGACGTGCTCACCCACGCGGTGATCGACGCGCTCCTGGGCGCGGCCGGCCTCGGTGACATCGGCACGCTTTTCCCGGCCGACGATCCGAAGTGGAAGAACTCGTCGAGCCTCGACATGCTCCGTTCCGTCGCCGTGATGCTGGCCGACGCCGGCTATCGGGTCATCAACGTCGACTGCACCGTGATCGCGCAGGAGCCGCGCCTGCATTCGCACCTCGCTGCGATGAGCAGCAACCTGGCCGGCAAGCTCGGCACGATCGACGTGAACGTCAAAGGCAAATCGCCGGAGGGGCTGGGGGCGCTGGGGCAGAAAGCGGGAATCGCGGCGCAAGCCGTTGCGGTGATCGAAGAGATTTAGTCGGGAGCCCCTCCGGCGGCTCCGCCGCCACCTCCCCATGAATGGGGAGGAGCAATGGTCAGCAAGTCGCCGCCGTCGGTTTTGACCACCTGCCAGCCGCCTTCGTGGACCATCCAGTGGTGCCGGTGGCACAACAGGAGCTGGTTCTCGATCTCTCCGCCGCCGCCATGGACCCAGTGCACGACGTGATGCCCATCGCAATGTGAGGCGGGGCGCTCGCACCCGGGCCACCGGCAGTGCCGGTCGCGCGCGATGAGCGCCCGGCGCCGCGGTCCCTTGATCGTCCGCTCGGCGCGGCCGACGTCGATTACCACCGAGTCCTGCATCAGGATCCTGGTCAGGCTGGAGTCACACGCCCAACGCTCGACCGTCTTGGAGGAGATGGGGAGGGAGAACTGCGTCTCCGCACCTGGCGCGCCGACCAGGTCGAGCAAGGTCTCGACCGAGCTGGTGACCTGCATCTGGATCTGCGTCTTGCTGGAGGCCAGCTCGACCAGCGCGTCGGCCCACCGTTTGGGGGCGTCGCGATAGTCGTCAGCGCCCGACCTGCGCGCGAAGGGCTCGAGCGCGTTGCGCACCACCGCCCCGCCCACCGGGTCGAGGCATCCGGTGAAGAAGAGGCAGCCGTCGTCCTGGGTGTTGAGGTGGAGGAAGTTGCTCTCCGCCAGCTCGGCCTGCTCCGCGGCGACGACCTTGGGCTGGACCGAGTGCCGGTAGTGCAGGCACTTGTAGTGGAACTTGCCGGGCGAGCTCTCCCGGGCCAGCTGGAGCAGCTTGCGCTCGTCGAAGGCTTTGCCGACGGCGTTGGCCGTCCGCGCCATCGAGGTGAGGTGGGTGAAGCCGATCTCGCCCGCCTGCATGGCCTGGGCGCTCTCTTGCATCCGGCCAAGGTTCTCGCCGACCGCGATCCGCGCCCCGGCGGCGTTGGAGGTCATGTGGCAGTTGAAGCGGATCCAGTCGATGGGGCTGTTGGAGCCCTCCTCGGCCCAGTACTCGCCCTGGTCGAACTCGGCGGCGAGGCGGGAGAACTGGAGCTCGAGCTCGTCGATGGCCTGCCGGACACCGACCATCTCGTAGGCCACGTCCATCTGGCGGGGAGAGAGCTCGACCACGCTCAAATCGTACGAACAAACGTACTGAGAGTCAAGTTAATTAACATGCAGAATAGTTCACCAAGACGCCGCCAAGAGCCTCCAGGCCCACCTCCCACGCCCCATTCACAGTCCTTCCCTGCGTTTCCGCGAAACTAACGTCGTGCCTTTGTGCCTCCACAACACCCTCACGGGCGTGAAAGAACCGTTCGAGCCGCTCGTACAAGGCCACGTCCGGATGTACACCTGCGGACCGACGGTCTGGAATTTCGCGCACGTGGGCAACCTGCGCGCCTTCCTCTTCTACGACATCGTGCGCCGCCACCTCCGCGTGTCCGGCTACCGCGTCACGCATGTGATGAACCTCACCGACATCGACGACCGGATCCTCGACCAGGCGATGCACGCGGGCACGACGATCGGCGAGTACACCGCGCCGTTCGCCGAGGCTTTCTTCGAGGACATGGCCAGGCTGCGCGCAGAGCGGGTCGAGCACTACCCGCGCGCGACCGAGCACATCCCGGAGATGGTCGACATGATCGCGACCCTGATCGCGAACGGGAACGCCTACGTCGCCGACGGCGACGTCTACTACCGGATCGCGAGCTTCCCCAAGTACGGCGCACTTTCGCACCTCGACCGCGCGGGCCTCAAGGCCGGCGCGCGCGTGGCGAGCGACAAGTACGACAAGGAGAACGTGAGCGATTTCGCCCTGTGGAAGAAAGCGCAGCCCGGCGACGAGAAGATCGGCGCCGCGTGGGACGCCCCGTTTGGGCGCGGCCGCCCAGGCTGGCACATCGAGTGCTCCGCGATGAGCAAGCGCTACCTCGGCGAGACGCTGGACATCCACGCGGGCGGGGTCGACCTGATGTTCCCGCACCACGAGAACGAGATCGCGCAGTCCGAAGCTGCCAACCACAAGACCTTCTCGCGCGTGTGGCTGCACTCCGAGCATCTCACTGACGCGACCGGGGAAAAGATGTCGAAGAGTGCGGGCGGGTTCACCACGCTGCGCGACCTGGTCGAGGCCGGGCACGATCCGCTCGCAATCCGCTTCTTTCTCATCGCCAACGCGCATTACCGCGCGCGTGTGCGCCTGAGCCCCGAGGCGCTGCACGCCGCGGCGGAGCAGGTACGGCGCCTGCGCGAGTTCGCCGAGCGCGTGAACCGCACGCCGCCGGCCGGCTCGGAAGACGCGGAGCTCGCGAACAAGATCGAGGGGGTGCGCGCAGGCTACCGGGAGGCGCTGGACGACGACCTCAACCTGCCGCAGGGAATGGGCCTCGTCTTCGAACTGATCCGCGAGGCGAACTCGGCGCTCGATGCGGACCGCGTGGGCCTGGCCAACAAGGCCGCGCTGCTCCAGCTCATCGACGACGTCGACCAGCACCTCGATCTGATGCGCGCCGAAGAGCCCGGGCTCGCGGCCGAGGTCGAGCGGCTGATCGCGGAGCGCGAGGCTGCGCGCAAGGCGCGTGACTTCGCGCGCGCGGACAAGATCCGCGAGGACCTGCGGGAGCGCGGCATCGCGCTGGAGGACTCGAAGGACGGGGTCCGGTGGAGACGAGTGCCTACTGAGGCAGGGCGCTCCTGACCTCTCCGGTCTCGGGGTCGTAGTAGTTGCGAGGGATCGTCATCACATCCTTGCCGAAGAGGACCAGCTCCAGCGCCGGTTCGCCGACGCCCTTCTGACTGTGGATGTCGCGCGGCGGGTCGAGCCACGTGACGAACTCACCTGGTCCGAGGTCCTTCTCGTAGAGGATCCGCACTCGACCGTCATCGCCCATCTCCCAGTGGCGGTAGCGGTCGAGGCCCCTGACCACGCACGCGATTCCCCATGAATTGTGGTCATGGACCGGCGTCTCCTCGACGTGCGAGAACCGGGCCAGCATCAACATCAACCCGTCTGGGTCCTGCTGCAGGATCGTGAACGAGGAGTCGCCTCCATGCAGGCTCCGCATCTCAGCTTCGACGACGAAACCGGGCTGTCGGGAGGCCTCGGCGAGCATGTGTCCGACCTTGCGAAGGCGCTCCTCCGTCACGCCGCCGGCGAGGGCTTCCCTTGCCTGGGCCATGAAGTCTGCAACCATGCCCCTAGTTTGAAACAGCTCATCCACGGGCGGAACGCGGTCCTCGAGGCAGCGCGGGCCGGCCGCGTCGTCAAGGCGTACCGGGCGGCGGGCCTCGGCCACGACCCTCGCCTGGACGAGCTCGCGCGCCTGGCAGTGGTCGAGGAGGTGCCGAAGGATCGCCTGGACGCGATGGCGCCCGGGGTCAACCAGGGAGTCGCCGCCGAGCTCAAGCCTCGGCGCGAATGGACCCTCGACCAGCTGCTGAAGACGAACCCGTCGCTGCTGGTCGCGCTCGATTCGATCCTCGACCCGCAGAATCTCGGCGCCATCCTGCGCAGCGCAGAGGTCGCGGGCGCCGGCGGCGCGATCCTCCCCGAGCACCGCAGCGCGCCGCTTTCGCCGGCCACGGTCAAGGCGAGCTCGGGCGCGAGCGAGCTGCTGCAGATCGCGAAGGTCTCGGGTCTTCCGTCGGCGATCGTCGAGGTGAAGCGGGCCGGGATCTGGTGTGTCGCGCTCGACCCCCGCGGTGAGATACCCGCGTGGGAGTTCGATTTCACCCAGCGCGTGTGCATCGTAGTCGGGGGTGAGGGTGCCGGCGTGCACCGGCTGGTCAAGGAGCGGTGTGACGCACGGGTCAGGCTGCCCGTACTGGGCCACGTCGCCAGTTTCAACGCGTCGGCGGCCGCCGCAGCCCTGCTCTACGAGGTGATGCGGCAGCGGGTTCCTAGACTGGAACACCCTGATGCCTGACGCCGCCACCGACCTGCAGCATGCGTCGGCGGACATCGCGCTGACGCGCGACGCCCGCGAGATCCTCGAGCGAGCCGCGGATCTCGCGTCGAAGCGCGGCTCGCTGCAGGTCGCGCCCGCGGACGTGCTCAACGCGACGCTCGAGCTGCCGCGTGGCCTTGCCGACCGAGAGATCCAGGAGATGGGCTTCGACCCGAAGGCGATCGCGGCACAGCTGCCGGCCAACGGCAGCTCGGCTCCGCAGCTTCCGCTCCGGCAGCTGCTCGTCAACGCGAACCGCGAGGCCCAGGTGCTGGGCCACTACCAGGTGGACTCGATCCACCTGCTGCTCGTGATGCTCTATTCGGACTCGCCGACGACGTCTGCCCCGCTGATGAAGGCGGGGCTGACCCTCTATGACCTGCGCCGCCACCTCCAGGCCCTGAGCCAGGCCGCGCCTCCGAGCGCCGCGCCACCGCCGCGCGACCAGGTGCGCCGCGAGAAGTCGCTGCGCCGGCGGCCATGGCCGTCGCTGAAAGGCGTGCTCGGCGTGAGCCCCTTCTTCCTGGGCACCATCGGGGTCACCGCCGCGTCGGGCGCCGCCCTATGGATCGATCTCGTGCCCCGGTCGGTCCCGCTTTTCACGCTGGTGTTCGTCGTCGGCGGATGGATCACCTCGCTGTGCATCCACGAGTTCGGGCATGCGTTCGTGGCCTACCTGGGTGGTGATCGATCGGTGGTTGGAGCCGGTTACCTCTCGCTGAACCCGCTCCGCTACCAGAACCTGCTGATGAGCCTGATCCTGCCGATCGTGTTCCTGCTCCTGGGCGGGATCGCGATGCCGGGCGGCGCGGTGTACATCAACCATTCCGCGCTGCGTACGCGTGCCTGGAGCTCCGCGGTGGCCCTCGCCGGTCCATTCGGGACGCTGCTCTGCGCACTCCTCATCGCCGCCGTCTTCTCGATCGCCGGGTCATCGGCATGGATCACCAACGCCAACGCGAACTTCTTCGCGGCGCTGGCCCTGCTTGGCTTTTTCATGGTCCTGGCGGTCGTCCTGAACCTGCTGCCGGTTCCGGGCCTCGACGGTTTCGGCGTGATCCGGCCATGGCTGCCTTACTCGGTGCAGCACACCGCGATGCGGTACAGCACGGTCGCGATCTATGGCGTGTTCATCGTGCTGTGGTTCGTCGGTCCGGTGCGGAGCGTTTTCTTCCAGGCCGTGTTGCAGCTGGCCGCGCAGGTGAACATCGACCCCACGCTCATTGTCATCGGCCAGCTCAACATGCGGTTCTTCTAGCCGCGATGGAAAGGCTGATCGTCGACGGCTACAACGTCGTCCATGCGTGGCCGTCGCTGAAGCGGCTGCTGTCCGAAGCTTCGCTGGAGGCGGCTCGCGAGAAGCTGGTCGAGCGCCTGGCCGTCCTCGGCATGATCACCGGCCAGTCGGTCACGGTCGTCTTCGACGCGCATCATTCCGCCGCGATGGCGAACTCGGAGGAGACGGTGGACGGGGTCCGCGTGGTCTTCACGCGCAAGGGACATTCCGCGGACCACGCAATCGAGCGCATCGCTTACGAGGCGAGCGGCTCCGGCGACGTGATCACCGTAGCGACCTCGGACCGTTTTCAGCGCGACCTCGTGCGAGGGATGGGCGGAGCGGTGATCAGCGCGCTCGAGCTCGAGCGCCAGGTGATCGAAGCCGAGAGGGAGATGACGCGCCGGGTGAATCGATACCAATGAGCCTGGTCCGGCGCACGCGCATCGTCTGCACCATCGGGCCTTCGAGCTCGTCGCCGCACGTCTTGCGTGCGATGGTCCAGGCGGGGATGGACGTGGCGCGTTTCAACTTCTCGCATGGCGACGCCAAGACGCACCGCACCGCCGCGGCGGCGGTGCGGGAGGCGGCGGAGGAGGCGGGTCGCCCGGTCGCGCTGCTCGGAGATCTGCAGGGGCCGAAGATCCGGACGGGCGCGCTCGATGGAGCCTCGTTCAAGCGATTGGTCAGAGGACGGCTGATCGGGCTCGTGGCAGCCCCTCCGGCGCCTGCGGCGCCACCTCCCCATGAATGGGGAGGAGACGTGATCACGGTCAGTCATGTCGAGCTCGTGCAGGCGCTGCGGCCCGGTGACCGCGTGCTGCTCGATGACGGTCGCATCGAGCTGTCGGTCAGGCGGGTCGCGGACGGCCGCGCCGAGGCGGCCGTGATTCGCGGAGGACTTCTGGGCGAGCGAAAGGGCGTCAGCGTTCCGGGCCGGCCACTGCCGCTTCCGGCGCTGACCGCGAAGGACCTCGAAGACCTCAAGCTCGCGGTCGAGCTTGGGGTCGACTACCTCGCGCTGTCCTTCGTCCGCCGGCCCGAGGACATCCTGATGTGCCAGCAGCACCTGACCGGCATGAATTGCGCCATCCCGGTGATCGCCAAGCTCGAGAAGCTCGAGGCGATCCGCAATCTCGACGAGATCCTCGAGGTCGCCGACGCGGTGATGGTTGCTCGAGGCGACCTCGGGGTGGAGCTGAAGCTGGGCGACCTGCCCGCGGTGCAGAAGGAGATCATCGACCGGGCCAACCGGGCGGGCGTGCCGGTCATCACCGCGACCGAGATGCTCGAGTCGATGGTCACCTCCAACCGCCCGACCCGGGCCGAGGCATCGGATGTGGCCAACGCGATCTGGGACGGCACCGACGCGGTGATGCTGTCCCAGGAGACCTCGGTCGGAGCGCACCCGGTCGAGGCCGTGCGGGCGATGGCCCGGATCTGCCTGGCCGCGCAGAAGCACCCGGCGTTCGAGAGGGCGCGCCAGATCTGGCGGGAGCCCGGCCAGGTGGGAAGCGCGATCGCCCACGCCGCCGCCGCCACCGCGACGGAGCTTCACGCCAAGGTCATCATCGCGTTCACCGAGTCCGGCACGACCGCGCTCCGCTGCAGCAAGGCGAGGCCCCCGATGCCCGTCATCGCCGCCAGCCCACACCTGGAGGTGCTGAGGCGGACCGCGCTGTACTCGGGCGTCGTCCCGCTCCAGGTCAGCCCGGGCAAGGACACCGACCAGATGATCTCGAACGCCACCGACGCAGCCCTCGCGAGCGGCATGGTCCGGCCCGGCGACCGGGTGGTCGTGGTGGCCGGAGTTCCGGTCGGTCGGCCTGGCCAGACGAACCTGCTTAAAGTCGAGACTGTTTGAACCCCGGGGCCTGAAAATTAGCCCGTGGCGCCCGCCTCCCACGGTCTGCTGGGCCGGATCCAGCAGGCCAACGACAACGCTGCTCAGCGATTCGGGCCGCACACGGCCGAGGTCGAGGCATTCATCGTCGCGGCCTCCCAGCTGACGCCCTGGCAGTGGCGCCAGGTCCTCGCGGCGCGACGCCTTGTCGCCTCGGTCAGCAAAGAGGGCGCGGGCTCGTCCGACTCGACGCGTTCGATCCAGGCGGCCATCACCAGCAGCGAGAGGACGATCTCGGAGCCGATCGCCCGCGCGGGCGAGGTCCTGTTCGACACCCTGGCGAAAAGGAGCGAGGAGAAGCAGGTCGCGGCCTGGCAGGCGATGACTGCGCTGGTGATGCGGTCGCAGCTGCCGGCGCTGAAGTTCGCGGTCCACTACGCGCCCTTTGCCGCCTTGGTCCCGCTCGCCGGCTCGGACGTGCTAGACCCGAAGACGCGTCGCTTCATCGCCCGGATCCAGGACCTGACCAGAGATCAGCTCGCCCTGCTCTCGAAGCGCTGGCGCATCGAACCTGCCGCGTCGCGAGCCCTGCTGCAGGCGGTAGCGAAGAACAGGCAGGTCAAAAGCGAGGAGGCCGTGGCCCTTTCAGCGCTGGGGATGATCCCGAATCACGTGATCGGCGATGAGGGGTGGTCCGCCGTGCGGACCGTGGTGCATGGTGGTCGGGTGCTCGGCGCGCTGGGCGACCTGACCGCGCAGGAGATCGTCGAGCTGTGGGTGCCGCTGCAGGCTGTGGTGCCGCTCGCCTCGCTTGACGAGGTCGAGCCGCTGCCCGCGGTGGATCGTGTACGCGCGGCGGTCGACGTCGCGATCAAGACGATCACGCGCCCTCCGCGGAGCCGCACCGCTGCGAGCAAGCCCGTCGAACCCGCGATCTATGGGGCGAATCACGCGGAGGTCGCCGGGTTCATCAAGGGCGTCGCCGAGCTGTCACCGATTCAGTGGCTCCGGGTGCTCGACCGGAGAAAGCTCGTCGCCAGCGTGACGCGCGAGGGGAGCCTCGAGCCGGCCGGCGTGGTGCGGTCGATCCTCGCGGCCATCGAAGGGACGCGCGGGCTCGACATGTTCATGCGCTGCCGCGTGTTTGCCGCCGTAGAGCGCGCCGGCTTCGCGATCGAGTCGCACGACCGTCTCAACCTCGACGAGGTGCGCAAGATGCTGGCTCCGTTCGAACCCTCGATCGCCTTCGAGGCGCTGAACGGGGGTGGCTTCGCCCACAAGGTCGCCGGCTTGAAGAACGCGGACTGGCAGCGGATCGCCGCGGCGGCACCCGAGGCCAACGAGGAAGCGGTCGCCCCGCTCGTCAACGCAGGCGCCGCCCTGGTCGATTTCTTCGGCGGTCGATCCGATGACGAGGCGGTCGCGGCGTGGCACGCGGTGTCGGCGCTGGTCCAGCACCAGCACCTGACGCCGATCAAATTCGCCGCATCGTACGCGCCGTTTGCATCGGCCATTCCGGTGACGAACCCGCGGTCCCTCGGCGCGATGGTCTCGCGTTACGTCACCGCGATCGGAAGGCTCGGCGCAACCCAGTGCGCGGTCCTGGCCAAGCCCTGGCAGATCGACGACGAGCTGTCGAACGTGCTGGCGCGCGCAGTGGCGGACGGAAGCGCTCGGTCCGCCGAGGAGGCCGCGGCCCTGTCCGCGGTGGTGACCGTCCCGATGAGGTTGGCCGGGAGCGGGGGATGGGCGGCCGTCAAGACCGCCGCGTTCGGCGGGCGCGTGATGGCCGTGCGCACTCGCCTCACACCGGAGCAGCTGGTGGCGTTGTGGGCGCCGGTCCAGGCGGCGGTCCCGCTGATTTCGCTCAGCGCTCCAGCAAAGGCCCGGCGTTAGCTTCTATCGTCTTCAGTCGTGGCGACTTCGCGGAGCAACGGCAGACTTCCCAAGTTTCAAAGGGTGCTCGTCGTTTCAGCGCACCCGGACGACCCCGACTTCGGCGCGGGCGGCTCGATCGCGCGGCTGGTGGACAGCGGTGCGGAGGTCGTGTACGTCATCGTGACCGACGGTTCGCAGGGCGGCGAGGACCCGACCCAGAAGGACGCGGAGCTCGTCGCGATCCGGGAGAAGGAGCAGCGCGCGGCGGCCAGGGTCCTGGGCGTGAAGAAGGTGGAGTTCCTCGGCTACAAGGACGGCCACCTGGCGCCCGACCTCAAGCTGCGCCGCGACATCGTCCGGATGATCCGCAAGCACAAGCCGGAGCTGGTGATCACGCACATCCCGGGCCGGGTGCTCGACGCGCCAATGGGCGGCTCGCACCCCGACCACCTGGCGGTGGGCGAAGCGACCATGGCGGCCGTGTATCCGGACTCGCGCAACCCGCGCGCGTTTCGCTCGCTGCTCAAGCAGGGACTCGAGCCGCATGAGGTCAAGGAGGTCTGGATCCCGTTCTGGACCTCGGGCGAGTACCTGGTCGACATCACGCCGACGCTCGACCGCAAGATCGAGGCTTTGAAGAAGCACAAGAGCCAGATCGCGAAGCCGGGCCGGACGTGGGACTTCGAGAAGTTCATGCGCAAGCGGCACCGCGACTTGGGGAAGCGGGGCGGCTACCGATACGCGGAGTCGTTCAAGAGGATCACCGTCTGACGGATTTCTCGGATAGTCCGGCCTAACCGGCATTTCCGCTCCCGAGAACACCGGATGGTCCGGACTATCCGAGGGTGGCGCTCCATGTGTCGCGCACCGCGGACCATATGGCTTCAGCCCACGCTGCGTATTGCGCGTCGCCGGGGTGCAGGTCATCCGAGGCGATCCAGCCTTCGGTCCCGATGCCTGATGTGCTCGCCCCGGTAATGTCGACCCAGGTGAAGCTGCGTGCCAGGGCCTCCAGCTCGGCGACGGCGTTGAACACGGCCGTCTGACTTGCGACGTGCTCCTTGCCGCCGAAGTCGGCAGCCGCCGGCACGTAAGACCAGCTCGGGATCGACACCGCCACGACGCGTGGGCGTACCTCGAGCGCCGCGACCGCGTCATAGATTCGCGTCAGCGAGTCTCGGTACTGGTCAGGCGTCCGGCCCTGGACCAGGTCGTTGACGCCGATCAGGATCGAGACGAGATCCGGCTTGATCCGCTCCAGGTAAGGGAGCTCGTCCCGGATCAGGTCGAGGGTCGTGTAGCCGTTGACCGCGGGGTTGGTCAGCTCGGCGCCGAGACGTGCGGCGATGATCGAGGGCCAGCTGCGCGAGGGGTCGGAGGCGCCGGTGCCGATCGTGAAGGAGTCGCCGAGCGCCAGATACCTCAACGTTCGATGTCAGCGAGAGCGCTCCAGACGTCGACTTTGGTCTTGACGCGGCGGACGACCTCGGCGGTGAAGTCGGTCGTCGAGGTCTGCCCTCCGAGGTCGGCGGTCCGCACACCGTCCGAGACGGCCTCGAGCGCAGCCTCGTAGATCGCGCGGGAGGCTCGACGCGGCGGCTCGCCGGTCATGTAGCCGAGTAGCGAGGCCACCGCCAGGATCATGGCCATCGGGTTGGCCACATTCTTACCCTCGAGGGCCGGCGCGGTGCCGTGTGGCGCCTCGGTCATCGCGACGTTGACTGCGCCGTCCTCATCGAAGGCGAGCAGCGTCGACTCGGCGCCGGCGATGGTGCCGAACATCTGCATGACGAGGTCGGAGAGCGTGTCGCCGTCGCGGTTCAGCGCTGGGATGACCAGGGCCTCGCCCGTGGTTGCCAAAAGGAGGGCGTAGGTGGTATCGATCAGCTGCGGGTCGTAACGGACGGCCGGATGCCGCACCGCCGCGGCGTCGAGCTCCTCTTTGAACATCCCCTCGTACACGGGGCTGACGGTGAACTTCGGTCCGCCGAACACCTTCGCCTCGATGCGCTCAGCGTGCCGGAACGCGAAGTCGGCCACGATGCGGCAGGTGCGCCGGCTGATCTTCTCGGTCCGAAACGCCCACTCGTCGAGGTCGTGGCCCTCGCGCCACTCGCGCGCGCCGTAGGCGTCGTCGACCGCCATCCTGATCACCGAGATCGGCGAGTGGACGCCCGCAAGGGGGCGGACGCCGGGGATGCGCCGGCCGGTGCGCACGATGACGCGCCCGTCGATCTGCTTGCGCAGGATCGCGTTGGGGCTGCCGACGTCGCCGGAGCCTTCGGGCGTGATCGTCGCCGCCTTGACTCCATAACCGAGCCGGCGTAGTGCCTCGGCGGCGTCGATCACGCACTGGTTACGCGAGCGGCGCCGCTCCTCGAGGGAGAGGTCGAAGTCGCGGGCTTCCACCTTGAAGCCGATCACGGACGGGTCGAGGAGGCGGAGCGCCTCGCGGAGCAGCTCTTCGCCGGTCTGATCGCCGTGGAGCACAGCGATGGTGGGGGCGGGCATCGACCGAATGATATGGCCCGGTCCACGACAGACCGGGCCGTCAGGTCAGACCGCCGCGGGTGCCGGGCGACCGGGAAGCACCATCAACCCGAGGGCGGCCAGCATCCCAAGCTGGTCGGGCACGCCCCAGTGCTCGACCATTCGCCCATCCTCGAAACGGACGACGTCGAACACCTCGATATACGCGGTCTTTCCGGTCGGCGGGTGACCGAAGAAGGATCCAAGGTTCGTGCCGCCGCCGCGCTGACGGGCCCACACCTTGTCCCCGTCGACGACCAGGTCCTGGGTCGTGAGGGTGAAGTCGGGGAATGCGGAGCGAAGCACTGTGGCGGTGCGCCTGGGGCCTTCTGGGCCGTCGCCCATTCCTCCCCTCTGGTGCTCGACGGCATGGGGTGCGACCAGCTCGTCCGCGACTTCCATCCGTCCCTGGTTGAATACCTCGTCGATGAGGCGCCGATAGAGCTGCTCGTTCTCGTGCATTGCCATCTCCCAAATTAAACCGAGGTAGACTAGGATCAATACCGGCAGTCTAGACTGAACACATGGCACGAGTCAAGGCGAAACGCCAGTACACCTCGACGCTGAGACAGGCGCAGGCGAGCCAGACGCGAGCGCGCATCCTGGATACGGCGCAGCGGCTGTTCACCCAGCGCGGCTACGCCGCCACGACCATGGAGGCCATCGCCTCGGAGTCGGGAGTGGCGACCGACACCGTCTACGCGGCGTTTGGGACCAAGGCGGGGCTGCTGCACAAGCTCCTGGACGTCCGGGTGGGCGGGGACGACCTGCCGGTCGCGCTGCTGGATCGGGCGGGGCCGCAGAAGGTTCGCGCCGAGCCGTCACAGAAGAGGCAGATCGCCAGCTTTGCCGCCGACGTCGCCCAGATCCAGGAGCGCGCCGTTCCTGTCGACGACGTCATGCGCAGCGCGGCTGCGGTCGACCCCGAGATCGCCGCGCTCCGGGCTCGGATGCATGGTTTTCGGTACGACAACATGAGGAAGTTCGTCTCCTGGCTCGCCGCCAGGGGGCCGTTTCGCGCGGGGATCGCCGAAGAAGACGCCGCCGCCATCGTCTGGACGCTTGCCGGGCCCGAGGTCAACCGGCTGCTGAGGACCGAGCGCGGCTGGTCCCGCGAACGATACGTCGCCTGGCTGGCCGACACCCTGACTCGTACCTTGCTCGTATAGAAGGGGGTTCCGGCGGCCGTCTGCTACTATTGACAGCGCCTAGGGAACCTAGGCTTTTTTCTTTCTCCAAGCAAAGAGACAACCATGGAAGAGATCATCACCCTCGCCTGCACCGTCTGCAAAAGGCGGAATTACACCACTGTGAAGAACAAGAAGAACGATCCCGACCGGATCGAGCTCAGCAAGTACTGCAAGTGGGACCACAAGCACACACTCCACAGGGAGACGAAGTAACCAGCACATGGCGGTAACAGCACGGAAGCGCGAAGAGCCGAGGGCCCAGCAGCCGGGCATCGGCCAGTTCCTGCGCGACGTCTACGACGAGCTGCGGAAGGTCGTCTGGCCGACTCCGGGCGAGCTCTACCGCTACACCTTGGTCGTGATCTTCACCGTGATCATCCTCGGGATCTTCATCGGCGGCACGGACTACCTGCTGGGTGAGATCGCCAAGCGGACCCTCTACAACAACGGGGTCCACTGATGGCGGTGGAGAGGACGCAGTCCACACCCGAGGACGAGGCCCAGTGGTACGTCGTCCACGCCTACTCGGGGCATGAGGAGAAGGTCAAGAAGAACCTCGAGAAGAGGATCGAGTCCATGGACATGCAGGACAAGATCCTCCAGGTGCTCGTCCCGATGGAGGACGAGATCGAGATCAAGGACGGCAAGCGCCGTCACGTCCAGAAGCGGATCTTCCCGGGCTACATCCTGGTCCGGATGAAGATGTCGAACGAGTCGTGGTTCGTCGTCCGCAACACCCCTGGCGTGACGAGCTTCGTCGGGTCGGCGAACAGCCCGGTGCCCCTCCAGGAAAAAGAAGTACGTGCGATCCAGAAGCAGATGAAGCAAGAGGCCCCGAAGATCCGGGTCGAGTTCCAGGTCGGAGAGTCGGTGCGGGTGGTCGACGGGCCGTTCACCGACTTCCACGGCAAGGTCGACGAGATCAACCCCGAGAAGGGCAAGCTGAAGGTGCTGGTCAACATGTTCGGGCGCGAGACGCCCGTCGAGCTCGACCTCCTGCAGGTCGAGAAAGTCCACTAGCCGGGCATATAGAAAGGTATGGGCAAGAAGAAGGTCCGCGCGGTGTTGAAGCTCGAGCTGCAGGCCGGCCGGGCCACGCCCGCGCCGCCCGTCGGCACCGCGCTCGGTCCGCACGGCATCAACATCATGGAGTTCACCAAGGCCTACAACGAGCGCACGCAGGCGCAGGCCGGTGACGTCGTGCCCGCCCTGATCACGATCTTCGAGGACCGAAGCTTCTCGTTCGTGCTGAAGACGCCGCCGGCGGTCCAGCTGCTCAAGCGGGCGGCGGGCGTCGAGAAGGGCTCGGCGAAGCCGAATCGCGAGAAGGTCGGTAGCGTGACGCGGCAGCAGGTCCGCCAGATCGTCGACACGAAGGGCAAGGACCTGAACGCGTACGACACGGAGCACGCGATGAAGATGATCGAGGGAACCGCCCGGTCGATGGGCCTCGAGGTGCTCGATTAATGCCGAAGAAGAGAGGCAAGAAGTACATCGAGGCGGCCAAGAAGGTCGAGGCCGCGCTTTCGAGCAACGGAAACGGAGGCTTCGAGCCCGAGCAGGCGTGCCAGATGGTGCGCGAGACGTCGATCTCCAAGTTCGACGCCACGGTCGAGGCGCATATCAGGCTGGGCGTCGACCCGCGGCACGCCGAGCAGATGGTGCGCGGATCGGTCGTGCTCCCGAACGGGACCGGCAAGAAGGTGCGCGTGGCGGTTTTCGCGGTGGGCGACAAGGCGCGCGAGGCCCAGGAGGCCGGGGCCGACATCGTCGGCGGCGATGACCTGGTCAAGAGGGTGTCCGACGGCTGGACGGATTTCGATGCCGCGATCGCGACGCCGGACATCATGTCCAAGGTCGGTCCGCTCGGCAAGGTCCTCGGCCCGCGCGGCCTGATGCCGAACCCGAAGTCGGGCACGGTGACGAACGACGTCGCGCGCGCCGTCAGCGACGCGAAGGGCGGCAAGGTCGAGTTCCGAACCGACAAATTCGGGATCGTGCACGTGCCCATCGGCAAGGTCTCATTCGACGAGAAGCATCTCTATCAGAACCTCACGACCCTCGTCGACGCGCTGATCCGCAACAAGCCTGCGACGTCGAAGGGCCAGTACTTGCGCAGCTTCTACCTGGTCTCGACACAGGGTCCGTCGGTGCCGGTCGACGTCCGCGAAGCGGCGAAGCTGCACGTCGCCGGCTAGCGCGAAGCATCGAAATACGCGGGTTCGTGCACTCGCGTGCCTCTAGCGCCGGAACAACGCGCCAATCTGTGCACTCGCACAACTCAGATGCAGGTCTAACCTAGACGGCCATGTATGGGCCTGTTATCCAGGGCAAGCTGGTCCGACTGCGCCCGCCGAAGCCTGAGGACGCGGCCTTGATGATCACCTGGTTCGAAGACCTCGAGGTCACGCGATTCATCATGCGGCGCCATCCGCCTTCGATCGAGGAGGAGAACGCCTTCGTCGAGAACCTGGCCAAAGACCCGAACGTCATCCAGTGGGTGGTCGAGCTTGAGGGGCGGCCAGTCGGCACGACTGCGATCGGGCAGATCGACTGGAAGAACGGGTTCGGCATGACGGGCACGATCATCGGCGAGAAGGCGGCCTGGGGGAAGGGTGTCGCCCGTGAGCTGATGCAGCTGCGCGCGACGTACGCGTTCACCCAGCTGCCGCTGCGGAAGCTCAAGTCGGGGTACATCGACGGCAACGTCGCCAGTGCGCGCGCGCAGGCAGCCGCCGGCTATCGGGAGGTCGGGCGGTGGCACCGCGACCAGTTCGCCGATGGCGAGTGGCGCGACCTGGTGCTGACCGAGCTCATGCGGGAGGACTGGGAAAAGTCGGAGTACGTATAATTCGCGACCTGCCCTAGACCGTAGGTGCTCGCGACAGCGGGCTTAATTTCCTACCGAGGCAATTCGTAAGTGAAGGACTACTGATCCTTCCTGCCTCGGCATTTGGTCTGGCAGGGAGGATTTTTCTTTGCCGAGAGCGCGAAAGGAACAGAAGGCCGAGCAGGTCGAGCTGCTGACCGAGAAGCTGAAGAAGGCCAAGGTCGCGGTCCTGACCGACTATCGCGGTCTGACCGTCAGCCAGCTCCAGGATCTGCGCGGCAGGCTTCGCACCGGCGACGTCGAGTACCGCGTCGTCAAGAACACGTTGGCCCGGCGCGCGGCCGAAGCCGCGGGCGTACCGGCGCTGCAGAAAGAGCTCGACGGGCCGGTCGCGATCGCGTTCGGCTACGACGACCTCGCCACCCCGGCCAAGCTCATCAACGATTTCGTTCGCGCGACCCGTCTGAAGCTCGATGTGAAGGGCGGGCTCGTCGAGGGTCGGGTCTTCTCGCCGGACCAGGTCAAGCAGCTGGCCGACCTGCCGTCCCGCGAGGTCCTTCTCGCCCAGCTGCTGGGCACCCTGCAAACACCGGTCGGCCAGCTGGTCGCGATCATGCAAACCCCGCATCAGCAGCTCCTCGGAGTGCTGAACGCGTACAAGACAAAACTGGAGGCGGCGTAAATGGCGGCGACGAAGATCACCCCGAAAGAGTTCGTTCAGGCTTTGAAAGATTGGAGCATCCTCGACGTCGTCGAGGCCGTGAAGGCCATCGAGGACGAGTTCGGCATCAAGGCGGCGGCCCCGGTGGCCGTGGCCGCGGTGGCCGGACCCGCGGCGGGCGGCGAGGCGGCCGCGCCCGAAGAGGAGCAGACGGAGTTCACCGTCACGCTCACCGCGGTCGGCGACAGCAAGATCAACGTGATCAAGGCCGTCCGCGAGCTGACGCAGCTCGGCCTCAAGGAGGCCAAGGACCTCGTCGACGCGGCGCCTAAGCCTGTGCTCGAGAACGTTTCGAAGGCGGACGCCGAGAAGGCGGTCGCGCGGCTGAAGGACGCCGGCGCGACGGCGGAGCTCAAATAGACCGGAGCTGACGCGGGCCCGCCGCCTTACCGCGGCGGGCCGGCTCCCGGCCCTGGGGCTGTTTGGGCTCGGGCGGCGCGGTGATCGGTGGGATCGTCCTCGCCACTGCGCGGCCCGGCCCGACCCGGACGGGCTCTCCGAAGTGATCGAAGCTGAGCGGTTTACCGCGCACGAGCGTGTAGACGGCTCGACGGTGGTCGACGGTCACCTTGAGGAGGCGCCCCAGGAACGTGATTCGAAAGGTCAACTTGCGAATCGCCTCCGGCAGGCGCGGCCCGAAGTGGAGCGACTCGCCGTGGTGGCGCATCCCACCAAGACCCTGGACCGCGGCGATCCATGCGCCGGCGGCCGAGCCCATGTGGACGCCGTCGCGAACGTTGCGCTCGAGATCGTCGAGGTCCATCAGCGCGGTCTCGGCCAGGTAGTCGTGCGCGAGGCGGAGGTGGCCGACCTCCGCCGCGATGACGGACTGCGTGCACGCCGAGAGTGACGAGTCGCGGACGGTGATCGCCTCGTAGTAGGCGAAGTTGCGCGCCTTCTCATCTGCGGTGAACGCGTCGCCGCGGAGGTGCATCGCCAGGACCAGGTCGGCCTGCTTCACGACCTGCTTGCGGTAGAGGTCGAAGTAGGGGAAGTTGAGGAAGAGTGGGTACTGATCGGGTCTCGTGTGGGCGAAGTCCCATGGCTCGTGGTCGGTGAACTGGCTGGCCTGCTTGTAGATGCGCAGGTCGGGCTCGTACGGGATGTAGACGCCGGCGGCGGCCTTGCGCCAGGCCTTGACCTCCGCCGCTGTCACCTCGAGGCGCCGTGCGACATCGCGGTTGCGGGCGACCGCGTCGGCGGCCGCGTTGAGGTTTCGCTGCGCCATCAGGTTCGTGTAGAGGTTGTTGTCGTTCAGCGCGCTGTACTCGTCGGGACCGGTCACCCCGTCGATGCGAAACTCGCCGCCGCGGACGTGATGTCCGACTGAGGCCCACAACCGCGCCGTCTCGATGAGAAGCTCGGCGCCGGTGGCCTGCTCGAAGCGAGAATCCCCGGTCGCGCTGACGTAGCGCAGCACGGCGTCGGCGATGTCCGCGTTGATGTGAAACGCCGCCGTCGACGCGGGCCAGTAGCCAGAGCACTCCTCGCCTCGGATTGTCCGCCACGGGAAGGCGGCGCCTTTGAGCCCGAGGTCTCTCGCCCGCTTCCGCGCGAGGTCGAGGATCGAGTGCCGCCAGCGCAGCGCGTCTGCGACGCAGTCGGGCGCCGTGTACGTGAGGACAGGGAGGACGAACGAGTCCATGTCCCAGAACGTATGGCCGCTGTAGCCGGGGCCGGTGAGGCCCTTGGCGGGGATGGCCCGCTGTTCGGCCCGCGCCGCGGCCTGCATGACGTGGAACATGGCGAAGCGGATGCCCTGCTGGACTTCGTCGTCGCCCTCGAGCTCGACGTCCGAGCGGGACCAGAAGCCATCGAGGTACTTGCGCTGGGCGGCGGCCAGCCCGTTCCACCCGTGCTCGACCGCTTCGGCCAGGGCGCCTTCGACCTGGGAGCGCAGGGCCGGTGCGGACCGCAGACTCGACCACGCGTACGCGACGAACTTCACGAGCCTGAGCCTCTGGCGGGGCTTGACCCTGGTGGTGACGGTGAAACGGGCGTAGTCTGCAGCGCTCTCGCTCTTGACCTCGGTCCCGCGCGGCCCGCGCACCGCGTGCTCCATCGCGGTCGCGACTCGAAGATGGCTGCGTCTGGTGGAGTGGATCAGCACCGCCCCGCGCTCGGTCGTGGCAGATAGCTCGGCAGCGAGTGGGGTTTCGATCACGTCGGACGAACGAGGGTCTTGCCGGTGCGCGGTGGGCCCGGGCTCGTTGGCGACGAGCTCGGACTGGATCACGAGCTCGACCTCCCCGTCGATAGGCTCGACCTCGTACAGCACGGCGGCGAGGGCGCGGTGTCTCAGGGAGACCAGACGAGTCGAGCGCACGCGGACGGTACGGTGCGCCGGCGACTCCCACTCGACCGTGCGGGTCAGGAGTCCGGTCTTGAGGTCGAGCAAACGCTCGTGCGATTTGAGGTTGCCGTATCGGACGTCGAACGGCTCGTCGTCGACGAGCAGCCGGATGATCTTGCCGTCCGTGACGTTGACCAGCGTCTGCCCAGCCTCGGGATCGCCGAACGCGCTCTCGGCATAGGGAAGGGGCACCTCCTCGAACACCGCGTTGAGGTAAGAGCCGTTGATCGCGTGCGGCTCGCCCTCGTCGAGGTTGGCGCGCCAGCCGATGTGCCCGTTGGAGAGGGCGAAGATCGACTCGGACTGGCCGAGCCGCTCCATGTCGAGCCTCGTCTCGCGGACTTTCCACGGCTCGCAGGTGAAGTGGTCCTGCTCGATCACGGCGATTCGCCGAGCAGGTCGGCAAGGTCTCTGACCACCACGTCCGCGCCGTGAGCGTACAGAGCCTCTGCCTGGCCGGCGCGATCGATCCCGATGACCCGGCCGAAACCACCCGCGCGTCCGGCCTGGACCCCGGCGAGGGCGTCCTCGTAGACGGCGGCCTCTCCCGGTCGTGCGTCGAGGATGCTTGCCGCTTTCAGGTACGTGTCCGGTGCGGGCTTGCCCACGAGCTGCTCGCGCTCGGCGACGATGCCGTCGACCTGGGCGTCGAAGAAGTCTTGCAGGGGCGTTACGGCAAGGACCTCCGTGGTGTGCCGGCTCGAGGAGACGACGGCGAGCTTGAGCCCTGCCTGTTTGGCGGCGCGGAGGTAGCGGACCGACCCCTCGTACGTCTGGACGCCATGCGCGTGGATCAGGTCGAGGAACAGCTGGTCTTTTCTCGCAGCGATGTCATGGACGACCTCGTCCGGGACGGTGATGCCGCGTGAGGCGAGGAGGGAGCGGACGCCGTCTTCCCGGGGCTTGCCGTCGACGTAGAGGTCGTAGTCCTGGACTGGGTCGAAGGGGGGCTGGTTATGGGTTCTCAGGAACTCGTCGAAGACCTGCTTCCAGGCCTGGGCGTGGACCTTCGCCGTCTGGGTGATCACGCCGTCCAGGTCGAAAAGACCGGCGCGGATCGTTGCGGGCAGGCCGAGGCTGGTCACCGCATAGATCGCAGTTCCAACAGCCCCATCCCCCGGCTACGCCGGGGACTTCCCCATGAATGGGGAAGACATTGCTTTTACGTGGTGGAGGACCAGGTCTATGCCGCGGTCCAGCTCCTCGTCGGTGACGCACCAGTGAGGCGACAGCCGGACGCGCCCGGGGCGCGAGTCGACGATCACGCCCTCGGCGTGGAGCCTCGCCTCCACCTCCTCAGGGTGGTCGCACTCGAGCGTCACGATGCCGCAGCGGCTCTCGCGCTCGCGCGGCGTGAAGGTGCGGACGCCGGCCGCGTCGCAGCGCTCGAGGATGCGGTCGGTGAGCTCGCGCAGCCTCTCCTGGATGTTCGTGACCCCGACCTCGAGGACGAGCTCGAGCCCCGCCAGACCCGCGTAGTGGCAGGCCATCGCCCAGGTGCCCGTTTCGAGCCGGCGCGCGTCGTCGGCGAAGACGAGCTCCTGCAGGGTGAATGAGAAGGGGTCGCGGGTCGCGAACCAGCCGGTGCCATGGGGCCGGACGCGCGGGATCAGGTCCGGCCGGACGTAGAGAAACGCGTTGCCCGGGCCGCCGCTCAGCCACTTGAGGCAGCCGCCGACGAAGGCGTCGCACCCCATTTCTTCGACATCGAGCGGAACGCAGCCGCACGTCTGGTAGCCGTCGATGACGCACAGCGCGCCCGCAGCGTGGGCGGCGTCGGTGATCGCCCGCACGTCCTGCAGGTAACCCGTCGTGTAGAAGAGATGGGTCGTCGCCACCAGCGCGGTCTGGGAGTCGATCCGCTCCGCGAAGGCTTCGGGCGGGATCGTCATGCCGTCGCGCGACGGCACGAACTCGACCTCGAACTCGGGCCTGGAGAGCCACTGGTGGCCGATGGTCGGGAAGTCCAGCTCCCCGATCACGACCTTGCTGCGGCCGGCCGGTAGGGGCAGGCCGGTGGCCAGGGTGGTCAGCGCCACGGAGACCGAGGGGGCGATGGCCGTCGAGCCGGCCGGGGCCCGGAGCAGCTCGGCGACCCTGCCCCGGAAGCGCTCGAGGAGGGGGAGCCAGGTCGAGTACCAGACCGGCGTGCCCTGCTCGTCCCAGTCCAGGGCGTACCTGGCCAGGGCGGCTTTGCCCCGGCGGGGAAGAGGACCCAGCGAGCAGGCGTTGAAGTAGATGCAGCGGTCGAGGAGGGGGAACTCGGCCCTCAGGGCCGACCAGTCCGGCACTTAGCAAGGCTAACCCAGCCCCTCCGCCGGCTTCGCCGGCACCTCCCCATGAATGGGGAGGACAGCTCTCCGTCAATGGGGAGGACACTTCGGGCTGGGGGTGGTATAGTGCCGGAAACCTCGGCCAGGTGCCCGCTAAGCCTGGTCTCAATGAAACGTTCCCACACGGGACGTTTTTCTCGTATACTGGCCGTTCGTGCACGTCCCGGCCGCTCACCCTGCCCTCTAGCTGAGCGCGCCCTTTTTCCTGGAAGGAGTACCGAATTGATCTCAGAGATGAGAGCCCCCTCGCGCCTTAGCTATGGCCGTATCCCGAACCTCGTCGAGCTCAAGGACCTGATCGCCACCCAGCTCGAGTCGTTCAAGTGGTTCAAGACCGAGGGCCTGCGTGAGCTGTTCGACGAAATCAACCCGATCACGGACTACACCGGCAAGAACTTCGAGCTGAAGTTCCTCGACTACGAATTCGGCCAGCCGAAGTTCTCGGTCGAGGAGTGCCGCAACCGCGACATGACCTACGCAGCGCCGCTCCGGATCCGGACCCGCCTGACGATCAAAGAGACGGGGGAGATCAAGGAGTCCGAGGTCTACATGGGCGACTTCGCCATGATGACCGACGAGGGGACGTTCATCGTGAACGGCACCGAGCGCGTCGTCGTGTCGCAGCTCGTGCGCTCGCCTGGCGTCTACTTCACCGCGGCCGAAGACCCCAACACTGGCCGCAAGCTCTTCGGGGCCAAGCTCATCCCCAACCGCGGCGCGTGGCTCGAGATCGAGACGTCGGCCAAGGACCTTCTCACGGTCAAGATCGACCGCAAGCGCAAGGTCCCCGTGACCGTGCTGCTGAAGGCCCTCGAGCTGCCCCAGCTGAAGGGAACCGAGAACGACCGCGAGGCGCAGAAGCGCGCGTTCAACGAGCTCTTCGGGGACGTCGACAACAACCCCGAGCACCGCTACATCGAAGCAACGGTCGAGAAGGACACCACGACAAAGACCGAGGATGCCCTGCTCGAGCTGTACCGGCGCGTCCGCCCCGGCGACCCCCCGTCCGTGGACAACGCGCGCAACCTGCTGCAGTCGCTGTTCTTCAACCCGCGACGTTTCGACCTCGGCCGCGTCGGCCGCTACAAGGTCGACAAGCGCCTGGGCCGCGACGAGGAAGACATCCTGGAGCGCGTCCGCCAGCGCGAGCTGCGCATCCTGGAGAAGGGCGACTTCATCGCCTTCATCCGCAAGCTGATCGAGCTCAACAACGCGCCTCGCGAGAAGCAGATCCCGGATGACATCGACCACCTCGGCAACCGCCGCGTCCGCGCGGTCGGTGAGCTCCTGCAGAACCAGTTCCGCATGGGCCTCATCCGGATGGAGCGAATCATCAAGGAGCGCATGACCATCAGCGACCCGCACACGGTCACGTCGGCCTCGCTGATCAACGCGCGCCCGGTCGTGGCCGCGATCAAGGAGTTCTTCGGCTCGAGCCAGCTGTCGCAGTTCATGGACCAGCACAACCCGCTGTCCGAGCTGACGAACAAGCGCCGCCTGTCGGCGCTGGGCCCCGGCGGACTGTCCCGCGAGCGGGCCGGGTTCGACGTCCGCGACGTGCACCACAGCCACTACGGCCGCATCTGCCCGATCGAGACCCCGGAAGGCCCGAACATCGGGCTGATCGGCAACCTGGCGACCTACGCCAAGGTCAACGAGTTCGGCTTCATCGAGACCCCGTTCCGCCGTGTGTACAACCGCGTGGCCCTGAACGAGGCCGTGGCGCCGAAGCTCGTGGGCCGCACCCTGCGCCGCGCGGCGGTCGACCCCAAGGGCGGCGAGGTGATGGCCGCGCACGAGGTGCTGGACGAGAAGTCGATCCAGAAGCTCATCAAGGCGCGCGTCGCCTCGGTCGACATCGTGCCCTGGGTCTCCACAGAGGTCGAGTTCCTCTCGGCCGACGAGGAGGACATGTACGGCATCGCTCAGGCGAACGCCGCGCTCACGCCGGAGAGCGCATTTGTAGACGCGCGCGTGCCGGCCCGGGCGCGCGGCGACTTCAAGATCGAAGAGATCCAGAACATCCAGTACATGGACGTGTCGCCGAAGCAGATCGTCTCGGTGGCCACCGCCATGATCCCGTTCCTCGAGCACGACGACGCGGGCCGTGCCCTGATGGGCGCGAACATGCAGCGCCAGGCGGTGCCTTTGCTCGTCACCGACGCGCCGCTCGTTGGCACCGGCGTCGAGTACTACGCCGCCAAGGACTCGGGCGAGATGCTCGTCGCCGACGTCGCGGGGACGGTCGTCGACGTCGCGCACCCGAAAGAGATGAAAAACGTGCACGCGACGCCGGTCTTCGAGATCGTCGTCAAGCCGGACAACGGCGGACCCGAGAAGCACTACCCGCTGCAGAAGTTCGCGCGGTCCAACCAGGGCACATGCCTCAACAACCGCGCGGTGGTGAAGCCCGGACAGCACGTGGAGAAGGGCGACATCCTCGCCGACGGTCCCGCGATCGACAACGGTGAGATGGCGCTCGGCCGCAACGTGCTCGTCGCCTTCATGCCCTGGGAGGGCTACAACTTCGAGGACGCGATCCTGCTTTCGGAGCGGGTCGTGAAGGAAGACATGTACACCTCGATCCACATCGAGGAGTACGAGTCGGAGGCTCGCGAGACCAAGCTCGGCCCCGAGGAGATAACGCGCGACATCCCCAACGTGGCGGACGACGCGCTGCGCAACCTCGACGAGCGCGGCATCGTCTACGTCGGCGCCGAGGTCCAGCAGGGCGACATCCTGGTGGGCAAGATCACGCCCAAGGGCGAGACCGAGCTGTCGGCTGAGGAGCGGCTGCTCCGCGCGATCTTCGGTGAGAAGGCGCGCGAGGTGCGCGACTCGAGCCTGCGCGTGCCCCACGGCGAGCGGGGAATCGTGGTCGACGTCAAGGTCTTCTCCCGCGAGAACAAGGACGAGCTTGGTCCCGGCATCAACGAGATGGTCCGGGTCTACATCGCCCAGAAGCGAAAGATCTCGGCCGGCGACAAGATGGCAGGCCGCCACGGCAACAAGGGCGTCGTCGCCCGGATCATGCCGTCGGAGGACATGCCGTACCTGCCGGACGGCACCCCGGTCGACATCGTTTTGAACCCGCTCGGCGTGCCGAGCCGCATGAACCTTGGCCAGGTCCTCGAGACCCACCTCGGCTGGGTTGCGCACACGCTGGGCATCAAGGTCGCCACGCCCGTCTTCGACGGTGCGCCGATGGCGACCATCGTCAGTGAGCTGGAGAGGGCCGGCCTGCCGGCGGACGGCAAGGTTCGCCTGCGTGACGGCCGGACCGGCGACGAGTTTGACGAGCCCGTCACGGTCGGGATGATCTACATGCTGAAGCTGGCCCACCTGGTCGAGGACAAGATCCACGCTCGGTCGACCGGACCCTACAGCCTCGTCACCCAGCAGCCGCTCGGTGGCAAGGCGCAGTTCGGCGGCCAGCGGTTCGGAGAGATGGAGGTGTGGGCGCTCGAGGCGTACGGCGCCGCGCACGTCCTGCAGGAGATCCTGACCGTCAAGTCGGACGACATCGTCGGCCGCGTCAAGGCATACGAGGCGATCGTCAAGGGCGACAACACGCTCGAGGCTGGCATCCCGGAGTCGTTCCGGGTCCTGGTCAAGGAGCTGGAGGGCCTTGCGCTCGGGGTCGAGATCCTGAGCGAGGACGAGCGCCAGATCGTTTTGTCGGAAGAGGACATACCGGAGATTCCGCTCGACCTCGGAATCTCGCTTGAAAGAGAGGAACTCGGGGAGGACTCCGCGGAATAAATGCTGAAACTCGAGAACTTTGACGCGCTGAAGCTTTCGCTGGCGTCGCCGGACACGATCATGTCGTGGTCGCACGGCGAGGTCACGAAGCCCGAGACGATCAACTACCGCACGCTCCGCCCGGAGCGCGACGGTCTTTTCTGCGAGCGCATCTTCGGTCCGACGCGAGACTGGGAGTGTCACTGCGGGAAGTACAAGCGCTACCGCTACAAGGGCATCATCTGCGACAAGTGCGGCGTCGAGGTGACCCGGTCCAAGGTGCGCCGGGAGCGCATGGGCCACATCAAGCTTGCCTCGCCCGTGAGCCACGTCTGGTACTTCAAGGGCATCCCGAGCCGCATGGGCCTGCTGCTCGACATGTCGCCGCGCAATCTGGAGAAGATCCTCTACTTCGCCAACTACATCGTCACCGACGTCCACGAGGAAGTCCGCCAGGACATGCTCTCGGTCCTCAACATGGACAAGGACGAGCGGGCGATCCGCCTGCGCGCGGACATCGACGCCAAAGGGCGTGAGCTCCGCCAGGAGCACGAGGCCAAGACCAAGAGGCTGAAGGGCGAGGTCGAGACCGAGGTCGCGAAGCTCGAAGAGGGGCTGCAGGAGGCCGTCGACGAGCTGACGACCCAGGGCAAGAAGGCAACCGAGCACATCAAGGCCGGCATCGGCACCAAGTCGCGGCGCACGATGACGGTTGGTCTCGACGGCGACGAAGAGACCGTGATCGAGAAGGGCGACCTCATGTCGCGCGAGATGTCGCGCAGCGTGCTCGCCAAGGTCCAGGAGAAGGTCGAGAAGCTCGAGGCCAACACCAAGGCCGCGCAGAAGCGCGCCAAGGAGAGGCTCGACGCGGACAAGAAGTCGCTCGAGTCGTCGATCGACGCCGCGACCAAGACCGAGCGCGAGGCGATCCAAGGCCAGCTCGAGGCGCTGCAGCAGGAGATCGAGGCCACCCGCACGGACCTCGAGGCGATGCACGCCAAGCAGATCCTGACCGACACCCAGTACCGCGACTTCCAGGAGCGGTTCGGCCGCGCGTTCCGCGCCGGCATCGGCGCCGAGGCCGTGCGCGAGCTGCTGTCCCGCATCGACCTGCAGTCCGAGATGTACCGGCTCCGCGAGGAGTCGAAGTCGTCGAGCGGCCAGCGCAAGCAGAAGGCGATCAAGCGCCTGAAGGTCGTCGAGGACTTCCGCAAGTCGAACGCCAGCCCGACGTGGATGGTGCTCGAGGTGCTGCCGGTCATCCCACCGGAGCTGCGGCCGATGGTCCAGCTCGACGGCGGCCGGTTCGCCACCTCCGACCTGAACGACCTGTACCGCCGCGTGATCAACCGCAACAACCGCCTGAAGAGGCTGCTCGAGCTCGGCGCGCCCGAGATCATCGTGCGCAACGAGAAGCGGATGCTCCAGGAAGCGGTCGACGCGCTGATCGACAACGGCCGTCGCGGCCGCGCCATCACCGGCACGGGCAACCGCAAGCTGAAGTCGCTCTCCGACATGCTCAAGGGCAAGCAGGGCCGGTTCCGCCAGAACCTGCTCGGCAAGCGCGTGGACTACTCGGGCCGCTCCGTCATCGTGGTCGGCCCCGAGCTGAAGCTGCACGAGTGCGGCCTGCCCAAGAAGATGGCGCTCGAGCTCTTCAAGCCGTTCGTCATGCGCGAGCTGGTGAACAAGGGCTACACGACGAACATCAAGTCGGCCAAGCGCATGGTCGAGCGCAGCAGGACCGAGGTCTGGGACGTCCTCGACGAGGTCATCCGCGACCACCCGGTGCTGCTCAACCGCGCCCCGACCCTGCACCGCCTGGGCATCCAGGCGTTCATGCCGGTGCTGGTGGAAGGCTCGGCGATCCAGATCCACCCGCTGGTGTGCGCAGCCTTCAACGCCGACTTCGACGGCGACCAGATGGCCGTGCACGTACCTCTCTTCAGCGGCGCCATCGCCGAGGCGAAGAACCTGATGATGTCGTCGCAGAACATCCTGTCAGCCGCGGACGGCCACCCGGTGGTCGCGCCGACGCAGGACGTCGTGCTGGGCTGCTACTGGCTTACCGCGACTCGTGGCGAGATGCCGGCCAACGACCAGACGAGCAAGCTGCGGACGTTCAGCTCGGAGAACGAGGCCGTCCTGGCGCTCGAGGCCAAGGTGGTCAAGCTCCAGGAGTGGGTGCGGGTCAAGATCGGCGACCAGCTGATCGTCACCACGCCGGGCCGCGTCGTTTTCAACCAGCCGCTTCCCGTCGGCAAGGCGCCGATGGAGCCGACCATGGATGCGCTTCCGTTCCAGAACGCGCACTACGACCGCAAGCTGCTCCGCGTCCTCGTGGCCGAGCTGTACCGGCTGTACGGCAGCGACGTGACCGCGAGTGTCGTCAACGACATCAAGCGGCTCGGCTTCCGCTACGCCACCCAGGCCGGGATCACAGTCTCCGCGATGGACATCCCGCACCCGGACACGAAGTGGCAGATCATCCGCGCGACGGAGAAGGAAGTGGCCGACGTCGAGAAGATGTATCGGCGCGGCGTCATGACCGAAGACGAGCGATACCGCAAGGTGATCGAGCTGTGGCAGCGCGCCTACGAGGACGTGGGCGCCCAGACCGAGATCGCCTTCGACAAGTTCAGCCCGATCTGGATGATGATGGGCTCGGGCGCCCGCGGCAACATCCAGCAGATCCGCCAGCTCGCGGGCATGCGCGGCCTGATGGCCGACCCGACGGGGCGGATCATCGACCTGCCGATCCAGGCCAACTTCACCGAAGGCCTGACCGTGCTCGAGTACTTCATCTCGACCCATGGCACGCGCAAGGGTCTCGCCGACACGGCGCTCCGCACCGCCGACTCCGGGTACCTCACCCGGCGCCTGGTCGACGTCGCCCAGGACGTGATCGTGCGCGAGGAGGACTGCGGCACCAGCAACGGGATCTGGATCCGGGACATCACACCGGAACGGGCCAAGAACGACCCGATCTTCGAGAAGGTCGCGGGCCGGGTGACGGCCGAGGACATCTCGGTCAACGGCAAGGTGGTCGTGCCGGCGGGCCAGTCCATCAACGACGAGGCTGCGCGGCAGATCATCGCGGCGGGCGTTCCCGTCAAGATTCGCTCCGTCCTCGTGTGCGAGGCGCGCGAGGGCGTCTGCCGCACCTGCTACGGCCGCAACCTGGCGACCGGCAAGCTGGTCGAGATCGGCGAGGCGGTGGGTGTCATCGCCGCGCAGTCGATCGGGGAGCCGGGCACCCAGCTGACCATGCGCACCTTCCACACCGGCGGTGTCGCCGGGGTGGACATCACCCAGGGCCTGCCCCGCGTGGAGGAGCTGTTCGAGGCTCGCATCCCCAAGGGCAAGGCCATCATCTCCGAGATCGACGGCGAGCTCGAGATCATCCGCCAGGAAGGCGCGCGCAAGGTGCGTGTGACCTCCCGGGAGGAGTTCGAGGTCTCCTACCCGCTCGAGGCGAAGACGGATGCGCTGGTCAAATCCGGCGACGACGTCATGGAGGGCCAGGAGCTGGCCCGCGACGCCAAGGGCAACGGCCTCCGGACGCGGCACGCCGGCAAGGTCACCGTCTCGACCAAGGAGATCACGGTCCGGACTGTGGACGAGGAGGTTCGCGAGTACGCGATCCCGCACCAGGTCCGCATCCGGCCGGAGCTCGACCGGCGCGACGGCCAGAAGGTCGTGATCAAGGCGGGGCAGCAGATCACGGAGGGCTCGATCTCTCCGCAGGAGCTGCTCCACATCCTGGGCAAGGAGGCCGTGCAGACGTTCCTCGTGGACGAGGTGCAGAAGGTCTACCGGTCGCAGGGTGTCGACATCAACGACAAGCACATCGAGGTGATCGTCCGGCAGATGATGCGGAAGGTCCGCATCGACTCGGCCGGCGACACAGGCCTGCTGCCAGGCGAGATCGTCTCGCAGTGGGAGTACGAGGAGGCCAACGCGCGGGCGCTGGCGGAGGGCGGCGAGCCCGCCACCGCGCAGACCGTGCTTCTTGGCCTGATCAAGGCGGCGCTGAACACCACGTCGTGGCTGTCGGCCGCCTCCTTCCAGGAGACGACTCGTGTCTTGACCGAGGCGGCGATCTCGGGCAAAGTCGACCGCCTGAGGGGCCTGAAGGAGAACGTGATCATCGGCAAGCTGATCCCGGCCGGGACCGGGCTCGACTACTACAAGAAGCAGCGCGAGCAGGCGGCGCGGATCCTCGAGGAGGAGCCGATCGACCTGGAGACGCTGTCCGTATGAGAGGAAACCTGCCGGTTTCCTCTCATCGCGCCGTCGGCAAAGCCGACCCGGCCTAAAGGCCGGGCAAGCGGCGCTGCTCTCCTTCCCGCGGTATAGCGTCAGGTAGTAGAAACAGTGGGGGCCGCGCCGCTGCGGCCCTCTTTTTTTGCCCCGCCGGCGTCACCGGAGCCAAATTCCGGCCGTCCAGTCGCGCCGTTGGATACAGCGAGGCGCAATCTAGGGGACGGCGCACACTAGACCCAGATCGCCTAGAGGCTTTCCACGCGAGCCGGTTTGGGTTACAGTCATCGGTACGTGCACAAGGGGGCGCCCGCCAGGGTTGCTCCCTTTTTGATGCACGAAAGGGAACCCAGGTTCCCTTTCGTGGGCTATCCCTCCTGTTGCGAGGCGCTGCCAGTTGCGTTAGATCGCGTGGCAGCGAACTGGACGATGGGGACGGCCGGAGTGAATCCGGCCTGCTCACAACGCTGGTTTATTAGATGATGGGTTGGTGACTCCAGGCTCGAGGCTCTGGCGCGCCGTCGGAGTTCTGCTCCTCGTGCTCGTGGCTGCCGGCGCATGCCAGTCCGGGATCACGGTCGGTCCCAAGCTCGCCAGGGACCAGGTGCTGCGGCTGATGCTCGAGGACCAGCCGTCATCGCTCGACCCAGGCCAGACCCAGCAGTACCCGTACGAGACGGCGGTCCAGCGCGCGATCTCGGAGCCGCTGCTGAAGGCGAACCTAGACCTCAGCGGCGTGGTCCCGGCCGCTGCGTCGGGCTTCGAGGTCAACAGCTCGGGCACCGCGTACGTCTTTCACCTGCGCACCAACGCGAAGTACTGGGACGGCACGCCGGTCAAGGCGCAGGACTTCGTCTACGCGTGGCAGCGGCTCATCGACCCGCGCCTGGCCGCGCCGAACGAGACGCTGTTCGCGGACGCGGTGCAGAACGGACAGCGCGTGTCGCTCATGGACCCGCAGCGCGACGCCTCGACCATCGACGCGGCACTCGCGACACTCGGCCTCAAGGCGGTCGATGACTACACGTTCCAGGTCCAGCTCGCGCAGCCCGATCCCGCGTTCATCTGGCTCGCGGCGATGCCGGCGGGTGCGCCGATCCGCAAGGACGTCGTCGCGAAGAATGCTGACAAGTGGGCGGCCAGCCCCGACACGCTGGTGACGAACGGGCCGTTCAAGGCCATCGAGATCGTGAACAACGACCACATCAGCGTGGAGCGCAACCCGAACTACTGGGGCGGCAAGCCGACGCTGACCCGGATCGATTTCGTGATCGTCCACGACGGCGCGATCGCGCTGACGAGATACAAGAACGGAGAGCTGGACGAGATCACAGTCCAGCCGGCGCAGGCGGCGGCGGTGGCCGGCGACTCGGCCCTGGCCCGGCAGCTCGTCAAGACCCCCAACCTCACGGTGTTCTGGATCGATTTCCGGGTCAACTCACCGCCGCTCGACAACGCGAAGCTGCGCCAGGCGCTGGCCCAGGCGATCGACCGCGACGCGTTCGTGTCGCAGGTCCTTGCCGGTGAAGGGCTGCCGGCGACGACGTTGATACCGAAGGGGATGCACGGCTACAGCCCCAGCCTGACCATGCAGAAGTTCGACGTCGCCCAGGCGCGCGCATCCCTGGCGGCGTCGGGTCTCACCGCGAAGCAGGTATCGGTGACGTTCTCGTACGACCAGTCTTCGGACTTCCGCAAGGCGACCGCCAGGTTCGTGCATGACCAGCTCGTCAACAACCTCGGCATCAACGTCGTGCTGCAGGGGCTGGACCCCAACACCCTCGGCTCGAACCGGGAGAGCGGCCAGTTCCAGATCACGGGGCCGGACGGCTGGAGCGCGGACTACCCCGACCAGGCCGACTGGTATGACACCTTCCTGACGACGAGCTCCTACAACGTCTCGTTCTGGCAGAGCCAGCAGTACGACAACTTCGTCCGGGTGGCGCGGTCCGACACGCAGCCGTCCAGGCGCGACCAGGAGTACCTCCAGGCCCAGTCCATGCTGGTCGGCGAGGTGCCGGTCGCGTTTCTCGCCCAGACGGTGAGCTGGTACCTGGTCCAGCCGTACGTGCGGGGCGTGATCACGTCGCCGGTGGACGAGTGGCCGGGCGCCCTGGCCCCTGGCCAGATCGCGATCGCCCCACACTGATCTGCTGGCCTGTAAAGAGGATAGACGAACGGGCGTTCGAGTACCTAATCTTCTACGCAACTTGACACTTGTGAGCCAACAACAAGAGAATTCAAATTGGCCGTCGAGGCTGTGAGTAAGACCTGCCGCCGGCGCACTCTCGCCCCGCGCTACGGGAAGAAGGCTGCAGGATGAGTCTGAGAGGTAAGACGCGTATGCATCTTGGGGTAAGCATCCGGGCGTTAACGCTCGCGACTGCAGGGTTTTTCGTGGTGAGTGCTTGTGGGCCGACCAACAACACTCCTAGCGCGAACCTTGCACCGGCCGACAAACAGACACTCAGCGTCAACGACGGCACCGAGCCGAACAGCTACGACCCGACTCAGCAGACGTACACGTATGAGGCGGGCGTGGGCCGAGAAACGTTCGAGTCTCTGCTCAAGCCGAACCCCGCCGGCACCGACGTGACTCCGGCGGCGGCAGAGAAGTTCGACGTCTCGTCCGACGGCCTGACCTACACCTTCCACCTGCGCACCAACGCGAAGTGGAGCGACGGCAAGGCCGTGACGGCAGCCGACTGGGTCTACGGCTACCAGCACTTCCTGAACCCGGCGCTGGCGGCCGGCTACGTCGACCCGTTCTTCGACACGACGATCAAGGGCGCCGACAACTACGCGAACGTCGACGTGTCGAGCTCCAGCGCGATCGACAGCTTCATCTCGGGCCTCGGTCTTTCAGCCACGGACGCCAACACGTTCGTGATCAAGCTGCAGCACCCGGCCGCGTTCTTCAAGTGGGTCGTGACCCTGTGGGTCGCGGTGCCCATCCGCAAGGACGTCGTCGAGCAGGCCGCGGGAGGCACGTTCCCGTCCAATGACACGACCAAGCCGCTGAAGTGGGCGCAGAGCGTCAACACCATCATCGGCAACGGCCCATACAAGATCTCGGAGATCGTTTCCAAGGACCACGTCACCCTCGTGCCGAACACGGGCTACTGGGGCGGCGCGCCGCACCTCCAGAAGATCGTGGAGAACTTCATCGAAGACGCGAACACCGCGTTCGCCAAGTACCAGACCGGCGACCTCGACATGATGACCGTGCCTCTCGCCGACGTGGACGTCGTCCGCAACGACCCCGTGCTCAGCAAGCAGGCGAAGGTCTACCCCAAGCTCACCACGTTCTGGATGACCTTCAACGCTCAGAAATCTCCGTTCGACAACCCGGACGTCCGCATGGCGTTCGCCAAGTCGATCGACCGGGACAAGCTCAACAAGCAGGTCCAGCACGACATCCAGCAGTCGATCATGAGCTTCATCCCGAAGGGCATGGCCGGCTACGACACGTCAGACAAGTCGCAGAGCTTTGACGCGGCGGCGGCGAAGGCGCTGCTGACCAAGGCCGGCGTCACTGCGGCCCAGCTGAACAAGTTCAAGCTGCTGACCCGCAACACGACCCGCAACAAGACGTTGAACCAGTTCATCGTCGACCAGTGGAACACCAACCTTGGGCTGAACATGCAGCTCGAGGTGATCGACAGCAAGACGGTGACCAGCCGGATCCGCAAGGGCCAGTTCGACATCTACGGCCCGGACGGCTGGGGCGCCGACTACCCCGACCAGCAGGACTGGTACGACATCTTCTTCAAGAACTCGTGCCACAGCCTCAACTGGGGCTGCGTCGACCTGCCTGGTTACGACACGCTCGTCCAGAAGGCGGACGGCGAGCTCGACCAGAACGCCCGCAACAAGGACTACAACACGGCGCAGAAGCAGCTGATCGACACCGCTGCCGTTGCGTTCATCTACCAGGACTACGAGTACAACCTGATCAAGCCGTACGTCGGAAACCTCACGATCACCGCCGGTGACGACCAGAGTCTGCCCGGCAACTTCTACTGGCACGAGGCGTACATCACCGCCCACTGAGGAGTTGATTTGGCCGTAATCGCGGGGCGCCCCAAGCGGGGCGCCCTGCTCCCCTCCTGGTTGACCGACGCGACAAACAGCCGCATCGGGAGCCTCGTCCTGTACGTGATCCGGCGGCTGCTCTGGATGATCCCGGTCGTGTTCTTCGTCATCGTGATCACGTTCATCCTCATGCACAGCGCGGCGGGCAGCCCGTGGGACAAGAGCGGGGGCCGCCAGCTATCCCAGGTGATCGTCGACAACCTCAACAAGAAGTACGGGCTCGACAAGCCTGTCTTCCAGCAGTTCCTCCTCTATATCTGGAACGTCCTGCACTTCGACTTCGGGCTCTCGTACCAGTACCAGGGCAAGAGCGTGGTCGAGCTGATCGGCGGCGGTTGGCCGTACACCGCGACCATCGGGGTGCTCGCGTTCTGTCTGATCGTGCCGATCGGCGTCGGCCTCGGTGTTCTCGCCGCCCTGCGCCAGAACACGAGGGTCGACTACGCGACGGTCGGCTTCGCGACATTCTCCGCGTCGTTCCCGAACTTCGTGATCGGGTCGCTGATGATCGTCTTCTTCTCAGTCCTGCTGTACAAGTGGACAGGAGGCCAATTCTTCCTACCCGCGGGTGGCTGGGGCCTCGACGATCACCTGATCATGCCGGCCGTGACACTGGCGCTCCTTCCCATCGCCTACACTGCCCGGCTCACCCGGGCGAGCACGCTGGAGACGATCCGTCAGGACTACATTCGGACGGCGTGGGCGAAGGGACTGCCCGAGCGCCTGGTCGTGATCCGTCACGTGCTCAAGAACTCGCTAATCCCCGTGGTGACGACGCTGGGCCCCACGTTCGCCTTCCTGGTCACGGGGTCGGTCATCGTCGAGACGGTGTTCAGCATCCCCGGCATCGGCCGCGCATTCGTCGTCGCCGTGACCTCGCGCGATTACCCGATGATCCTGGGCACGACCGTCCTCTTCTCGATCATCATCGCGGTGGCGAACCTGGTCGTCGACGTGCTTTACGTCTTCATCGACCCACGGGTGAGGCTCACCTAGATGGCGGTCCCGGTCGCGGCCATCGAGGGTGCGCCGATCGACTGGGAGGTCCCCGAGCAGCAGGTAGGGCTGTGGTCCGACGCGTGGCAGCGCTTTCGCCGCAACAGGCTCGCCGTGATCGGGTTGGGGCTTGTCACGTTCCTGGTCCTGGTCGCGCTGATCTCGCCGCTGCTGGTCCACTTCGGGATCATCCCCGACCCCATCAAGCAGCAGGTCGAGAGCATCGAGACGCCGCCGGGAGTCAACGGCCACATCTTCGGCACAGACATCCTCGGGCGGGACACCCTGAGCCGGCTCATGCTCGGCAGCCAGGTTTCGCTGACGGTGGGCCTCCTGGTCCAGGGCATCATCTTTCCGATCGGCATGGCGATCGGTCTCACGGCCGGCTACTTCGGCGGCCGGATCGACAACCTGCTCATGCGGTTCACCGACATCTGGTACGCGTTCCCCGACCTCCTTTTCGTCCTCGTGGTGGTTTCGGTGTGGAGGGTGAATGGGACCTGGTTCGTCCAGCTGATCCCGATCTTCGGCGCGATCGCGCTCGTCAACTGGGTCGGCCTGGTGCGCCTGGTGCGCGGGCAGGTGCTGTCGATCAAGGAGAAGGAGTACATCGAGGCCGCCAGGTCGTCAGGCTCGTCGCCGCTGAAGCTGATCCTCAAGCACATGCTGCCGAACTCACTCGGTCCGATCATCGTCACCCTGACTTTCGGCATCCCCAACGCGATCTTCCTCGAGGCTGTGCTGAGCTTTCTCGGAGTCGGCATCCAGCCGCCGCAGCCCACCTGGGGCCAGATGGTCGCCGATGGCACGGAGGCGATTTACGCCAACCCGACCTCGGTCGTGTTTCCCGCCCTGGCGATCGGCTTTACGCTCCTGGCCTTCTCCTTCATCGGTGACGGGCTTCGCGACGCCCTAGACCCGCGAATGCGCCGCTAGCTCCTGTAGATTTCAGCAGGCAAATTGGCACAAACCCTGCTGGAGGTCGAAGACCTGCACACGCAGTTCTTCACGTCGCGTGGGGTCGTGCGTGCCGTTGACGGCGTGAGCTTCCACGTCGACGCCGGGGAGACCCTGGGCGTGGTCGGCGAGTCGGGTTGCGGCAAGACCATGACCGCGCTCTCCATCCTGCGGCTGCTCCCCGACCCGGGGAAGATCGTTTCGGGCCGGATCATGTTCCGGGGCCAGGACGTGACGAAGATGACCGACGAGGAGATCCGCGACTTCCGCGGCAACGACGTGGCGATGATCTTCCAGGACCCGATGACGTCGCTCAACCCGGTCACGAAGATCGGGAGCCAGATCGAAGAGGCGATGACGGCCCACAACCGCTTCACCGAGAAGCTGGCGCGGGGAAGGGTGATCGAGCTGCTGAAGAGGGTGCGGGTGCCGGCGGCGGAGTCTCGCGTCAAGGACTACCCCCACCAGTTCTCGGGCGGCATGCGGCAGAGGGCGATGATCGCCATGGGGCTTTCCAACGAGCCGTCGCTGCTCATCGCGGACGAGCCGACCACCGCCCTCGACGTCACCGTCCAGGCCCAGATCATCCAGCTCATGAAGCAGCTCAACCGCGAGCTCGGCACGGCGATGATGCTGATCACCCACAACATGGCGCTGGTGGCGAGCCTCTGCCAGCGCGTGGTGGTGATGTACGCCGGCCGGATCGTCGAAGAGGGCCCGGTCGACCAGATCTTCAAGAGCCCGCAGCATCCTTATACGTGGTCGCTGCTGCGCTCGGTGCCGCGCGTTGACGAGTCGCGAAAGGACCGGCTCGTCTCGATCAAGGGGCTGCCGCCGGACCTGTCGCACATGCCCCCTGGGTGCAAATTCCACCCGCGGTGCCCGTTCGTCGTGGCTGGCTGCAAGGTGGACCCGGAGCCCTCGCTCGACGAGGTGGCGCTCGGCCAGGTCGCGCGGTGCTGGGTGCTGATGCGGAACGTCAAGGAGGAAGACGTCGAAGAGGCGAAGAAGAGCGCGCTGTCCAAGGAAGCCGCCGAGAAGCTGAAGGCGCCGGCCGGCGGGGTGGGGGGCGATGCAGGCGGCTGAGCGGGCGCCCGCGAGGAGGGCGGCGACCGACCCGGTGCTGGTCCACATCAAGGGGGCCTACAAGCGCTTCCCGATCGGCGGGTTCGGCGGCCTGGCGGTGCGCGCCGTGGATGGAGTCGACCTCGAGATCAGGCGCGGCGAGACGCTGGGCCTTGTCGGCGAGTCGGGATGCGGCAAGTCGACCCTGGCGCGGCTCATCACCGCCCTGATGCCGGTAACGGCGGGCAGCATCACGTTCGACGGCCAGGACATCACGCGGCTCCGAGGGGGCGGGCTCCGTCGGGTGCGGCGGAAGATGCAGATGATCTTCCAGGACCCGTTCGCGTCGCTCGACCCGCGGATGACGGTCGGGGACATCCTGCAGGAGCCGCTGGACAACTTCCACGTCGGCTCGGTGCGGGAGCGGCGGCGGCGGGTGCAGGAGCTGCTCCGGCTGGTGGGCTTGAACCCGAACTTCACGAACCGCTACCCGCACGAGTTCTCCGGAGGGCAGAGGCAGCGCATCGGCATCGCGCGGGCGCTGGCGGTCAACCCGTCCTTCATCGTGTGCGACGAGGCGGTTTCGGCCCTCGACGTGTCGATTGCCGCCCAGATCATCAACCTGCTGCAAGACCTGCAGCGCGAGTTCAACCTGACCTACCTGTTCATCGCCCACGACCTGGCCGTGGTGCGGCATCTCTCGGACCGGATCGCCGTGATGTACCTCGGCAAGGTGGTCGAGACGGCTGACCGCAACGACATCTACGACCACCCGCAGCATCCGTACACGAAGGCATTGCTGTCCTCGATCCCGGTACCCGACCCGGTCGTGGAGCGGGACCGGGCGCCGATCTTGCTGAAGGGCGAGATCCCATCACCGGTGAACCCGCCATCGGGGTGCCGGTTCCATCCTCGCTGCCCGATCGCCCGGGTGCCCGGCATCTGTTCCGAGGTCGAGCCGCAACTCGAGCCACATGGCGCGCAGGACCAGGTGGCGGCCTGCCACTTCGCCGGCCAGGCCTGAACCTCAGGCCGGGGGCTTGACCTCCAGGATCCGGTAGCCCTTCTTCGACTTCAGTCGCGTCACCCGGTAGCCCTGCTCGGCCAGCCACCTGGCGAGCGAGTCGGACCCAAGGTTGCGCTGCACGACCAGGTACGCGGCGCCGTCCGGTTTTAGGCGGGGCAGCCACTGCTGGAGGAGCGCGTGCAGCGGACCCTTGCCCACCCGGACCGGCGGGTTGGAGAAGATGGCGTCGAAGCGGACTTCCTCCGGTACACCCTCCGGCCCGGCCACCGAGACGTTGGGCGTCTGGGCGGTTGCCGAGTTGGCGCGGGCCAGCTCCAGGGCGCGCTCGTTCACGTCGACCGCCCAGACCCTGGCCTCGGGTGAGCGCCTGGCCAGGACGATCGCGATCGGCCCGTAGCCGCAGCCGAGGTCGAGCAGCTCGCCACGGGGAGGCGGCGGCGGGCCTTCCTTGAGCAAGGTCAGCGTCCCGAGGTCGATGCCCCTCGAGCCGAATACACCCCGGTCTGCCTGCAGCTCGAGGTCCAGGCCGCCCACGCGGAGGTGGACCGCGCGCGGCCTGGAGGCGACCGCCGGTTCAGCTTCGAAGTAGTGGGTTTTGGGTATACTCATCGCTTGTCGCCCAATCGGCTATTGCCGCGTGGGATCAAACCGCCATTCGGAGAAACGTTTGCCAACCATCCAGCAGTTGGTCCGCCTTGGGCGTAAGGCGGCCAGAGCGAAGTCTAAGGCGCCCGCGCTGCGGGGCTCACCGCAGAGGCGGGGCGTCTGCGTGCGCGTCTACACCCAGACCCCCAAGAAGCCGAACTCGGCCCTCCGGAAGGTGGCGCGTGTCCGCCTGACCACGGGGATCGAGGTCACGGCCTACATCCCCGGCATCGGCCACAACCTTCAGGAGCACTCGGTGGTGCTGATCCGCGGCGGCCGCGTCAAGGACCTGCCGGGCGTCCGCTACCACATCATCCGCGGCACGCTCGACACGGCCGGCACCAAGAACCGCAAGAAGGCTCGTTCGAAATACGGAGCTAAGCGGGAAAAGGGCAAGGCGGCGGCCTGATGCCTCGCCGCAACCGTCCCGTCAAGCGTGTCGTCGCGCCCGACCCGGTGTACCAGTCGGAGGCGATCGCCAAGTTCGTGAACGTCGTCATGAGCCGCGGCAAGCGCTCGACTGCCGAGAAGGTGGTCTACGACGCGCTGTCGCGCGCCTCGAAGCAGGCAAAGAAAGAGCCGCTCGAGGTCTTCGACCTTGCACTTCGGAACGCGACGCCGCTGCTGGAGGTCAAGCCCCGGCGCGTCGGCGGCGCAACCTACCAGGTCCCCGTCGAGATCAGGCCGGAGCGCAGGCTTGCGCTCGCCCGGCGCTGGCTCGTCCGTTTTGCGCGCCAGCGTGGTGGGAAGAGTATGAGCGAGAAGCTCGCCTTCGAAATTCTTGACGCTGCGCAGAACACCGGCGGCGCGGTGAAGCGCAAAGAGGAGACCCACCGGATGGCCGAAAGCAACAAAGCTTTCTCGCACTTCCGGTACTAAGAGAGATGAACGTGGCACTAAAGATGCAGGAGCGTCCCGTCGCCATCGACAAGGTCCGAAACATCGGGATCATGGCGCACATCGACGCAGGCAAGACGACGACAACGGAAAGGATCCTGTTCTACGCAGGGCGCATCCACAAGATGGGCGAGGTCCACGAAGGGGCAGCGACCATGGACTGGATGGTCCAGGAGAAGGAACGCGGGATCACGATCACGTCTGCCGCGACGACGGCCAACTGGCGCGACCACGCGATCAACATCATAGACACACCCGGGCACGTGGACTTCACCGTCGAGGTGGAGCGGTCGCTGCGCGTGCTGGACGGCGCGGTGGCGGTGTTCGACGCCGTCGCGGGCGTCGAGCCGCAGTCTGAGACGGTCTGGCGCCAGGCCGACCGCTACGGCGTGCCTCGGATCGCCTTCATCAACAAGATGGACCGCATCGGAGCTGACTTCTACGGCTCGCTGCAGTCGATCCGAACGCGGCTGGGCGCGCGCGCGGTGCCGATCCAGCTGCCGATCGGGTCGGAGGCCTCGTTCGAAGGCTACGTCGACCTGCTGTCGCGCGAGGCTGTGGTGTACACGGACGACCTCGGGACGAAGTCGACCGAGTCGCTCGACATCCCGGCCGGCATGGCCGACCTGATCTCGCAGTACCGGCACGACCTGATCGAGGCCGTAGCGGACTTCGACGACGACATCATGCACAAGTACCTCGAGGAGCAGGACATCTCCGAGGAGGAGATTCGCGCTGCTCTACGCCGGGGCACGGTGGCCGGCATCCTCGTGCCGGTGCTGTGCGGCGCCGCGCTGCGCAACCGGGGCGTGCAGCCGATCCTCGACGCCGTCGTCGACTACCTGCCGTCCCCGGCGGACGTGCCGGCGGTGGAGGGCAAGGACCCGAAGACCGGCGCGCTGCTCGTGCGCGAGCACGATGACAACGAGCCGTTTTCCGCGCTCGCCTTCAAGATCCAGATGGACCCGCAGGGCGTCGGCAAGCTGACGTTTTTCCGCGTCTACTCAGGCCGCCTCAGGGCGGGGTCGTCGGTCATGAACGCATCGACCGGGCGCCGCGAGCGCCTCGGCCGGATCCTGCGCATGCACGCAATCCGCCGCGAGGACGTCGACGAGGTCTGGACGGGGGATATCGCCGCGGCCGTCGGTTTGAAGCAGACGACGACCGGCGACACGCTGTGCGACGAGTCGTCGCCGATCCTGCTGGAGTCGATCACCTTCCCCGAGCCTGTCATCTCGGTCGCCATCGAGCCGAAGACCAAGGCGGACCAGGAAAAGCTCGGCATGGCGCTGCAGCGATTGTCCGAAGAGGACCCGACCTTCAAGGTGCACACCGACGAGGAGACGGGCCAGACGATCATCGAGGGAATGGGCGAGCTCCATCTCGAGATCATCATCGACCGGCTGCTGCGCGAGTTCCGCGTCGACGCCAACCAGGGCAAGCCGCAGGTCGCCTACAAAGAGGCCATCAAGCGGCCCGCGCATGGAGTCGGGCGGTTCGTGCGGCAGACTGGCGGCAAGGGCCAGTACGGCCACGCCGAGGTCGACGTGCGGCCGGGCGAGCGCGGAAGCGGTTTCGTGTGGGAAGACAAGATCACGCAGGGACGCATCCCGCGCGAGTACATCCCCGCGATCGAAAAGGGAATTCGCGAGGCGCTGCAGACGGGCGTCGCCGCCGGCTACCCGGTGGTCGACATCACAGTCACGCTGGTCGACGGGTCCTACCACCCGGTCGACTCGAGCGAGATGGCGTTTCAGGTCGCCGGTTCGATGGCGGTGAAGGACGGGATGCACAAGGCGCAGCCGTACCTGCTGGAGCCGATCATGAAGGTCGACGTCGTGATGCCCGAGGAATACCTCGGCGACGTGATGGGCGACCTCGCATCGCGGCGTGGTCATATCCTCGGCATGGAAGGCCGCGGCACGTCGCAGAACGTGAAGGCCAACGTGCCGCTCGCGGAGATGTTCGGTTATGCGACCGAGCTGCGGTCGATGACCTCGGGTCGCGCTACGTATTCGATGGAGTTCAGTCACTACGCGGAGATGCCTGGAAACCTGGCGGAGGCTGTGGGCCGCCGCGAAAGAGCGAGGAGTTAGGAGGAGACAGTGGCGAAGAAGAAGTTCGAGCGGACCAAGCCCCACCTCAACGTCGGGACCATAGGTCACATCGACCATGGCAAGACGACGCTGACGGCTGCCATCACAAAGGTTCTTGCAGAAAAAGGACTCGCAGAGTTCACGCCCTTCGACCGGATCGACAAGGCTCCGGAAGAGAAGGCGCGAGGAATCACGATCTCGATCACGCACGTGGAGTACGAGACCGAGAAGCGCCACTACGCGCACGTGGACTGTCCGGGGCACCAGGATTACATAAAAAATATGATCACCGGCGCCGCCCAGATGGACGGCGCGATCCTCGTCGTGGCGGCGAACGACGGCGCCATGCCGCAGACGCGGGAGCACATCATCCTGGCCCGCCAGGTGAACGTGCCGTTTCTGGTCGTCGCGCTCAACAAGTGCGACATGGTCGATGACAAGGAGTTCATCGAGCTGGTCGAGCTCGACCTCCGGGAGCTCCTGAACCGCTACGAGTACCCCGGCGACGACATCCCCATCGTGCGCATCTCGGCTCTCAAGGCCCTCGAGGGCGACCCCGAGTGGACCCCCAAGATCCTGGAGCTGATGAACGCCGTGGACACCTACATCCCCGAGCCTGAGCGGCCGATCGACAAGCCGTTCCTGATGCCGATCGAGGATGTGTTCACGATCGAGGGTCGCGGCACCGTGACCACCGGTCGCGTCGAGCGTGGAAAGCTCAAGAAGAACGAGGAGATCGAGATCGTCGGCATCCACCCGCAGAGCACGAAGACTGTCGTGACCGGCATCGAGATGTTCCACAAGGACATGGACGAGTGCCAGGCCGGCGACAACGTCGGCACGTTGCTCCGTGGCGTCAAGCGCGAAGACGTCGTGCGCGGCCAGGTGCTGGCCAAGCCCGGCACGATCACGCCGCACACGCAGTTCAAGGCCCAGGTGTACGTGCTGAGCAAGGAAGAGGGTGGACGGCACACGCCGTTCCTCAGCGGTTATCGTCCACAGTTCTACATGCGGACCACCGACGTGACCGGCGAGGTCAAGCTGCCCGAGGGCGTCGAGATGACGATGCCTGGCGACAACGTCGTCATGGACATCACTCTCGGCGAGCCGATCGGTATCGAGCAGGGATTGCGGTTTGCCATCCGCGAAGGCGGAAAGACCGTCGGCGCCGGTGTGGTGACCGAGGTCGTCAAGTAACCCACACATAAAAGGAGAGGGCAAAGCAGTTGGCGCAGAAGATTCGGATCCGGCTCAAGGCCTACGACCATCGGGTCCTTGACCAGGCGGCGGACAAGATCGTGGACACCGCCCGCCGTACGAACGCGCGCACTGCCGGCCCGATCCCGCTTCCGACCGAAATCAGCAAATTGACCGTGATCCGAAGCCCATTCATCGACAAGGACTCGCGTGAGCAGTTCGAGATGCGCACGCACAAGCGCATCGTCGACATCCTCGACCCCAACCCGCGCGTTGTCGACGCACTCATGCGCCTCAGCCTGCCTGCGGGCGTGAGCATCGAGATCAAGTCATGAAAGGACTTCTGGCGAAGAAGCTCGGCATGACCCAGCTCTTCAACCCGGACGGGACGATCAGCGCCGTCACGGTGCTCGAGGCCGGTCCGTGCAGAGTGCTCGGGCTCAGGACCAAGGAGAAGGACGGCTACAGTGCCGTCCGAATCGCCTTCGAACCCATCAAGGAAGAGAAGGTCAACGAGCCGAAAAAGGGCGAGTTCAAAAAGGCGAGCCTGGACCCGCACCGCCACATCGTCGAGATCCGCAACTACGACGGGCTGGAACAGGGCCAGGAGCTGAAAGCGGAGATCTTCGCCGCCGGCGAGCTCGTCGACGTGACTTCCACCAGCAAGGGCAAGGGTTTCCAGGGCCTGATCAAGCGACACAAGTTCAGCCGCGGCCCGGAAAGCCACGGCAGCATGAACGTCCGCCAGCCCGGCGCCATCGGGGCGACCGACGCCGCAAGGGTCTTCAAGGGCGTCCGCATGTCGGGCCAGATGGGCAACGTGCGGACGACTTCGCGCGCGTACAGGGTCGTCCGAGTCGATCCCGAGAGAAACCTCATACTGGTCCGAGGTGGCGTGCCCGGTGCGAAGGGTGCCCTGGTCCTGGTCAGGCAGTCGACCAAGAAGGTCAAGCCCAAGGGCCCGGCGGGCAAGCCCAACCCGAGGAAGGTCTAGATGGCGGTCCAGGCTCCGTTCTTCGACGCGCTGGGCGAACGGAACGGGGAGGTCGACCTTCCGGAGGCGATCTTCAGCGAGAAGCCCAACATGCCGGTCATGCACCAGGCCTACCTGCGCCAGCTCGCCAACGCGAGGCAGGGCACCGCGAGCACGAAGTCCCGTGGCGAGGTGTCCGGTGGCGGCGCCAAGCCGTACCGCCAGAAGGGCACTGGCCGCGCCCGCCATGGCTCGACGCGCGAGCCCAGCATGAAGGGCGGCGGCAACGTCTTCGGACCCAGGCCGCGCGACTACTCACACCGCATGCCGAAGCAGATGCGCCGCCTCGCGCTGCGCAGCGCGCTCAGCCAGAAGGCCATCGACGGCCAGGTCAGCGTCATCGAGAGCTTTGTCTTCGACGAACCCAAGACGAGCCAGGCCGCCGAGCTCATGGAAGCGATCGGCTTCGACAGCACGGCGCTGGTGGTGCTGCCCGCACCCAACTACACGGTCAGCCGCTCTTTCGAAAACCTCGCGGGCGCCAAGATCGTGCTCGCAAGAAACCTGAACATCCGAGACCTCTTCTCCCACACCTACCTGCTGCTCTCGAAGGACACGCTCGAGCTCCTCGAGGAGAACTTCAGCCCGCGCCACAGGGAGGAGGCGGAATGACGACCAGAGCCGCCTCCGAGATCGTGATCGGTCCGGTCATCACCGAGCGCACCTACCTGCTCTACACGCAGGGCCGCTACACCTTCAAGGTCCTGGCGAGCGCATCGAAGACCGAGATCAAGAAGGCGCTCGAGGAGCAGTACGAGTCCCAGAACATCAAGGTCAAGGACATCAACACCGTGACGATGCGCGGCAAGAAGCGCCGCAGCTTCCGCCGTGTCGGCTCAGGCACCGTGGGCAGCACGGCCGACTGGAAGAAGGCGATCGTCACACTCGGAGCGGGCCAGAAAATCGAAGGCCTGTTCGGGAGCGTCTGAGAGAAACAACATGCCAGTACGAAAGTTCAAGCCCACCAGCCCCGGCCGGCGTTTCATGACAATCTCCGGCTTCGACGAGGTCACCACCGACACCCCCGAAAAGACCCTGCTCGAATCTCTGCCGACGCACGCCGGAAGGAACAACCAGGGGCGCATCACCACGCGGCACCAGGGTGGCGGCTATCGCAAGCTCTACCGGAAGATCGACTTCAAGCGCGACAAGCACGCCGTGCCCGGCAAGGTCGCGACCATCGAATACGACCCCAACCGCAGCGCCCGTATCGCGCTGATCCACTACAAGGACGGTGAGAAGCGCTACATCCTCGCGCCGCTCGGCCTGAAAGTCGGCGACCCCATCGAGAGCGGGCCCGACGCACCGGTGCGGATCGGCAACGCAATCCCTCTCGAGAACATCCCGGTCGGTTCGACCGTGCACAACATCGAGCTGACTCTCGGAAGGGGCGGCCAGCTGGTCAGGTCCGCCGGCGCGAGCGCGCAGCTCCTCGCCAAGGAAGGCGACTACGCCGTGATTCGAATGCCGAGCGGTGAGCTGCGACGCATCCACATCCGCTGCCAGGCCACCATCGGCCAGGTCGGTAATATCGAGCACGAAAACGAGTCGGGCGGGAAGGCCGGCCGCGGCCGCTGGCTCGGCCAGCGCCCCGAAGTCCGCGGCTCGACCATGAACCCTCGCGACCATCCGCATGGCGGGGGCGAGGGCAAGACGGGACCCGGTGGCAACCCGAAGACCCCGTGGGGCAAGCCCGCCCTCGGCTACCGCACCCGCAAGAAGAACAAGGCCTCGGCCAAGCTCATCATCCGCCGCCGCGAGAAGAAAGGACGCAAGAAGTAAGTGTCACGCTCAACGAAAAAGGGCCCGTTCATCAGCGCCCCGCTCAGGGACAAGATCGAGAAGATGAACCAGACGCGCGACAAGAAGGTGATCCGCACCTGGGCGCGCGCGTCCGTCATCTACCCCGACATGGTCGGGCACACGATCGCGGTCCACGACGGGCGCAAGCACGTGCCTGTCTTCATCAGCGAGAACATGGTCGGCCACCGGCTGGGCGAGTTCGCACCGACACGCCACTTCCGCGGCCATGGCACCCACACCGAAAAGACGACGGCGCTGAAGTAGAAGTTGGCCACGATGGAAGTTTCAGCAGTGCAGAAGTTTGTCCGCAGGACGCCTCGCAAGGCGCGGCTCGTTGCCGACTCGGTGGAGGGTATGAAGGTCGCGGAGGCGCTGGCCTACCTGGAGTTCTCGCCCAAGCACGCGGCGAAGGACGTGGCCAAGGCGATCAAGTCCGCCGCCGCCAACGCGGAGCACAACTTCAACCTCAACCGCGACGACCTCGTGCTCAAGCAGCTGCTCATCGATGAGGGTCCGACCTACAAGCGTCGCCGACCCGTGAGCCGCAGCATGGCGCACGAATACTTCCACCGCACCTGCCACATCACGGCGGTCGTCGAAGACCAGCCGCAAGGAGCACGTAAATAGTTGGGACATAAAGTTCATCCGAACGCGTTTCGCCTGGGCGTCTTCCGTCCCTGGGAGGCCAACTGGTTCGCCAACCCCAAGGACTACACGAAGATGCTGCACGAGGACCTCGAGATGCGCCGCGTCATCCTCGCCCGCCTGCGGAACGCGGGCATCGCGAAGATCGAGACCGAGCGTAGCTCCAACGCGCAGCTGACCGTCACGATCCACACCGCCAAGCCGGGAATCGTCATCGGCAAAGGCGGATCGAGCGTCGACCAGCTGCGCGAGGACCTCGAGAAGCGCTTCGGCAACCGGGTCAGGATCTCGATCCAGGAGATCAAGCAGCCGGAGCTCGACGCTCAGCTCGTCGCGGAAAACATCGCGAGCCAGATCGAGCGCCGCATCAGCTACAAGCGCGCGATGAAGCAGGCGATCCTCCGCACCATGCGCTCGGGCGCGAAGGGCGTGAGGATCTACTGCGGCGGGCGCCTTCGCGGCGCCGAGATGGCGCGCCGCGAGTGGGACCGCGAGGGCCGTGTGCCGCTCCACACCCTGCGCGCCGACATCGACTTCGGCCGCGCCACCGCCAAGACCACGTTCGGCGCGATCGGCGTGAAGTGCTGGATCTACAAAGACCAGATCTCGCCCGCGCAGCGCCGGCTCGCTCCAGTCGCCGAAGAGACGACGCCGCTGGCTGAGGTCATCGCCCCGCAGCCGGAGATCGTCGAGGCTCCGCCCGCACCTGTCGCCGAGGTCGCCACGCCGACGGTCGAGGGCGCGAAGCCGGCGCCGCGCCGACCGCGCACGACGGCCGCACCGAAGGCCGCCGCCAAGCCGAAGGCCGAAGCCGCGAAGAAACCCGCCGCTCCCCGAAAACCGACCACCACCCGCACCAAGAGCGCTGGCACCGCGCGGACTGAGCCGCCGCGCGGCACCACCGGTGCCGACAGCTGATGTTGATCCCGAAGCGCGTCAAGTACCGGAAGATGCACCGCGGCCGGCGCACAGGCATCGCCACTCAGGGCGCCACCGTGGCGTTCGGCGACTTCGGCCTGCAGGCGATGGAAGCCTGCTGGATGAGCAACCGGCAGATCGAGGCCGCCCGCCGGGCCATGACCCGCCACGTGAAGCGCGGCGGTCAGATCTGGATCCGCGTCTTCCCCGACAAGTCGATCACCAAGAAGCCGGCGGAGACCCGCATGGGCTCGGGCAAGGGCAACCCAGAAGGCTGGGTCGCCGTGGTGAAGCCGGGCCGGGTCCTCTTCGAGATGGGAGGGGTCACGCCACAGGTCGCCAAGGAGGCGATGAAGCTGGCCGCGTCCAAGCTGCCGATCAAGACGCGCTTCGTGTCTGCGGCTGAAGCCGGAGGGTCGAGATGAAGGTCGACGAGCTTCGCGTCCTGGAAGCCGACGAGCTCGGCATGCGCCTGCGCACCGCGCGGCGCGAGCTTTATGAGCTCCGCTTCAAGCACGCCGTCGGCCAGCTCGAGAACTCGAGCCAGATCTCGAAGGTCCGCCACGACATCGCCCGCATCATGACCGTCCTCCGCGAGAGGGACTTCGGCATTCAGCCGACCATCGAGGAAGGCGCCACACGGGCCGCCGCCGTGGCCCTGGAAGAGCCGCCTGCCGCGCCAGAACCCGAGCAAGAGGAAGAGGCGCCGAAGCCGAAGCGCGGCCGCCGCACCAAGAAAGAGGAATCCGAATGACCGACACGGCAACACAAACGAAGCCGACCCAAGAGCAGGCGACAGAGCAGCGCGGCCAGCGCAAGGTCCGCCTGGGCTATGTGATCGCCGACAAGATGAACAAGACGGTCATCGTCCAGGTCGGCTCGTCCAAGGCTCACCGCCTGTACCGGAAGACTGTCCAGCAGCGCACGCGCTTCAAGGTCCACGACGAGAAGAACGAGTGCGGCGTGGGCGACCTCGTCCGGATCACAGAAACGCGCCCGCTCTCCAAGGAGAAGCGCTGGCGCGTACTTGAGATCGTGGAGAAGGCCCGCTAACCGAGAATGATCCAGCAAGAAACCCGGCTGAAGGTCGCGGACAATTCAGGGGCGAAAGAGCTCCTGTGCATCCGCGTGACCGGCGGCCACTACCGCAAGTACGCGTACGTCGGCGACATCATCACAGCCACGGTCAAGTCCGCCCAGCCGGGCGGCCAGGTGAAGAAGGGCGAGGTGGTGAAGGCCGTGGTCGTCCGCGTCAACAAGGAATACAAGCGACCGGACGGATCGCTGATCAGGTTCGACGAGAACGCCGCAGTCCTGCTCGCGCAGGCCAACAACCCGCGCGGCACGCGCATCTTCGGCCCAGTCGCGCGCGAGCTGCGCGAGCGCAACTTCATGAAGATAATCTCACTCGCCCCGGAGGTCCTGTAGGCAACAGATGCTGAGAAACAAAGAGCAACCCACGCGCCGCTGGCTCGACCTTGCGCCCGGCGACCCGGTGATCGTCATCGCGGGCAAGGACAAGGGCAAGCAGGGCGAGGTGCTTCGCACCATCCCCGACAAGCACAAGATCGTGGTCAAGGGAGTCAACCTGCTGAAGCGCCACACCAAGGCCGGCCAGCGCCGGGGAGGCGTGGCCGTGGCCCAGGGCGGCATCGTCGACTTCGAGGCTGCGCTCGATTACTCCAACGTGATGCTCGTCTGTCCCTCGTGCGGACGGCCGACGCGGACCAAGCACACCGTGCTCGAATCGGGCGCGCGAGCCCTGGTCTGCCGGCACTGCGGCGAGCCGTACGAGCGCGTGCGCAAGACGGAGGCTCAGTAAGAGTGGCCAAAGCGAAACAGCAGCCGGCACCGAAGAAGGAGCAGGCTCCGAAGGCCCCCGGCACGAAGTCGGAGGCGCCGCCGCGCATGCTTCAGGCCTACCGCGACACGATCGCGCAGCAGATGACCAAGGAGTTCGACTACGGCAACCCGATGCAGGTGCCCCGCGTCGACAAGATCGTGGTCAACATCGGCATCGGCGAGGCGAAGGACAACGACAAGGCGCTCGACGCTGCCGTCGGCGACGTGGTGACAATCACGGGCCAGAAGCCGCAGCTGATCAAGGCCAAGAAGTCGGTCGCGGCGTTCAAGCTGCGCGCAGGCCAGACGGTCGGCATCAAGACGACCCTGCGCGGCCGGCGCATGTGGTACTTCCTGGACAAGCTGCTGAACATCGCGCTGCCGCGCATCCGCGACTTCCGGGGCGTCAGCCCGGACGGCTTCGACGGCCGCGGCAACTACTCGCTTGGCCTGCGCGAGCAGGTCGTGTTCCCGGAGATCGACTACGACAAGATCGACAAGCTGCGTGGGCTGGAGGTCTCCATCATCACGACAGCTCGCACCGACGACGAGGCGCGCAGCCTGCTGACAAGACTCGGAATGCCATTTAGAAAGAGGTAGAGGGAGAGAGTTTGGCGAAGAAATCATCGATCCAGCGCTGGAAGAAGACGCCTAAGTTCAAGGTGCGCTTTCACAATCGCTGCCGCATCTGCGGGCGGCCGCGAGCATTCCTGCGCAAGTTCGGCATGTGCCGCATCTGCTTCCGGGAGCTGGCCTCCGAGGGACGCGTCCCCGGGGTCACGAAGTCGAGCTGGTGATGGCTACGGCAGTCGCCAAGACAGGCGCCAAGACCGTCAAGAAAGCCCCGCCGGGAATCGTCAGCGACCCGATCGCCGACATGCTCACGCGCATCCGCAACTCCAACGCGGCAAGGCACACCGAGGTCAAGGTCCCGGCGTCCCGCCTGAAGCTGGAGATCGCCCGCGTCCTGAAGGACGAGGGCTACATCGCGGGCTACGACGTGGAGGCCGACGGAACGACGCAGACGATGCGTATCATCTTCAAGTCCCGCCCGGACCGCACCCGGGTGATCTCAGGCGTGAAGCGGATCAGCCGCCCAGGTTTGCGCGTTTACGCGCGCAAGACCGAGATCCCGCGAGTCCTCGGCGGCCTCGGGATCGCCATCCTCAGCACCGCTGAGGGGGTCATGAGCGGACGGCAGGCGCTGCGCCAGGGGCTGGGGGGCGAAGTGCTCGCCTACATCTGGTAACCAGGAGAAAGAGAAAGAGTTGTCGCGGATCGGAAAGCTGCCCGTCCAGGTGCCGAAGTCGGTGACGGTCACCCTGGCGCCTGGACACGTCAAGGTCGAGGGCCCGAGGGGCCAGCTCGAGCGCACCCTGCCGGCCGACATCACGGTCAAGCAGGCGGACGGCGAGCTGGTTTTCGAACGGCCTGACGACGCCTTCCGCCACCGCGCGCTGCACGGCCTCGTCCGGAGCCTCGTCGCCAACATGGTCGAGGGCGTGGACAAGGGCTTCACGAAGAACCTCGAGCTCGTCGGCGTCGGGTACCGTGTCGCCAAGCAGGGCGAAGAGCTGGTGCTGAACCTCGGCTACTCGCACCCCATCCGGTTCAGGCCGCCAAAGGGCATCACGATCGACGTGCAGGACCAGACCAAGTTCTCGGTCAGCGGGATCTCGATCGAAGACGTCGGCCAGGTCGCCGCGAACCTCCGCGGCCTGCGGCCACCCGAGCCCTACAAGGGCAAAGGCGTGAAATACGCCGGCGAGAAGATCCGACGCAAGCCGGGCAAGGCGGGCAAGGGGGCCAAAGCCACCGCATGATCAAGCGACAGGACCGCAAGGTGAACCGCTCGAAGCGCCACCGGCGCGTGCGGGTGCACGTCGCAGGCACGTCGCAGCGGCCGCGGCTGGCGGTGTTCCGCAGCCTCAACCACCTGTACGCGCAGCTCATCGACGACGGCGCGAGCCGCACGCTGGCCGCCGCGTCGACGGTCGAGATGAAGGCCAAAGGCAATGGCATCGCGCAGGCGGCGGAGGTGGGCAAGGCGATCGCCGTCAAGGCCAGGGCCGCGGGCTTCAGCCAGGTCGTGTTCGACCGCGGCGGTTTTCTCTACCACGGCAGGATCAAGGCGCTGGCCGATGCGGCGCGTGAAGCAGGGTTGGAGTTCTGATGTCAAGAAACATGGGCGGCGGCCGGTACTCATCGGGCGAACGGTCTGAGCTTGCGGACCGCGTCGTCCGCGTCAACCGCGTCGCCAAGGTCGTCAAGGGCGGCCGCAAGTTCTCGTTCAGCGCGCTGATCGTGGTCGGCGACATGAACGGCCGCGTCGGCGCCGGCATCGGCAAGGCGCGCG
>Ga0207646_10000094_pt1 | contig 119406 bp, 104 predicted proteins | sample KBSK5502metaG_FD_184343 | JGI IMG/M metagenome (GOLD analysis project Ga0207646, IMG submission 184343) | Corn, switchgrass and miscanthus rhizosphere microbial communities from Kellogg Biological Station, Michigan, USA - KBS K5-50-2 metaG... | ecosystem: Host-associated > Plants > Roots >...
ATCTCCCGCGCCTGCTCCTCAATCTGTTGCCAGGCTTGCTCCATCAGCTCCCGCAGTGTTAGTCTTCCCCCTAGAGATAGAGTCATCGGGTGTCTCCTTTCTTCGACCCCTGCTAGGGTCGTGGTTTCCGGAGACACCCTTTCTTTTTCTCCTCCGACTTTCAACAGAAAATCTTACAGACGGCCGGACCGCCTCTTCCCTGCCCCGCCTAAACGGCAACGTGCGGCGCGATGTGCCGAAGCCGGCGCAGCGCGCGCCGGCCGGGCGAGGGGTTCGCCAACAAAACTTTTTTGCATCCTCACGGCCCGCCGGCAAGTCCAATCAAGCGTCAGCCAAGCGGGCCAACCCAAAGCAGCCTGGGGTGTGCTACGCTATCGGGCTGTGGAACGATGCAAGTCAATCTGGGCCGGAACCTATCACACCGTTTGAGCTCCGCGCACTCCAAACCGATGGCCTCGGCAGTGGTCAAGGACGACGAAGGCGTCTTGGTGGCCGCCGCCAAGGCCGGAGACCTGGCGGCGTTCGAAGAGCTGGTGAACCGGTACGAGCGAAAGATCTTCCGCCTGGCGCACAACATCACACAGAACCGCGAAGACGCCGAAGACGTGATGCAGGACGCTTTCTTGAAGTCCTTCGAGCACCTGGGTGACTTCCAGGGCGATTCGCGTTTCTACACCTGGCTGGTGCGCATCGCGGTGAACGAAGCGCTGATGAAGCTGCGCAAGCGCCGGCCCAATCAGGTGTCGCTCGATGAACCGGTTGAATCCGAAGAGGATTTGCTGCCGCGGGAGGTCCAAGACTGGGGGCCGACGCCCGAACAACGCTATGCCCAGACGGAATTGCAGAGGATCCTTTCCGAAGTGATCGGCGAACTCGACCCTGCGTTTCGCATTGTATTCGTGCTGCGCGACGTCGAAGAGCTTTCTACCGAAGAAACGGCGCAATTGCTCGGACTCTCCGTTCCTGCGGTCAAGTCGCGCCTCCTGCGCGCCCGGCTCAAGCTGCGCCAAAGACTGAACAAGTTTTTTCAACGGAGTGAACTGAATTGAAATGTCGAGGAGTCATCCGCGAACTTTCGGACTATCTGAACGGCGAACTCGACGCGAGTGCTCGGGTAGAACTCGAACGTCACCTATCGAACTGCGAAGACTGTCGGGTCGTCGTAGACACGACGAAGAAGACCGTCCAGATCTTCTGCAATTCCGAACCGGTGCCGTTGCCCGAGGGCGTTCGGTCGCGGCTGCACGCCGCGCTCGAAAAGCGCTTGCGCCAGCGGCCAGTCTGACGCGCGCGGGTCAGCCCGAGGGTTCCCACAGCGGGATTTGTGCTCCCATCTTCCGCTGGCGGGCTAATTCACACACGCGGCCGGCGACCGCCACGTCCCAGATCGCAATCCCGTTTGATTTGAACAGAGTGATTTCGCGCGCGTCGGTGCGCCCGAGTGTTTTGCCGGCAACAATTTGGGCCAACTCGCGCACACCGGACCAGCGCGCAGGCTCCTCTCGAAAGGCTTGGATGAGATCGCCGGCTTCGAGTTTCGATTGCTCCACCGAATCCACGGCGACGATGGCGGCGCGGTGGACTGCCTCGTCGTCAAGCTCACGTTTCTGAGGAAAGTTCGCGCCAATCGCGTTGATGTGCGCCCCGGGGGCGAGCCAGGCGCCCAGCACCACCGGTTTTGAGGCCGTCGTTGCAGAGACGACGATCTCCGCTTCGCGCACGGCTTCCTCGGCGGAGCCGGCCGGGGTGACGGCCACGCCTAGGCGCGCGCTCATCTCCGCGCAGAATTGCGCGCGGCGCTCGGGGTTGCGACCGAAGGCGCGGACGCGCTCGATTCGACGCACGGCCACGATAGCCTCCAACTGCGTCCGCGCTTGCAGCCCGGTGCCTACAATGCCGACCGTGCGCGCGTCCGCGCGCGACATATACTTCGTGGCCACGCCGCTGGCCGCCCCCGTGCGCATCTGGCCGAGGTAGTCGGCCTCGATCAGCGCAAGCAGTTCGCCTGTCTTCACCGAGTACAGCGGCACCAGGAAGCGCACCGTGCCGCGCACGCTGGTGTAAATCTTCATGCCCATGTAGCCGCTCACCGTATCTGCGGCGGCCATATAATGCAGGAACGCTTTCTCGGGGGCCTCCAACCGCCAGCGCGGATGCAGGATCGCTTCGCCGGAAGCCTGCCTTCGGAAAGTCTCTTCCACCGCTGCGAGCGCCAGCGGCATCGTCAGCAGCGCCCGCACGTCGCCTTCGTGGAGCAAAAGCGCCATGGCGGCCCACAAGGTTTTCACAGACCCAGCGGGATTGCAACGGGTCAGAAATTGACACGGAAGCGAAGAACACGTGGACCCAGAGAATCGAGGACCAGCAGCTCCCCCGCCGGCGTGATAGTCACATCAGAAGGCTCCGATTGCCCCGGGGAAAATTGCAGGTGGCCGCCGGGGTCCTCCATCGGCCGCAACTGGCAATCGAGCGTCCAAGCCATCACCTTGCCGGAAGGGCCCGCCGCGACGAACACCGCTTTGGCCGAAACAGCAAGGCCCACGAGCCTGTCAGCGGTGCTGGTCAATTCGGCAGCGCTCCCGCAGGAAGCCACCCACTCGCCGTCGCGGGTGAACTTCTGTACGCGGGAGCCCTCCGCGTCCACAACGTAAAGAAAGTCATCGGGGCCTAGGGCGATGTCGCGCGGGTAGAGAAACTCCGCGGGGCCGCTTCCCTTCTTGCCCCACACCTTTAGAAGGCGCCCGCGGGGATCAAGCTTTTGAATGCGATGGGCCTCGAGTTCGGCCACGAAGAGGTTGCCGTCGTCGTCCACTGCGACGCCCACCGGCGAACGGAAGCGCAGCCGCGGTCCTCCTTCGATTTCGCGGATCCGTGTCCCGTCGGGCAGGAAGAGGAGGACGGTGTTGCGCGCGAGATCGGCCACATAAATTGCTCCTCCCCGGTCCACGGCGATGGCGATGGGCTTTTTCAGGCGTTCATCCTGGAAGGACAACAGCGGCCCGCCGCGCGGGTCGAACTTGTGTATGAACCTGCTCCCGCCATCGGCGAGGAAGACGTTGCCGACGGAGTCGGTGGCAAGGCTCAACGGCATCGAGAGCTGGCCGGGGCCGTCGCCCTTGACTCCCCACTCGCCCAGGTATTCAAGCGGCGGAGGCGGCGGCTTCGGCGGCAGCTCGGGCGTTTGCTTTTCTGCGCAGGCCGAGGCCAGTAGCGCGGCAAGAAATCCGAGGCCGGCGACAGCGAGGCACGTACAGCAGGGACGGGAACGCGCTCGGCGCGCGCCGGTTCGAGTCAGCTTGGGCGGTCTGTCCATGTGGCTCGAGAACTCTACAGGATTTCTTTCGGAGCGGTCTCGAAAGATTCTCTCGGCACGAGGCCCGATCACTCTCGCAGATGGCGCAGCTCCGCCCGACGTCGTCAAACCTTGAAATGCGGAGAGAGACGCAAGGTTCCGCGCCGCAGCGCGCGCTCTTTCATCATGGCGAAAAACACCGGCACGAGAATCAGCACGTCGATCGGCTTCCCGCCAGTCAGCCTGCTAACTTTTCTTCTGCCTTGTAGCCTGGGGAGGTTTGCAGCAACACTTGGCGATCGTTTTCTTGGCGAGCGTGCAGTAAAGTTTCCCGTCGCGCTGCTCGCAGCAGCATTTCTCGATTTTCTTGCCGGTGAGCTGGCAATAGATGCCGGGCTCTTTCTTGGGGGTCTGTGGGACAGCCAACAGGGAGCCCGTCAAAAAGAGCGTCCCAGCCAATCCGAAGAGTAAGCGGCGCATGTGACACCTCCTGGCTGATGACCCCCACGGGGTGGGGGTCCTTGTTTATTGTTCCCCTCGACTTCACCTCTGGTCAAGCGGAGCCGCCAGGCGTCACTGCCGCTCGGCTCCGCGCACGCGGCGCACAACCGTCTGCCGCATGCGATAGACGCGCTCCTCTTTGCCTGTCTTGCCTAGGGCGGTGAAGCGGAACTCGGGCTCGCCCATTCCGGGCGCCTTTCCCACGCGGATGGGCAGAAAGCCGCAGAGGTTGCCTTCGACGTATGCGGTCTCGTAGCGTTGGCGCGTGGCTCCCCAGGTGTACACGCGCATCAGGGTGAAGTCACACGCCTGGCCCTCGCCGCCGCGGACTCCGGCGACCAGATACTGTGGCTTCGTGCCGCCCGGGTCGGGAACGCGATTGAGCTCAAACCACGCCATCACGCGCACCCTGGCGGAAGAGGTGTAATCGCGGACCGGGCCGGGCAGATCGAGTTCGACGAAGCGAGCCAGGACCCAGCCGGCAATCGGCGTCACTTCGGTTTCCTTTCCGGTCGTACCTGCGGCTCCTCCCGGGCCAACGCCGCTGGAGGCCCGCCCGCGCACCAGGAACCAGTCTTCGCGCCGGGGTTTCTCCTCCTCAGCGGCGGCTTCTCTCACGGCTGGCTGGCCCTCATCGGTCGAAGCCGACCATTCGACCGCGGCCCGGGAGAACACCTCGACCGATGTGGTGCGGGAAAATTGGAAGATGCGCGCAGCGGCGCGCCCGGGCTCGATGCGCACGTTGCTGATCACTTTGGTGCGCCCGGTCGCCTGTACCGGCATGGCGTGCGTCTTGACGAGTAGCTGCGCGCTGCGCTGCCAGAGTGCGGGGTCCATCAGCAGCCGACTCTCGAGCCAGCCCTGGACTCCCTCCGCGGTGCGGATTTCGACCTGTTCGCCCTTGCGCTCGAGGACGGCGACCTTCTCACCGTAGTGCAGCGTGGCCACCGGCTCCCGGACTTGCGCGAGGCTGCTCCAGAGCGTGGCGCTGCGTTCGCTGACGTACACCTCCGGGAAGACGCGCGAGCGCGCGCAGCCCTTCCAGTAGATGACCATCGTCAAGAGAAGGAGCAGAGGGACAATCAGCCAGATTCGGCGCATCAGGGGTGGTCACCAAACGAGATGCCCAGCGCACGGGCGGCACGCACATAGTCGCCGTTCGGGTCCACCTGCTTGCACACGCCGATGGCTTCGGCAAGCGCAACGGATTCGATCCTGTCTGCGCGCAGGCAGACCATCCGGCCGAACTCGCCACGGGCAACCAGGTCCGTGGCGCAAACGCCGAAGCGCGTGGCCAGATTGCGATCGAACGGGCTGGGCGACCCGCCGCGCTGTACGTGCCCCAGGACAGTGACGCGCACCTCCTTGCGCAGACACTCCCGGAGCGAGTACGCAATCGTGCTGCCGACACTGCCGGGCACCGCCGCCGGCATGGGCTTGCCGAGTGCGTCGGTCTTCGGCAGCCGGACGCCCTCGGCGACTACCACCAGGCTGAAGTTGCGCCCGGCGCGCTCGCGCTGGCGGATTCCTTCGCAGATATTCTCGATGGTGAAGGGAATCTCCGGGATCAGGATCACGTCCGCTCCGCCGGCCAGGCCCGAATGCAGCCCGATCCAGCCGGCATCGCGGCCCATGACCTCGATCACCATGACGCGGTGGTGGCTCTCGGCGGTGGTATGCAGGCGATCAATGGCCTCGGTGGCGACGTGCACGGCCGTGTCGAAGCCGAAGGTGAACTCCGTGGCGGAGATATCGTTGTCAATGGTCTTGGGCACGCCGACGACGTTCAACCCGAGCTTGAAGAAATCGCGGGCGATGCGCAGCGTGCCGTCACCTCCGATCACTACCAGCGCGTCAAGGCCCAGGCGTTTCCAGTTGCCCAGGCACTGGCCGGAAAAGTCGCGGGTGACCGTTTTGTCGTCCTCTTCGAGGCAGTAGGCGAACGGGTTGCCACGGTTGGTGGTGCCCAAGACGGTGCCGCCGCGCGGGAGGATGCCGCTCACCGAATCGAACGTCAGCTCGCGGGAGCGTTCCGGCCAGATCAGGCCGTCGAAGCCGTTGGTGATGCCGAGCACGCGCCAGTTATAGTCGGTGATCGCCGTGCGCACCACGGCGCGGATTACCGCGTTCAGGCCGGGACAATCGCCGCCGCCGTTGCAAACGCCGATGGTGCGGATGTTTGGGGCCATGCTGGTCGGCACCGAGAGCAAAACATTTCATTCTACACCATTCGCTCGCGCGACTGCCCCGCGCCGCGGGCACCTTCGCCCGGTGAGCGTTCTGTTACAATGCGACGGTTTGGAGTCGCGCCGAGCCGGTCGGGCTGCGAACCTATGCGAAGGGAGAACTGATGGAGTTCCTTGAAAGACTGAAGCCGCTCTCGCTCCTGCTTCTTCGCTGCGCCCTGGGAATCATCTACATCTCCCACGGCTACCCGAAACTCTTCACGCAAACGCCGAACTGGCTGCAATTCTTTTCCCGCATCGGCTTCCCTGCTTACTTCGCCTATGTCGCCGGGACCCTGGAGTTCTTCGGCGGCTGCCTGCTGATTCTCGGGCTGTTCACCCGCATAGTGGGCCTGCTGTTCACAATAGAGATGGCCATTGCCATCTGGAAGGTCCACCTAACGCAGGGGATTTATGTAGTGAAGAACTACGAGTTCCCGATGGCGCTGTGCGTCGCGGCGCTGACGCTGGCGACGGTCGGCGCCGGAGTAATCTCGCTCGACTACCCCATCTTCCGACACAAGGCCAAGCCCAGGAGCAAGGTGTAGATTCTTTCCTACCAGAGCTGCTTGCCGTGAACTTCCTTGAGGTAGTAGTCCCAGGGGCCGTAGAGCCCCGCATACAGAGCCAGGAAGAGCCACCCCACGCCTGCGGTTCCCAGGGAGATGACGAAGTAGAGCGTCGCCTTCGCGGGCATGCCCTTGAACAGATACCAGAACGCCCCAAAAAAGAAAGCGGGCCAGTTCCAATGGGTCTGCATCTGGGCAGGACGCTGGTCAAACTTCTGAAAAACATCCTGCCAGTAAGGAAGCAAGTAGGCGCGCGGATCGGCGGGCGGGGCAGCGGCGGGCGTCTGCGGCGCGGTAGAAGTGCGACAAACACCGCAAAACTGGGCCTCGGCAGCGAGTTGCGCGCCGCACTTCGAGCAGTACAAGCGAATCCCCTCCGGGGAAAGGGTTTAGGGCAGCCAGCGCGCGCGATTCCAGCAGAGGCGCGCAGTGAAGTCAAGCCCGCGCGGTTAGCTAGTCTGCGCCGCCTGGTTCGCCGGAGCCTGCGCCGGCACGGGCAGCGGCGCCTTGGGAATAATAAACCAGGCGATCAGATACGCCACGATTCCTCCGAAGAAACCCCCCGGAACAACCGAAAGCACGGCCCAGACCAAGCGCACGATGGTGGGATCCGTCTCCAGATACTCGGCGATGCCCCCGCAAACGCCGGCGATCTTGCAGTCGGTGGCCGAACGCATCAGCCGCTTGCTGGCCGCAGGCTTCTGCGGCGCAGACTGGCGGGCGCCGCAGAAGTAGCAGAAGTTCGAATACTCGGCGATCTCCCTGTGACAATTCGGACAAATCATCTTCGGGCCTCCACAAGTGCCCCCAGGGGCAATTCTCTGCTGTCCCAAGTCTAACTACGAACGACCCCGTCCGGAAGTTCCCCACAAAAGCGGCGGGTCAGTACGCCGCCAGCTCACGGACGGCTCTAACAATGTCTTCGGTCTGGGGCAGGATTTCGTCCTCGAGCTTGGGCTGGTAGGCGCAATAGGTGTCCATCGCCGCGACGCGGCGCACGGGCGCGTCGAGGTCGCTGAAGAGTTCGTCGGCGATGCGCGCAGCGATCTCCGCGCCGTAGCCCCAGGAGAGCGTGTCCTCGTAGGCCACGATCACGCGGCTGGTCTTGCGCACCGAGGCGGCGATGGCCTCCCAGTCGTAGGGGCTGAGCGAGCGCAGGTCGAGGATTTCGGTCGAGATGGCGTCGCGGTGGAGCTGCGCCGCGGCCAGCTCGGCGCGGTGCACCACGGCACCGTAGGTGACGACGGTCACGTCGGTGCCCTCGCGGGCCACGCGCGCCTTGCCGAACGGGATGGTGAAATCCGGCCCGGGATAGGGCGAGCGGTTGTAAGGCTGCCGGTAGAGGTGCTTGTGCTCGAGGAACAAGACCGGGTCGTCGGAGCGGATGGCGGTGCGCAGCAGTCCGCAGGTATCGAGCGCCGTCGAAGGCATCACCACGCGCAGCCCCGGGCAGTGCGTGAAGATCACTTCGCTGCACTGGCTGTGGTAGATGGCCCCGCCGGTCAGATAGCCTCCGATAGCTACGCGGATCACCGCCGGCGCCTTGAAATGCCCGGCAGAGCGCCAGCGCAGCACGGAAAGCTCGTTGCGGAGCTGCATCATCGCGGGCCAGATGTAGTCGAAGAATTGGATTTCGGGCACGGGCTTCAGCCCCCGGGTGGCCATGCCGATGGCCCGCCCGACGATGTTGGCTTCGGCGAGCGGCGAATTGAAGACGCGCCTCGAGCCAAAGCGCCGCTGCAGGCCCGCGGTCGCCTTGAAGACGCCGCCCTTCCCTTTCACCTTTTCGAGGTTCTCCTCGCGGCTGCAATCGGCCACGTCCTCGCCGAAAACGACGATGCGGGGGTCGCGCTCCATTTCGTCGGCAAGTGTGGCTGTGACCATTTCCACCAGCGTCTTCGGCTCCCCGGAGGGCTGCGGCGCGGCCTCAAACTGCGGCCCGGCGGGATCCACGTCGGGGGAATAGACCCACTGGAGAATCGCTTCCTTCGAGGGCGGCTCGGCCTCGAGCGCGCGGTCGGCGGCCTCGCGCACTTCGCGCTCCACATCGGCTTCAAGCGCTTCGAGCTCTTTTTCGTCCAGGATGTTTTCGCGCACCAGAAACAGCCCGAACTTCGGGATGGGATCGTGGCGCGCCTCGGCTTCGCGCTCCTCGGGAGGCTTGTACAGTTTTTCGTCATCGGAGAGTGAATGCGAATAGGGCCGGATGACGCGGGCGTGAATGAGCGCAGGCCCTTTGCGCGCCCGGCAGTATTCGACCGCCTTGCGGCAGGCGCGATAGCTTTCGAGCGGATCGGTGCCGTCGCATTCCTCGAGGTGCAGGTGGGGGTAGTTGGAGATGAGCTTGGAGATGTTGCCGCCGGCGGTCTGCACCTCAACCGGCACCGAGATGGCGTAGCCGTTGTCTTCGACCAGGAAGACGACCGGCAGCTTCCTGGCGCAGGCGGTATTGAGCGCTTCGAAGAACTCGCCTTCGCTGGTCGCGCCGTCGCCGCCGGAAACGTACACGACTTCGTCGCGCTGGTGGCGCACAGCCTGGCCCAGCGGCGCTTTGCGCGCCTGCTCGAGGGCCTCGGGGAAGGCGTCGTAGTAGAGCGCAGCCTCAGCCGCGCCCACAGCATGAAGCCACTGCGTTCCCGTCGGCGAAGATTTGCTGACGATGTTGAGCTTCTGGCTGCCCCAGTGCGACGGCATCTGGCGGCCGGCGGAGCTGGGGTCGTCCTTCGCGCCCACGGCCTGCAGCAGCATGTCGTGGGGCGTTACGCCCAGCAGCAGGCAGAGCGCGCGATCGCGGTAATAGGGATAGAACCAGTCGTGGGCGGGCTTGAGCACCAGGCCCGCAGCGACCAGGATGCCCTCGTGCCCGGCGCCGCTGATCTGGAAGAAAATCTTGCTCTGGCGTTTGAGCTGGATCTCGCGATCGTCCAGCCGCCGCGAAAGATACATCGTGCGGTAGATGCGAATCAGGGTCTCGCGGTCGAGACCGTGGTATTTCGCGGCGTCAAATTTCGCCGTCCTGGCGCGCGCCTGCACCGGCATTCGTTCTCACCTCATCGGCTTTCTTGCGAGCCCGCCCGCGGAGAAACCCATTATAGCGAAACACCGCATTCCACAGCGAAAAATGAAACGGCGCAAAGAAGTTGTCCGCTGCGCTACGGCAGGGAGTCGAACAACTCGGCCGTGGTGGCAAAGCCGTCCTCGCCGTGGCGGATGATTTGCGACTGGGCCTCTTTGAAGGGCTCCTCGATGGGGATGCGCTCGAGCCAGCGGTGGTGGGAGAGCCGCTCGTGGTCGGAAAAGTCCAAGCGCACGAACAGTCGGATGCGCTCGCCTTCTTCTGATCCGGCCTCGCCCGTTTTCTCTTTCTGTGTTGGTTCCTCGTCCTCCGTCCTCTCTGCAGGCCGGCGTTCGAACTTGAGCTGCAACTTCTTGTCCAGACGGAACGCCTGCTTCCAGCTCTCGATGCGGTGACGCGCCTGCTGCGCCGCCCGCTCGTTCGCCCCGAAATCGAAAATCAGATACGATTGCGCCATGGCTCGACGTATAGCGGCTCGCGCGCACAAATGTCAAGTCTCGATTCTCCTGCTCGCGTGGTCGCTAGCATGCATGGCCACCCGCGCAGCAGCCTCCCCGGCGGAGAAAGTCCGCGTCGAACGATACACAGTTGACGTCTCGTCTCAGCCGGAGAAAGGGTTTCTGCATGCGCGCGCGACGGTTACGTTGCGCGCCGTTGAGCGCGTGGAAGGTATCGAGTTCGAGCTGAATCCCGACCTGAAGATCCTCGAGGTCACCGACGCCGTGGGCCACAAGCTGGACTTCGCGCGCAGCGGGCGGCTAGGCTCGCCAAAACTCTCCGTCCGCCTGGCCGAGCCCTGCGGCGCGGGCCCCGCAGGAGCAGGGATCACGCTGACGTTCCTCTATGAAGGCGTGCTGCCGCAGAAGCCGCTCGATTACATCACCAAAGACGGCATCCTGCTTCGCGATGAATCCCGCTGGTACCCGGCCGTGGACCTCTCGGCCTTCACGCAAAACGACATCACGATCACTGTCCCGAACGGCTGGATGGCGATCACGAGCGGCGACCTTTCAGATGCTCGATCGCTCGAAAATGGCACTGCGTATCACTGGCAGGCCTCGAACCGGGTTTCCTCGCGCGCGATCGTGGGGTTTCCTCAGAACCCAGAAACCTGCCGCGTCGCTCTCGGCGCCGTGGCCAGGGGCGGCATCCGGGGCAGCAACTTCGTTACAAACTGCCTGCCCGCAGACAATGAACCAGCGGGCCGGCGGTTGGAAGACAAGGTGAGGGCCATCGCTTCGCGCTACACCGCGATCCTGGGCAGCGACGCGACCTTCCAATTGACGCTTGCGCAAGGCTTTCCCGAGCAGAGCGGCGCTATCGGCTATTCCGCGCCGGGGTTTCTCGTCGTCAGCGAAGACTTCGTGAAGTTCCACGACGATCCCGGCTACGCTCCCGAATTCCTGCCGCACGAGATCGCGCACCAGTGGTTTCCCATCGAAGTGGCGCTGGCCAGCCAGCAGGACGGCTGGCTGGCCGAGTCGCTGGCCGAGTACCTCGCGTGGCGCTACCTGCAAGAAGCCGAGCCGAAGCAGGCGGGGCGGATGGTCGAGCGCGCGATGCGCGACGCGCTTGTATCCGACCCGTTGCGGCCACTCTCGCTCGGCTTGCGCTTGTTCGCGCTCGAAGGCTGGGATGTGACCCACGCAACGCTCTACCAGCGCGGCATGTTGGTCTGGCGCACGCTTGAAACAGTGATTGACCGCGAACGTCTGGACAAGGCGCTCGGCGAATACTACAAGCGCTACGCGGGCACGCCTGCCTCTATCGCCGATTTCCGCAGAATCTGCGAAGAAATCTCCGGAAGAGACCTGAACTGGTTTTTCGACTATTTCATCCGCGGCGCGCGCATTCCGGAGATAGAGCTTCGCCGCGCGCCGTCGGCCACGCCGGGCGAAACTTCCGGCGAGATCGTCCTCAAGGATATCCCGCCGGAATTCCAGGTCCACGTGGAGATGCGTCTTGAGACCTTGGCCGGACCGGTCGAATATGCGGTGACGACGCGCGGGCTAGCGACCGCGTTCACAGTCACGACGCCGCAGCCGGTGACGCGCATCACGCTCGACCCCGAATCGCGGATCCTTCGCTGGACGGAGGCGGCGCGGCGCAACCGCAGCCAGCGCACACTGCTGGCCCGGCTGGGAGAGCTCGAACGCTCCCGCGAGTTCGCACATGCCGCGGAGCTCTGCCAGCAGGCGCTCGCGCTGGACCCCGAAAATCTTGCTTGGAATGAGCAGCAGATCCGGCTCGAGCTCGGCCGGCTGTATGACCGCTTGAACCAGCCAACGCGCGCCCTCGACGAGTTCGCGCGTGTGCTGGTGCTGGGCTCGCTCGACCCGATGGAAAGCGATTTCAACCGCGTTTGGAGCCGCATCTATCGTGCGCGAATCGAGAGACGCCGCGGCCGTCTGGCTGCGGCGCACGCCGAGGCCCGGGCAGGCCTGGAGATGAAATCGCCCGCGCTTTTGACTCCCGTGACCTGGCCGGAAGCGCCGGAAAAATCTTCCACCGCGCGAGAGGCGCTCGAAGCACTGGCCCGCTAGCACACCAGGCCGACGCGCCGACCTCCCCCCGGCCAGCAAACCACGCTTGAAAATGAGTTGCGCTGGGAACCGCAGCATGATAGCTTTTCCGGCGTAGCGAACAAAAAGCGAAGGAGGCCCAGATGTCACAGTCCCTCGCTGTACGCCCCGCGGCTACTGATCGGCTGGCGCGAGTGCACGACATTGTGGAGCAGCTTGTCGCGCGCGATGCCACCGGCGAAATCCTCACCGTCGTGCATCACATCCCCCCGCGCGAGGCCGAGTGGACGCCCATGCCCTCTTGGGTGCGCCCTGAGCTTGTGACTACCTATCGCGCCAAAGGCATCGAGCGGCTCTACACCCACCAGGCTGCCGCCGCGGAACGCGTGCGCGCCGGGCGCAACGTCGTGGTCGTGACGCCCACGGCCTCCGGCAAAACCATCTGCTACAACCTGCCGGTGATCAATGCGGTGCTCGAGAACCCCGACACCCGGGCGCTCTACCTCTTCCCAACCAAGGCGCTGGCGCAGGACCAGCTCGCCGAGCTGCACGACCTCGGCCAGCGGCTCGACGACGCCTTCGGAGTGTTCACCTACGACGGCGATACGCCCGCCGACGCGCGCAAGGCCATCCGCGAGCGCGGGCACATCGTGCTGACCAACCCCGACATGCTGCACACCGGCATCCTGCCGCACCATACGCGCTGGACGCGCCTGTTCGAAAACCTGCGCTATATTGTGCTCGACGAGCTGCACACGTATCGCGGCGTCTTCGGCAGCCATTTGTGCAACGTCCTGCGACGCCTGCGGCGCGTGGCGCACTTTTACGGCAGCCAGTTGCAGTTCATCTGCTCGTCGGCGACCATCGCCAACCCCGGCGAACTGGCTTCGCGGCTGATCGAGGATGACGTCGAGGTGCTGGATGCAAACGGCGCCCCGGCCGCCGAAAAATTCTTCCTCTTCTACAACCCACCGGTGGTGAACCGCTACCTAGGCATCCGCCGCAGCTACATCAACGAAGCTTCGCGCGTGGCGCAGGAGTTTTTGAAGCGCAACCTGCAAACCATCGTCTTCGCCAACAGCCGCCTGCACACCGAAGTGCTGCTGACCTACCTCCAGCAGGCCAATCCGCAGCCGCCCGGCCAGGCGGAGGCGATCCGCGGGTACCGCGGGGGCTATCTGCCCGGCGAGCGCCGCGAGATCGAGCGCGGCCTGCGCGAGGGGAGCATCCGCGGCGTGATCTCCACCAACGCGCTTGAGCTCGGCATTGATATCGGCTCGCTCGACGCGGTGGTGATGGCGGGCTATCCGGGCACGATCGCCTCCACCTGGCAGCGCGCCGGCCGCGCCGGCCGCCGCAGGGGAAGCTCCTGTGCCATGCTGGTGGCCAGCTCGGCGCCGCTCGACCAATTCATCGCCAAGCACCCGGACTATTTCTTCGGCCGCTCGCCCGAGCACGCCTTCATCCAACCCGACAACCTGGAAATCGTGGTCAACCACCTGAAATGCGCGGCATTCGAACTGCCGCTCGCCACGGACGAAACGTTCGGCCACGTGGACCTGCCAGCGCTCTGCGGGCGCCTGGCAGACGCCGGCTTCCTTCACCGCACCGGCCAGCACTGGCACTGGACGCAGGAAGCCTACCCGGCCGATGCGATCAGCCTGCGTTCGGTGACTTCAGACAATTTCGTGATCCTGGATATCACCGACGGGCCGGAAGTGATCGGCGAGGTGGATTTCCCGAGCGCGCTCGGCGTCGTGCATCCCAAGGCCATCTATCTGCACCAGGGCCAGCAGTATCACGTCGAGCGGCTGGACTTCGACGAGCGCAAGGCCTACGTCAAGCGCGTGAACGTGAACTACTTCACCGACGCGATCCGCTACACACAAGTGCGCGTGCTCGAAACCGCCGAGGCGGCGCGCATCGGCGAAGCCCCGGCGGCGCGCGCCCACGGCGACGTGCTCGTGCGCTCGCAGGTGGTGGGCTTCAAGAAGATCAAGTTCTTCACCAACGAAAACGTCGGCGCGGGCAAACTCGAGTTGCCGGAAAACGAGATGCACACCACCGCCTTCTGGATCACACTGGAGCGGTCGCTCGTCGAATCCTTGCCGTTTTCCGTGAGCGAGCGCCAGACCGGCATGTTCGGCCTGCTCTACGCGCTCGAATCCGTGGCCACGCTGCTGATGATGTGCGACCGCCGCGACGTGGGCACCGCCATCGGCGAACGGCCTCCCTCGCCGGGGATGGATATCGGCTGGGAGGAGGCGCCGGAAGCGGGCGACCTCACGGCAGAACGGAAAGAGTTCTTCGAGCCGAACCTGTATCTCTACGACGCGTATCCCGGCGGCATTGGCTTCTCCGAACCGCTCTACGGCGTCCACGACTTGCTGGTGCGCAAGACGCGCGAACTAATTGCTGGCTGCCCCTGCGAGAAGGGGTGTCCTTCGTGCGTCGGCCCGGCCGGAGAAAAGGGCGAGCGCGCCAAGGAGGCCACGCTGGCCATCCTCGACCGCCTGTGCGAGTGAGAAGGAATGCGCCACAGAAGCATGGAGGATCTGTTGCTTCGAGCTTTCAACTCTCCACTGTGGGCTCTCGACTCTGAACTTTGAACTGCCAAAGGCGCTGCTTTGAGTTCGAATCTTGATGACCGATTTGCCCGGCTCGCGGCGCTGCGATCTGCGCGTAAACGCGAGGCCGCTGAGCCGTACACCGGCCGGGCGCGTGCCGCTGAAGCCGACGCGCTCGCCGGTCTGGTCGGCGCCGAGGTGAGCAGCAACCGCTACGGCGAGCACCTCGTGGCTCGGCAGTGGTTCTCGACGCCTGAAGAGTGCGCGCCGGGCGCACACGCTCTGCGCCTCTTGCTCCCCGGGGCATCCGGAGAAGCTGCGGACGCCGCCGAGTGGTTGTTCCTCGATACGGAAACTACGGGCCTCGCCGGCGGCACGGGCACCTACGCCTTCCTGGTGGGCCTGGCTTGGTGGGATGCGGGCGGGTTGCAGGTCGAGCAATTCTTCATGCGGGATCACGGCGAGGAGCACTCGCTCCTGCTCGAGCTGGCGCGGCGGCTGGCCGAGCGGCGCGTGCTGGTCACCTTCAACGGCAAGAGCTTCGATTGGCCGCTACTGGAAACGCGTTTTCGGATGACGCGCGCCCTCGCGCCGCGCCCGCCCGCAACGCACCTCGACCTGCTGCATCCGGCGCGGCAGCTCTGGCGGCTGCGCCTGGGCTCGGTGCGCCTGACCGAACTTGAACGGCACGTGCTGGGTTGTAAGGGGTCGAGCCTGGGATGGACGCGACGCGACGACATTGACTCCGCGCTGATTCCCCAGGTTTACTTCAACTACCTGCGCGGCGGGCCAGCGGAACCGCTCGTGCGCGTCTTCCGCCACAACCAGATGGACCTGCGCGGCCTCGCCGCGCTCGCCAGTAAGATTCTCGCGCTGCTTGCCGAACCCGAAGCGCTTGAGAGGTCGGTAGACGATCCTCTCGAGCTCTACGGCCTATCGCGACTGCTCCATCGCCGCGGCGATGCGTCGCGCGCGCGGCGCGTCTACGAGCGCGCGCTCGAAGCCGGCCTGCCCGGAGCTGTGGATCGCGCCGCGCGGCGCGAACTGGCGCGGCTGGCCAAGCGCGAGCGCGATTACGCCCGCGCGACCTCGCTCTGGGAGGAGTTGCTGGCGGACTCGACCGAGGGCCTGGAGGCCTACGAGCAGCTCGCCATCTACTATGAGCACCATGCCTGCGAGCCCCGGCGCGCCGCTCACTTCACCCGCGACGCGCTTGGCGCGCTGCGAAAGGCCTACCGAGCGGGGCGCATCGAGCCAGGCCGCTACCGCAGGCTACACCTGCGGCTGGAACACCGCCTGGCGCGCCTCAGCCGCAACCTGATGCCGCGGGACCACGGGCCGCCGCTCGAGCCCCTTTCTGCTGAAGCGCGGAGCAGGACTCGCGAATCGAATTAGGATCAAGACAAGTTGAAACAGGACCACACCCGGGAGGAACGAATGGCCACAGTCGAAGCTGAATTCCTTCGCACGCAATTAGAACAACGCCGGCAACGGCTCCAGATCGCGCTGGCGGCTTCTCCGGAAACCGGGGCACTCGCGCAGTTATTGCAAGAAGTGGATGCCGCGCTCGGGCGCATGGAGAAGGGCTCCTACGGCATCTGCGAAACCTGCCACGATTCCATCGAAAAGGAACGATTGATCGCCGATCCGCTCGTGCGCTTCTGCCTCGACCACCTGACGACAGAGGAACAGCGCCTCCTAGAAGAGGACTTACAGCTTGCCGCACGCATCCAGCGCGGGCTGCTGCCGCCGCAGGACCTGCGCGTCGCCGGCTGGCAGGTGCATTATCACTACGAGCCCGCCGGCCCGGTGAGTGGCGACTACTGCGACCTAATCCACTCCGAGGACAAGAACGGCGATCTCTACTTTCTTCTTGGGGATGTTTCCGGCAAAGGTGTCTCGGCTTCGCTGCTGATGAGCCAGCTCCACGCGATGTTCCGCACCCTGACCAGCGTGGGCCTGCCGCTCGGCGAGTTGGTCGGCCTCGCCAACCGCGTGTTTTGCGAGAGCAACATGGCCGGGCAATACGCCACGCTGGTGTGCGGCCGGGCAAGCTGGTCGGGAGAAGTGGAGCTCGCGAATGCCGGGCACCTCCCCGCGCTGCGGGTCCGCCGAGGCGAAGTCTTGCAGCTCGATGCCACGGGCCTTCCGCTGGGGATGTTCTGCAACGGCCAACACGGGGTGAAACGATTGAATCTGGAGAAGGGCGACAGCCTTTTTCTCTACACCGATGGCCTCTCGGAAACGCGCGATCGCTCCGGCGCCGAATACGGCGTCGAGCGCCTGGCTCGATTCGCTGCCCAGCAGAGCACGCTTCCTCCCGACGCGTTCATCGCCTCCTGCCTCAAAGCCGCGAAAGCGCATTCCGCGGGAGCGCCCCAGGGCGACGACCTGACCCTCATGGTTCTCCGGCGAGAGTAATCTTTAGCCTGCTGGGCGTTCGAGGCCGAGGTGTGTGCGTGCATGCCGAAAGACGCGGGCGCCGGTGAGCGGCGAGGATCGCAGGAACGCTTCTAGCTCTGCCACGGTGTAGGCGGAGCGCACCGAAGCGCAGTAGAGCTTGTACATCAGGCCGGTGTAATGGCGGCCGTGCCAGCGCACGTAGAGCGGGTAGGCCGGACGGGAAGGACGGCGCAGGTCGCGGATCAGGATGGCGCCGTCGGGCCTGGCCAGGCGCGCGACCTCCTCCAGCAGCCGCTGTGGCTGGGCCAAATGGTGCAGCACCGAGTTGCACATTACCAGATCAAAGGACTCTGCGGGAAACGGCAAGCGGTTGCCATCGCCGACAAAGAATTGCACGCGGGCCTCAAGGGCTGAAGCCTGGGCTCCTTCCGCGCCCGTGTCGGAGCTGAAGCTCCGACCCCGTGAAGGACGGTTCCGTCCCCGATCGTCGGCACGACTGAAGCCATGCCCTGACGAACCGACCACGCCGCAACACGCCTGGCGGATCATGTTGGGGGAGCGATCCACGCCGACAAACTGCCAGCCGGGCAGGCGCCGAGCGAGCTTGCGCACGATCTGGCCGGGCCCTGTGCCGATGTCGAGCGCGCGGCCGCGGCTGCGCCCAGCCACCAGGCGCACAGCGTGTTCGACGAAGGTGTCGTCAATTTTGTCGAGATACGCCTGCGCCGCCGCCGAGGAGTAGGCTTCCACTTCGTCGGAATCGTCCATCACCTCCGGCTCGGGCACGCGCGGCAGGTCGAACCAGCTCATCGCGGGGGAAGTCTAGCGGCCGGCCGCTTCCGCGGCAATGGGGAGCGCCGCGGTCACGGTGGTTCTCTGGCCCTGGCGGAATGGGACAGCGGGGAGAACCGGGCCGGGCGGCCAGCCGATCGCGCCGCTGATGCGTTCGAACAGCGCGTGGCTGCCGCCTTCCAGGCTCAGGCACTCTTCACCCACGCAGCGGAGGAACACGTCGCCGTCGTCGGTCTCGAAGGAAAAGAAATTTGGCCGGCGGAAGAGGTTGCGGCGTTTAGGGTACTTCAGCTCGAGCGCCTCGCTGTAATTGCCGCAGAATCGCGCCGCGTCTTCATCGCTCGCCAGGCGCAGGCGGAAAACGAGCAGCAGTTGCTTGGTCTTGTGGTGCTCGAAGATGGCGTAGCGGTCGCCGGCCCAGGCGGGCGCAAGCCGCGCCGCGCGTTCAGGGCCAAGAAAGTGCTTAAGGAGCTCCTGGATGCCGAATTCGCCGAGAATGTTTGCGTCAAGTTCCTTCCACGCCGGCGGCAGCAGCCGCGCGAAATCAGGCAGAGTGACCCGCTTTGGTGCTACGCCCTTCAGATACAGGTTCGGATGGAGGATCTGCTGCGTCGAGACCGGCGGGTTCTCGAATACCTTGTGGATGTCGGCCCAGCCGGTGCTGGCGCGGAGGAAGCGTTGGGAGAAAGTCGTGCCGGCAAGATAAGGAAAGAGCAGCTCATCGCGCAGATACATCGGGGCCTTGGCCAGTTCAGGGCTTTTTTCGAGATCGCCCAGGAGTTGCGAGGGGTCCATATTGTCGAGGTCGCGGACGCTCTTGGACTGGCCGCGCAGCAGGTAATCGATCATGGCGGCCACGGCGGAGCCTTCCAGCACGGCGTCGCGGGCGAGTTCGGCATCGTCGTTGGGCTTGGCCGCATCGAGCCACGGGTCCACCTTGAAGTGCTGGTCCTGGAGGGCGTGCGTCAGCTCGTGCGCCATCACCACGCGCTGCTCGGCCGGATCGATCCAGTCGGCGATGAAGAATTCCTGCGCCTTGGGGTCGTACAGCCCCGCAATCTGCTCGGTGAGCAGCTCGACCAGGAAGGGTTCTACTTGGAATCCCTTGGGTACGAGCCCCAACTTCTCGAGCACCTTTTGGTCGGCATAGCGCTTGGCCGGCTCCTTATCTTCTTTCATGCGGCGGATGACGTAATCGCGGATCTCTTCCCGCGTGCGAACGCTCTTCTTGAGCGGTGCAAGGACGGGAAGCGAGAGCAGCTTGCTCATCTCCGCCAGAACTTGGTCGGCGGTCTTGAGGAACTCGGTGCTGGGCGTCTTGACCGGAGGCGGGTTGGAGGGCAGCGGAGCCGCCTTCTGAGCAGCAGTGCCCGCGGCGAACAAAAGAACCAGGCCAAGCAGGGATGCAAGAATGCGTTTCATGTTCTCTGTGGACTCTCCTTCACGCACGCGCACGACTTAGGATACCAGTTTCGTGCAAAAACTCCTGCGCTTGGGTGCGTAGTAGCCTGCGTCGAGCTCAAACGCCAACCATTTCAGCCAATCACGTGGGGATGCCGGCAAAGTTGAGGAAATCAACGAGCCTCGGCCGGCGAGGCTTGCGGGGTCGTGTCATTCAGAAAGCCGAGCAGAACGGCCAGCATGCCCGTGACGGTCAGGATGCCGACCAGCCGCCCGTCCTCCACCACTGGCAGGCAGCCCAGTTTCCTCTGGTGCAGGAGGTTGGCCGCTTCGCGCAGCGGCGTGGTGGGCGTGACGGTCAGTGGGGCGCGGGTCATCACGCGCTCGAGAGGCGTGTTCTCGAAGATCGCGTTGTACTCCTCCGGAGTGATGTTGCCGAGCAGAGAGGGCGCACACCGGCTGACGTCGCGGTCGGTGATGATCCCCACCAAGCGTTCGCCTTCCACAATGGGCAGGTGTCGGAAGCCGGTGCTTCGCAGGATGAGGGCAGCTTCCAGCAGGCGCGCATCGTGCGAGATGCTCTTCGCCGGCGAAGTCATGAAATCGCGGACCCGATACTCGTCGCTCATGCTCCTGGGCTCTTCAGCGGATTCTTTGGAGGCCTGCGGCTATAGTTCCATGCGAGTGAGGTCAAGTCAAGAATGCGACGCGGCGAGGGATTATCGTTTCGGAACGGGGAGCGGCGTCTGCTCCACGCGCTTCCAGGCGGCATCCTGCCAGATGTAGCGGTCGCGGGTCATCCGGCGGCAGATGCGCGGATCGTCCTCGTGGGTTTGGGCGCAGTAGGTGAGGCGAAAGCCGTCCGGGCGGGACTCGTAGCTCGATTGCTGGAGGATGTCAGAGGACCACACGACCTTGAGGCGCTCGCCGTCAAACTGCCAGGCCATGAAGGCGCCGGTCTCGAGCTCGTCGGTGCGGCCGGTGACGGTAACGAACAGCACCACCGGCGCCGCAACGGGAACGAGTTCGAGGTACTCATCAAAGAAATCCTTGTGCGCGAAGCGATCGATTCGCGCGGCCAGTGCGTAACGGCCCGCCGCGCTGCGATAGATCCGCACGGCCGAGGGCCCGCCCAGGCCGAAATTGGCGACCAGAGCGTACACAGCCGGCCTCCCGCCGAGCCGCACCGCGCGATAGCCTTCTCCGACAGGCGGCTGCTGCGTCACCAGCGCCGCCAGGCGCTGGTTCATGGCGTCGAGGTTCGGCTCGCCTCCCGCGTTCAACGTTTCCAGAGCCATGTGGTCCAGGACGCCCAACGCCTGTTCTTGGCGCGCTTCGCTTCCTTCGACTCCGTCGAGGCGCTCCCGGGCAAGCTGCTCCGCCAGCCGCCGGAATGCGGTTTCAGGCTCCTGCGCCGGTCCCGCACCCGCCGAAGCAAACAGGAGCAATACCACAGCGAGTGCAGAGAGCTGCCGTCTCAACGCAAATCTCGCGATGCAGCTCGACGGAGGCCCTGCTTGCTCCGCCTCCCCCGGGTGCGCGCGGAGAAAACCCGATCGGCCAGGACCAGGGCGTCCCAGACCGCAGGAAAACCCGCGTAGGGGGCAGTGTGGAGCAGAGCCTCGACGATTTCCGCGCGCGTAGCACCGTTGCGCAGCGCCATGCGGAAGTTCAGCTCCAGCCCATTCGTCCGCCCGAGCGCCGTCAGCACGGCAATCGTGCACAGGCTGCGCGTTCGGCGATCAAGGCCGGGTCGCGCCCAGATCTCGCCGGAGACAAACGTGAGGATGTAGCGCTCAAAGTCCGGCTCGAGCTTTCGCCAGGCAGCGCGCACACGCCGGGCATCGCCCGGGCCGAGCATTTCGTCGAGCAGCCGCGCGCCCCGCTCGAACGAACCCACCGTTTGGTCTGTCATTATTTGCCTCTTCCCGAGGGGCTCCGGCACCCTCTAGCCAAACGCGCTGGCGATGCCTCCGGTGACGTCCAGCGCCTGCCCGGTAATGCTGGCGGCTGCATCGGAGGCCAGGAACAGCGCGGTGGCGGCGACGTCTTCTGGCCGCACCATGCGCTTGAGCATGGTGAAACCCACAAACTTCTGGCGCACGGCTTCCACTGGCAGGCCCATGGCCTGAGCCCGCATCGCCACGACCTCATCCAGCAGGTTGCCGGCCACCGGCCCGGGGCAGATACAGTTCACGCGGATGCCATACCGCCCGACCTCCTCGGCCATAGTGAGCGTGAGTCCGACCACGGCCCACTTCGCGCTGGCGTAAGGAGTCCGCAGCGGGTAGCTGATCTTGCCGGCAATTGAACTGATATTGATGATGGCACCCGCGGAGTGCTGTTGCTGCGCCTGACCCGACTGAGGCGGAGCAGCGGCGGTGCTTCGCCGGGCAATCATTCCCCGCAGGACCTCGCGCGAAAAGAGAAATACGCCAGTCAGATTCACAGCCAGCACGCGCTCCCAGTCAGCCAGCTTCACTTCCGTAACCGGAGCCGTCGGACCGGTGATGCCAGCGTTGTTCACGAGCACGGCGATCGGCCCCAGGGTACCCTCGGCCTGCGAGACGCAACGCCGAACATCCGCTTCGCTCGAAACGTCGCCTTCGAGCGGCAGGGCTTGGCCTCCTGCTACGGCAATTTCATCCGCGGCCTGCTTCACTCCCGCGGCACTCGTGCCCACCAGCGCGACCCGAGCTCCTTCCCCGGCAAACGCCCGAGCAATGGCCCGGCCTAGCCCGCGGCTCGCGCCGGTGACCAGCACCACCTGTCCGCGAAAGTGTTGCGTGTCGCTCGTTGCCGCCATGGGAGCAACGACTCTAATACACCGGTGCTCCGGCTGCAAATTCATCCCGCAGCAAGTTCCCCATCGCCCGGCAAACGGGACTATAATTTCCAACGACGCTGAGCGGAGTTCCCAGGCACTCTGCCCGACGGATCTCGCCAAGGGGGTGCGTCCATGCCATCCGCAAAAAGATGGGCTCTTGCAGTTGTACTCGTCGGGGCCCTCGTGCCACTCGGCGCCTGGGGCGACGACGCGCAACACGAGCATCACGCCGCGTCTGCCGAAACACTCGGCAAGGTGCATTTCCCAGTTTCCTGCAACCCTACGGCTCAGAAGGAATTCGACCAAGCGGTAGCCATGCTGCATTCGTTCTGGTACGAGATGGCCGAAAAGGCCTTCACCGCGGTGACCCAGGCCGACAGCAACTGCGCGATGGCTTACTGGGGAATCGCCATGAGCCTCTACCACCCCCTGTGGGAACCGCCCAACCCAGCGACTTTGCAAAGGGGCCTGGCGGCGGTCGAAAAGGGCACGGCAATCGGCGCCAAGACGCGGCGCGAGCGGGATTACATCGCGGCGATCGCGGCCTACTACAGCGGCTTCGATAAGCTGGAGCACCACACGCGCGCCGTGGCCTATGAGAAGGCGATGGAGCAACTTCATCTGCGCTACGCAGACGACCTCGAGGCCGGGGTATTCTACGCCCTGGCCCTGCTCAGCACCGCGCCGCCGACCGACAAGGCTTATGCGAACCAGAAAAAGGCTGCCGTGATTCTCGACAAGGTATTCGCGGTCGAGCCGGACCATCCCGGCGTGGCCCATTACTTCATCCACGCCTACGATTCGCCGGCGCTCGCCCACTTGGCGCTCCCCGCGGCGCGACGCTATGCCAAGATCGCTCCGGCCGTGCCACACGCCCTGCACATGCCTTCGCACATCTTCACGCGGCTCGGGCTCTGGCAGGATTCGATTCAGTCGAACCTCGCTGCCGCTGCCGCGGCGCGCAAATATGGTGCGGAGACGCACATGGCCGGGGCGTGGGACCAGCAGCTCCACCCCATGGACTACCTCATCTACGCCTACCTGCAAGGCGCGCAGGACGTCGAAGCCAAGCGCGTGCTCGATGAGCTCAGCACCATTCAGAAGGGTGACCCGGCGAACCTGACCTCTGGCTACGCCTTCGCGGCGATCCCGGCGCGGTACGCGTTCGAGAGAAGGCAGTGGTCGGAGGCCGCTGCACTCGAGCTGCGCCCGGCATCCTTCCCGTGGAGCCGCTATCCCTGGGCGGAAGCTACTACATACTTCGCTCGCGCTGTCGGTGCTGCACGCAGCGGCCATCCTGCTGACGCCCAGAAGAGCCTCGAAAAAATCGAGGCCCTGTACAAAGTTCTGGTCGAAGCCAAAGAAGCTTATTGGGCCGACGAGGTGGAAATTCTGCGGTTAGAATCCGCCGCCTGGGTTGCTCACGCCAAAGGCAACAACGATGAAGCCGCGCGGTCGCTGCGCGCCGCGGCCAACCTGGAGGACTCGACCGAGAAACACCCGGTCACCCCCGGCTCCATCCTGCCGGCGCGGGAGCAACTGGCCGATTTGCTGCTCGCACTCCGCCAGCCAGCAGCGGCGCTGCGCGAATACGAAGCCTCGCTGCGAAACGCGCCTAACCGCTTCAATTCCCTCTACGGCGCCGCGCGATCCGCGGAACTCTCGGGCGACCGGACCAAAGCCAGGGAGTATTACGCCCAGCTTGTCGACGTCAGTAAACTGGCGGACGGCGATCGGCCAGAGCTTCGCGAGGCCAGAACCCTTTTGGCCAAGCAATGAGCGCATAGGGCTGCCGAGTGGGCGAGTCGGACTGCGAGCGCTCTCGCTTCGAGTGCCGAGTTCACCGCCAGCGGAGCCAGCGCGTGAGGCGAGCGAGCAGGCGCGCCTGCCGCTGCGCTTCGACCCGGCTTTCGACCCACGCCGCACCGACTATCTCTCGCGCATGGTGGAGTCCTGGAGGGAACTGGAAGGGGCGCTGTTCAACGGACATCCGCGCTACCGGTACGGCTACATCGGCCTGGACGACCATATGATGGAGCCGCTGCTGCGCCCCGGCAGCTTGGTGCTGGTGGACCCGGCGCTCGGCCACGTGCGCGACTCCGGATGGAACAACGAATACGAGCGCCCCATCTACTTCGTGGAAGTGCGCGATGGCTACCGCTGCACTTGGTGCCTGCGTGAGGGACCGCGGCTCATCCTCCAGCCGCATCCACTCTCCGCTTGCGTGCCGGAGACTCGATTGTGCCCCGAGGAAGCCGAAGTGGTGGGGCAGGCGGTGGGGGTGGTTATGCGGCTCGCGGCGCGCTAGGCTGCTCCTCCCCAAACATTCCGAGCAAGGCCCGCAGGTTCGAACAGAAGAGATCGTGCAAATAAGAAGGCACGCCCGTGGGCAACAGGAGCCGATAGGATTGCAGTTCCTGCCAGCGGGCCACGATGTTCGGCAACTCGCCCTCGAGATTCCCCAGGCAAGCCCGCAGATCCGCTTCCTGCTGGGCCAGCGGCGTCTCCAGGATTCTGGCAAAAAGTTCCTCGTGGCAGTGGGCGAGCGCCTGCTGCACTGGACCCTGGGGATACACCGCCGAAACCCCTTCGTGGTGATAGCGGCCGCTGGCCAGATCCCGCAACGACGAGACGTACAACAGCCGCGCGAAGTCGCTCGAGATGGCCGCCAGCGTGCGCTTAGTGAAGTCTTCGATCACCCGCCGATTCTGCTGAAACTGCTCGACTGACGCCACAAGTCCGCCTTGTTCCGTTTTCTGAACTTTTCAGCCCCTCGTCCGCCTTCTCCTCCTAGCCGAGCCAAAGTGTCGCGCCCGAGGAGGTGCGACCTAAATGAAACGACTAGCGGTTCTGTTGCTAGCCGGGGCCCTTCTGGCCCTGATGCTACAACCTGTTTCCCTTACAGTCAAAAAGCCTTTCGACAACCTAGTTGCAGCCGATGGTGTGCCCCCGCCCCCCTTCCCAGGGCAGCCCGTGCCGGATAGCACGGCGTCAGGAGGTTGGCTCAGCTAGGGCAGCGTGCCGGGGGCGTAGGCTCATATTTACTTGGCAAGTAATAGAGAGTATGATGCAACTAGGCACGCATGCATCTGACGATTGGCAACTACGTCCTGTGGGCCGCCACTTCGCTGCTCGAGATGGGTGTGTGTGCCTACGTCTTCCGCCGCCGGCTGTATCTTCGCCTTCCCTTGGTCTCACATCCGGGTGATCTCCTTCCTGGTGGCGCTGGCGATCTGGTGGTGGGCGGTGCGCAAGCCACTGCCGGCGGAGCAACCGAAACGCGCGTTGCTTTCTCAAGATGTCTATGATGAACTGGCGCCGCAGGTGAATTTCCGGCTGCGCCGGTTGAACGGCTTCTGGAGCTGCTCAAATCGTGATCGAAACCTTCCTCTTCGTCAGCGTGGCCATGGTGCTCCTGCTGGTGCTGTTGTGGCTGGCGTCGAAGCCGGTGGCTCCGTCGCCGATCCGGGACGCCGAAGCCAAGCTCGAAATCGAAGACCTGTTTCCTTTGCACTGCCGGCACTTCCCGCAGGTGCGGCAGGCGCTTTCCCCCGCCGATCTGGCTTATCTGAAGGAGCGAGCCTCGCCGCGAATTGGCCGGCGCGTGCGCGCCGAGCGGCGTGAGGTGACGCGAAAGTTTCTCGCCGGGCTTCAGGAAGATTTTTCGCGGCTGAACCGCCTGGCGAGCACCGTCGCCGCGCTTTCCCCGGAGATCAGCCGCGCTCAAGAAGCCGAGCGGTTCTGGCTGAGCCTGCGCTTCCGCATCCTGTACGCGCTGGTGCGGCTGCGCCTCGTGACCGGCAGCATCTCCGTGCCCCAACTGGGGCGGCTGACCGGATTGATCGGCAGCCTGGCGGCGCAAATTGAGGCGGCCATGGCCGCACTCGAACCAGCCTCCGCAGAGGAGCTGCGCTCAAGTCTCAGCGCCTGAGGGCGGAAGAATTGATCTGGCCAACGGCCTGACCAATCACCGCCAGGAACTGCTACACCGAGGGGCAGCGCCCCTGCAGGGTTTTCCCGCTCCAGTTCCAGCACCGCCTCCTCATCGGTTGAACAGCGGTCGGCCGGGCGAACACTACACCCACCAAGGAATCCGAGACCGCGGGAAGCCGAAACCGTCGCCGAATCTTGCATGCAGCTATCAAGATGGACAACCAACCCGTGGTGCGGCTGTGTCCTGCCTTATAATGACGATTTTGGAGCGCGCCCGTGGCAGCAGAGAGAATCCTGGTTGTGGACGACGAAGAGGGAATCCGGGAGGTCATCTCCACACTCCTCGAGGCACAAGGCTACCAGTGCACGGTGGTCGGGAACGGGCGTGGGGCGCTCGAGTACCTGGAGAAAAACTCGCTCGACTTGGTGCTCAGCGACATGGTGAAGCCGGAGATGGACGGGCTGAAGCTGCTCGAATGGCTCCGGGCCCGCAGCCAGGACATCCCGGTGATCATGGTTACCGCCATGCACGACCTGTCCACCGCGCTTGAGGCCATCCGACGCGGGGCCTACGACTCCTGAAGCCCTTCGAGAAGGATCAGCTCTTCCTCAGCGTGCGCCGGGCACTCGAACACCGCCGCCTGGTGCTCGAAAACCGCCACTACCAGGGCAACCTGGAAAAACTGGTCGAAGAGCGCACCGCCCAGCTCACCCGGGCGCTTGGCGAGCTCGAACAATCCTACGACTACACCCTGGAAGCCCTGGGCGGGGCGCTCGACCTGAAGGACGCCGAGACCGGGGGCCACTGCCAGCGCGTAACCGCCTTCACCATCTCCATCGCCAAAGAAATGAAGGTGGACCCGGACCTTCTCCCTCACATCGCCCGCGCCGCCTTCCTGCACGACATCGGCAAGATGGCCATCCCCGACAACATCCTCCGCAAGCCCGGCCCGCTCATCGACGAAGAGCGCCAGATCATGCGGCGGCACTGCGAGATCGGCCACGGCGTGCTGATCCGCATCCCCTTTCTGAACGAGGCTGCCGAGATTGTCATGGCGCACCAGGAGTTCTACGACGGCACGGGCTACCCGCGCGGCCTGCGCGGCGAGGAAATTCCCCTGGGGGCGCGCATTTTCGCTGTGGCCGATACACTCGATGCCATGATCTCCGACCGGCCATACCGCCGCGCCCTGCCGCTCTCCTACGCCCGGGAAGAAATCCAGCGCTGTGCTGGGACGCAGTTCGACCCCGCCGTCGTCAAGGTGTTTCTCCGCATGCCGGATTCTCTGTGGCTTGAGCTGCGCGAAAATATCGGCGCGCCGTTCCGGCTCTCGCAGCTCAAGCCACTGTAAGCAGGACGCGACCTATCCAGCCGCCCTTGCGAATCGGAATCACCGAAGGTAGTATCCTGGAGGAAAGGAGTCAGAATGGCGCTGGTGCCAATTAAAACCGCGTCCGAGACCGGCTATTGCGATTGCATCCACGGTTGCTACGAACTGGCCAGCTTGCGCGATGAAGATACGGGCAAAGGCTACTGCCCCCGCTGCGCTAAAGAACACTTGGAACTGAATCAGGGCGTGGGTTTGCCGCAGCCGGCGCCGTCTAAATTGTCTCCCAACACTGCTCCCCCGCCCGCCTCCCCGCACCTCCCCGAGCCCGCGGACCCGCCGGGCCGGCTGCGTTAGTCAAATACCCACTCAGAAAAGTACTGAACTCTTTGGGGGACACGCGGAAAAGGCGGGTGCCCCCGCACAAGTCTTCCTAGACGGGGCCAAAGTTCACCCACAAAATGGCAGGGCCCCCTTTCGTGGGCCCTGAACGACTGCAATAGGGTCTGATCTGGGGGCAGAAGGCCGACTTCACCAATCCAGCTTCAGCAACATTGTCATCGTGCGCCCGGGTGCGTCCGTCAGCGCGAAATTTAGGAACTGGGTTGCCGGAGAAGTGGCGACGCTAAGCGCCGGAACGGGAGTATTCCCACCACCAAAGTTCTCCCGGTTAAAGAGGTTGGTGAAGGAGGCGCGATACTGGAATTTGACGCGCTCGCTGATGTTGAACTGCTTGGTCACGAGAAAGTCAAACCGAACCGAATGGGGCACGTTGACGATGTTCCGACCCGCCGTGTTGGGCCCCGGCAAACCGGTGCCCTGCACCCAGAATACATCGTTGGGGGTGACACAAGTCCCTGTGTCCGTGTTCCGGAACCCGGTCGCCGCGCAAGTCGTTGTGTTAATCACCGCGCGAGTGTTGACCGGCGCATTGGGATTGCCGATGTCCGGCCGGTCCGGCAAGGACTGCCCGTCACCATTGCGGTCTGAACCGTTCCGCACCGTGAACGGGGGGCCCGTGGCGATCTCCGTGATTCCCGAAAGCGTCCACCCACCAACGATCTGGCCTAGGACCCCTGTCTTCGGCGCGCGGATGTCCCAAACCCAGTTGATGGCCAGGCGATGACGACGGTCAAAGTCAGCGTTACCGCGGTCGATCCTGGGACTAAAGCCCAACACCTGGGGCACGGACTGGAAGGAACTCGCCGTCGAATCCGTACTGAACACCTCGCTGATGTTGTCGATGGCATGGGACCAGGTATAGGCCCCCTCCACAAGGAGAGTCCCAACCGGCGTGGAGGCATAACGCCGACGAACGTCCAGTTGCAAGGAATGGTACGCTGAATTGGCCGAAGAGGCCCGTATGGTGCGCTGCCCTAACGTGTTGACGAAGCGAATCTTTGGTGCCACGAAGGGGTTCACGTCCAGCGACTGGAAGAGCTTATGTCCCACCGTGCCGACATACGATAGATCCAGCAGCGTGTTCGCCGGCAATTCTCGCTGCAATCCGAACGACCACCGCTGGGTATAGGGGTTGCGGATGTTTGGATCGAACAGGTTAGTCTGGGGATCTGTGGGTTTGGGCGGCGTCGCCTGGATGGTGGCTAATTGCGACTGGAAACTGGCTGTGCCCCGCCCCGTGGAGGGCGAGGTAATCTGACCTCCCAAGGTATTGGGCGAAGAGCCGGCAATATTGGAGAGCAGATTGTTGAAAAAGGCGTCGTAAGTAACCTGGTAGCCGCCGCGAAACACCGTCTTGCCATGGTGTGGGTTCCAGGCAAAACCGACGACTGGCCCAAAGTTGTTGTTGTCGGTATTGACCTGGTTTGGTGTGCTGAAGTTCGCAGGGTCATAGCCGGTGAAAGCCGGAATTTTGAAAGTATCGGCCGGCTGGCCAAAATTCTCATAGCGCAAGCCGAGGTTCAGGGTCAGCGTGGTCATCATCTTCCAGTTGTCCTGTACGAAATAGGACTGCCGGAAGAGGTTCGGGTGATAGACGGAGTCGCCAAACTGGCGGCTGATCGTGCCGCTCGTCCCGCCAAGGTCGTCGATAAAATTGGCCAGCGCGGTGACACCTGTGTTCGGCTCATAATCGAAGGCACCTCGCTCGTTGAACGGTGGGTGCTGGCGAGCGAGCTGCCGCAAGAAATCAACTCCAAACCGGAAAGTGTGACGACCTGAGGTCACGGCCATGGTGTCCTGATACTGCCAGTTATTGGCGAAGCGGAACTGCGGAATATTCGTCGCCAGACCGAACCCCGTCACCCCTGAGATGAAGAAGTTGGGCAAGGTAGCGTGAAAATCGTCCGGGGCCAGTCCAGGAAAGTTGAACCCGATTCGCCCATAGTTAAACCGAAACTCATTCGTCCAGTTGGGGCGAATTACATAGGTGTCTGTGAAAGCCCCGGTAAGAGTTATCCCATTAAAGCCGCGGTCGAAGCCGTCAAAGTTGTTGAAGAACGGCCCCGCGCTATTCTTGTCGTAAAGCCAGCGAAAGCTCATTGTTTGCTTTTGGGAAACAATGTGGTCGATACGGATGATGTGATTGTTGTCGATGGAGAACTGCGCAGCGGACCGCGACACCAAACCCACTTCCACGTTTTGTCCGGCACGGGTAGTGCCATCGCAGCTTCCCGCTGCGCTCGGAACGCTGATGGAGACATTCGATGGGCTAGTAACCCCGCGCAGGCTACCCATGGCCTTGAGGTAAAGGGCGACGTTGGGACAGGTAGATGATAGAGCCTGCAGCGTGGCCACGCCCGCCGCGGTGGGAACGGTAAAGTTGCGGCTCAGAGCTGAGGAAAAGAAGCGGTCCCATTGCCCAGCGGCGAAGAAAAACGTCTTGTTACGACCGTCGTAGAGAGGACCGAAATAAACGGGCCCGCCGACGCTAAAAGAAGGAATGTTTTCCACGAACACGGGAGGGATTTTCTTGGCTCCGGAGAGGCGCTGCGAGTTGCTGGTCGCATTGAACACCTGACTCTGGTAGGCCCAGAGCGCGCTCCCGTGGAGACTGTTGGTGCCGGACTTGGTGATCTCGTTCACCACCGCACCGCCCGCCCGACCAAATTCCGCGCTGAATTGGGTGGTCTGCACGGACACTTCCGTGATCGCATCGGGGTTTGTGATTTGGAACGCTGGCCCGGCTACCGAAATATCGTTGTTCTCCACGCCGTCAATCATGAAGTTGTTCGCGCGGGCCCGCTGTCCGTTCACTGAATACTGGTTTGAGCCGTTGCTGAATTGCGTGGTAGTAGCCTTCTGCACCCCTGGAACCAGCAACATGAGGTTCAGGGGGTCCCCGAACTCTAGAGGCAGGTTGGCAACCCATTGGCCTACGAAATTTGCGCCGCGGAGCGGGTCGCTGGTCTGCAAGATTTCAGTGGAGGTGGCTTCCACAGTCACCATGACCGACCCAACGCCCAATTCGAGCCGAAAGTCGAGGGTGGCGATCCGGTTGGCCTGGATGACGATGTCATCTCTGACCGCATCTTTGAAATGGCCAACCTTCGCGGTGACGCGGTACGTTCCCAGGTCCACAGCGTCAAAACGGTAGATGCCTGCCTCGTTGGTCTTAGCTTCGCGGGCAACATTTGTCTCCTTATTCGTCAGGGTCACAGTTGCGTCTGGGATGACCCCACCGGTTGGGTCCATCACTGTGCCGGTCACGGTGCCCCTGCTGGTTTGTGCGAACGCCACGACGCTGCCCAACACCAAAAGCGCCCCGAGCACAGCAGCAAAAAGCAATCCAAATCTAAGTCCCTTCATTTGTTCTCTCCTTCATCATGGTCGTCTGGCGTGAGCACCAAAGTCGGAACTTGCAATTTCAACTCCATCTTTGGACAAGACCACGCGGGCAGCCGCCCGGGCCAAAATAATTCGCGAGCCCGACAGCCCGCTCGCGCATGATAATCCCCTGCCTAAGTGAGGACCCTCAAGGTGGGCACCCGCGCCAACGAACCGTCGTCGCGGAATCATCATCACCACAGGGCAAAAATTCCTTGGGCTGCCTGGGTCTTCCCCCCCACCCCAAGCTGGCCCAATGTGTCCTGGCAAGCGAGCACGCCAGCCACCACTCGAAACGTAGGACGGATTCTATCAGTTTGGCTTTTGTTTTCAAGTGCTTTCTTGGAATCGGGTCAGGCCCACTGACCGGAGCGGTTTGCGTGTCCTACGGAAATCCGGAGATTCGCACGCTTTTCGGAATGACGAGACTCACCCCTTAAGGCCAAGACCTCCGGCCGGAGCATCGCGATTTCCTCAGACAGACCAGGCACAACAAAAAAAGGAGGGGCGCGAAGCCCCTCCCTTTTCAACCAACCCTGGAAAGGCCGGCTAGAACTGCAACTTCAACGCGAATTGGACCTGTCGCGAGGAGCCAAAGTCCCCGCTCGGGGCCCGCGTGCCCGTGATCTTTCCGAAGGAGGACGAAAAGACTCGGTTCGGGTTCGCGAAATTCGGATGGTTAAACACGTTGATCATGTCGGCGTGGAACTGGATGCTGGTCCGTTCGGTGAGCTTCGTGGTCTTGATGACCGAAAAGTCAGTATCTACGAAGCTCGGCCCCTTGGCCGCGTTCCGGCCGAGGTTGCCGAAGTGCACTGTCGGCGAGGACGGAATGACGAAGACGGTTCCTGCAGGGCACGGATTCGTCACCGTCGGATCGCAAACGACCGGATTCACGAACCACTGGGCGGGGTCGCCCGTGTTGCGTATGGGGGCCAGGACGTCAGGCCGAAGGGTTGAGTTGCCGGTGAAGGCGGTATTGGAAGTAAGGATGTTCAGGGGGTTGCCAGATTGCGCCTGCGTGATGGCGGCCAATTCCCACCCCTCGAACCAGCGATTGCCCTTGAAGGGCAAGTCGTATAGGACACTGATCACGATCCGATGACGCGCATCGAAGTCCGACGGACCGTAGTCGTTGCGAATGTTGAAGCTGTCCTGCACCACTGGGCTTACCGTGCTGCTCAGCGAGTTGTAGTCGAGCGATTTGGAGAATGTGTAGGAGCTGTTGAACTGGACCCCGTGCGAGAGGCGCTTGTTCAAGGTCACCCACAGCGCGTTGTAGTTGGAGTTCGCTCCGCTATCCACTTCGGTGATGTTACCGAGCGCCTTGCCGGGTGAAATTGGACTCGAGGCCGAAAGGGTGGGAAAAGGCGCGGTAGCGGCAGAGCCCTTCTGGTTCAGGTTTCGCTGGATCCGCAGGTGAGTCCCCTTCGAACCGAAGTAGCCCACCATCAACCCCAGGGTTGGGGTGATTTCCCGCTGGATGTTCAGGTTCCAGGATTGAACATACGGGTTGTCAAAGGTGGCGCTGATCGTGGCTGGCGAAAGGCTGGCGGGCGCAGAACCCCCGGGGCTCTCAAATGTGATGGAGTTCGTCGCCGAAGAGGCCAAGTTTGGCAAGGCGAACGGCGGGTTGCTGCTGAGGGGGGAGACAGCGTTCGTCACGGGCTGGTCGGTCAGGATGGCGTAGGCGGCGCGCACGACGGTCTTGCCGTTCTTGAAGGGATCCCAGGCAAATCCCACGCGCGGTTGAATGTTTTTGTTATTGGTGTGGTAAGCCTGGCCGAAGCCGGTAGTGCCGATCTGCACCAGCGAATCCGTCGAGGGATCAAAGACCACGAACCGGTTGGCCGATTCGCTGGGCGTTGAGTTGTAGTCGTAACGCAGCCCGAGCTCCAGCGTGAAATTCGAAGTCCACTTGAAATTGTCCTGAAGGAACAGGCCCCAGGCCGGCTCGAGGATCTTGTCGTTGCCGCTCCCAACCAGGACCGTGAAGCGGCTGAGCTTATCGGCGAGGAAATTGGCGATGCTTGTGAAACTGAAGGTGCCGATGTCCTGGGCGATGTTGTTGTTATAGAAGCGGCGGACCTCGCCGCCCATGGCAAACGAATGGCGGCCGCGCAGCCAGTGCAGCGTGTCGCTGAAGACCACTGTGGTGTCGCCGCGCCCCTGCGGGAAGCCGGCCGGCCCACCGATATTCATGACGCCCGTCGAGTTCAGCTGACTGATCTGCGGTATGCCGATGGGCGCGTTGATGCCGTTGTTGATGCCCAGGTCGGCGGGGTTCAATTGGACATTCGGAGTAAATGTGATGTGGATGCGGTTGTAGCCGAGCCGCGCCTCATTCGTCAGGTTCGGCCCGAAGATGTGGTTTTCATTAATCGTCATGATCTGGCGGCGCGCTTGGCGCGTATCACCCCAGCCGGTCAGGTTGTTGCCCTGCAGTGTAGGCTCCTGGCGCAGGTCTTGCTCCAGGGCGAAGTAGCCGTGCAGGGTATCGTGCTTCGTAAGATTGAACTGCAGGTCGCCTGTGCCCTGGTCGATATTCACCGGCGCCACGGTTGAACCGCTGAAGAGGTCCACGAGTCCAGTGGTGGTATCAAGCGTGTTGGCTTTCGGAATCGTCGCGAGGAGCTTCGTCACCACGGCGTCAGTGGCCGTCGCCCGCTGCGCATCCGTGGGGACCACCGTATTGACGGTGATTCCCTGGCGCTGGCGGAGGCCTTCATAGCTGGCAAAGAAGAAGGCGCGATCCCTTAGAATCGGCCCGCCTGCGTCCGCGCCAAAATTGTTGCGCTTGAAGGGTGATTGCGGATTTGGAGCGCCGGTTGAGGTTGTCGTGGCATTGAAAAAGTTGCGCGCATCGAGCGCGTGGTTGCGGAAATACTCGAACACTTCGCCGTGAAAAGCGTTCGTGCCGTTGCGCGTGGCAATGTTGACGACCGAGCCCGAGTTGCGTCCGTATTCTGCGCTGAAAGCGGAGTTATTCACCTTGAATTCTTGTACCGTGTTGATGGAAGGCTGGAAGGTAATCTGGTTCTGCACTTCGTCGTTCAGGTTGATCCCATTGATCATGAAGTTCGTGGTGTCTTCCCGCTGCCCGGCGGTATTGAAGGCGAACGACCCCAGGCCGCGCAGAGCCGCAGTCAGGAAGCCGGTTTGCGGTGGCGCGACCGTGCCGGGGATCAGCAGGGCCAGATCGACAAAGTGGCGGCCATTGAGCGGCATCTCCTGCACCGTCTTCTGATTGATGGTCAGCCCCACGTTCATCGTGCCGCCCTCAATCACCGGAGCTTCTCCGGTGATCCTGACTTCCTGGCTCATGGCGCCGAGCTCGAGCGGCACGTTCCGGACAACCGTGCTCGCAACGTCGAGCTTGAGGTCGGTGACCACACTCGTCCGGAAGTTTGTCGCGCTCACCTCCACGCGGTAAACTCCGACGGGGAGACCAGGGACCTGATAATTGCCCGCATCGTCGGACTGTGAGTTCCATTCCACGCCGGTGTCCTGGTTGCGCACGACAACCTTGGCTTTGGGGACCGCCGCACCGGATTGGTCCGTCACCGTGCCTTTAAGGGTCGCCGTGGACTGCGCTTGCAGGATTGCAATCGACGCGAATAAAAACAGAATCAGCAGCGCCACGGGCGCCGCAGCAAAGGAAAACAGGGAACACCGCTTCTCTGTTTGGATCATAACACCCCCCCTCAATTCTCCGCACTGTGCGCGCACTACCCGCCGATGCCACGTGGCCGGAAACCACCCAAAGCTTGAGGAAAGACCCTCAAGGTAGGCACCCCCTCGAACCCCCTGTCGTCGCGGACTCATCATCACCACAGGGCAACAATTCTTTGGGCTTGGAGCTTTGCCCACACCCCAAGCGACCCCGCATGTGTCCTGGCAAGCCGGGTACCATCTGAAATGTGGCCCCGATTCTATACACTAGTCGTTTGTTTTCAACCTGTTTTTTATGGAATCCGAGCCGCATGTTCCCTACTGGCTTTGCGCCCCTACAGAAATCGGGAGGTTCGCACAGTTTTCCGGAGTCAGTTTCAGAGGGCTGCTCGCGAATGGCCGGGTATTTCTATTCGAAGCCGCAGTACCAGTGGTGCCGTTTGCCAAAAGTCTTTTTGGCTTGGTTTCGCTGATCGCTCACGCAGCCGCTCATTTTCCTGCGAGCCGCCGCAACGTCTGTGCAATCCGCCCAACTTCGCGCCGTGTGAGCCGCGGGTGGATTTCGAGGAGAAGTAAATGTTCCGCGAGCCAGCTCAGGTCCTCGCTGGCTCGAAGCCCTTCGATGAGCTGGTAGACGGGCCAGCCGCGGCGCAGGGTAACGCCTTCGCTCGCCGCCTGCTCGACCCAGCGTTCCGCCTCGCCGCTGGGACACGCCAGCAGCAGGAACGACCCCGCATCGCCAGCCTCCGGCTGCGCGCGAAACAGAATCGGGCCAGCGTCACACAAGGCTTCGGTGAGTTGGCGGAGGATCTGCCGGCGTTGCGAGGTCGCTGCGTTCGCCAGCACGCGCCGGGCGCGGCGCGCGGCAAACTCCGCGAGCGCGGCGTCGAACTTGCCGGAATCGTAGAAGTTTCCTTCGCTTGCGCCACTCAACCGCTCGACCCAGCGGCCCGCGTGTTCGGCAAGACGGCTCAGGCCGGGACGATTCGCAGCAAAGTCAATCCGCCGCAGCAGGCCGTAACGGAACGAGAGCCAACTGTAGGGCCGCAGCTTCGCTTCCCGCAGCGCCCGGAGCCGGGCCAACACCTCCGGCGAATTCGAGGTCACCATCCCGCCGCCATAGCACCAATCGCTCTTGGTCAAGGAAAAAATCGCAATCAGACCAAACGCGCCCGGGCGGTGACCTTCCTGCGTTGCCCCCAGGGCGAGCGCTGCATCCTCGATCAGGGGCACGCCGTGTGCGCGGCAAATCCCGTCGAGCTGCTCAACGGCCGGCAGCAGCCGGCCGAAGTAATGTATGGCGATGGCCGCGCGGGTCTGCGGCGTCAACGTCACCTGAAAACCTGCAGGGTCCACCGTCAGGTCACGTCGCACGAGGTAAAACACGGGCCGGGCGCCGGCGCATCGCACCGCGTCGGGAACCTGCGCGCAAACAAACTCCGGCACGAGCACGTCGCCGCCACGAACTTCGAGAGCTTCGAGCGCCAGGCGCAGGGCGCTGCGTCCGAAGCCTGTGGCCACGGCGCCTCGCGCGTCCAGCCAGGCGGCGAATTCCTGCTCGAGCTTCTCAGCGGCTCGCGCCATGCACCCGATTATGGGCAAGCAAAACAGAGAATTGGAAAGAAACAGTCCGTCGGTTCATGCGAAGCGATTCGGATGCTGGCGCATCGTATAATCGGAAAGATGGAAGGAAAGGAAGACGTGTCGCTGCCGGCGAAATTTGAAATCCTGACCGATGGTGCGTGCCCGTTCTGCCAGTGGACCCGCGCGCGGATCGAGCCGTTCGACACCGCCGGCCGGCTGCACTTCTTGGACTACAACGACCCGGACGTAGCTTCGCAGGCCCCGTTTACGCGCGCCGAGCTCGACCGGGAAATGCACGTGCGCGCGCCCGACGGCTCCTGGTCGGCGGGCTTTGCGGCCTGGGTGGTGGTTCTGCGCGCACTGCCACCGCTGGCGTGGCTCGGCTGGCTGCTGGGGACGCCAATGTTCCGCCACGCCGGCCCCAAACTCTATCGCTGGATCGCGCGGAATCGCTACCGCTTGCCGGGTTCGCCGCCGCCGTGCCGCGCGGACGTCTGTGCCCCGCCGACGCGACATGCTCCCTGAGCTGGCTGGGCCAAAGTTCTTGGCAAACGGCAGCACAGGCGTATAATGCGCGGCAGTAGATTTCGCATTTTGAGGAGATCCAACATGAGACGTGTCGCACCGGTTTTCCTGGTCCTGCTCGCGCTCGCTTTCGCCTCGCAGGCGCCGGCGCAGCAGCAGCCCCAGCCGGCCATCGCCAAGACCAATCTGAAGGTCGGCGAGGTGGCGCCAGACTTCACGCTGCCGGATCAAAACCGCAAGCCGGTGAAGCTGAGCGATTTTCGCGGAAAGAAGAACGTCATCCTGGCGTTTTACGTGCTGGCCTTCACCAGCGGTTGAACGCAGGAGCTGCAGGCGTACCAGGCTGGTATCGCCAAGGGCAAGATCGATACGAACGACACGCAGGTCCTCGGCATCAGCATTGACAGCCCCTTCGCCAACGCCGAGTTCGCCAAGAAAATCGGCGTGGAGTTTCCCCTGTTGAGCGACATGACGCGCAAGGTCACCAAAGAATACGGCGTCCTGAACGACGAGAAGCAGTTCGCCAATCGGACCACGTTTGTTGTGGACAAGCAGGGCCACATCCAGCACATTGAGGAGGGCACCAGCGCCGTGGACCCCAACAGCGCCATCAGCATCTGTATCGGACTGAAAAAGAAGGAAGCAAAGTAGGCTCGGTTTCTTAAGCTGGGAACTCTAGCCAGGTGCCCGCATGAGCAGGTGGTTACCTAGTCCGTACGGGTGAACCCCTCCCGCCAACGAAGCGGTACGAACGCTCGAGCGGGAGTGTGGCTCCGCAGGCCTTCTCAGCCCTTTTTTCAGGTAAAAAGCATTGAAGAAAACAGCTTGACGAAAGTTTAAGCTTTTCGGTTTCAACGAGTTGACCGAGTTCGTTTTGCAATTTCGGCTTTTCGCCATCTGGGGATTGAGGAGTCCTGAATTTCTCCTTTCAACCTTCAGGTTAATCAGGCGGCCCTAATTTGTGCCGGCTAGATTCCCGTTGCAGTCTCCCCCACTCGGGGCGCGGCGCTGCAAATTGTCACCTCGCTTCTACGTGGCCCGAAGACACCACTTCTTCCGCTTCACTCGGTAGGCTTTTCCGCGGGGCGAACGCCCGATAGTACGTTTGGAGCCACGATTTTGCCCTCTTCTGTGTGTACTCGGAACTGGTAATGGCTTCCGTTTTAAGAACTTAGGTGAGTTCGTTTCGCAAAATTGCTGTTCCGGCACTCGCGGCACCTTTGGAGCTGCGATTCCTCTGCTGTACATATTCAAACTCGTAAGCACTTCCCGTTTCAAGACTTACGCGAGTTCGTTTCGCAAAATGACTGTTCCGCGGGGTTGAGCCGCGCCTTGCTTCGGCCTTTGGCTTTGCGTGGGCTGCCGAGACAAACCACCCCTCCGGCGAGGACAGGACCCACGCGGGGTCGATCTCCTCACTCTTTCGGTAGGTGCAATTCGTAGCCCGGCGTTCTAGCCGACGGTGCGCTTCTGCCCTTAAGCCGACAGTTCGACCCTTACCGGCGGCGGCACCGGCTGGCCCAGGCGCATGCGCTGCAGGCGCTCGAGCTGGTTCAGGGTGCGCTCGATGTTGCGCTCAAGGTTGGTCTCATAACGCATGATCACCTCCAGCGTGGGCAACTTCCGCACGAAGACGACCTCTGATTCAGTGTCAGACAGCCCGATGAGTACGGGGGGTTCGTCTCTGCGCAACCCAGCTTCCACCATTCTGAAGATGAGTGGCGCCGTCTTGAGATCGGCTTTGTATACGCGGGGCAGCCGCACGTACAGGACCCCCAGCTTCTCCACGAGTAGATTCTCCAAAAAACCTACCGGTCCGAACTGGTTTCGCAATTCGACCAGCAACTTCGAAAAGTCACTCTGAGAGTCGCCCAGGCAACCATCGCGTTGAAGAACATCTGCGAGAATCCCGTGGGTGCACGCGTTTTGGCTGGACCTGCGTTTTCCATGGGGCGTCCGCGGTCCGGGGCGCGCCAGCTGCTGAGAGCCAGCCTTACCTTTCGCGCTCATTTCGTCTGCATTTTCTGTGTTCACTTTTCTTCTCGCTTCTACTGCTTCTCCATATCGTGCAGGATCTTTTGGGCCATCTTGAGCAGCGGCAGCCCAGAGGCCCTCGAGCGTTCCATCATGACGCCCAGCGATGCGGCCGCCCGTAGCCTCAAAAAAAACAAAAAGCCCACAAAGCTCAGCCACCATTCCTGCCGGTGGCTGGCCCCGTGGGCAGGTTCAAGCTAGCCCGCCAACTCGGGAGCCAGAGGCAACGGCGGTGCGGGGATCCCCCTCGTCAGCCTCGTGCAATCTGGGTGCACAGACTGACCGGCTTCCCCGTCATTCGCCTTTCCTTCGCTACAGTAGCAAAGGACAGACTCGAAATCAAGAAGATCTTCGTCTTTTTTGCGGATCTACTTTTCCGTTGCTGGATCCTTTCCTGAGGTCACACCAAGGCGCCAACGCGATCTACGGACTGACCCTACTCGGAGACGTCATTGGCCCCTGTCGGGGGGGAGGAAGCGCTGGAGGTTGTATTTGGCGCTCTTCGGAGCGAGCCGCACTACTTAGAGCTGCCCCGCTTTGATGCGCCGTGCTTCGACTCGTACCTTGCGATCTCCTCCTTGAGAGTCTTCTCGATGAAGTTAGAAAGAGTTCTGTTCTCTGCCTTTGCGAGCGCAACGAGCTTGGCCTTCAAGGCTCGCTCTATCTTGAAAGATACAGTCGTCTCCTTCATTGGTGGCGCGGATAGTACAACGTAGGACGTCAAATGATCAAGTAACACCCTCTTGCACTTTCCACTTGACATCTTAAAAATACCTAGTAATACTTAGTATTACTTCAGCAGACTGGAAACAGCCAGCGAGGGGGTGTTATGAGCAAACGGGTGAATGGATTTCAGCTAAACGCCAACTTCGCCCGCGCTGCATGGGGCGAGCTTTCCAACGCCTTACTTGGGACTCTCAGGGAGTTGACTGAAAAATACGCTCTTTCAATGGCGGCCGGTGACCTCCTGCTCTTGGACGGGCGTTGGTACATCACGCATGGTGGCCTGCTTCGACTAGCCCAGCGCAACCGATGCTCAGGAATCAGAACGGTCGTTGAGAAATCTCTTTCCGATCCCGCCACCAATCGCTGGGTGTTCAGAGCTACGGTTTACAAGTCTCCTGCCTCCAGAGGATTTGTGGGCTACGGCGATGCGGATCCCTCTAACGTTTCTACTCTGGTCCGCGGTGCCGAGATGCGCGTCGCCGAGACCAGGGCCGTCAACCGCGCCCTCCGCAAGGCCTACGGCATCGGCCTGTGCTCGGTGGAGGAGATCGGGTCCTTCCCTTCTGCCCTCGAGCCCACCCGAGAAAAGCAAAACACTTCTCGCTCGACTGGCGGGAACGGCTCGGGCAACGGCCAACCACGCCTGCGTGACCGCCTCTGCCTTCTGATCCGTCAACACCAGCTTGACCCCAGCTTGGTCAAACGCTACGCCGCTGACTTCTGTGGCACTGAGGTCCTTCGGGATGCCGGCCGAGACTTGGTCGAGTCCTTTATTGACAGGCTAGCTGAATGGGCCGCCAAGGACCGCGAAGGGCTCCTCTGCAAGCTCAACAGCTATGCCCAACCGAAGGAAACAAAGTCATGAAGCGCCACATCCCGGGTCTTCACAGTGAAGCCCAGAATCATGAAGACAACGCCCTGGAAGGGATCTTCCTGGTCCGGGTCGAACGAGCGTTCTATCGCTGGCACCCCCAGAAGCCCTTCTTCGCCCTGCGCCTGGCTGTCCTCGAGCCCAAAGAGTTTGCGGGCAAAACGATCTCCGGCCGACTCTACTGCACGCCAAAGGCGCTGTGGAAACTGAACTGGTTTCTGCGGGACTTTGGCTACGATACCGAGCTGCTCGGCCGGGATGAAGTCGATGAGAAGGCTCTTCTCGGACTGCGGGGAGTCGCCCGGGTTTCGCACACGACGCTGAATGGTCATTCCTTCCTGAACCTCGAAGGGTTTGCACCAGCAGGGGAGTGGGAGGAGCTCTCGGTAGCAAGCGTTGGAAGCGGCGACGGTCCGGGGACAAGCGATGACCTATAGCTACACCCAGATCAGCCAATACCTGCGCTGCCCCAGAAGCTATCGGCACCGGTATCTGGACGGCTGGCGGGAGAAGGAAACCCGAGCAGCCATGCTCTTCGGCCGGAGCTTTGAGAGGGCCCTGGCAGCCTACTTCCGTCGGGAGGACAGCGCTGCGGCCCTATTCAAGGAATGGGGCGCCCACCGAGACACCCCACTCGAGTACAACAACGGGGACAACTGGGAGCGGCTGGCTCGCCAGGGGGTCCAGTTGCTGGAGAAGCTGGCTCGGGATGATCGCATCCGCATCCGCCAGCCCCGCCGCAACCTGCAGGTCAAGCTGGTCCATTCGCTCCCTAGCGGCAACAACTTCGTGGCCTACATCGATGCCATCGGAATCCTCGACGGCACCCGCTGCCTGCTGGAGTGGAAGACCACTGCGAGCCGCTACCCTGAGGAGCCCCAAGGGCTACTGGCACTGGACCCCCAGCTGGTCTGCTACTCCTGGATCAGCGGCATCCCCGAGGTGGCCCTGGTCGTGTTCGTGCGCAAGCGTCTGCCCGAGATTCAGTACCTGCGCACCTCCATCACTGAAGAGCAGCGCAGGGAGTTTGGCCAGCTGGTTGAAGCCACAGCCGGGCAGATCGAAGCTGGCCAGTTCCTCCCTCACAGCGGCATTCGCTTCCCGCAGAATGGCTGTGTCAGCTGCCCCTACCTGGGCCTCTGCCTGGGAAACCCGCAGCTTGTCCAGGCCAAACTCATCCGCCAGCCCGGAGCCAGCGACCTTGATTGGCTTAACCACCTTGACGACTAACGGGAGGCCCCTGTTGCCCCCAAAGCTCAACCACCGCCGCGCCCTGTTTGTGCTGTCCAAGATCGAGCAGATCTTGGCCTGGGAGCAGACGACAGACCAGGAGCGGGAGACCCGCTTCGTGGAGTTGGGTCGCTATCTGTGTGAAGTTCGGGCTGGCCAGTACTGGAGGCTTGACAATCTTGATTCCTTCGATGAGTTCTTGGAGAAGCGTTTCCCGGAGTCCCGCAGGAAGGCCTACTACCTGATGGCCATCCACGAGCACCTGCCGCGGATCCCCAAACCCGACCTCAAGCAGGTGGGCTGGACGAAGGCGACAGAGTTGGCAAAGGTAGCCCGGAGGGATGGGCAGCGGTTCGATTGTGCAACCTGGTTGCACAAGGCCCGAGAGCTGCCCAAGGAAGAGTTCAAGCGGGAGGTCGAACGACATCTGACGGGCCAGGAGACTGAGCCCTGGGAGATCATCTACTTCAAGCTGTACAAGAGCCAGCTGCCGGTGGTCGAGCAGGCCCTTGAGACCGCCGCCCTGATGCTGGGCAGTGACAAATCCCGCGGCTACTGCCTCGAGATGATTTGCGCGGACTTTCTAGCAGGGGCGAACCTAGACCTGGAGAACGGCAATCCCAACGCTTTGCTTCTATCACTGCGTCGTCTATTCGGTTTTCTGCCCCGTCCTGAAAGGCAGCAGTTTCTCAAACAGGTGAGCAGCTTCCATGAACAGATACTGGACAAAGTGCCCTCGGCTCCGCCTTGATCCCAAGTCCTACCGTCAGCTTTTCCAGCGCGTATTGGAGCGAGACGGGTGGCGCTGTCAGCAGTGTGGGCACTTGGCTGAGCTGCAGGTTCACCACATCAAGCTGCGAAGCCACCTCGGGAACGATGCTGAGAACAATCTAATTACCCTCTGCGCCAGTTGTCACCAGGATGTACACGTGCGGAAGAAAATCATTTCCCCCGTCAAATAAAGATCCCTTCCCGTGCTATCTTTGCGCGAGACGAAGACAACCAAGAAGTCATCTGGACTTCGAGCGGAACCATTCTCGTAATGCAGGAGGGGCCAGTTCCTTCCCACCTGCCACCGGAGTTAAAAGAAGAAATGAGCGCACCAGGACTCTCGAATGAAAAGGAGAACGAAACGATACCCATGCTCGACCTGCGGGCGCAGTTCGCCCCGATCGCTGACGAGATTTGTGCCGCGCTCGACGATGTGCTGGGCTCGCAGCAATTCATTCTCGGCCCGCAGGTCGCCGCGCTCGAGGAAGAGGTGGCGCGCGCCTGCGGCCGGCGCTTCGGCGTCGGCGTGGCCTCCGGCACCGACGCGTTGCTGCTCGGGCTGCGGGCCTGCGGCATCGGCCCCGGCCAAGATGTGATCGTCCCCGCGTTCACCTTCGTCGCCACCGCCGGAGCCGTCACCGCGCTGGGCGCGCGGCCAGTCTTCGCCGACATCGAGCCGCGCACGTTCAATCTCGACCCGGTGGAGATCGAGCGAAAGCTTACGGCGAAGACCCGCGGCGTCATCGTGGTCCACCTCTATGGCCTGCCGGCCGAAATGGACCCCATCCTGGAAGTGGCCGCGCGCCTCGGCCTGCGCGTGATCGAAGACAACGCGCAGGCGATTGCCGCAAGCTACAAGGGCCGCAAGACCGGCTCGCTCGGCGAGATGGGCTGCCTCAGCTTTTATCCCAGCAAGAACCTGGGAGCCTACGGCGACGCGGGAATGATTGTCACCGATTCAGAGGAGGTGGCTGCGCGCCTGCGGCGGATGCGCCACCACGGACAGGCTACAAAATACGTGAGCGAGGAACAGGGCTGGAACAGCCGGCTCGACGAAATCCAGGCGGCGGTGTTGCGCGTCAAGCTGCGGCACCTGGATGGCTGGAAGCTGGCCCGGCAAGCCCACGCCCAGCAGTACACCGCGCTGCTCGGCGTCGTGCCCGCCGTGGTCACGCCATTCGTGCCCGAGGGCTGCGAGCACGTCTATCATCAATACACCATTCGCGTGCCGGGGCGCGACCACATGCAGAAGTTTCTTGCTGAGCGCGGCATTGCGAGCACGGTCTATTATCCCGTCCCGCTCCACTTGCAACCTCTTTACAGCGCCCTCGGCTACAAGCGCGGCGATCTCCCCGCCGCCGAACGCGCCGCCGAAGAAGTGCTCTCCCTGCCGATGTACCCCGAACTTACTCCGGAGCAAATCCAACGCGTCGCCGACGCCGTGGCCGCCGCCCTGACGGCCTGATTCACCTTCCGATGTCACTCCGAGCGGGTCCGCCGCGGCGGTCAAAAGCATAAGCATAGAGGTTGAATCGCAAGGAAGGAGTGGTTCGTTCAGTTAGCCTAAGCGGCGCGACGGACGAGGAACCCCAAGACGGCGATGAATATCACCAGTGCGGGGACCAGCAAAACCAGGATACCTATGTCAATCGAGCGCGCCGCGGCAGCGCCGGCGGCGGCCGCGGTGGTATAGCAGAGCGCGCAACCCTGCGCGAAGGCGCTCGGAGCGAGCGCCAGCACGGCCAAAGCAGCGAGAAGAATCTTTCCTAAGCGCATCTTCCGAACCCCAACCATCATACCTCAGTGCGGCCGCATGTGCAGCAATCGGCCGCTATCTGGGAAGAACAGCACCAACATCATACAGATGCAGAAGACCAGTGCCGGAACCAGCCACAGCACCAGGCTGAGTCTTTCAAACTTCAGGTGCATGAAGTAGGACATGATCAGCGCCGCCTTGATCACCGAGAGGCCCAGCAGGATGGTCAGCATCAGCTCCGGCCTCAAGAGGTGCGCGTAGGCCAGAAACACCTCGAAGCCGGTGATGGCCACCAGCCCCACCCACACCCAGACAAAGGTGCTGGCTGGCGCTTCCACGTGCGATTCGATCGCGTGTGCTTCGGTGCTCATCGTGTGCGCTCTCTCCTCAGATGTATTTCACCGACATCAGGTACACCAGCGGGAAGACGAACATCCAGACCAGGTCCACGAAGTGCCAGTACAAGCCGCTGACCTCGACATCCTCGGGGGAAAACTTGCCCCGGCCAAAGCCAATGGAGATGATGCCGAGATAGATCACGCCGATGGCCACGTGGGTCATGTGCAGGCCAGTAATGCCGAAGAAGATGGCGCCAAACAGGGGCGCGCCCCAGGGATTCGAAAACGGCCGCAAGCCCTCGCCGATCAGGTGCAGCCATTCGGTAAGGTGCAGGCCGATGAATAGCGCCCCGCCCGCCATCGTCGCCAGGATCCACCAGACCGTCTTGCGGCGCTCGCGGCGGGCCGCGGCGGCCACGCCCATGACCATCGTCAAGCTGCTGAACAGGAGCACGACGGTCATCACCGTGGAAAAGACAATCGAGGGATGGAAAGGAAAAGGCAGCGGCCAGTCCGGGTTGGCAAAGCGGAGGTAGTTATAGCTGATCAACAGCACGGAAAAGGTCAGCGAGTCGGAGATGATGAACAGCCACATCCCGAGCTTCTTCGAGCCCATGGCAAACGGAGAAGCGCCACCCGCCCACGCCGAAGTGAGCGTCGCCTCTCTATCGGTCTGGTGCACAGTTCACCGTCCCAGTTGGAGAAGTAGGAACAGAAACACCCAGAGCCCGTCCATGAAGTGCCAGTAGATGGAAGTAATCTCCGCGGCCGTGCTCTGCGTAATGCGCGAACGCGCCGCGGCTGCCCCGAGCGCAGTCGAGGGGGCTGGCCAGGCGCGAAACGCCACGTACACGAGCGCCACGATCCCGCCCAGCAGATGGACACCGTGCGCCGCGGTCAGCACATAAAAAAAACTGCTCGACGGATTGCTGGCCAGATAGACGCCCGCGGCAACCAGTTGCCGCCAAGCCTGCCACTGCCCCAGCAGGAATATTCCGCCGAGCGCTGTGGTGATGCGCCACCAGCGCCGGAAGTCCGCGGGCTCGCCCGCGCTGAGGTGACGGCGCGCGAACTCAATCGTACCGCTGCTCGCGAGCAGAACGAGCGTGTTAAGCCACAGGATGGAGGGCAGCCGCAGCGCCTGCCAGTCGCCGCCCAGACCCTTGCGCACGATGTACGAGCTGATGAGCGCCATGAAGAACATCAGAATGGCGCCCAGGCCCATGGAGATGGCGGTGAAGTAGGCGCGCTGGGGAATCGCCGGCAGGCCTCCGCCGGAGTCGCCATCGTCTCCGCCGCCGGGAATACCGGTCCCGCCGCCTTGTCCAGCGTGGGTAACCTCGATGTCTTCAACAACCGTGCCGGGCATGGTCAGACCGTCCTACCTCGCTCTGGCTACCTCTTCAGGAGCCAGGTGCTGCGGGATGTAGTCCTCAACCGCGCCGGGCACCGCGAATTCATACGGCCCGCGGTAGATGGCCGGCAACTTTCCGGCGAAGTTATCGTGCGGCGGCGGGGAGGGAATGCTCCACTCAAGGGTGGTGGCTTGCCACGGGTTCATTTCCGCCTTTTTGCCCCACTTCAAGCTGCGAAGGAAATTGAACAGGAAGATCAACTGGGCGGTCATGGTGATGATCGCGGAAACGGTGATGAACAAGTGGACGTTGTGCAAGGGAGCCAGGAAGTAGGCGCCCGTATCATCGGCGTACCGCCGCGGATGGCCCACCAAGCCCAGGTAGTGCATGGGCATGAAAATGAGGTACACGCCAGCGAAGGTAAGCCAGAAGTGGACCTTCCCCAGGGGCTCGCTCATCATCCGGCCAAACATCTTGGGGAACCAGAAATAGGTGGCCGCGAAGATTCCGAAAATGGCCGCCACGCCCATGATCAGGTGGAAGTGCGCCACGACGAAATAGGTGTCGTGGAAATAGAGGTCAATTGAAGGCTGCGCCAGGAACAGGCCGGAGAGCCCGCCGGTGACGAACAGCGAAACGAAGCCGATGGCGAACAGCATCGGCGCGGTGAAGCGGATCTGCCCGCCCCACAGCGTCCCCAGCCAGTTGAAGGTCTTGATCGCCGAAGGCACGCCAATGGACATCGTCAGCACCGAGAACGCCAGGGCCGAATAGGGGCTCATCCCGCTGACAAACATGTGGTGCCCCCAGACACAGAAGCCCAAGAAGCCGATGGCACAGAGCGCGTACGCCATCGCGCGATAGCCGAAAACGGGCTTGCGCGAAAACGTGGAGAGCACGTGCGAAGCCACGCCCATCCCCGGCACGATGGCGATGTACACCTCCGGGTGGCCGAAGAACCAGAACAGGTGCTGCCAGAGCAGCGGCGAGCCGCCCTTGTGGTTGATCAATTTGTCGGTCACCACCAGGCCGCCGGGAATGAAGAAGCTGGTGCCCGCGACGCGGTCGAGCAGCAGGAGGATGCACGCCGCGAGGAGCACGCCGAAGGCCAGCAGGCCCAGGATGGCGGTGACAAACCAGGCCCACACCGTCAGCGGCATGCGCATCAGCGACATCCCGCGGGCGCGCAAGTCAATCGTAGTGGTGATGAAGTTGAGCGCTCCCATCAGCGACCCGCCGGCGAAAATCGCTATCCCGACAACCCATAACGTCTGACCCAGGCCCTCTCCCGGGCCGGTGATCTCGCCGATGGCGCTCAACGGTGGATAGGCCGTCCAGCCGGTGATCGGCGCGCCGCCGGTGACGAAGAACGCCGCCAGCAGCACCATCAGCGAGAGAAACGTGGTCCAGAACGAGAGCATGTTGATCACCGGGAAAGCCATATCCTCCGCGCCGATCTGGATGGGAAGGAAGAAGTTGCCGAAGCCCGATTGCGGCGCCGTGGTCAGCACCATGAATATCATGATCGTGCCGTGCATGGTCATCAGCGCCAGGTATTGTTCCGGGGTCATGATGCCGCCGGAGATGAAAGGCAGCTTGGCGCCGGGCCAAGCCAGGTGCAGGCGCATAAGCAACGAGAGGAACATCCCGATAAAAACGGAGACCAATGCCAGCAGGAAATATTGAATGCCGATCACCTTGTGGTCTGTGCTGAAAATGTATTTGCGGATGAAGCCGGCGGGGGGATGGTGCGCGTGCGCTCCGCCGCCATCGTGTGTCACCATCGAGTCTCTCCTCGAGCCTGCCAAGATTTCATTGATTTGCCGCTGCCTGCTCGCGCAGCCATTTGTCGTAGTCCTCCTGCGACATCACCGTCAGGAAGCTGCGCATGCGATAGTGTCCCAGGCCGCACAGCTCAGCGCAGGGGATTTCGTACTGGCCGATCTGCGTGGCGGTGAAATGCAGGGGAATCAGCATGCCGGGAACAGCGTCCTGTTTCAGACGCAATTCGCGAACAAAGAAGCTATGGGTCACGTCCTGCGAGCGGATCAGCAGTTCCACTTCGCGGTTCACCGGCACCGCCATCACCGGTACCACGACGTCGTCCTTGCCGGCCGGGTCGTTGGGGTCGAGTCCCAGCGGATTACCCCCCGAGGCGTTCACCAACTTCGGGTCCAAGCGACCGAACTTGCCATCCGGGCCGGGGTAGCGAAAGTTCCAGGCGAACTGCTGCCCGGTGACCTCGATCTGCAGCGCCCCGGGCGAGGCGGGCCGGAAATGAACTTCCGCCCAGGCGCGCTCCGCGTAAATCCCCAGCCCGACGAACAGCACCAGCGTGGCCAGCGTCCACAGGACTTCCATCACCTGGTTGCCCTCGATATGGCTGGCGCGCTGTCCCCGGTCGCGGTAGCGAAAGACGGCCCAGGCCAACCCGAGTTGCGAAAGAACGAACACGATTCCGGTGATGATCAGGGTGCGATGGAACTGCTGGTCAATATCCCGGCCGAGCGAGGTGATGGGATTGGGAAACCACCAGGTCTTTCTGACAAAAACGTAGAGCGTCGAGATCGTGAAAAGCAGGAGGAAGATTGCCAGGCAAATGGAAACAAGGGACGAACCTGCGCGGGAGTTTTTTCTCTGCATCGCCTCCGCTCCGCTAAATTCTGCGACCAAGCCGTGGAATGCGCGGGGCCGCGCGTAGGCCCCGCCGCCCGAAGACTTCAACTATATACATCCTGCGCCGAATTTCAAGGAACATTCGCCGGCGCCTTGGCGCCCCAATCGCCCCCTGAGCCCGCTCGTCGGGCCGCAGTCACGTTTTGCCTGCCCCGGCCCTGCTCACCTGCCTGTTTGACCGCCGTGCTGTCCTGGACTAGCCTTCCGTGATGAACACGGCCACAAAGTCTATGGAGAAGGCGCGATTCACGTGAGTCGCTGACCGGTCGGCGAGACTTATGTCACAGGCGCCAGACCTTAAAGCTGCCTTGGACATTTAGCCTGCAACACGGATGGGGCCGTCCGAGGTGGAAACTGAACGTGTCGCGGCAGGAGGAACATAGTATGCCACCCAATCCGACTGCGCTACCGGTTCACACTATTCGTCCGGCGGGGGTGCTCCACCGCCTCCTTGGAAGTCTATCGGTGTTCACCATGCTGATGACCATTCCGCAGGTTCTTACCATATGGGTAAGCCGCCGGGCGGCAGGAGTATCCGCCCTGTCGTGGAGCGCATACCTTATCTCTGCCGTTGTCTGGCTTTGGTACGGCTTACAGAAGCATGACAAGAACATCTATTTGCCGTGCGTAGGCTGGATTCTGCTTGATAGCGCAGTGATCGTCGGGGTGTTGCTTTACGGGCGATGAATATTATCCGGCAAGTGCGTCGTCAGGCGAGGTCCCTCGGCTCGCTGCGTTCGCTGGGGACAACGTTTCCTTGTCGGAAACGTTGGTGCGGAAGGTGGGATTCGAACCCACACGCCTTGCGGCGCCACCCCCTCAAGATGGTGCGTCTGCCAGTTCCGCCACTTCCGCACAGGGGAGGTGAGAGAGAAGAATTCTAGCCGGGACCCACCACGGGGGCAAGCAGGCCGCTACGGTTTTGTGGGCGGCGGCGACGGAGCCTGCTGCGCCGGCGGCTGAGGGGTGGGAGTCTGGGGCACAGGAGTAGCCGGCGCGGGCTGCTGCTTTGGCGCGGGCTTCGAGAATTGCTGGAGGATGGAGCTGCCCGCTGGCAGGGCCTTATCCTGCCGCAACACGAGCGCCAGCGAGGTGAGCATGAACATCACCGCGCACCACGTGGTGGCCTGAGAGAGAAACGTAGCCGCGCCGCGCGGGCCGAAGGCCGTCTGGCTGCCGGCGCCGCCGAACGCTCCGGCCAGGTCCGCAGCCTTGCCGCTTTGCAAGAGCACGACGATGATCAGCAGGAAGCACAGCAGCACGTGGATGCTGGTGAGCAGGAGGGGCACTTTCCAGCCCAGGAAAATCAGCCCTGCGCCCACCAGGAATGAGATGGCCCACTTGACTTGAATTGGCATTCCCTGCTCCGCCTTCCCCGCACCGACTAGAAATTGATAATGGACGCAAACGATTGCGCGTCCAGGCTTGCCCCGCCGACCAGCGCCCCGTCAATCTCCACCTGCGCCATCAAGCTCTTGATGTTGTCGGGCTTGACGCTGCCGCCGTAGAGGATTCTCAACCCGGCGGCTCGTTCGGAGGTGAAGATCGTGGCGGCCAGTTGTCGCAGGAACCGATGTGTTTCTGCCGCCGTCTCCGGCGTTGCCGTGCGGCCCGTGCCGATGGCCCACACCGGCTCGTACGCAACGATGATACGCGAGAACTCCGCCCCGGTCAATGCAGCGAGGCCGCCGCGGAATTGCCGCTCGAGCACGGCCTCGGCCTTCCCCGCCTCGCGCTGCTCAAGGGTTTCGCCCACGCAGACAATCGGTGCGAGCTCAGCTTCAAGCGCCGCCTTAACCTTCTTATTCACTCGCTCGTCGGTCTCGCCGAAGTATTGCCGGCGCTCGGAGTGGCCGATGATGACGTACCGGCAGCCGGCCTCGACCAGCATCTTCACGGAAACTTCGCCGGTGAACGCGCCTTCCTTTTCCCAGTGGACGTCCTGCGCGGCGATGGCGATGGCCGAGCCGCGCGCCGCTTCCGCCGCGGCGGCGAGGACCGTAAACGGCGGCGCCACCACGATGTCGCAGTGCGTCGAGGAGGCCACCAGAGGCTTCAGCGCCGCGAGAAAGGCGCGGGCCTCCGCCTGGGCCTTGTACATCTTCCAGTTGCCCGCAATCACCGGTCGTCTCACGTCGTTCTCACCCCGAGCATTAGGTCGTCAGAAGGCAGTAAGCAGTAGGCACAAGGCAGCACGCAGCCGACAGAACTGTGATCGCTGCCCTGTTACGAGGCCCACTCATCCCAAGTGATAGACCTTCAAGTCTCTGTCCTCGAAGCATTGCCGCCCGCTGCCTTCCGCCTACTGGCTGTCCGTCAGCGCTTCGACGCCGGGGAGCTTGCGCCCGCTCAGGAACTCGAGCGAAGCGCCGCCGCCGGTCGAGATGTGCGAAATCTTGTCGGCCACGCCCGCCTGGTGCACGGCCGCGACCGAATCCCCGCCACCGATGATGGACGTGGCGCCTGCAGTGGTGGCTGTGGCCACGGCGCGCGCGATTTCGACCGTGCCTTTAGCAAAAGCCGGCATCTCAAATACGCCCATGGGGCCGTTCCAGACAATGGTTTTCGCACTGGCGATTTTCTGACCATAGGTGACCGTGGTTTTCGGCCCGATATCGAGCCCCATCCAACCCTCAGGCGTGCTCGAGACCGAAGTCACCTGCGTCGGCGTGTCGGCCTTCAACTCCGCCCCAACGACATGATCCACCGGCAGCAGCAGCGGAAAACCGCGCTTCCTCGCTTCGCGGCGCAGGCGCCCAGCGAGCTCGAGCTTGCCGTCTTCCACGAGCGACTTCCCGACCGGCACGCCCTCGGCTTTCAAGAAAGTGTAGGCCATTGCGCCGCCGATCAGCATCGAGTCGGCGATATTCATCAGGTTCTGGATGACTTCGATTTTGTCGGAGACTTTCACGCCGCCCAGCACGGCCACAAACGGCCGCTCGGGGTTAGAGAGGGCCCTGCCGAGATAGGTGAGCTCCTTTTCCATCAGGAGCCCGGCGGCGGCCTGGCGCACGAAGTGCGTGATGCCGACCACCGAGGCGTGCGCGCGATGCGCCGAGCCAAAGGCGTCGCAAACGTACAGGCCGTCGCACAGCATGGCTAATTGCCGCGAGAAGGCCTCGTCGTTGGCCTCCTCTTCGGCGTGATAGCGGACGTTTTCAAGCAGCAGGACTCTGCCGTTCCCGAGTGCCTTGCTCGCCGTCTCGGCCCCAGGCCCAACACAGTCCGCAGCGAACTCGACACTCGCTCCGAGCAGCTCAGCCAACCGCTCGGCCACCGGCTTGAGGCTGTATTTCGGATCGGGTTTGCCCTTGGGCCGGCCCAGATGCGAGGCCAGCACCAGCCGGGCGCCGCGGCTGATGGCCAGGCGCAACGTGGGTAGCGTTTCCTGAATCCGCGTGTCGTCCGTGACTCGCGACGGCGAGCCGTCCGCCAGGGGCACATTGAAGTCCACGCGGATGAAGACGCGCTTCCCGACAAGATCAAAATCGCGAATGGACAATTTGTTCACGGTCGTCGTCACAGTGGTAGGGGCACGGCATGCCGTGCCCCTACCGGCCGTTCAAGCAACGACACCTACAGGCGCGCGGCCATATACTTGATCAGGTCGCGGCAGCGGCACGAGTAGCCCCACTCGTTGTCATACCAAGCCAACACCTTGACGCAGTTGGTGCCGACCACGCGTGTATAGCCGGCATCCGCGATGGACGAATGCGGGTTGCCTTTGAAGTCGGCTGAGACCAGTTCCTCCTCGGTGTATTCGAGGATGCCCTTCATCGGGCCTTCGGCGGCGCGGCGCAGCGCGGCGTTGATGGCCTCGACGCTGGCGGGCTTCTCGGTGGTCACCGTCAAGTCCACCACGCTGACGTTGGGCGTGGGCACGCGCATGGCATAGCCGTCGAGTTTCCCCTTGAGTGCGGGGATCACCAGGTGCAGCGCCTTGGCCGCCCCAGTGGAAGTGGGGATCATCGAAAGCGCAGCCGCGCGGGCGCGGCGCAGGTCCTTGTGCGGCAGGTCGAGGAGTCGCTGGTCGTTGGTGTAGGAGTGAATCGTCGTCATCGTGCCGTGGACGATCCCAAAGGTGTCCTGGAGCACCTTGGCCACCGGGGCCAAGCAGTTTGTCGTGCAGGAGGCGTTCGAGACCACGTGGTGCTTGGCCGGGTCGTAGGTCCTCTCGTTCACGCCCAGCACGATGGTGTGGTCCGGATCGGTGGCCGGCGCGGAGATAATCACCTTCTTCACCGGACCGCGCAGGTGCTTCTTGGCGTCGGAGCCCTTGGTGAACAGCCCCGTGGATTCGACCACGATCTCCGCGCCCACCGAGGCCCAATCGAGCTCTGCAGGGTCTTTTACCTTGAACACGCGGAAGCTCTTGCCGTCCACGGCGATGGAATCCTCGGTATAGGTTACCTGGTGGGTGAGGTTACCGAGGATGGAATCGTACTTGAGCAAGTGCGCCAGCGTTTTTGGATCGGTGATGTCGTTGACGGCGACAAACTCGATGGCGGGATCGCCCAGCGAGGCGCGCAGGATGTTGCGGCCGATGCGGCCGAACCCGTTGATGCCCACTTTGATCGGCATATCTCCTCCGGAAGAGTACGTGCTCTGCGGTTCCGCTCGAATGGGGCGCTCAAACGAAGACGGAAGCGAAGATGCTAGGGCGCGGGGCGCGAAAAGTCAAACGCGGCTAGGGGAATTGCTTGATGCTGGCGACGCGGTCACCCACGAAGTGCACGAACACGGTCTTCAGTGGAGGCTGGCCGTAGATCCAGTCCTCGGTCTCCACGCCGTCAGGGTCGCGCTCCCGCACCTTGCGCTGCGGCTTGCCGATCGCGGCCACCACCATGTCGCGGTCCATTCCCACCGCTGCGCGCCTTTCCTGGATGGCCTTCTGGAACTCGGGCGGAAGCGTCTCCACCCAATGCACTGAGGCAGAGCGTTGATTCGAGAAATCCAGCACGCCTGCCAGCAACTGCTTCAGCTCGTCCGGAGTCATGTCCGGCAAGGGATGCCCGAAGTCGAGGACCAGCGTGGTGCCCTGGCCCTGAAGGCCCGGCGGAGCATTGGTCGGCGTCTTGGTGACGGTGGGCACGCCGCCCATTTCGACGTGGACGCGGTCGCGCCAACGGGTTTTCTTTCGGCCGCCGTTGAGGTCCAGCACAATGGCGTTTTCGCGGAACTCGAGCCGGGTGATCTGCACGGTATCACCGGGATTGATGGCCGAGCCGTTGTTGGCGATGGCTTGCCGCAAGTCCTTTTCGTCGATCGGCTGGCCCACCTTGATGTGGATGGGCTTTTCCCCGGCCGGCAGCGCCTTCACCGCCCGAGCAAATTCGCCGGAGACGTACCGGACCAGATTGAGCAGCGACTCCGGCTGCAGCCGATCGGCTTTCTTGGCCGAGGTCTGCTGGCCGGGGGCTGGCGAGAGGTCGGGCAGCACCGGCAGGCTCTCACCTGCCGGAAACTCCACGGCCTGCGCGGTCTGCGGCATGAGCCGCGACACCTGGGGGACATTGGCGTCCATCAGCAGCAAGGCAGACACGACGATCCAGGCGAGATAAGACATACACAACCTGCTCGCTTATTTTAGGACTTCTTCCATCGCAGGGGAAGTAGCAAGTCGGCGGCTGCGCACCAGGAAAACGATTCCCGCGAGCACCACCACGATCACAACCACGCCGCCTTCGGGGCCGTAGTTGCCGCCAGTCAGCCACGTCGCACCACGGAGCTGCGCCTGAAGGAGCGTCGGCCCAAAGTCAATCCCGCTGACGGGCAGAGAAAAAATCGGCCCCAGGCAGAAGTTCCAGGCCCAGTGCAGTCCGATGGGAAGCCATAATGCGCGCGTCTTCAGGTAGGCCACCGAAAACAACACGCCACTCAGGGCTGTACTGAGGGTCGAGAGTCCCGTGGCGCCCGGGTTCAGAAGATGTACGACGCCAAACAACCCGGAGAAAACCACCACCGCCCCCAGCGAGCCAAACGCGTCCACCAGTCGCTGGAAGCCGTAACCTCGGAAGGCAAGCTCCTCGAAGGCGGCGGCGAGAAAAAGAACGCCTGCTTCGGCTTCGAACGCGGGCACGAGTGCTCCGGGAGGCTCGGTCGCGCCCGCATAGCGAACTGCGCCCAACAAAAACAGGATGGCCACAACCAGGCCAATCAGCGCGGCGCCGATGCCGATGCCGCGCGCGAGTTCCCTCCACCAGCCCGGATAGAACCAAAGACCGAGCGTGCGGAAGCTTCGGCGGTCCAAGGCCCGAAGGAGAAGCCAGCTTTCGACCAGCACGGCCGCGCCCAGCAAAGTGTACGCGAAAGCAAGCCGCGCGCCGCTCGTCAGATTGGGGGCGAGACGCGGAACCACCCTCGGCAGGTAGACCCAGAGCAGGAACCCGATGACCAGAAACAGCAGCGCGCGGGAGAGAGGCGGAAGAACGCTGCCCGGCCCATAAGGGTCGCGCAGAGGCGAGGGCGCAGATGGGCTCTCTGGAATCAACGACTCGATGACCTGAGGCTCAGCGTATCTGGCCGCGCGCTTCCCTGCTTCCCCGCCGCATCAACTGCCGACGCGGACGCGGACGCCCTGCCGATCGATCCGCATCTGCAGGATCTCGCCGCCTGCGGCGGCGACTGCGGCCTCGACCCGCGCGCGCCCCCCGGGCTCGATCACCAGGGCTACGCAGCCACCTCCGCCGGCGCCGCAGGCCTTTCCACCCAGGGCGCCTTGGCGCCGTGCTGAGGAAATGATGCGATCAATCATCGGCGTGGAGATGGTTGGCAGGTTGCGCCGGCGGAATTCCCATTCTTCGCGCACCAGCCGTCCGACCTCTTCCCATTCGCCGCGTTCGAGTGCCGTGCGGACATGCCGCGCCACCACGGCGATCTGTTCGAGGTTGCGCCAGATGCGCTTGTCGCCGTTGATGTGCGCCTTGAAGACTTCCCAATTGTTGATGCCGGATTGTCGCGGCTTGCCGGTGTAGCAGAGCGCGAGGCGGCACTCAAGTTCGTCGAGATCCACACGCAAGGCCTCGCGGCGCTCGCTGCCGGGGATGAGATGGATGGCGTTGGCGCCGCCGAAAGCCGGCGGGTAATGGTCCTGCGTGCCGGTGGGCACGCGGATCACGATCGCCTCGGCGTCCCGGCTGATGTGGATCCAGTTTTCCAGACTCAGCTCGGCGCCAGTCAGCCGGTCGAGCGCGGCGCAGACGGCCACGGCCATGGCGCTGGAGCCGCCGATGCCCGCGCCGGCGGGCGCTTCGGAGTCGGTCGTGAGCGTCAGACCGGTCTGCGGGCGAAAGAATCGCACCAGATGCGCCAGCAGCGGCAGGCGGTAGCGGCTGGCGCGGTCCAGTGCCTCGAGCGAGGGGAACGATTCCTGGCGCCGCGTGTCGCGCGAGATCAGAACGATGCGCCTGTCGCGACGCGACCGGACCACGCGCGGCGTTTCGATCACGCAGGAGGCGCAGCGCGTGATGGCACAATTCACCGTCACCGCGCCCTCGTGGAAGAGGTACAGCGGCCAGATATCCAGTGTGCCGCCGGCCAAGTCAATCCGCGTTGGCGCCCGCGATTCGATTCTCACTTTACTTGGTTCCCTTCTCCCAGTAGTCTCGCCCGGCAGCCTGCCTCCGAAGCCCAACTTCGGAACCGGGGCGAATCATAGCAGATGGTCACGCTCTCGCAACCGGGAACGCGCCGGGAAGCCCCGGCGCTCGGAAAGTTCGTGCTGGGATTTCACGGTACCACCCTGCCCGACGAGTTGGCTGGGTTCCTTGAGCACGGCCTGGCGGGCGTGGCCATCTTTCGCCGCAACTTCGAAAGCGTTGACGGCCTGTGTGCCCTCACCCGCGAGATCCGTCGCGCCGCGGGGCAGCCGGTGCTGATCGGCATTGACCAGGAAGGCGGCACGCGGTTTGCGCTGAAAGAACCGTTCACCTTGTGGCCAGAGCCCGCCGAGCTTGGGGTTGCAGATGATCCACAGCTTGTCCAGCAAATGGCGCGGGCGATGGCGCGGGAGCTGGCCGCCGTTGGCTGCAACCTGAACTTCGCGCCGATGCTCGACTTGGCAATGAACCCTGCGAGCCCGGTCACTCAACACCGCAGCTTCGGCGTGGACCCGCACAAGGTCGCGCAGCTCGGCGCCGCATTCATTCGCGGCCTGGCCGCCGAGGGAATCCTGGCCTGCGCGAAGCATTTTCCCGGGCACGGCGATACGCAGGTGGACCCGCACGAGGATTTGCCCGTTTCCCACGGCACGGCCGAGCGGCTCGAGCGCGTGGAATTTGTGCCGTTCGCCCAGGCCATCTCGGCCGACGTGCCCGTGATCATGACCGCGCACATCCTGCTGCCACAGATCGACCCGGCGCGGCCGGCCTCGCTTTCGCAGCGCATCCTCTCAGGCACGCTGCGGCACGGGCTCGGCTTTGGCGGCGTCGTCCTGGCGGATGACCTCGGCATGGGCGCGATCGCTCGGCGGGCCAAGCCCGGCGAGGCAGCGGTAGAGACGTTTCTGGCCGGCAGCGACCTGGCTCTGCTCTGCCACGACTGGGCGGCCGTTGGCCCGGCACTCGAGGCCGTCCAGGAGGCATTCGACCATGGGCGATTCGATCCCGCCGAGTGGGAGACGAGCTATGCGCGCATCCGCGCGCTGCGCGCACGTGCCGAGAGGAGCGCGCGAGAGACGCCCTCGCTCGACGTCGTCGGCTGCGCCGAGCACCGCGCGCTGGCGGCAGACCTTCGCGCGCGCATCAAAACCGCGCCGAGATAACCCCAGCGGCCGTTGGTCATCCCGCGTCCGCTCGCCGAGACGTGGACGAGGGATTCCTCTGCCGGGGCCATCCGCCAGAAGGATTCTTCGCTTCATCCGCCCTCGGTGGACTCCACTCCAGGGGACGCAATAGACTGTCTTCTTAAATAAGACTTTCCGGAGGCGGGAGAGTAAACGATGCGAGGCAAGCTTGCCGCTATAAGAGAGAACCAGCGAGACGCCACGGGCGAGATGAAATTGACAGCAGGCGTGGGACGGCATAGGTTTTACGCAGGCGGAACACGCCCAAGCCATTGTCCAAGGCGTAGGACATCGAGCACGTTGAAACCGGAAATTCCCGACAAGAATGTCACTTGCGAGGCTCGCAAGTGAGACTCGCGGCTGAGAGCTGATCGAGTCAAATACGGCGCTCATCACTCGAAGACAGTTCGTCCAGCAGACGGCGTTCGCTGCAGCGGCGCTTTACGGGCGTCCGATGAAGGTGCTGGCTGGAACGCAGCGGATCCGGGGAGCGAGCGAAGAGATTACTCGAGCCGATGCGGCGGCCATCCGAAAGCTCGCTTCCAAGATTACCGGCCACCTGATCACGCCGGAAGCGTCCGACTATGAATCGGCGCGCCTGGTCGGCAATCGGGCATTCGATCGGCACCCGGCGCTGATCGTGCGCTGCGCCAGCGCGTCCGACGTCGCGCGAGCTCTCGATTTTGGGCAGAGCCAGAGTTTGCCCGTAGCGGTGCGTGGCGGAGCCCATAGCGCCGCCGGATACGGAGTATGCGATGGTGACGTGGTGATCGATCTCTCAGGAATGAAGCGAGTCGAAGTTCACGCCGACAAACGCGCAGCGCGTGCGGAGGCAGGTTCTCTGGTGCGCGATGTGGACGAAGCGACGCAGCGCTTCGGCCTGGCCACGACATTGGGCGGTTGCCCCATCGTAGGAATTGCCGGGCTGACGCTCGGCGGGGGAATGGGGGTCTTGATGCCGAAGTATGGCGCCGCGTGCGACAACCTTGTTTCGGCGCACGTGGTGATGGTGGACGGAAGGCAAGTCGACGCCAGCCAGAACTCCAATCCTGACCTTCTGGGCGATTCGCGGTGGAGGCGGAAACTTCGGCGTGGCGACGGCGTTCGAGTATCAGCTCCATCCGGTGAGCGAGATTCTGGCGGGAGCGCTGATGTATCCGGCCGGGCGAATTCCAGAGTTGCTGCAGGGTTACGTCAAGTTCACCGGCTCCGCGCCCGATGAAATGGCCGTTGTCGGCCAGATATTGCCGTCCGAACAGGGACCCAGATTCCGGATGCTGGTCGGCTATTGCGGCCAACCGAGCGTCGGCAATGACTTGCTCAGACCGTTGCGAGCGCCGCTCAAGCCGCAGGAGGATACAATTAAGGTCGTGTCCTACCTAGAGGCTCAAGCGACGGGATTTCCTCCAGCTCCGAAGCCGTTTCCGTACTTTGTAACGAGCCTGTTCCTTCCGGAACTCAGCGATGCCGCTATTGCGGCGATTACAACGGCAACCCAGGATGCGCCGCGGCGGCTCAGGGTGATGATTGGGTCGTTCCACGGGGCCGTGACGCGGGTACGTTCCAGTGACATGGCGTTTGCCTTGAGGCAGCGGGGTTACGACGTGGAAGTGTCGAGTAGCTGGAGTGCTCCGCAAGAAAAGGCGAGTGCGGTGCGATGGGTGAATGCTCTTCGCGACAATCTGCAACCCTTTGCGCACGGGCTGTACGTCAACGGGTTGAGCGAAACGAACGACGAGCTTGTCAGAGCGGCGTACGGGCCGAACTATGCTCGCCTGGTGGAGATCAAGAAGAAGTACGACCCCACGAATGTGCTGCGGCTCAACCAGAACATCCAGCCGGGCGCAGGCCCTCGAATAATTAAGAAACGCTCGCGTTCGGTCTTGCGCTGAAGAGCCTGAAGCCCTGGTTTGGATCGAAACGCTTGGATGAGATCACGGCAGATGGGATTGAACGGTTCAAACAGTTGCGCCTGGAACAGGGCCGGTGAACGTGTACGGTGAACCGTGATCTGGCCTTCATTCGGCGCATTCTTCTCTTCGCCGTCAAGTTGGACGTGCTGGCCGGAACACCTTTCACGGCCCACAAGGTGAAGTTTCTTCGAGAGCAAGGACGCGAGCGCGTCCTGAGCTTCGAGGAAGAGCGTTAAAGGGGGCTTGCTAGCTCGAGGCGGCGCGGGACATTTCCGAGTACTTCTTTTCGGCTTCGATCTTTTCGCGCGCGAGTTGCGGTTCAAAGCAGCGCCGGCAGCGCGCCTCGTACATCCCCGCAGCGCCCACCACGATCAGGTCCTCGGAAGCCACCAGCCGCTGCGTGTGCACGGCGGGGTTACCGCAGCGCACGCAGATGGCCAGCAGCTTGGTGATTTCCTCGGCAACGGCCAGCAGCCGCGGGATGGGTTCAAACGGCCGGCCCATGAAATCGGTGTCCAGGCCCGTGACGATCACGCGCTTGCCCGCGTCGGCCAGTTGGGTGCAAACCTCCACCAGTTGCTCGCCCAGGAACTGCGCCTCGTCGATCCCGACGACTTCGGTGCGGGCCTCCACCTTCTCGAGGACCTCGGCCGCGGTGCGCACGTTATCCGAGCGAATCCCGAGCCCGGAGTGCGAGACGATTTCGCTCTGCGCGTAGCGCTGATCAATCACCGGCTTGAAGATCTGCACGCGCTGCCGCGCGATCTCCGCGCGGCGCAGCCGCCGGATCAGCTCCTCACTCTTGCCGGAAAACATCGGGCCAACGATCACCTCGATCCAGCCCATGTTGCCCTTGACGATATCCACGTTCGCCGTGGCCTCCTGTTCTAAAGCTAGCACACTCGGCTGTGGAAATTCAGGCTCTTGCGATGTGAAAGCGCGGTCAAGCGTTGCGATAGACAGCCGGGTTGAAAAACGGCGCGAAGGCGTTGATGACCGCCACGCGGAAGGCGTCCTGGCGGGTGATGAGGTTGCGCGTCAGGACTCCCCAGGCGCCTTGGGCGTCGCGGATGCCGTGACCGCCGGCGAAGGCGTCAATCGCCGCGGCCAGTTCTACGCCGCGGTCGAGTACCTCCGCGGCGAGCGGTGCGGGAATCAGAATGCTCCCCGACTGGCCGTAGGCGCCGCGGTCCGTGCCGTCGGTGACATAGGCCCAGTTCTCGAGGAACACCAGCCGCTGGCCGTTTTGCTCGACGACGTCGAGCCCGCCTTCCAGGCCGACAAGATATTGCCACGCCTCGTTTTGGTCGCGCTTCAGGCGCACCAGCGTCTCGGCTCGGCCGCGGGCGCCGGCCATCAGTTCGGCGCGCGTGAGCGGCGTGTGGCCCACGCCGCTCGCGACCTCCACGCCCACCACCTCAAACTCCGCGTCGGGATCGAGCTGCGGGCCGAAGACCGTCAGCCCTTCCCAGACGGCGTTCAGTTTCGGGCGTCGTGTGCTTCCCACCGCCACGTAAATCTTCTGCATCAGAGAAAGCTTGCGAAACCACAGATAAACACAGATGACACGGATATGGAAGAAGAGAAAGTCTTGCCAGTTTCCCGCTGGCCTGGGTTTTCATCTGTGTTTGTCCGTGTTCCTCTGTGGTTGCAATTTCTTATTCCTTCCACAGTGGGGTCTGCCTCTCGCGGCCGTAGCGTTCGAGCAAGAATTTCTTGAGCTCCTCCACCGAAGCAAAGAGTTTGTCGGTGCAGGCCAGCATCCAGCCGCTGAGTTCCTCGACCGGGAGCTGCGTCACCAGATAGACAGGGACGCCTTTGCGGTGGGCCGCGGTCAACTCGGCAGAGGTGCCGCCGGACATTTTTCCACCAGGGGCCGCGGCGTCGTCCCAGTAACAAATCACGTAGTCGGCCTTGTTCTCGATCAAATCGAGATCGAACTGGATGATCTTGCGCACCACGCGACGGAAGCGCTCCAGGTCCGCCTTCTTCCAGGCGCGGAAGTTGGCCGCCTCGTCGTCGGTGAGATTCTTCTTCTCGTCCTCGGCGGGGTCGTACACGCGGTGGCCCAGCTCGTCGCGCAAGAACGGAGTCAATTTGCGACGCCAGAGCTTTCCGCCATCCGACGCGAACTCAATGGGGCCGCAGAGGTAGGCCAGCATAGGTAACCCGAGAACCGCAGATGAACACGGATAAACACAGGTGAAGAGAATCCGCAAACAAAGCCCGCCGGGCGACAGAGCCTCCGGTGACCCGGAAATGTCGGCGGCTCATCGAGAATGGCTCCCTCGCGGCAGGAATGAAGCTTGCAGACTCTAGCACGGAGCCGAGCGGAGCGCAAAGAGCTGTACTCGTTCACATGATTGGTGACACTTTCTGCCTTGAGCAGGCTCTGCTGGTCATGGGTCCTTCGCCTACGCCTGCGCGGATTCCTGCGGTAGAGCCCTCCAAAACCTATGAAAAAGGCCCTGTTTAAGAACCATGAGGGAGAGAGTCCAAGCCCCCAGATATCGGGGACTTACCCAAGAGGCCCAAAATGGCCGATGTCGAGTGTCACCCATCATTCTGAACGAGATCAAGAGCACGAGCGGCTGGCCATCGGCGGTGCGATCGCGCAGGAGGTCATTGACTTGGTCGCAGTCTTGAATGCTGTGCGAGTGGCTTTGCCCTTTGAAGCTTTGACGGACTTCCGAACGATGCGCAGCAGCAGGACCCCTACTTTGGTTCGGGGACCTCGGGCTTCGGGTGAGCGTTCTGGAGGGCATTCTGGTATTCGCCGAAGAGCGCCTGGATGCGGGTGAACTCTGTCCTGACGGCCTCCCGCAGCTCGGCGTGAGTGGTGTAATCGCACAGGATGGCCGCTATGGTCTCGGCGTCCACCAGGAAGCCCTGATGGCCGACCTCGGTCAGTGCGTCGGCTTCCATGCCGTAAGTATGGTTCGGCCAGTTGGAGGATTTCGACGTCACGCCCACGCTGGGAATCTGGCTGGAGACGTTTCCGGTCTCGTCGTAGCCTTTGGGCTCGCCAGCAGGAACAGCACCATCCCGCTCATCCCGATTTTGCGCATAAGCCCTCCTCGAAAGAAATGGGGCAATGGTCTAGGAAAGAATGGCTCTTGCTATCACCGGCTCCGTTGCTGGCGATTCCATGTCGGGGACACTCTAGGCCGAAGATAGATGGTGCGGAAGGAGGGAGTTGAACCCCCACGGCCTTGCGGCCACAGGATCCTAAGTCCTGCGCGTCTGCCAGTTCCGCCACTTCCGCCTGTGGAGGGAGTATAGCATCGGGCTCGCCACAGAATGTCACGGCAACTGACGTCAGATCATAGAAATGTTCTTTGGAGAGACGGCATGACCTGGATTCCAGGAGTGATCTTATAGCTGAGCCATTTGCCCATCCTTACGCACGCGGCGGCCTGCGAACAACATGAACTCATCTCAGTAAAGCGGGCGATAGATAGGTGAATGCGTTCCTGCGGCCCGGGGTAGTGCCGCTGCTCTGCAATCAGAGGAACGCGACGAATAGAAGCAGTGGTACGATCGTACTACATTACTTTTGTACTCTATTACTTTTGTACTACGAAAACAGTTCACGCTCTCGTAAAAACTACCAGCATCCAGGCTCCCGAACCAGCCATCAACTCGACTCCAGCGGTTGACTAAGACTCCGGAAACAGGCAAATGCGCAGCGGACCCATTTGAATTCCGACTTGGACTGCAGCTTGCACTCCCTTAGACATCTCCAGCCCGAACGTTCAACGAGGTGACCAATGGGTTCCTTTCTTTCACAGCTTTGGCGTTCAATTGTCGTCGGTTTGCTGCTTCCCAGCTTGCTGTTAGGGCCTGGGGCTACAGTAGCACCGGCGCAAACAGGTGATCCAACAACCTTCAGCGGCCAAGCCACCGTCCTACGCGCCACGGTTCTGGGGATTACTGTTTCTCCTGTCTCTGATACCGGCCCGCTCCCCAGCTCCGGTGGTGCTCTGCAGGCTTCCCTTCTCACCGTAAACGTCCCTGGACTGGGCACCGCTGAGGTCGCACATGCAACCACAATTGGTCAAGGAAACCACAGCGACTCCGAAGCCTCTGTGGCCAACGTGAACCTGACTGTCGCAGGGAACACCATCTCTGCTGACCTGCTGATGGCCAGCGCCGAAGCGAAGTGTTCGAACGGCGCTGCGTCGGTGACCGGAAGTGCAAACATCGTCGGTCTGGTGGTCAACGGACAAGCGATTTCCGTTTCGGGGCAGCCAAATCAGACGGTCACTTTGCCGGTAGGTAAAATCATCATCAATGAGCAGTCCAGCTCCGTCAGTGGGAACACAGGCAGCATCACGGTCAACGCTCTGCACGTGATCATCCCCGGGGTTGCGGATGTGGTGGTGTCCTCAGCCGAGGCGGATATCACGTGTAAAGCGCCGCCCGTGTGCACCGGTAAGGATTTCGTCACTGGCGGCGGGTTCATCACCGGCACCCCCTCAGGAGCCAAAGGCAACTTTGGAGTTGGTGGCGGATTCAAGAACGACGGCAGCCTCTGGGGTCATCTGGAGTACATCGATCATGGCCCCAATGGCCCAAAGGTGCATGGCACCGGCGTGACGAACTACCTGATCGTAAGCACCAATACACGCGAGATTGACGGCACAGCCCAGGTCAATGGTCAGGACGGTTTCACGTACAAGGTCGTAGTGATTGATAACGGCGAGCCGGGCACCAATGATTCCTTCTCGATCCAACTATCCAACGGCTATGCGGCCGGTGGCAAGTTGGGAGGCGGCAACATCAAGATCCACCATCCCTGCGAATAGCAGGTGTTTGTAGAAGGGGGTGGGCTGGAAGAGCCCACCCCTCGGATTTCTGTCTATTGGAAGTTTGCGACGGGGCAACGGCCTATTGCCGGAAGGGTTCAAGGGGAACGACCATGATGAACGCACCCGCGAACCATGAGAGACGTGAAGCCGGTGAGCGAGTTGGCTTGCAGCAAGAAATTCGCGTTGATCCGCGCGCGACGCGAGTTTGCTGTGGAAGCGTGATCGAGCCCCAACTGGCCGAGGTTAGAGACCGTTTTGGACAAACCATTCTAGCTGCTGTATGGTGCTGCCCCACTTGTCGCCGCATCACCTGGTGAGAAGCATCCGCGCGGCGAAACGGTTTCCTTTCGAATCCCTGAGCGCCCATCTTCCTAGCGGGTCAGCGAAGTTCTTTATCCTCAACTGCTTTCAGACACACTGCCACGGCAACTGAGGTCAGGTCATAGAAACGCTCGTTGGAGAGAGGAAATAAACTGGATTCCAGGAATGATTTTATTGCTGAGCCGATCGTCGTTCGTGATGAACAAGTCCACGCGCGCCTGCGCCGCGCAGGCTAGTTGAATCGCGTCTGGGGCTCGGATCGTCCGGTCGCGACGGATCACGGCGTAGATCAGGGCCGTTTCCCGGTCAAACGGCACGAGTACGGCAGAGGTCGTCATCGCAGCTTCGTATTTTTGTTTTAACGGGTCGTTTTCTTGTTCCAGGGGTTTCACCAGGACCTCGCCAAGCGCAAGGGTTGAGGTATAGAGTTGGTCATTGCGAGCAAGCATCTTCTTGCGCAACTCTGCCACGCGCTCAGAGAAAACCCCGTAGTCCTCGAACAAATAGATAAACAGGTTTGTGTCCCAGAAGATTCTGCTCATTCCCAGCCTTCGCGGAGGCGGCGAACGTACTCGTCGGCATGCTCGTCGGCCCAGAGTTCTTTGCCTGAACCACGCAAGGCCAAAAGCAAATCTGCTTTTTCGGGGCTTGCCCGCCTAAGAGCATATTCCTTGAAATACCAGTCCACGAGTCCGTGATATTCGGCCGGGATCTCTTCCTTCCGGGGAACGATTTTGGCGCCTTGACGGTCTGGCGAACAGGGGTCGCCGGGGCGATACAACCGCCGCCGGTTCTTTCCAGTTTCAACCAGCATGCGGTATCGGCCAGGGTTGGGCGCGCGGTTTGCCACGCAGTGCTGCACCACGTGGACATAAACGCCCGGCCGAAGCCCGCCGCTATCAGCTTCTTCTCTGGCTCGTGCAAGGATCTCGGCGACGCTGAAATCCGCTCGAGAGGGGTTTTCCTTGTGAAGAAGCGCCGTGGCGACCCAAACTTCGTCTGCGACCTTCAGGATGTGCTTTGTCTTTATCACCATACGCCAGTCTTCAGATGTACATTCTAACTGTACCAAGTATTTTAGAATTGTCAATGGATGGTGTTTTACCTGATGCCTCCCACCTATTCCAGGTGTTTGCCTTTGGTTTCTGGCAGCGCCAGCGCCAGCAGGGCGGCGAGGAAAAACGCGCCAGCCTGTAGGAAGAATGCCGGGCCGAGCCCATAGCGGGCGGCGAGGGCACCGACGGCGATAGGCGCCAGGGCAGAGAAACCCCGGCCGATGTTGTAACTGATGCCCATGGCCGTAGCGCGGATCTCGGTGGGGAACAGTTCCGAAGCAATGGCGCCAAAGCCGGAGAAATACCCGGTGCCGAAGAAAGCCACCAGCGGGCCGAGGACCAGCAGCCACGTCGGGCGCTTGGTCAACCCGTAGAACGGCACCAGCGCCGCGGCCACCAGCAGGTAGGTGACGTAGCTCTTGCGCCGACCCGCAGTGTCGGCGAAGAAGCCGAACAGCACATAGCCGAACCATTTGCCCACGCCCATGACGATCAGCCACATGGTGGTTTTCATGATGCTGAGGCCGCGCCCGCCCTGTTCCGCCGGCAGCGAAAGATACGCGGGGATCCAGGTGAACAATCCCCAGTAGCCGAACATGGTGCAGGCGTTCATAGCCGTGGCGAGGATCCCGTGCCAGCGGACGTCCTTGCGCCAGAGTAGACGCAGCGCGCCGCGCGGCTGGCTGGTGCGCTCGCGCCAGATCGCCGGCTCCGGAACGCTGCGCCGGATCCACAGCGCCACCAGCGCGGGCAGGACGCCCACAAAAAACACCGCGCGCCAGCCAAACCGCGGCAGCACTAATCCGGCGACGCCCGCGGCGAGCATTTCTCCGATGGCCCAGGTGGACTGCATCAGCCCGAGCGCCTTGCCGCGGTGCTCATCCGACCAGGTTTCTGCGATCAGCGTTGCTCCGGTGTTCCATTCCCCGCCCATGCCCAGGCCGAGGATGAAGCGGAAGATGGCGAGTTGCACGATTGTGGTGGAGAGGCCGCAGGCACCACTTGCCAGCGAATAGACCAGGATGGAAACCGTCAGGGCGCGCGCGCGCCCGATGCGGTCCGCGATCAAGCCGAACAGCAGGCCGCCCGCCGCCGAGGAGATCAGGGTCAGGGAGTTGAGGAGCCCGGCCTCCTGTTTGCTCATCCCGAGGGCGCGCATCAGGTGGGCCAGCACCATGGAGTAGAGCATCACGTCCATCGCGTCGAGCATCCAGCCGAGCCCGCCCGCCAGGAGCGCGCGTCGCTCCGCGGAGCTCACGTGCTCCGGCCAGGCGAAGCCGAGCAGCCGGCGCGTTGGCTGCGGGGCCGCGATAGGTTCGGTTGCCAAGGAGGTGGACCGCCCTCCGGGGATGGAATCGGCCCATTCTACTGAAAACTGCGCTGTCAATCGTGCAGAAAACGGCGGAGGCCTTCTTGCTCTTGCGCCTTGCAAGAGCATTTGCTAGCCTTCGGCGGACGCGCGATTTCCCGTACGCTCCGAGGAGGCACCCGATGGCTTATTGCGGCAAATGCGGTGCGCAAGTCGGCGAGCAGTCTGCCTATTGTCCCCAGTGCGGTGCTCCGCAGCGGGGAGCGCAGGGTGACGCACCGGCAACTGGCGCGGCACAGTCTGGCCTGTCCGAGAACGTCGCAGGACTCCTGTGCTACGTGCTGGGCTGGCTCACAGGACTGATCTTCTTCCTGGTCGATAAGCGGCCCTACGTGCGCTTCCACGCCGCGCAGTCGATCGTGGTCTTTGGCGCGCTGCACATCCTGCGCATCGTTCTCGCCATGATGTTCGGAATCAGTTGGATGATCGGCGGAGGAATGGGGTGGACCAGTTTTTCCTTTGGGTGGTTGTTGTTCTCGCTGATCGGTCTGGTGGCCCTGGTCCTCTGGATCGTGCTCATGGTGAAGGCGTACCAGGGCGAGCGGTTCAAGGTGCCGATCGCGGGCGATCTTGCCGAAAGCTTCGTCGGAAGGTAATCGCGCCTTCCGGCCGGGCGCTCTCCGCCGTGCGGTTGCTCGCTCGAAGACGGACGTTCCGGGAATGCGTGCTTACGGATTGCGTCCGCCCGCCATGCGCGCGGTATTCTCCGCAATTTGAAACAGCACGATCACGACCTCGAGCGCCACGCGCGCGTAGAGGACCCAGACGAACAGACAAACCAGACCGAAGACTAGCGCCAGCAGGCCCTGCGCCGGCGATTGCTGCAAGCCGTTGAACACCAGCACGACCACGGAGATGCCGCCTGCCAGTAACGTAATCCCGTAGAGCCACCCGATGATCTGCCGGGTGACCACCTCCTTGAACGAGAAGTCGGAGAGGCTTACAAACACTCCTTTTTCCTCGGGCATAGTATCCTCCACTGGAGATCGCAGAGAGGCCGGGGGAGCCGGGGTTTCCTACGCAAGTCATCCTACCAATTTGCAGAAAGAAGGAAAAGTGGCCCGCGCGCTGGCAGCGTCGCTCGAAACTGCCGCTGTTTTGTGGAATCACTTCGCAGGCTTTTCGCTTGACAATCCCGGAGCCCGCGTCCATGTTTAAGAGCTTTGCTTCAGGGAAAATCCTTTTCTGTCCCCGATGGATGCGTTGTTGCAACTGAACCGAGGCTCCGGTGAAGGTTCGCGTCTGCTTCCACGACCGTTGTTTTGATGGCGCCGCGTCGGCGGCGGTCTTCCTGCGCTTCTATCGCGAGCGGATCCAGGCGGACTCCGAGTTCCATTTCACGGGGCTCACCCATCGCGCAACGCAGCCATTTGAGGAGGGCTTGTTCGACGGCGACGACAACGCCATCGTGGACTTCAAGTACTCCAGTTCGCCGCGCGTTACCTGGTGGTTCGACCATCACCAGAGCGCCTTCCTCACTCCCGCCGACGCCGAGCACTTCCGCGCCGACCGTTCCGGCCAAAAGTTCTACGACCCCGAATACAAATCCTGCACCAAGCTGCTGGCGACGGTGGCGCAGGAGAAGTTCGGCTTCGATCCCCGGCCGCTGGTTGGCCTGATCCGCTGGGGCGACGTGATTGACGGCGCGCAATTTGCGACCCCGGAGTCCGCCGTGCGACTGACCGAGCCGGCTACGCAACTCGCTCTGGTGATCGAAGCAGCGCCCGAGGCGGGTCTGGTGGCGCGGCTGGTTCCCGAGTTGGCCACTCGGCCGCTCGCCGAGATGGTGCGCCTGCCGAGCGTTGAGCGGCACCTGGGGCCGCTGCTCGAGCGCCACGAACGCTCGATTGAAGTGTTGCGCCGGCGCGCCCAAGCTCGCGACGGTGTGGTGTACTTCGACGTGAGCGACCAGGACCTTGAGGGCTACAACAAGTTCATCCCTTACCTTCTCCATCCCGACTGCCGGTACTCGGTCGGCGTCAGTGCTTCCTCGGCCCGCGCCAAGGTTTCCGTGGGCTCGAATCCCTGGAACCCGGCCGCGGAGGAGAAAAACCTGGCCACGCTGGCCGAGAGCTATGGTGGCGGCGGCCACCCGCGGGTTGCGGCTATCTCGTTCGAGCCGACGGACCTCGACCGCGCCCGCAAAGTAGCCCAGGAAATCGCCGCCGCCCTGCGCAATTAGCTCCCCTGCCGACAGAACCCCAGCGACAGCGGCCGGGAGATTGCGGACTGAGCCGCAAAGTGAAGTCCTCCACTCCAACGGCGACGCTGCGGCTCCTTTTTCCCAGGAACGCGTCTCGCGCACCATCGAGCAGCGGGCACAAAGACGCGAGCGCTCAGGCAACTGCATGAACCGCGAGCCTTGGCTAGCGGGAGCGATGTAAGCGGCTGACGAACCTGCCCATCTTCGCCAAGTTCATGTCTTCGGGACGGAGCTCAACTCTCACCCCAATAGTGCGCGTGGACTCATCCACGAAGGGACTAAGAGGAAGACCCCAATCCCTATGCTCTGCCGCGCGATGGTGGACTACATAGCCGCCAATCAAGTATCCGAAAGTACTTCCTACAAGGGCGTCCGAAGGGAAATGCTTCCGTCCGGTAACCCGGGCCACGCTGATTGCCGTGGCAAACGCGTAGACACCCACTTGGGTCCACGGATTTGGATATTCGGACGCTATGACTCTGGCCAGCGCCCAACTTGTTGTTGTGTGGCCCGATGGGAACGAACCATTCAAGGAGTATTGCCGCGTGCCATGTGGCCAGAACCCCCCGCGACCGTTCCCTTCATCAGGTCGTTCGCGGTTGGTGGCCAGTTTGAACGCTTGTGTCACCAGGCTTGCATCAATGACGGCTTCTGCTCCCAGCCGACCTGTTTCCGCGAGGTGCGCGTTATGGGATAACCATCCCGCCAGATAGAGCGCGCTCCCTTCTCCAAAGGTCGCTAGAGGAGAGCCAACCGACGAGATCCTGTTGCTCGTATTGATTCTGCTCTGATCAATTCCTAGTGCCTCCTGTGCTCTTGCGTCGTAGTGGAGCGCAGCAGCTGTCGCGCCCGCGAACGGAATCAGCCAAAACATATCCCTGGATTGAATATGAAGCGGACTGGTCCAGATGCCGGCCTGATCTTGAGCCAGGTCCTTCAAGCAACGTCCGAGGTGAGCGGGACCACAGACGACGGGTGCTGGGGACGGCTGCTGCGGGGTTTCCGGAGGGCGTTCAGATGGTGGAGTGGTGTCCGGACCCGGTGGCGCCTTCTGCACCTGTTCATCGGAGAAGTCACTTTGCTGAGCCGAGCCGGCGTAGAAATAAGAAAGAGCGCCACAGAGACTGCCAGCACATAGACCGAACGTGGAATAGGAGCGCGCCCGATCTTTCGGCTCATCGCCATCACCTTCGAAGCCCTGCGGATTGGATGCACTCGGGCCCTGCAAGCGTTTTGCTGAGATCTGCGGAATGACGATAATCTGCGCGGGTACCGAGTTGAGTCCGTAATATAACTTCCGGCAACACAACTTTCCTTAAAATGGAATCGAAAACCTTCGAGACGTTCAGCTGGTCAGGAAAGACCTGACGCTTCTTTATCCTAACCTAAGGTCGTACCAGGCGACGCCCGCTACCCACTGGCAGGTACGCTCGCCGAGAAGTAGAATGGAAATGGGCGAAGCAAGAAACGAAGAGCAATTCTTGCGGGACACAAAAGCATGGTGGACTCCTCTGGGCTACAAGTGGCGCGAGGCCGGCGGGAACGCCTCATGGCGGCGCTGTTCCGCGGCGCGTCGCTTACACTTGATAACTCGCGTTATCTCGCCGCCGTTCGCAGCCTGACGGAGGAGCTCCTCCGGTCGGATCTCGAACCGGCTGACCTGACGGTCGAGGCACTTGCCCTGGCGGATCGCCCAGCCGAGGTTTGTATCGTCGCCACGGAGCCGGGAATTGTTGCAGGCCTCGAGGAAGCAGCTTGGTTGTACGGCCGGTTTGGCCTAGTCGTCGAGCGTTGCAAGGCCGATGGCGAGCGCGTGAGCCCTGACGATGCGGTTCTCCAGATTCAAGGGGACTCGAAGGGTCTCCTGCGACTTGAACGGGTGGGCCTGAATCTGATCCAACGGATGAGTGGGATCGCCACAGCCACGGGACGTCTCCAGGACTTGGTGCAGTCTCGCGCGCCGGAGACTTTTGTCGTGGCCACGCGGAAAACGCCGTGGGGGCTCCTAGATAAGCGCGCCGTGCATCTTGGTGGCGGCGGGACGCATCGGCTGGGTCTGTGGGACGCCATTCTGATCAAGAGCAACCACCTCTCGTTCTTCGGGAACAAGGAAGACGACGGCGTTTCAGTGGCCCTGAAGCGTGCGTGGCCGCAGCGCCGCGAGGCTGCGTTCCTGGAGGTGGAGGTAACTGGACTTGCGGGGGCTCTCGCGGCCGGGAGAACCTTCCGAGAGCTACAGCAAGCGGACCCGGACTCGTGTCCGTGCCTCGTGATGCTCGACAACGTGGGGCCCGATGAAGTCTCCAAGATCCTTGCAGCGCTTCGGACGGAGGAGCTTTGGGATCACGTCCTGGTTGAGGTCAGCGGAAAAATCTCCGAGACGGCGATGAAAGCTTACGCCGCCTGCGGGGTGGATGCCATCTCAGTCGGTGCGCTGACCCACTCTTGCCGGGCGCTGGACCTCCGTGCGAGGATGAAAGCAGGAGCGGGATGACGCAGATGACCACTCCGATCGCTCGAGTCTCTTTTGAACAACGTTACACCCTTCCGGTGATCGAGCCCACGCAAGACTCTGCCGAGCCGATTCGGCAAAACCAGGCGCGCATCCGCGAGCTCCGAGCCGCGCGCAAGGCGGTCATCCTCGCCCACAATTATCAGCGCGACGAGGTCCAGGAAGTCGCCGACTTTGTCGGAGATTCTCTGGGGCTTTCCCAGGCAGCAGCGCGGGCCGATGCGGAAGTGATTGTTTTTTGTGGCGTGCACTTCATGGCTGAAACGGCCGCGATTCTCTGCCCCCAGAAGATCGTCCTCCTACCCGACCTGAGAGCCGGTTGTTCGCTGGCGGCCTCGATTACGCCGGAAGAGCTCCGCGCCTGGAAAGCTAAATTCCCCGACGCCGTGGTCGTCGCCTATATCAATACCTCTGCCGAGGTAAAGGCCGAAAGCGATTACTGCTGTACCTCAGCGAACGCCGCGAAGGTCGTGCGCGCCATCCCCGAGGATCGGCCCATCCTCTTCCTGCCAGATAAGTTTCTGGCGGCGGTGGTGGCCCAGCAGACCAAGCGCGCCAACATCATCGCCTATCCGGGCTACTGCCATGTTCACCGCAGCATTCGTCCCGAGGACGTGACGCGCATCATGGAAGAGCATCCCGACATCGAGCTCTTGCTCCATCCCGAGTGCGGGTGCGTCAGCTCCTGCATGGTGAGAGTCTTCGACGGAACCCTGCCGCGGGACCGCACGCTGTTGCTTTCCACCGAAGGCATGCTCCGGCACGTTCGGAATTCCCCGGCCACCGAATTTGCGGTGGGCACCGAAGTAGGCATCTTGCACCGCCTGCGCAAGCAGCATCCGGAGAAGACCTTCTACCCGGTTAATCCCAATGCCGTCTGCGCTTTTATGAAGACGATCACGCTCGCGAACGTCCTCACTTCGCTCGAGACGTTGACCCCGCAAGTGCGCGTGCCTGAGGAAATCGCCGGAAAGGCGAGACGGGCCATCGACCGCATGCTCGAACTGGCTTGAGCCGGGATCTCGTTCAGGCCATAGGGCCACAGAGCCCCTCCCTATCCCACCGCTTTTCTGTAAGTGTGGAATCGAAAGGACTTCAACGCCAATAATTTGTAAGTGCTGATTCTAAAGCACTTGCAGGAGCATCTTCCCGTAAGTACGTATACTAAAGGATTTATGGGAGCAAAAAGGGGCCGGACAGCAAGGTCACAGGGACCGGTGGGGCGTGCAGCGTCGCTAGCCTTCATATAGAATCATACTCCAATTTAACCCCGCGTCAAAGGGAATGTATCTTGAATGGAATCATATGGAGTGGACTCCCGAAACTTCCGGTCAGGTGCACCAAAGGAAATTCCATCGATACGGCTGAGATCCGCGAACAGCTGAGAAGCCCTGATCTCCCTCCCCCCTTGGCACAGACCAGGCGCTCGTGCGGCCAAATGATGGAGCAAACGGGATCAAACCGCATTCGGACAGCAAGGAATGGCGTATAATCATGGAGACGTAGGATCATGGCGAACCCCACAATTACGATTCCGCTGGACCCGCAAACGGCGCGGGCCTACGACGCCACCCTGCCGAAGAAAAGCGGAAGATTCAGGCCCTGTTGAGCCTTTGGCTTCGTGAACTCGCTGCCGGGGAATACCCTTCGCTCCAGCAAGTACTCGATGAGGTCGGACGCAAGGCCAAAGCTCGGGGACTCACACCGGAGATTCTGGATTCCCTCCTCAAGGGCGCATAGTTGCGCTGCGTCTTCGATACGAACGTCCTTGTCAGTGCGTTGCTCCTGCCTGATTCGAGGCCTCGCCAAGCTCTCCATCTGGCGCTCCGAAAAGGAAAAGTCCTGCTTTCTTTTGGAGTACTCGGCGAACTCTACGAAGTTCTGAGCAGAAAACAGTTCCGCCGGTATGTCGATGAGGAAGACATCCGCATCTTTCTGGCGGCTCTGACGCGCCTAGCTCAATGGGTCGATGTGGATGTGCAAGTGGCAGCTTCGGGGCGTTCAGATTCTTGCTCCTCATTCATTTTTGGAATTGTTGCCTCCAGGCTCCCAACCCTAACGCTGTCGCCACTAGAAATGCTCAGTTCGAGTCCGCCGCGGCGGGCTCAGGGCAAGCGCGGCGGACGCAACGTAGACTGATTCCGTTTTTGGATGCAAGGTTTTCCCCGCGCGACTGCGCGATCAACGCGTCGCGCATGGACGAGACCATCTCGGAAAGCGACAATCTGTGATTGATTTCGTCTCGGGTGGCGACTCTCATGAGCAAAGGACTTTCTTGATTGTGTTGAAGCTGACGTTGCGGCCCGTCACGATCACAACCGCCGGACCGTTGAGCTTGCCCACCCGGCCATTCAGGCATGCAGCCAGCGGCACCGCTGCAGTGGGTTCAATCGAATACTGGTGTTCCTCGATCATCCATTGAACAGCAGCACGAATCTCCAGGTCACTCACCAGCGCAACCTGATCCACGCGGCTGCGTAGAATTTCAAATGTCCGCGCGCCGATCCCACCCTCGATGCCTGCAGCCAGAGTCTCTCTGCAATCCAGCCGGGTGACGGCTCGGCCCTGTTCCAGCGACATGGAGAAGGCCGGTGATGCCTCGTGCTGGCATCCGATGAAGCGCGCGTCTGGTACTTTCTCCTTCACGTACAAGGAGAAGCCGGCTCCCAAGCCGCCACCACCGATAGGACAGACAAAATCGGTCGCTTGCGGAAGATCTTCGACCACTTCCGCCGCCAAAGTCCCGCCATTTCCGGCCATCACGTCAAAATCGTCAAACGCGGAGATAAATGGTCTGCCGCTTTTTCGAGCTTCTTCTTGTGCCAGCTCTTCGGTCTGGTCAAATCCCGGAAAGTTCGAGACGATCACCTCGGCTCCGAGTGCGATCATCCCCCGATACTTCGCCTCGTCAATCGTACTTGGCACATAGATCGTTGTGCGAACGCTTAGCTCGCGTCCTGCATACGCGCAGGCCTTCCCATGATTCCCTGCCGAGCATGTCACAATACCGCTACGCCGCTCTGCTTCCGTCAGGCGCGACAGCCGGAAGAATGCGCCTCGGATTTTGAATGATCCCGTTATCTGCAAAGATTCAAGCTTGAGCCAGACAGGCACGTCGAGCTTCTCTGACAATGCGGGCGAGGGTTCTGCGGGAGTTCTCCGAATTCTGCGTCGAAGAAACTCTCCAGCATGGGCAATCCGGTCGAGCGTTAATTCATCCTTCATGGCGCCGCATTGGATCCTGGGCTTCCGGCGCTATCTTCGCCCAGAGCTCTGCACACGGCAAGCTGCATCGCTATCCTCCTCCTGGATGAAACGATTTAGCTGACCTTTTACTGCTTTTGCGGTGTCGCCGGTTGAGGGGATTGCTGATTTGCTGCTTGGAGCAAGTCCACGCCTATAATCTTCATCTCGGCCTCCTTCGTTCCGAGCAATGTCAGGTTGGATCACCGACAGTGTACTCGGCTCGTTGTGAGGCCGACTTCGTTATGCCATCAGGTTACAGCCGGAGAAGAGGCTCGTCGAAACCTAGCTTACTTGATGACTGAGCCTCCGATTTGGCGCACGAACCAGGTGCGCGCTGCGCCGGTCGCCGTGCCCGAGTTCTTGTCGTCGGGATAGACGATGAGCGCGTTGCCGTCAAGGTAAGTGTCGGGCGCAAAATATTCCGCCAGTTTGCGGCTGCCGTTCGGGCATGCCAGTCCGTTCACGCAGATGGCACCAACGTGCACCACGCCGGTGGCGGCCGCTTCCGCAAAGATGGGCACGGCGGCCAGCGCGTTCTGCGACTGCGCCATCATGACCTCCCACGGCGAGGTGTAATCCATATGATCGGTGTGCGAGGTACCCCACCAGAAGATGTTCACCTTGCCCGGCGAGCCCGCCGTCACCCACGGCTCTACGGCCGTTTTGTTATTGACGCCGTTGTTCACGCGCACCGGCGGAGTCCACCCGGCACCGTGATCCGTCGAGCTGGTCAGGTAGACGTTGCGGCTGTCGGAGAAGACCAGGTGCAGATTGCCGCCTCCATCCACCGCCACGACCGGGAAGACGTTCTCGAGTGAAATGCCGGCGGCGCCCTGAAAGACGAGCTTCAGGATCCAGGTCTTGCCCCCATCGGTCGAGCGCGCCAGGTAGATGGCGGAGCCATCCCCGCTGGCGAACACGGTATAAACGTAGCCGTTGTTCTGGTCCACCGTGATGTTGCCCTGGAATCCGGGCTGGATGCCGAGCGCAGGATCGGTGACGTTGCTCATTTGTGTGAAAGTGTGCCCGCCGTCGGTGGACTTCCCCACCCAGATGCTAGTGGTATTGTTGGTGGTCGCATCACCCAACTGCTTGAAGGTTTCGTAAAGGATGTTCGGGCCGAAAGACGCGATCCACTGGCGATCGTCTACGGGCAGGTTGGAGGCCGCTGGGTTGTTGAACCATGTGTTGCCGCCGTCGGTAGAAACGGTCTGGGTTACTGCGCCCAGCCACAGCGAGTCCATATAAACGGCGCCGCTCGAGCCCATGGCCAGGTCCTCATCACCACCGCCTATGCCGACGCCGGTCAATCCAAAGGTGGCCAGCGCCTGCGCGCCGTCAGGCTCGCCCAAGTAAGTCCAGGTGGTCCCGCCGTTCATGGACTTCCACATGTCCACCCCGCCGGGGACGCCTTGAATAGCCGCGGCGTAGAGGTTACCGAGCGGGTCATGCACGACGCGCGGCTCGACGTCCTGGTCCACGACAAACAAGAGCAGGCTATTGGCGCCGCCGAGGATGTTTTCCGGATCGTTCGGGCGCAGCAGCTGCTGCGTGGGGTTGAAAACAAAATTGCCTTTGGTGTAACGGGCGCGGCCGGAAGGCACGCTGGGCTCCTGCAGCAGGGTCGCTGTGCCGGTGTAGGTGGTAGCGGCAGCCTCTGCTCCCACGGTTACCACAACCGTGTAGGTGCCGGAGGGAAGCCGGCCGGCATCCACGAATTCGGAATTCGTGGCGAGCTGCGCCGACGAGTACATGATGTTGCCATTCGAATCGAACAGATAAAGGTCGAGATCGTCCGCCAGGGAGGCCCAGTTGATGCCGATCTGCACGCCAGCGTTCGGATTGGTGGTGTAAAAGGTCGCCGGCAGGTTCACCACCAGCGTGAATGCTTCGCAAGTGCCCAGTGAAAGGCAAAGGGAAGCGATGGGGTCGCCGAGGGCGGTCGAGGCTAAGTTGCTTCCGCTTAGGGGGCCGCCACTCCAGGTGATGGTTTGGCCTACGCCGGATAGCGCTCCGCCGGACGGCGTAACCGCCGACCACCCCAGGATGGGGGTCGTAAGGAGCAAAACCAGGAGCAACGCCATTGTCTTCATGAGGAGACTCCTTTGAGCGTCTTTGCCGGATTTCTAGACTGAGTGTTCATCCCAGTATCCTACTTTGGTTGTCGCATGGATCTCGCACATACCGCTGGCGGCCAGGGGAGCACCCAGTTGGCCAAATCTGGTTGCCGCGCATGTCTAGGGATTCTCAGAAGGTATCGGGGAAGGCCTTTGGCTAGCAACGGTACTAGGTCTCGGCTATTTTGCCGGCGATGTAACGTTTCTACCGGGAGTGCCGCGCGTGTGCTGGGATTCGAATCTCAGTCTTTCTGCTGTTCCGACTGCCCGCGCTCGTACACTCCGGATGCTTCATTCGATGGCGGTTGGGTCCAATGGACATCGAGTTCAGCCTGTTGCGTCTCCAGCTTGACCACGGGGGAGAAGAATACGCGGGTCAGCCCCTGACCGAGGTAATCGAGTTGTTCCGCGGCGGCCTCGGACAAATCGAGGACACGGTTCAGGCGATGGTTCGGGCCACGATCGGTGATCGTCACCACGACCGAATTGCCGTTCTCGAGATTCACCACTCGGATCACCGTCCCCAGGGGAAACGACCAGCAAGCAGTGGTCAGTTTGCGACGGTCGAATGCCTTACCGTTGGCCATTGTCCGGCCTTGGTGCTGCCTCCCGTACCAGGAGGCGACTCCGACATAGCGCGTTCTTGAGTCTCGAGTCACCTGTTGGCTGTCCGCCTTGCGGGTTGCCGCAGACATTGGGCAAGTCCACAGCAGGCAGGCTACGATGAGCAAACTGGCCAGTCGTAGTCTTGTCTGTATGAGCATTGTCCTCTCCTCTAGAAGCCTGTTAAGGCTCTTAGCCGGGCTGCCGTGGGTCCCTTGGTTCTTTCTTCCTCCTGCAATCAGTGTCGTGGTCTGAGGCAAGATTACCGACCCACCCCGCCGCTGGCCATGAGCCGGTAGTTCCAAATCGGATGGGCTAGAAGTCCTAGAGCTTTTTTGCCGAGCGGAGGCCGGTTTTCGTCTTTCATTCGCGCGGGATTTAATGACACATAGTAAGTAATAGATAATAAAACTGATAGTGGAGCTAAATCGCTTGGCCCTGCAGTATGAGTCCGAAGGGCAGGACAGGGTGGCCGGCGCTTTACATCAGACGGCACGCCTTTGGAACTGGGCGGGTCCTAGAGTAGGATCTCAGAGCTCCGGCAGGGGCCAGATTGTGGCACAAATTCCACACTTGGTGGAAATCCGAACAGATTTGCCTTTGCTCGCCGGGGGGAACCCCATCTTGCGCCGCGTGCTAAGAGAATCTCGGCAGGAGAAGGGCTCCCAGGTCAGCTCTCGGCAGCGGCCCTAAAAGACGAGATTCGTATCGAAAACGTCCTGCGCCTGCTGGCCGTTGAAGGTGTACAGCAGGTGCACCGACGCGTCCGTCGAAACCACCGAGCTGTAGTCACCGAGGAAGAACACGCCGCAGTTCGACGAGGCGACGCAGGCCTGGAAGTTGTCTCCGTCGAAGCCAGTCCCGGTCACGGTGATGGTGTTCCAGGTGGCGCCGTCGTCGAACGACGCCGCGTAGTCGACGAAATTGAGCGTGTTGGCTGGATCGGGTGTCCGGTCGTAGAAAGTCAGGTCGAGCCGCCCCGAGGGAGTAGAGACGATCCAAGGGAAGAACTGCTCCTTGTCGGACGGCGCCAAGGCCACCGGGGGCGTGCTCCAGCGAGTCAGGTCGCCCGGAGAGAGGTTGTGGCTCGAATAGATGTTGGAATGCCCGTTACGCTGGTCGTTCCACACCACGGTAACAATCCCGTTTGGCGAGACCGCTGATAAGACGTTGGAAAAGACGCGGTAGTTGCTGTTCGGCAGCAGTCCGGGCACCGGGCTCACGATTGGCGCCACGATCTGAGTTGGCCCGAAGGTGAGGCCGCCGTCCCGAGAGGCGGCGATGGCGGCGAAGTTGTCTTTAAGGCTCACCTCGTTAGGGGCGGTGATGAAGCTGACGTAGACGGTGCCGTCGGGTCCCACGATGGGGTGTGCGTCCTGGTCGGACTTGTGTGCGGTGTCGCTCACCCGGATGGGCCCAGTCCAGGAGGCGCCGTTGTCGTCGGAGAAGCTGAGGTCAATAGGTGAGCGCCCCGAGCCGCTGAACTCCGCCCAGGCGACGTAGACGCGCCCGAAGTGGTGGCCCAGCCCAGTGCCGGTATCGATAGCGAGCGCCTCATGATCCGGGAAGTGGCCGGTGCTCCCCTTTTGCGCGCCATTGCTGATGCCGGTGACCACCGCGACCGGGCGTGTCCACGGGCTCTGCGCGCCGACATAGCTCGCGTTTTCGTTCACGGTGGGGTCGGCCTTGGTCGGATCGAAAGTGGTGGCGAGCAGGTTGATCGCGCCGCCTTTCGCGCCGAAGGCCTGGCAGACGACCACAAAGGTGCCAAAGCGCGGGTTGAAGGCCACGGCCGGGTCGCCCGCGATGGGGAAACTCCCGGTCCCGGGGATGCTCGGGTCGTTCGTGAACGCAGTGAAGCCCGGGACGAAGGTCCGGGGTGCCCAAGTCTTTCCGTCGTCGGTCGAGAATGAAAAGCCGCAGCCGTCGTTGAAATCGAAGTCGTTCCACGAGGCGGCTAAAAAGGCGCCGTCAGGACTGATGCCGGCGGACTCCTCGTTATCGGCAAAAGCGTCCGCTGTGACGTCGATGGTTGTCGTCACGCGCGGCCCTGCCGCGTCCGGGGCACCGGCCAGAAGCAAAGTAAAGAGCGCCGCTGAGATCAGGGGCCATCGCGCCATGGTGGTCCTCCTCGCAAGGTGCGTGTTCTTATATCTCAGGTGGACCTTGGGCTGCAACAGCGGCCGCCCCGCAGGTCATGGCGCGCCTTGATGCATTGAGGACTGATCAGTTTGCTTGACTCTCAAATTAAGCGGAGTCCAACTCGAAGCAGTCTCACCAGGTCGCAGGCCGGGGGAGGATCTGACGCGGGGCACATGAGCAACAACTGGGCAAGTCATATACTGAACCCGCGTGATTGAACGTGGCTCTTGGAGGACCGGACATGACCAGGACTTTAGCGGCCGTAGTTCTCAGCGTCGGACTGGAAGCCGTCCGGAGCGTGCAGTCGGTGATCGAACCTACGGCGCGTTGTTCACGAACACCGTGCTGCTGAGTGTCCCGGTGCCGGTGGTCACAAACTTCTGGCCTCCGAGCAGCAGAAAGCGCGGTGTTTGCGCCGGCGAGATCAGCGGGCTGACAAACGCGCCCGCGTTGTAGACGTTGGCGCTCGGCACGTTCGAGCCCGTGAGCCCGTTCCAGGGAGCCAGCGTGCCATCGGGGTTGACCGTGCTCCGCTCAAACTCACTCGACCCCGGGCTGCCGTTGTAGATGCCTTCCCCGAGGATGACTTGGCCAAAAGCGGCGAAGAGGATGCCCTTAGCCCGGCCTTTGTTAATCAAATTCGTGTTCAGCGTCCACGTTCCGACCGCACCGCGCAGAGCACTCGCAAGATAAACGTTATTACTATTGATGCCCACGCCTTGGAGGTTCGGCGTAATGGACATATTCGGGTCGCCGCCAATGAAGTAGAGTTTGCCGCCAAAGGCAAACATGGTTCCAAAAGCGGTTGCTGTGGGCAGAGCGTTCGTGGCCGTGGTCCACGTGCCAAGCGTGCCGTCCGAATTAATCGGAGCGGAGAAAACCGCGGCTGAAGGCATGCCAACCGTGGTCAACCCCCCGGCGACATAGAGAAACCCGTTGTAAACGGTAGCGGACATCCCGACGAGCTGCTGCGGGAGCGTGCTGGCGAGCGCCGTCCAGGTTCCAACGGCCCCGGTAGTCGGGTCTACGCTGGCCATAAAGACCGTGTTGGTTCCACCCGGAGCGTCCGTGGAAGCCTGCTGCCCGCCAATCGCGTAGATGAATCGCTTGCCAGCGGCAACCAGGGAGTTGGTGTCGTCCGCCTCGGCCATGGCGTGGTGAGCGCGCGCCGAAGGCAGTGGATTGGTGGTGATCGTTGTCCAGTTGGCGCCGACGGTGCCATCGGCCTTTAGGGTGTTGGAAAGCACTGTGGTTGAGTTGGTGAGCAAATCGGAGCCACCGGTGACAACCACAAACGCGGTCGTGCTTGTGGAGCCCTGCACGCCAATAGCGCGAAGGCCCGTCAGGGCCTTGGGCAAAGCCGTGGTCGTCGTCCAAACCAAGTTGCTGGGACTGAAGCTAAGGGTCTGGATCAGGTTCAGGTTCACCGCGTTGCTTGTCCCGCCAGACGTTACAACAGTGACACTCACGGTTCCTGGCAGAGTGAACTTTGTGGTTCCGTTTCCGTCCGGCACCACGACGACGATGCCAGTATCCGACCAGCCTCCCGCGCTCGGTACAACGGTTGCCGAGATGTTGCCCTGTGCCTGTGCGAACACCACTTTGCCGGGCGCGGCTTGAAAGCCAGTACCATTAATTTCGATGGGCAAGCCCACCGGACTCGTGGGAGTGGTCGAACTGTTGATGTTGGAGATCGAAGGGGGAGGCACGCTGCTCCCTCCGCCGCCGCAACCGCTGACCGCCACAGCCACAATGAGTCCCAGGAAAAAAATCCCACATCTGCGCATCCAACCAGATCGCATCATTTCCTTTCTCCCGATTCCGGTTTCAACCGGACCCTCAGTTGTGGCGTTCCGATTCGTTCCTTGGGCCAGGCAAACCTACTTGAGTGCTGATTACGCACTATAAGACACACTAGCCCGGTATTTCGAAAATATCCAAGGAGATGTGCCCGGAGAATTAATGGAACTCGAGAAGCGATTCGCCCCTTAACATTTGTTGTCCAGCAAGCGCGCCACGAGGCGTGGATCGGCTGTAGGTAACCTGCAGACATAGTTCTCGCAGATGTAAGCAGTGGCACGCCCTTGCTTGCGGCTGACGCCAGTGAGGAAGGGCAGCCAGCGTGCCAGTTGCCGTTGACCCGCGCCGCCGTCGGCGAGCAGCAGGATTTTGTTGGGTATGTAGCGCTGGTGCACCAGCCGCAACATGGCGCGCGTATCGGGCGCACCTGGCTGGCCGGCAATGATGATTTGTTTGGGTTTGGAAAGGTAAAAATCGAGCGCGGCGGCGAGCTGCGGCATCGCTCCCGGAGACATTTTCAGTCGCCGCGCGAAGACCCCAATGGTTTTCTCTGCCTTCACTTTCCATTCCTTGCGGTCGGTGATCTGCCACAAGCGAAGCAGATTCATTGCCGCGACGGAATTCGGCGCTGGCTCGGCACCATCGTAGGACTCCCGCGTCGGCGTGATCAGGGCTCGATCCGAGCGGCTCGTGTCAAAATATCCGCCTTGCTGCGGGTCCCAGAAAAGCTGATCCTGCTTTTCCTGCAGCGCGATGGCCCAGGCAAGCCAGTGCACATCGAAGCTCGCCTCGTACAGGTCGATCAGTCCGCTGACCAGGAAGGCGTAATCGCTCAGGAATCCGTTCACGCCGGCTTCCCCGGCACGATAGCGGCGCCGAAGCGTTCCAGACGCCGGGTCGTAGAGCTTGCTATGGATAAAATTCGCTGCGGCTTCTGCGGCGTCCCGGTAGCGTGGCTCTTCGAGGGCCTGGCTCGCTTGCGCCAACGCGGAGACCATCAACCCGTTCCACGCCGTCACCACCTTGTCGTCTCGGGGAGGGTGCGGGCGCTTTGCCCGGACTTCGAATAACTTCTGCCGGTCCTCGACAAGCTCGGCAGCCAGAGTCCTCTCAGTAACGCCGAAGTGCTTTGCGGCCTCGGCAAGGGTGTGGCTTTCGAACAGGACATTCTTGCCGCGCAATTCGCCGCGGACATCCTGATCCGTTGGCACATTGCCGTCAGGCTCCACGCCATAGAGGAAGTCGAACACGCGCGCACGCTGGGCTCCCAGGACCTTTTCAATTTCCACCGCCGTCCATACGTAGTACGCGCCTTCACCTGGAGTATTCCGCCGGTCCCCGGGGGTTACGCTGTCGGCATCCTCGGCCGAATCAAACCCTCCGTCCGGTTCGCGCATCTCGCGCAGGGTGAAATCCAAGATGTCGCGCGCCGTATCCGCAAATAGCCGGTCGTGCGTGACTTGGTACGCCTGAACATAAGCGATTGCAAGCTGCGCTTGGTCGTAGAGCATTTTCTCGAAGTGTGGCACACGCCAGCGAGCGTCGGTGGAATACCGATGGAATCCGCCGCCAAGCGCGTCGTGAATGCCGCCCCGAGCCATCCTTCGGAGCGTCTCGAGTGTGATGTCGAGCGCTTCTGGCTGCCCCGTGCGAGCGTAGTAGCGCAGCAGAAATTTGAACGTCACCGGGCGCGGAAACTTTGGAGCGCCACCAAATCCGGCGTTTTCCCGATCGTAGGTTGCCCGGATCTGCTGGTAGGCATTGTCCAACAGCCCAGGCTGCAGGTCTGCGCTGCTTGCTGCGTCTGCCTTTGCGAACTCCCGGAGAGCCTGGGTCGCGCGGTTGGCGATTTCGGTGAATTGGCTTCGCTGCATCTGCCAATCTTCCGCGATGCGTTCAAGCAGCTTGCGCAGCTGATCCGGCGGGAAGTAGGTGCCGCCGAAGAATGGCTTGAGGTCCGGCGTGAGAAATACATTCAGCGGCCAACCCGCGCTGCCCTGGGTGGCCTGGACATAGGAGATGTAGACCTGGTCCACATCAGGGCGCTCTTCGCGGTCGACCTTGATGGCCACGAAAAACTTGTTCATCACCTCTGCAATCGCGGGATTGGAGTACGACTCGCGCTCCATGACGTGGCACCAATGGCAGGTGTAATAGCCGATGGAGAGAAAGATGGGCTTCTGCTCGCGGCGCGCTTTCTCGAATGCTTCAGGGCTCCAAGGATACCAGTCCACCGGGTTGTGCGCGTGCATGAGGAGATAGGGACTCTTCTCACGGATCAGACGGTTCGTGTACTGCTGCGGCATTGTGGCGCCCGTTGAGACCGCGCTGTGGTCACCCTGGGTGTCTTCTACGTGCGCCGCGGCTTTCGTTGCAGAGTCCCTCCGAGAACGCAAGCTCCACACGCCGACAACTGCGACCAGAAATCCGCATCCCAACAGGAGACCGAGGAGTTTCCTTTTCCACGGCACTTCGGTTACCTCACTCGCTAGGGACGGCTACTTCGAGCCACAAATATTGTGCGCCCCCGGCGCGTTCTTGCGCAAATGTCTCCTCCACGCATCGGGAGCCACTTTGCCAGAAGGCTGTGATTTCGGCAGGGCCGCGAACGGACACACGCTGCGCGCGGAATCAACGCAATACGGTCGCATCTGTGGCCACCATTTCGGTAGCCTCTACGTGACGGTTCAACTGCGTGTGGGTACCACAAACGTCCGCGGTGGCGCTCGGGTCGAGTACTGGTAGTACCAAGGCCCGTTTGAGTAGCGGTGTGCAAGATGTTTCATCTTGACAGGCGCTACGGGAAGGGTAGCATCACCGCCACTCGAAGTGTCGTCCCCTCTTTGACGTGTACTTGGGTGTTCTAAAAGGAGCGCGAACATGAAAATCGCAGGAAAATGGATTTCCGGAATTGCCGTTGTGTCATTGGCGGTGTTGTTGTGCGTGACAGTTGGGCTCCGAGTGGTGCAAGGCTCGGCAAGCGATGTCCGCTGGGACATCATCAACTTCAACGGAGCAACTACTCCGAACACGATTAGCGCAGGCGGCGTGGCATTCGCAGCAGCCCGCAATCCCAGCACCATGATCATCAGGCTCACGGGTTCCGGGACGTTCGTCGCGCCCGCAAGCGGCGGCACGTCTAGCGCTGTCACCGGTGGCGGGACCTGGGAAACGTTTAACGGTATCACCAAGACCGGAAGCGGCACCTATGAGGTAAGGGAATTGATCAGTTGGCAGTTCGCCGATCTTCAAACAGGGAGCCTTATTGACCTGATCGACAGCGGCAGCAGGGCTAACGGCAACGCGGTTTTGCGAATCGAGTATTCCGACGGCAGCGAGGGCGTCCTTGGCGTCGGCTGCCATGGCATGGGGGCACCTAGCGGAATCGTGGAGGGAGTAATTGCCACGAAACACTTTGTAACTTACTGGGACGCCAGTAAGCCCCTGCCTGGTGTGAACGCGAACCGGACCGTGTTCCACATCATTCGATAGGTCGGCTCGCCTGACGCTGGAATGCGAAAGGCCCCGGTGGCGGCGATGTAGGCCAAGCAAACTCTGATTCCCGTCCACCGGTGCGAATTCTGCGGACTAGGGAGAGTCATAAAACAGCCAGCGTGATGGCTTGGGGAAAATCGACTGCATCGCTCGGACGCGTACCTGACCCTCACGAGAAATCTCTAAGTCCCACTCTTGGACTTGCGGGTGTCTTCCGACATTCATGAGAACTCTGTTCAGGACGACGCGGTAGCGCCCGTTCTCGAGTCTTATCGTGGGTGCGAGGGCAAATGCACTTGTTTGAAAGTCCTGCCACCACTGCGAATAGGCCTCTAGCGCCCTCCGAATGGCGCCATAAGTCCCGAAGTAGTACCGCTGCACAGCATGTCGCAACCCCTCTTCATCGCGCACAATTTCTTCAGGCTCGCCTCCCATACAGGACCCCAGAAAGAATCTGGCAAAGCTAATTGCTTTTTCCTCCGGGATCGCCAGCGCGAGTTGGGATATCAAGCGATTGAACTCCTGCAACGATCCGTTGAGCCCTTCCGACGCTTCGAAGACATAAAGCTCATAAGCCTCTCGCGTGGAAGGAGCCACAGCTACCACCCAAACCGAGTAGGCGTCGAAGGCTGTTTGCGGCGGCGACTGGATCTCATAGAAGTAGACTTTCCTAACCGGCTTTTGCTCCTCGATCGTCAAAAGTAGTTCCTCGAGATCCTCCCTGCGGTATATCTTGAGCGGTTGGTTGCCAGAGCCAGAACCAGGCTCTCTGACGGCTAGTTGGGCCGCTTCCCTCACCTGATTGTCACTCAGATACGCTGCGTGCTGTGCTTGAAGCGTCGCCCCAGCCCCGAGGAACAACAACAGAGTCGGCAGAACGCCAAGCAGTTGTAGGCTTCGCCAAGTGGGCATGATTCCTCTCCGTGCCGATTGGGGGGACAACGGCCCGGCTTCGCTTCCCTGCGGCGACGGGAGGACACTGGGCCGGGCCTATCAAACCGCTAAGATGCCGAAAAAGGTAGAAAGCCGAAGAGGGACGGGCGCCGAGGCTAGACTCGCGCCCCTGCAGAGTCAAGACACAGCATGTTGCGGTTCTAGTAGATTTATGACCACTACTTGCAGATTCTTGCGACCGTCTGCTCGGTCCTACCTACATGCACGGGTTAGGGGGAAGCGTGTGCCGGACGCGCAAGAAGCGCCGCGACCAACATTGCCCCTGCGCTCGGCAGATAGAGCAACCCGATGGAAAAGCCGCCGATGACGGTGAACGCGGCCAGGAGTGCCGCTGCGCTGGCTTCGAGCACAGCGCGCCAGCGGCTTCTCCGAAATAACAGCGGCAGGAAAGCCGTGACCACGGGGACTGCCAATGGAAGAAGAATGCGCGCTCCGTTAACCTGGAGGAGCGTTCTCCGAAATCCCACGCTGTTGCGGATGACGCCTTCCGTGGAGGGGAAGCTCTTGCTCTGCGTGGTTCCGGCGTAAATAGGCACAAACAGCATCGCCACGGAAACGACCAGCGCAGTTGCGAACGAAGTACTCGCGGCGGCGATCTCAGGACGACTGGGCATAGAGGCGATGGACGATCTACGGGCGATCAACACCAAAGCCCGAGCCATCGCGGCCAACGCGCCCACGAAAAGGAGCAATCCGATCACGACCATAACGGTTCCCGCCCGCTTTGTTTGCGCTTTCGCCTATCGACGGCGAATGAGCCACCTACGAGTCAACGGCACAGCACCTCGCCAAGCTGTTTCCGCGCCGTGGGTGCTGGCGAATACCGCCTGTCACCGGAAATGCCGGATAGATCCTCTGTAGCGCCGCTGTGTTTGGGAGCTGGCGTCACATGGTCGTGTAGTCGGCAAACCGGAAACTGAGCTGAAAAGATTTCCTTTGGAAGCGTAACCGCACACTTCGACTCGGCCTACCAGAGGAATTCGAACTCCCGGGGCCCTGGCCGCTTCACTATCGGCCGGCGGCGGCAGCACGCTTCCGCAGTTCCTCGGGTGCCACATCCTCTATGTGTGTTGCGATATGCCAAACGTGTCCAAAGGGATCCGTCACTCCGCCGGACCGGTCGCCGTAGAACTGATCCTGCACCGGTCTGTCCAGCTTCGCGCCGGCGGCGACGGCCCGATCGGCTATTGCGTCCACGTCTTCGACGTAAAGATAGATGCTCACCGGTGAGCCGCCGTACGCTTGCGGGCTACGGAAGCCCATTTCCGGGAACTCGTCGGCAAGCATGATGTGTGAATCACCAATCTGGATCTCGGCGTGACCAATCCTCCCGCTGGCGTCCGCGTGGCGCATCAGCTCCGTTGCTCCAAACGCCTTCTTGTAAAAGTCAATGGCGCTGGCCGCATCCCTGACGATCAAGTACGGCGTTGCGGTGTGGTAGCCCTCCGGGATGGGTTTCGCTCCGCTGGTCATAAGTCCTCTCCTCTGTCTTGGGTCTAAGCACTGTCGTTCTCATGGTCGCGCAGTTGCGAGCCTTGCTTCTGGCCCTACATCGCCTCTCGCGCACCTCTCTGGGTGCCCGAAGCACAATACGTCAAGTTCTAAAAGTAATGAAGGCCCCGTACGAGGAAATCTCTAACTGATTCTTAGTGCAGGAGTGAGCTGAACTTGGTACCAAGATAGTACGGCCACAGCACAATCGCGAGGGCACCCTTCCAAAGAGCCAAGTGTAGAAATCCGATGGTGAAGAGCCATCCCCCGAACCACAGGCTCCCCACAAGACTCTGCTGCTCGATTCTTATCTTCTCCATCTCGGGAAGTATATACCTCTTCTAGCAGAAGCTGGGACACGCAATGCGCCTATGTCCGAGTACGCCGTCAAATCGGCGGCAAGGGCCAATGGAGCTTCAGCCAAATAGGATGGTCCGCGCACAATCAGCTGAAGCCGTGCTGCGTCACGCGGGATGCTGGTACAGGCCGATCACGTTTCCTGACGGGTCGCGGAACCTCGCAGTGATCTCGGGCGTGTCCGCGCCGATGGGCTGCACGATCTCGCCCCCGTTGGCTACGATGGTGTCAAGGGTGGCGGCCACGCTGTCGACCATGATGTAAAACAAAAGGCCGGGCTTTGCGGTGGGCGGGCGCCCAAGTACCCAGGTGCCGCTCACTTCCCGGGTCGTATCGTCAAAGGCGATGGTAGCATCACCGCGTTTCCGGATGTTCCAGCCGAAGACCTGTTTGTAAAAGTCGGAAGCGCGCGTAATGTCCGTCGCGGGCATCTCGATGTAGCAGATCTTGCCGTTCGCAAGCGTGGGAGGCATCAGTGTTCCCTCAGAGCGGTGGGATTCTAACGGGAAGCCGTACATATAGCAACCCAGGCTTCGCAGTCCATCAGGGCGCAGCGGAAGCCGCGATTCTGGACGGATGGTCGCGGATTCGGAAGTTATCCCAGCCGCGCGGCCCAGCTGTGCACTCGGCTTCTCGGAGAAGTGGGCCGAAAGAGTTGCCTTCTGACTCGCTGAAGAGGAATTGTGGGTTGGCAAAGACAACTGGCGAATAATGCGTTTGTGCTATTCTCCGGTGCGACCAAGTAGCGAGCGAACCCACGAAGCCATCGGCGGCTGAGCCGGCCCTGCGGTTAAGAACAGCTTTCGCGGAAAGACGATGAACATTCACGAAACGACGCGAAGTTACGAGACCTGGATGAGGCGCCGGATCACGGTGGTCCGCTCCGATCTGCGCGAAAAACATCGCCTGATGGCTGAAGCACCCTTCCCGTTCCTGCGCGCGACCTTCTACCGGTGGATGCAGCTCTGGCCGGAAATCTGCCCGGAGCTAGCCAAAGCGCCCGTGGTCCTGGCCGTTGGAGACCTGCACGTCGAGAATTTCGGCACTTGGCGTGATGCTGACGGCCGCTTGAACTGGGGCGTGAACGATTTTGATGAAGTGTACCCCTTGCCCTACACGATCGACCTGGTACGGCTGGCCGCCAGTGCGTATTTGGCCATCCGGGCCGAGCACCTTACGCTGAAGCCAAAAAAGGCCTGCGCCGCTCTCTTGGACGGCTACCAGGAAGGGCTGCGGTCAGCAGGCCGCCCGTTCGTGCTCGCCGAACATGCCGGATGGCTGCGCGAGCTAGCGCTTTCCCGCTTGCGAGACCCGAAGCGTTTTTGGAAAAAGCTCGCGGGTCTGGCGGGCGAGCGCAAGTCGCTGCCTGCCGATGCGCGAAAAGTATTAGAGAGGATGCTGCCGGAGCCGGGCTTGGCCTATCGGATCTTTCATCGCCGCGCGGGGATGGGAAGCTTGGGACGGCAACGCTTTGTGGCCCTGGCGGATTGGCGCGGAGGCAAGGTGGCGCGAGAAGCCAAGGCTCTGCTGCCCTCGGCCTGCGCCCGGGCTCGGGCAGAAAAGCGCGAAGCCAAGATATACTACATGGATGCGGTGCGCCGCGCGGTTCGCGCGCCGGATCCGTTTCTCGGCGTACAGGGCCGCTGGGTAGTTCGTCGACTTTTTCCAGACTCCTGCCGGATCGAAATCGCCGACCTACCGACAAAACGGGATGAGTTGCGGATCTTCGAGGACATGGGGAGGGAAGTCGCCAACGTGCACCTGGGCAGCGCGGCGGCCATCGCCGCGGTGCGGCGCGACCTAGCCCGGCGGAGCGGGGAATGGCTCCATGCCACCGCCAAGGCGATGGCTCGGGCGACCCTGGAGGACTGGATGACGTGGCGCCGCGGGTAGGGGTGGAGCGCCCGTCAAGCAGCCCGGTGTGGATCCGTGCGGGGGATCGGAAGAGCAGCTTCTGCGGGTCGCCCATCTAAAATGCTTCCCTGGCGTGCGGGTAGTTCTGGAAGCTAACCACGATGTCCACTCAACATTTGAAAGGCAAAAAATATTGGTCCGGCGAGGTGACCAGACGAAGCAATGCGCTTGATTTGGATCGAAGAGTTTTTACCTGGAAGAATCCAAGAAGAATTGCGAAATCGCTCAAACGTTCGGCGCAAAAGAGCTCAAGAAAAAAAGGAACGGCGTATCAGTCGGCGATGTCTATGCTGAATTTTTATATAAATCGCGCCGGGAAGAATTTGAGCACTGAGCGCAGAAGGGTACTCTCACGGGCGAAAGTAGAACTTCGCCAACTTTTTGGCGGAAAACAAGAAGGTGGATCTAGAGCCTCGGGGCAGAGAAAAAATAGAGGATCTTGACTTTTGCATTCCGCAGTTGAGCACGGCGTAAGGGACACAACAGATACCAGTCATAGTGGCTGCGAAGGAAGATATGGTCCCTCAGTTTCGTTCACAGCAATGCTTGCGGGCAGAAGCGACACGGATGCGCGAACAGATGAGTGCTGGAGACAACAGGGAGCGCGCTAGACTTTGCGCCGGCGCTGGCGAGTGCGCGCAGCCTTGCGCGCTGCCAGACGCAACCCCCGCGTTCCTTTCGTGCGCACGGCCCTGAGCGCAGCGCGATGCCGGGCAGACCGCCCGCGTCGCCGAGCGCTGCGACGCGCTTGGCGTGCAAGAGCCTGACGAGAAGCTGATTTGCGGCCTTCACGCCGCAAGACCCGCGAGATCGCACGCGAGCGCCGCTGCGAAGGCCTCCGCCGGCTTCGCCCCTTGCGGAGGTCGCGCGCCGCCTGGGCACGCACCCGCCTGGAAGCCTGGCCTCTTCTTGGCGGTCGCAGCTTCACGCCAGCGCGCCGGGCCTTCGACAGGCCGATAGCGATGGCCTGCTGAGCCGAGCGCGCGCCATGCTTCCCTTCACGGATGTGTTCAATCTCCTCACGGATAAATTCGCCGGCCTGCGTCGAAGGTGACTTGCCTTCCTGCTTAGCTTGCCGGGCACGCCCCACCACTGTTTTCTCAGCCATGACTCCTCCGGTTTCAAGGCTACTCGGCCACCATCTTCAGCCCTTTCTATCCAGAAATCAATTCCAACAGACCGAATCGCAATCCGGTTGATCTTCTAATTCCGGTGGAGCTGCACAGCCAACAGACCCGGTATTGCCAACAGGATACTCCAGCGGTTCGCCACGCAGGCGATGCTTTGCGTCTTATCGGTTTCTGGCTCATCATGATGACCGGCACTTCCTAAACAAGAGTCTCACCAATCATGTGAACGAGTACAACGGATTCCCAGCCCCAAAAATCTCTTATACAATGTGGTTACCTGGCCCCGAACAGACAGGCGAAAACCAGCCCCGCGAGAATAGGAGCAAAACGATGAAACAAATTGCATCGGTTCTCACCATCGCCGTGTCCTTTTTTATGCTCGCCTCCTGTAGCAAGGAGACGGCAAAGACCCAGGTAACGCCTGAGGATGTGAAGCGAGACACTCAGAAAGCTGTGCAAACAACCGAAGCATACGCCCAGCAGCAAAAAGAAGAATACCAAAAGAAAGCCGAAGCAGAACTCAACGAGCTCGATCATCGTATTGACGAGCTGAAAGCTAAGACGGAAAAGGTGGGTGCGAAGGCGAAGGCAGCGATGGATCAGCAAATGGCCGAATTGCGCAAGCAACAAGAAGTCGCCCGTCAAAAGCTAGAAGAACTGAAGGGCGCCAGCACTTCTACTTGGGAAGAGACCAGGAAGAAACTCGACGCTGCAATCGAGGAGTTGAAGCGCAGGTATGACCGTGTGGTTTCTCGTCCGAAACCCTAGGGATGCTACCGAGTCCCAGGCACGCACTTCCCAAGCTCGGATCGGGGGCCGGTTCGGAATGCCGATCAGAGTGGCCGGGACGCGATAGATTCTCGTAGCGGCTTTGATTACCCGTGCCGCGGCCACCCAGCTTTTCCAAGATGCGGTAATGCGAGACCGTCTGGCCAATCATGCGAGAGAGAACCGCCTGTGGTTTGCCATCTCAGGCGCCACTTGAAGGCAAGTCAATGACGCACGGCAACTTGTATCTTGCAGTCCGGGGAAAAACTCCGTATGGTCATCGCCACGAATGCGACGGTTTGGCCCTTGTTTGTTGACTCCGGCTCGATCTAGCGACGCTTAGAGGTCAAGTGCGATCTAGGGATTTCAGCGGAGCCCAGTGGCGAGTGCTAGTGATTCTGATGTTGATCAATTTCGTGAACTATGTTGACCGCCAAATCATTTTTTCGCTGTTTCCCGCTCTTCGCCGGGAATTTGGCCTGAGTTTTACGCAACTCGGCTCGCTGGCGACGGCCTTTACCGTAGTCCTTGCTCTGGGCAGCTTGCCGCTCGGCATCTTGGCGGACCGCATCTCGCGACGGAAAGTGATCAGCGCGGGGGTGCTCTTCTGGAGCGCCGCGACTTTCTTCAGCGGCCTAGCAGGTTCCTTTCGCTCCCTCCTCACCTGAGCCCTTCCAGCGCATTGTTCCTCTCCGGGATGGTCCGAGTGGCTCTCAACCGCCCGCCGCGGCGGGGCTTGTCCTGCTTGGCCCGAGTAAGGTCGAGGGCAGCCTGCAAAGGGGGAGAAAAGGAAACCGCCGAGCTCTGGCTCCCGATAGAACGTAGAAAGTGGCACGCCTGGGCGGATTCCAAGTGCGCCGAAAAGTCTCCGAGGGGTTTTGAACGGGCCTGGCGACCATCTCAGCGAATCGTCCTCAGTCTCAGAATACTAAAATCGAAAGCGAATGCTTCTGGCGCATAAGCACGATGCTGACAAGGTGGGCACCTGGAGGGATTTCTAGGGAATGGTCAGTTCGTCGGCGTGTTCCTGGTAGTGCTGTTCAGCGCCGCCGTGTCATAGCCTTTTTTTAAGGTTCCGGGAGGAAGAGGGAGGCGGACTAGATTCCAGGCTTCAATGTGATTGGGATCCTTCAGTTCCGGATTGAGGGCGTTGATCTGGTTGAGGAGCTTCTCGTCAAACCGGCCGAGGTAGCGAAGGCTGACTTCTCGCAGCGTCTCCTGAGGCCGCACAGCTACGATCAGAAACTGGAGCGAAGGAATACTCGGCGAAGCTGTGCCCGAAGTCACTGGCCCAGACACAGAATTAAGGGAGGATAATGGCGGTGGGGAAATCTGGCGATCGGAGAGAGTAGGGTCGACCGCCTGCCCAACGGACATGTGGAACGCTCCGCTTGGGGCTGCATTGACGAGCCTTCCAAACGAGGGGAACAAAGCCCGGCCCCCGAGGAACATGATGCTGGCCAGGACGGCGCCGCCATAGACCCGCCGCCAGCCAACACGCCGCCCGGCAGGCTTGTAGGTGAGTGGGGCCGGTAATCGCAAATCAATCGGTGGTTGAGAACCAGCGCCGGTGCAGGATTGAGGAACGACAGAATCGAGACTCAACCCAGCCGCGGCTTCTTGCACGATTTCGGGGCCGAGCGACTTGAGCCCTCGGGCGCAGCCCAAGGAGAGGGCTTTGAAGCAAAGGTTGTTGATGTTCCGCGGTATGCCTTCGCTTCGTTCGGCGATGATTGCCAGGGCGTCCTGAGTGAAGAGGGAATCGCCCGAATGACCGCCCACTCGAAGCCGGTGATGTATGTAGTTGGCCGTCTCCTCAGCGCTGAATGGGTCCAGCCGGCTTGAGACGGTGATGCGTTGACGCAACTGTGCTAGAGCCGGTGAAGCCAGCTTTTCAGCCAACTGCGGCTGGCCGGCGAGAATGATCTGCAAGAGCTTCGCATGCGGTGTCTCGAAGTTTGAGAGCAGGCGGATGGTTTCCAGCACAGGTTCTGCGAGGTCTTGCGCCTCGTCCACAACGAGTACGAAGCGCCTGCCGGCGAGCATCTCACTGAACAGGGTCTTGTTCAGTCGATCGTGCATCGCCACCATATTCATTCCGAGGGGATCGATTCCCAACTCACTCAAAAGATATCCGAAGAATTCGCGGGAATTGCACTGCGTTTGGAACAAGAACACAGCGCGAGCGGTATCCCGCAGTTGCTCCAGCAAGCAATATAAGAGAGTGGTCTTACCCATTCCAGGCTTTGCGATAATGGCCATGAATCCCCGGTCGTCGCTGATTCCGCAGGTGAGGGCGTCCAACGCCGCCCGGTGGGTCCGGCCGAGATAGAGATACGATGGGTCTGGAGTCACACCAAATGGCTGTTCATGCAGGCGGTAATAATCTAAAAACATGCTACACCTCTCGCCTTTCTCCCTCATCGAAGCTCTTGGCCTAAGCACAAATCTCTGGCGCCCCCCGGCACCAAGGCTGCTTCCTCGTAAGCATCAGGCCAGCCTGGTGTGCATGGTATCAGGTTGATTCGCTGGTTTCCAAGGCGCGCCATGGATGAGGCGGTGGTTGGACTGCTCACGCAGAAGAATGTGATGGGAAAGACCGCGGGACAAGAGATTGTTTCTGACTTTCTTTCAGCGTATGGTCATTCTGCAATTGGGACGAGGAACGAAGTCAACGACAAATCGGCTCACCAAGACGGCCCTTCGCTCGCACGAGGCCGCCGCGCGTGTGCACGGCATTGTGTATTACTTGTTGTTTTCATTCGGACTCACCTGGGCAGTCGAGTTCGCCATGATTGCCCGCGGCGTCCGCTTCGAGAAGCCGGCGCCTTGGGCATTTCGAATACTCATCACGATGTTCCCAGCCCTAGCCGCCTTCGTGACGCGGCGCTGGATAACCCGCGAAGGGTTCAGCGACGCCGGACTGCGTTTCGGGTCCTGGCGACCCTATGTAGCCGTGTTCGTGGCGGTGCCATCGGTATTTGCAGCAGTGCACCTGCTCAGTTGGCTCCTTGGGCTAGCGCGGCTAGAACTGGCGCCTGGGATGCGACTGGGACTCGATCCTGTTCTAAGCACGACGATGGGGCCCATCCTCATCGCCCCACTTGCCTTTGGCGAGGAGTTCGGATGGACAGGCTACTTGCTGCCTAGGTTGCTGCCTCTTGGGAAATGGCGAGCGGCATTCATTTACGGGTTCATCTGGGGCCTATGGCATGCGCCGCTTGTCGCCACGGGCTACAACTACCCTGGGTACCCCGTCGCAGGCGTCTTGCTTATGTGCGTTGGCACCGTGGTCATCGGCTTCCACCAGACGTTCTTGCGGCTGCGCTACGGTAGCGTACTGCTGACGTCGTGGCTACACGCCTGCATCAACTCACAGGGGATTTGGAGGGGGTTCTTTGTCGTCATCAAACCGCTCCTGGGCGGCTTCTTGGGTGTCGTAGGTCTGGTCTTGATCGGACTGATCGGCGCCTACTTGCTGGCGCTAAGCCCGGAGAAGGAGATGCAGGCCTGACCCAGCAGCTCGCCCGCACCGCATGGCGTTCTGCCATGCTCCAACTCGCTGTACTCGTGTGCTGAAAGGGTGGTTCAGGCAGTTGCAGGAGGCAATCTTTCCTACACACCTTGGCGTATATGCCCGCTGGCGAAAATGTCTTCATGGCTACACTTTCGCTCCTCATGACGTCTATGGTAGGGGAAAGAGCTTCGCTGCTGGGGGTGTATTCATGCGGCAACTTTCCGCAACGATGTTGCTGTTTGCCTCCTTTCTGTGTATCAACTTCGCACGTACCCAGAACTCCAATCCCGTCAAGCGCGAGCAGTTCCAGAATGCGAACGTGATCTATGACTGGGTGTTGGACAATCGTGGCGAAAGACAGCGGACGTTTGTTACCCGGCCGAAGGCGGCTCGCGGCAAAGTTCCGGCCATATTCTTTGTTGGCTGGTTGAGTTGTGACTCGGTGGAATATCCGGATGGCGAAACCGATGGGTTCGGCGCGATCTTTCGGCGGCTGATTGAGCAATCTGGTTACATCACTGTGCGCATGGACAAGCCCGGAGTCGGCGAGAGCCAGGGCACATGTGGAAAAACTGACTTCGAGACCGAGTTGTCCGGCTACCAAGCAGCCTTTGATTCCCTAGAGAAGTACGACTTCATCGATCTGGACAGGGTCTTCGTCATCGGGTTGAGCAATGGAGGCGGTACTTCTGCCCTTGTGCCCCGTCAGCATCTAGTGCGCGGGTACATTGTGGCGAGCTCCTGGGGCCGCACCTGGTACGAGCACATGTTGGAACTGGAACGCGGGCGTCTGACCAGAAGCGGCAAGTCGCCGGGCGAAGTGAACCAAGCGGTGAAGGCCTTCACGGAGTTCTACAACCTTTATCTGATTCGTCGCATGACGCCGGGTGAGATCGTTCAGCAGCATCCGGAGTGGAAGGAGCTATGGTACGACGCGCCAGATGGGCAATACGGGCGGCCGGCAGCGTTCTATCAGCAATTACAGGAGCTAAACCTGGGCGAAACGTGGCAGAACATCAATGTGCCGGTGCTAGTGCTGCGCGGTACGGCCGATCCCATCATGAGCGATGCCGACAGCCGGGCAATCGCGGAGAATGTGAATCGGACGCATCCGGGACAGGCTCCCTATGTTGAGAGCAAGGGCGGAGATCACTTGCTAAGTATGCAGGGAAAGTTGGGAGACAGCGTGGTACCGTTGATCCTGGAGTGGATGAGACAACATGTGAAATAGCGGCTCTCGGGTTGAAATCTTCACGTAATTCGAAATCTTGCATCCGTAGTGGCTAAGCACGGCGGGGCTCAAAAAAGTGGCACGCCTGGGCGGATTCGAACCGCCGACCTCTGGTTCCGGAGACCATGGGAGCGTTTTGACGCGTTCTGAAAATTTTGGACTCTACTATACTCTTCAACCAGATACAACGACCAAGAGTTGAACCATTTGTACTTGTTTTGAACGGATTTGAACCAAGAACTATCACGTTTTTATCACACCGATGCTTGGTAGAGGTTCAGGTTGAAGACTTGAGCCGTGCGCGATGGGAGCAAACGTGCTAGCCTCTGCCGCATGGACAAGCTGACACCAGGGCAAAAAGCGGCTCGAACACGCAAGCTGCGAGCCGCTGGAAAAAAAGCGGCGCGCACTAGGATTCGCAGAAAGGCCGCAACGAAGGCTTGGGAAACTAGAAGAGCGAAAAACCGCTGAAAATTAGGAAGGCCCAATTCGGAATCGGGTCTTCAGAGCAGAGCGTCCGCCGCCCCAGCTCGCCGTCGGGGGTTTCGTCTTAGGGCGGCCAGGACCAGTTTTATCCAGGTCAGCCTAATTAAGAGTTAGCCTGCTTATCCTCGTGCTGGTAGGAAATTGAAGAAAAAACAGGAACACAGTTTATGGCCATCACGCCGTATCTCTATTACGAAAACGTTGACCGCGCCCTGAGGTTCTTGGCCAAGGCATTCGGACTCCGCAAGTACGGCGTCCAGATGCGGGGCCCGGACGGCAAGATCAATCACGCCGCGATGAAGCTTGGCGACGCCCTGATTATGATGGGGCGCCCCGCGGCCGGTTATCGCAATCCGAAGCGGCTTGGACAGGCCACGCAGAGCCTGTACATCAATGTGAAGGGCGTCGACAAACATTTTCAACGCGCGCGGAAAGCTGGTGCCATCATTCTCGAGGAGCCCACCGATACGGAGTACGGCCATCGGCGGTATGGGGCGACGGATCCCGAAGGCCATGAGTGGTACTTTGCACAGGACATTCGCCGTCAGAAATCGAAGCGGAAAACCGTTAGAAAACGACAAGGTGCAGGCTAACAAGTTGGACCCTCAGCACGGTGATGCAGTTCAACTCCGGCCGGCCGTATGCCGCGCTGCTGAACGCACCCTGCACCAGCTCGACGCTTTCCTTCGGCAATTGCGATGGCCCCGGCAACATCCTGAACGACAGCGCAATCCTCCAATCCACGAATAATTCCGCCTCAGGAATCGCGTTCAACGGGCCCAGCCCGGCCGTGGGACTGAACTCCTTCTACGGTCCGTCGATTGTGGAGGTGGACCTGGGCATCGCGCGGCTGGTTCGTCTCAGCGAGAAGCACAGCCTGACCGTCAAAGCACAATCCTTCAATCTCTTCAATCGCGCCAATTTTTTTGTGCAGAACGGCTCCGGAGTCAACGCGTTTCAATACAACCCCATCGGCACCAATTGCGGAGACGGCATGACCCTCAATCAGACCTGCTACCTGGTGCCCAACCCCACCTTCGGCACACTCCAGTCGGTCAGCCAGTCCAACGGCCCGCGCATCTTCCAGTTCGCCATCCAGTACCGGTTTTAGTCAGGATGTCTCGCTTCAAAACGTGGATCCAGAACCTCACTGCGATTCATGTCTACTTGTTCGGGATCGCGTGCAGTGCCTGCATTTCCTGGAGGAGTACCTGACCGGCTTTCAGCGGCAGTATCCGAAGACGTTGGGGATCGCGTCCTGGTCGGATAATTTCTTCGTGAGCCGAATCTAATCACGCTAGCTATTTTTTGCTGGCCGCACTCGGATTGCTGCTGCGATGGCGTGTGGCCTACGTTGTTGTCTGGTTCTTCGCCGCCGCCATGACCGCGAATGGCATTGTCCATCCAGCGTTGAGCATTTGGCGAGGTGGCTACTACCCGGGAACAATTACCGCGCCCCTGCATCTGATCGTTGGCATCACCCCGCTAGCGAAACTTGCGAAGGAAAAATGGTGGGACGGGCACTCGCCCCAAGGCTGCACCCGGCCCGACCGAGGGATTCCTACCCGTCCATCTTCTATCGCTGCGTGGCCACTTGCTGCGCAAACTGCCGCTCGCAGCTTCGCGCGGCTGCGCTGTCCAACCGTACCGGCTCCTGTTCGCACCAAGAGGCAGGGGGGCTGCGGAATCGGCGGCCGCTCGGGCTCAATAGCCAGTCCCCCCTGCTTCTCGGGTCGAGATTTCACTTTGCCGCGACCACGGGCACGGCCTGCGTTTTGCGCGCTTCGATCGTACCCTGTCCACGCGCAAGAGCGGGGTCGTAGATGAAGACCTCGCCCAACTCCGCCAGCTTCAGCGAATGAACAATCCTTTGTCCTCCTTTGCTGGCGATGAGCAATGCGCTTCCGTCTTTTGTGTTCTTGTCGTCCTCGACGATGAAAGACAGCACCATTGCAACCTTCTTCCCGCTCTTTGCCTGCTCGATCGTGACGAAGGTGTTCGTGGTAACGTGATCGACTCGGAGCCGATACTCGCCGGCAGGGAGTATCGCCTTGCCCCAGCGGACTTCGTACGGCAACGAGAATTTGCCCTGGAAAAGTGGAGTGGCGTTCATGGTGGTGGCTGCAAACAAGGCGGCTACCGCCAGGGCAGCTACCGCAGTCAGCTTGCCGAAAAGGTTTTTCCTCGCGTTCATGGGAGCCTCCTATTTAGTTTGGGTCTCGCGTTCGACCGGCGGCTCGTGTCACCGGGCTGCGCGGTGGCACCCACTGTTACGCACGGCTGTTTGCGGTTCAATGCCGCGCGGGTCACATCTCGAATGAATGTAGGCGATACGACAAGGCGTTGAGACTGGGGGACTTAGGGGTATGGATACAACGTTCCAGCTAGGCTTCCGGGATAGTCCGCCAGGTGGTAGAATCCTGCCAACTGGTGGAGGCCGTGAGACAGTCCGAGTTACGCCCCGATGCCCTCCGTTTCGGCGTTTTCGAGTTCGATCTCCGAGCCAGGGAACTCCGCAAGCAAGGGATGAGGATCAGACTTCTGGGGCAGCCGGTGGAAATCCTGGCCATGCTGGTAGAGCGTCCCGGCGAGGTGGTTACGCGGGAGGAGTTACAGAAGAAGCTTTGGCCGGGGGATACCTTCGTGGACTTCGAGCATGGCCTAAACGCCGCGATCAAAAGGCTGCGGGACGCCCTGGGCGATGACGCAGAGAATCCCCGGTTTGTGGAGACGCTGCCCCGCCTCGGTTACCGCTTCATCGCCGCAGTCAACGGGGCAGAACGGTCTCCTTCAGCCGAGGTAGCGGCGCAAGCACCACCGATTTCCGGTGTCCGCCTCGGTTTGTGGGTTCCTGCGTTTGCCGTGCTTGCCATCGTGGTTGTGGTGGGCGTGTTTCTGGGCATGAACGTGGGCGGCTGGCGCGATCGCCTGCTCAGTCGAGCGAGCACGGCGCGGATTCATTCCGTCGCCGTGCTGCCGCTGGAGAACCTTTCGGGCAACCCCGAGGAAGACTACTTTGCCGACGGGATGACCGATGCGCTGATCGCTGAGCTGGGCAAGGTGAGTGCCCTGCGGGTCATCTCCAGGCAATCGGTGATGCGTTACAAGGGCAGCAAGAAGCCTTTGCGAGAGATTGCGCGGGAGTTAAATGTCGATGCGCTGGTCGAAGGTTCGGTGCTGCACTCGGGCGACCGCGTGCGAGTGGTCGCAAACTTGATCGATGCCTCCAACGACCAACACCTCTGGGCCGAGATGTTCGACCGCAAGGTGAGCGACATCCTGGCCTTGCAGAGCGACTTTGCCGAGTCCATTGCCCGAGAGGTGCAAGCCAAGCTCACCTCACAGGAGCGGGCGCAACTGACGAAGGTGCGCCCGGTCAACCCTGAAGCCCATGAAGCCTACCTGAGGGGCCTCTACTTCTGGAACAAGTTCAGCATCCCCGCTTTGAACAAGAGCCTAGAGTATTTCCAGCAGGCCATTGACAAGGACCCGGGCTACGCGCAGGGGTACGCCGGCCTAGCGGCTTCCTACAGCATCCTGGGAAACTTCGGCGTGCTACCGCCCCGCGAGGCCTATCCCAAAGCGAAGGCCGCCGCGAAGAAGGCGCTTGAGATTGACGAAGGCCTGAGCGAGGCTCACAGCCAGTTAGGCTGGGAAACACTTCTCTATGAGCGCGACTGGACCGGAGCCGAGCGCGAATTCCGCCGCGCCATTGAGCTGAACCCGAGCAACGCAAATGCTCGCGATGGCTTGGCCATGTATCTTGCGGCCCTCGGGCGCTTGGACGGGGCGGTGGCGGAAATCCGGCGCGCCCGTGACCTGGACCCGCTCTCGCTGGTCATCAACGGCGATGTGGGCATGATTCTCTTCTTTGCGCGGCAGTACGATCAGGCACTCGACCACCTCCAGAAGACTCGGGAGATGGATCCAAGTTTCCCGCCGACCTACTTACACATGGGCCACGCGTATGAAGCCAAGGGCATGCCAGAAGAAGCCTACCAGATGTATCTCAAGTCAATGACCTTGTCCGGAGGCCCGCAGAAGTTTCGAGCGGCGCTTGAGCAGGCGCACGCCAAGGGGGGATGGCGGGGCGCCTGGCAGAAGGCGATCGATTTAGTGCGTCAGCTCCAAGCTAGAGGGGAATACCCCGATGCTTATGGGGTTGCCGAGCGCTATATGAGCCTGGGAGATAAAAATCAGGCGCTCGATTGGCTGCTGAAGGCTGCGGACGAGCGTACCTTTATGGTGGTCTTCGCCAAAGTGGATCCGCGATTCGATGGCCTCCGCTCCGAGCCGCGCTTTGCCGAACTGCTGCGCCGCATCGGACTGCCGCCGTAGCAGCCACCTCTTCCTCAGGGGAATACACCCTGTCATATCCATCGAGGTTGTGCCGAGGCCCAGATAAGAGACGCAGTCGGCAGCGGGCATTCGACCGTTAGCCTTCCACTAGCGCCGAGTTATCGACAGTGACCGACTTCGGGAATTGCTCTGCTCCTGCGCTGAAGACTACTAGCTCAACCACAGTTTGCTCGAAGCTGTGAGCACAGGCCAGACAGGTGAATCGAATGACCGTCGAAGGCGGCAGCTTCCTGTTGCCGATCCGCCAGATAAGGCGGAATCGCTCAGAGCACTTGGGGCAGGTTGCGACGGCGAATGCCACAGCACCGATAGTATCCTACGATTGGCTCGCGAGCCGCTGACGATCCTACCGCGATGGAAACACGGCAACGACCAATCCACCGGACCAAACTTCTAGTAATCCCCTTACACACTCCTCTTGAATATTGAGGATAGGGAATATCAAGAGAAAAAGAGAGGGTGAGATGAACAGTACTTCGGCGGCGACAGGCGAGTCGAGAAACACCGCTGCACACGGTTGATCCCAGTCCCGTACCTATCCCCCCTACCGTCCCACAGCGGCCATCGCTCCTAGAGGCGCCTAGGCGTTGCCACGGCGGTTTTAATGGTCGATGAAAACGATTGCGAACGGTGAATTTTGGGCTCTTACGGGTTACAAGGCCACGACGAGGTAGCGGATACGATTACAGGGCGGCTCGTCAGTGGAACGAATACACACGGGGAGACCACTGGGAACGAATAAACAGGGAGATCCCAGAACTGCGGAGTGAGCGATGACTGCGGAACGAAAAAACACCCAGTCTGGCTCGGACAGCCGCGAGACCTGTCGCAGAGGCACCCGGAATGCGAACTGGGAAAGAAGTCAGACCGACCACAGGACGGAGCGCAGGCGTAAGAGCCTCGTTGGGCTTTGAGCAGGATGGACGTTTGCGTTCAGGAAATCGTGGCTTCAGAAAGTGGCAAAGGAGCGAAAAATAACGAAACCTAAGCAGGACTCAGCCAAAAATCGGTCCTAGGTCGGAGTCAGTCAAAGTCAGCCAAAACAAAAAAGGGCAAAATAGGCCGATCCGGCGAGGTTCGGGCAAGAAGGGGAAAGAAGGAAGACTCCCAATTAGCCTCGCTGCGGCTCCAGGCGCCACACTCGAGCGAGTTTTTCGCCGCGTTGACTTGCCTCCAGGCACGGCCTAAGATGGCCGACCAAGAATGGTTTTCTCGGCATGATCGGCCAAACCATCTCGCACTACCGCATCCTGGAGAAGCTGGGTGGCGGCGGCATGGGCGTCGTGTATAGGGCCGAAGACCTGAACCTGGGCCGCCACGTTGCTTTGAAATTCCTGCCTGAAGAGTTGTCCAAGGATCGGCTGGCGTTAGAGCGTTTCCAACGCGAAGCTCGGGCCGCCTCGGCCCTGAATCACCCCAACATTTGTACCATTCACGAAATCGGCCATTCCGAGGGCCAGCATTATATCGTGATGGAGTTTTTAGAAGGGGAAACGCTCAAGCATCTCATCACCGGAAAGTCGCTGGACATAGATGAGGTGCTGGAGCTGGGCATTCAGATCGCCGACGCTTTGGATGCTGCCCACACGAAAGGGATCATCCATCGCGACATCAAGCCGGCGAACATCTTGATCACCAAGCGCGGTCAAGCCAAGGTGCTGGACTTCGGCCTGGCTAAACTCGCGCCTGAGCCGCGGCGAGTAGGGGAAGCGGTGGGAATCTCGGCTCTGCCGACCGCTTGGACAGCCGAAGAGCTTCTGACCACCCCAGGCGTGGCGCTGGGCACGGTGGCGTACATGTCGCCGGAGCAAGTCCGGGGGGAAGAACTCGCCGCGGGCACAGATCTATTTTCTTTTGGCGCTGTGCTTTATGAGATGGCCACAGGAAGGCAAGCATTCTCCGGCAACACCGCCGGAGTCATCTTTCATGCCATTCTCGAGCGAGCGCCGACCCCTGCGGTGCGGTTGAATCCTGAGTTCCCGCCGGAACTCGAACGCATCATCGGCAAAGCGCTGGAGAAAGACCGCAAAGTGCGGTACCAGACTGCCTCCGACCTGGGGGCGGACCTGAAGCGACTTAAGCGCGATATGGAGCCAGGACGAACGGCCGTGCGCGCGCGGCGGCCCGGCAAGGCCATCGATTCTCTCGCCGTCTTACCCTTCGAGAACAGGAGTGCCGAACCCGATACGGAATACCTCAGTGATGGAATCACCGAAAGCATCATTAACAGCCTCTCGCATCTGCCCAAACTGCGAGTGATGCCGCGGGGCACGGTATTTCGCTACAAGGGGCGAGAAGTGGATCCGCAAACGGTCGGCCGCGATCTCAACGTCGGTGCGATGCTGACGGGGAGAGTGGCTCACCGAGGCGACAGCTTGAATATCCAGGCGGAGCTAGTGGACGTAATGAGTGGGAGGCAGCTCTGGGGCGAGCAGTACAACCGCAAACTCGCCGACATCTTCGCGGTGCAGGAAGAAATCGCAAAGGAAATCTCGGAGAAGCTGCGGCTGCGGTTGAGCGGCGAGGAGAAGAAAAAGCTGACTAAACGCTATACCGAAAACAGCCAAGCTTATCAGCTTTACTTGAAGGGCCGCTACTACTGGAACAAAAGAACGCCAGAAGGCCTGAAAAAGGGAATCGAGTACTTCAAGGATGCGATTGAGAAGGATCCTGGTTATGCGCTGGCCTACTCTGGATTGGCTGACACTTATGACCTTCTCAGTGGTTACAGTGTGACGCCGCCGGCAGAGGCTTACCCCAAAGCCAAGGCCGCCGCGAGAAAAGCGTTGGAAATCGATGAGACTCTCGCAGAAGCACACACCTCACTGGCCTACGCATTGTGGAATTACGACTGGGACTGGACGGCTTCTGAACGAGAAAACAAGCGGGCCTTGGAGTTGAACCCGAACTACGCCAACGGTCATCACTGGTACGCGCTCCTGCTCGCCATCTTGGGAAGGCACCAGGAGGCAGCGGCGGAGATTAATCGTGCCCTCGAGCTCGACTCTCTTTCTCTGGTCATAAACACCAAGGTAGGAGCGCTGCACTACTATGCTCGGCAGTACGACCAGGCGATTGACCAGCTTCAGAAGACGATTGAAATGGACAAGAATTTTCTCCTGGCGCGTCTCTATTTAGCATCGAGCTACGAACAAAAGGGTCAGCTCCCGGAAGCAATCGCGGGATTCCGAAAGGGAATCGAGTTGGGTCAAAACCCGTGGATACTGGCAAGCCTGGGACATGCCTACGCTGTGTCTGGCAACAGGGGCGGGGCGCAGAAGACCAAGACCTTGGGGGATCTAGAGGTGATGGCAAAGGAGCAATTCGTTTCGCCCTACTTTGTCGCCCTAGTCTATGCAGGACTTGGTGACCGAGATACAGCCTTTGAGTGGCTACGGAAAGCACACGACGAGAGGTCTGACTGGCTGACGTACCTGAAAGTGGATCCAGCCGTTGACAGCCTGCGCTCCGACCCTCGGTTTCAAGACCTGCTGTGCCGCGTGGGCCTCCCGCAGTAAGCCACTTTTGACAAAAGGATGGGTTTTGGGGCGCGCCGCGTCACAAGGGAATGGTCTTATCCCAGTTTCGGATAAGCCGACTTCCCAAGCACTGGCTCACGAAGCCGTTCCTCAAAAATGCGATGTTTTTCGCGGGCAGTAGCAGGAATACGTTCGAAACCCAACCATGACTCAGCCAAAAATCGGCCCTAGGTCCAGTCAAGCAAAATCAAGCAAAATCAAGTCAACACAAAAAAGGGCAAAATAGGCCGATCCGGCGAGGCTCACGCGCAGAATGGCCATTAATTGTTGAGGCCAAACGATGCCAGTTGGAATTGGGAGAGGCCGGGAGAGCGCCACTTCAAAGATGGGCTTGGCGTGGATTTCAGAGTTGTCTCCAAAGCAAGTGATCCTGAATCCTGCTGCGGCGACAGGCGAATCGACAAACACCGCTGCACACAGTTGATCTCCGTCCCGTACCTACCCCCCTACCGTCCCACAGCGGTCATCGCTCCTAGAGGCGCCTAGGCGTTGCCACGGCGGTTTTAATGGTCGATGAAAGCGATTGCGAACGGTGAATTTTGGGCCCTTACGGGGTGCAAGGCCGCGACGAAGTAGCGGATACGATTACAGGGCGGCTCGTCAGTGGAACGAATACACACAGGAGGCTACTGGGAACGAATAAACACGGAGATCCGAGAACTGTTGAGCGAATGAGCGATGACTGCGGAACGAAAAAACACCCAGTCTGGCTCGGACAGCCGCGAGACACGTCGCAGAAACGCTGGGAATGCGAACTGGGAAAGGAGTCAGGAATGGCGGCTTCAGAAAGTGGCAAAGGAGCGAAAAATAACGAAACCTAAGCAGGACTCAGCCAAAAATCGGTCCTAGGTCGGAGTCAGTCAAAGTCAGTCAAAACAAAAAAGGGCAAAATAGGCCGATCCGGCGAGGCACACGCGCAGAATGGCCATTAATTTATTGGCTTTTGCTGGCGGAAGGACACCGGTTAGCGAACCAGGATAGAAAGCCACAAGCGCTCGGAAGCCATCCAGGGGGAAGTGTCGTCGGCGAGGCAGACTGGGGCGGGCAAACCAGCACAGCGACTCCACAAAACGGCCAAAACGAGCCGCACTACCACCACAAAGGGACCAGCGCGACTTGCGTTTGACACGACGGGGCAGGAGGGCTAGGCTTTCGGGCCAAGGGGAAGCTCAAAGCGGAAATTCCGGCTAGAAGCGTTCCGAGCGCCCGCTGACAAAGGCATTCGGGTTGCCGGATACCTGATCGATGTGCTCCCCGCAATCGTGCTGGGACTCTTCGGGATTGACCCAATCGACCGGAGGTTTATCATGCCAATAGCCGCCGACGAACCTGCGCGCGACGCTCGCTCCACATTCTCCCTGCTCCGCTTTTTCATGACCCCGTGGGTTGACAAGACCATCGCGATCCTCGCCTGTTTGCCGTTCGTGGTCGCTTTGTACTTGAGAATCCGCGCTTCTGGCTTCGATCTGCCGCGTGTTGTTGTTGTGATTAACGTCTTCGTTCTAGTTGCCACGATGATTTCCCGACGGGTGCCAACACGCATCACACCGAACCCACTTTTTTGGCTTTTGGCATTTGTCTCGGTCTATTGGTGGTTAGCCGCCGCGACTCTCGCGCCTCGTGGGCGCCCGCTCCTGCCCAATTGGGGCACCAACATGATCGCGATCTCTACCTTAATTATTCAGTTATGGGCGCGTCTTAGCTTGGGGCGCAATATCGGCCTTGTGCCCGCGCAGCGCCAGATCGTGACGCACGGGGCTTATCGATATATGCGGCACCCGATCTACACCGGCACTCTCCTCAGTTACTTTGGGGTAGTGCTTCGTTCCTACTCTTCAAGCAGTGTCGTGCTTTTCAGCTTGGGTATCATTTGGACTGTCATCAAAAGCCTTGTGGAGGAGAGCTTTCTCCGCGCCGATCCGCAGTACGCCGCTTATCTCCAACGCGTGCGCTGGCGGTGGATCCCAGGTATCGTTTGAGAGTTCACCGGAGACATGCTGAGCCGAACTTGACCCGCAACGGTCAAGTCCCAATCTTCCTGTAAAAGGGAGAAGGGTTGGGCATCCTCGCCTCTCGTTCACGCGACCGCCTCCTCGGCGTTCGCCGAGATGATCGGGCGCAGCGCCTGAAGCTGCCGCAGGCTCCTCGCCGTCATGGGCACGGCGCGCCATCGTTTTGACGCCGTCACCAGGCTCGCATAGAGCAACGCGAGGCAAGCCCGCTCGGTGGGAAAGCGCGATCAAATGACTTGTTATAAATTTGCTTCGCGCGCCTCCAGTCCTCAGCGTGCGCCATTTCATTCGAAAGTCGGTCTGCGGGTCCCAAGATTTCTGCACTTCGGCCGGGATATATACCGTTAAGAACCTCGCCAGAAAAAACACCCAGGCTGGCTCGGACAGCCCCGAGACCTGTCGCAGAGGCACTGGGAATGCGAACTGGGAAAGAAGTCAGTCCGACCGAAGGGATAGCGATAGCAGCCCGCCGCTTTCCCCCGAAATCACGGAATCTGCGGGAATCGCATAAAGGCCTGATCGGGACGGAACGCAGGCGTAAGAGTCTCGTTGGGCTCCGAGCGGGATGGACGTGTGCGTTCAGGAAATGGCCGCTTCAGAAAGTGGCAAAGGAGCGAAAAATAACGAAACCTAACCAAGATTCAGCCAAAAATCGGTCCTAAGTCGGAGTCAGTCAAAGTCAGCCAAAACAAAAAGGGGCAAAATAGGGGGCGATTCGTAGATGTCGGAGCGAAAAGGCGGAAGGGGAATCCGTGGCGTGAGGAAAGTGGCCAATACGTCAAAATGCGTAAGCCAGAAGAAGCGCAGGAAGGGACTTGGGGCGTCGAGATCAGGTTTAGGGACACAGATTGGGTGAGAAATCAGGACCGGTCCCAGTAAGTCATAGTAAGTCATAGTCCGTTGCTGAGAAAGAGGGTGCTAAGCAGGATTCAGCCAAAAATCGGTCCTAGGTCGGAGTCAGTAAAAGTCAGTCCACACAAAAAAGGGCAAAATAGGGCGATCCGGCGAGGCACACGCGCAGAATGGCCATTAATTGTTGAGGCCAAACGATGCCAGTTGGAATTGGGAGAGACCGGGAGAGCGCCGTGCGCACCCAGTAGATCTTGGGCGTTGAGACTCAGGCTTCCACTAGAGCCGAGCTATCCACAGTGACCGATTTCGGAAACTGTTCCGTTCCTGCGCTGAAGACTACTAGCCTGGATTTCCACGGTGAGGAATCGTCCTAACAGAGATACGGTCGAGCACCTCGCTGCGCTCGGCCGGGACTGCGCGCTCACATCATCAGACGCAGGTCGAGTAGGGCCCGCCGGTCAACTCATTTTCGCGGCGAGACGAGGCCGTAGCGGAACATGTTGCGCAGCGCGCGCAACATGGCGGGGCGCAACGTTCGCTTGGCCGCCTCTGTCGCTTGGCCGCGCACGCACGCCAGCACCTCGTCGGCGCCGGCGCGATGTCGCACGTCCTCGACGGAGGAGAGGCGCACGCACCGCTCGCTGTCGAGCACGAACGTGGCCGGCACGGCGATGCCGCCCTTCTCGCGCGGGTTGAACAAATCCCAGTCGCGCACCACCTGCCGCTCGACGTCGCACAAAATTGGGAAGGACAAGCTCAACGTCCTCCGCAGATGCTCGGTGCGCTGCGGCTCATCCACCGACAAGGCGACGACGCGATATCCCGCCTGCAAAAAGTCGTCCGTACGCTCGCGATAATCCGCCAACTGGCGGTTGCAGAAGGGTCACCAGTGGCCGCGGTAGAAAATCAGGACACACGGAGTCAGGGACGACAAACTGCGCTTCTCGCCCGTCGAATCGGAAAGCACGATTTCGGGCGCTGCATCTCCAACGCGCGGTGCGCTCATAACCACACTATGCAGCGGCCGCGCGGGCTGCGCTAGCCTGGATTTTCATGGACGAGAATCTCCCTAACGCGGAATCTCCCAGAACAACTAGGACAGCTTGTAACGGCGAAGGCCATGGCGACGATAGTATCCTACGATTGGTTCTGAGCGGAGCGCCCCAAGGTAACTTCTAGGAATCCCCTTACACACTCCTCTTGAATATGAGGATAGGGAATATCCAGAGAAAAAGAGAGGGTGAGATGAACAGTACTTCGGCGGCGACAGGCGAGTCGAGAAACACCGCTGCACACGGTTGATCCCAGTCCCGTACCTATCCCCCCTACCGTCCCACAGCGGTCATCGCTCCTAGAGGCGCCTAGGCGTTGCCACGGCGGTTTTAATGGTCGATGAAAACGATTGCGAACGGTGAATTTTGGGCTCTTACGGGTTACAAGGCCACGACGAGGTAGCGGATACGATTACAGGGCGGCTCGTCAGTGGAACGAATACACACGGGGAGACCACTGGGAACGAATAAACAGGGAGATCCGAGAACTGTTGAGCGAATGAGCGATGACTGCGGAACGAAAAAACACTCAGTCTGGCTCTTCAGCAGCAGACCTGTCGCAGAAGCACTGGGAATGCGAACTGGGAAAGGAGTCAGGAAATGGCGGGTCTAGAAAGTGGCAAAGGAGCGAAAAATAACTAGACCCTGTTTTGTGGTCCTGTCTCACTCACCGGCTGAGGAGTGAATCCACATCCTGTAACAGAACCTGAACTGCTACCCCTGTGATGTGCTTTCCGGTTTGTGCGTTAATCTGGTTCTTAAGTGCGTTTAATATGTTTGCCTTGGTTTCGTTTTGGCCCTGTGCCGCTGCATCGGCCGCTGCCTGGATTTTCTGTGAGAGTGAATTCGCTATGCCCTGATTATCAATCAGCCCCAACTGCAGGCTGTTTTCGATGTCAGTCAAGGTACTTTGAAACGTAGCGACGCGTATCGCGATCGCCACTCCAAAAGGACCGCCCTCCACAACCACTGTGGCCACCACGGTGTAGGTCGCCGTCTCAATCACCGAAACACTGTTCGAGCGACCATTCGCCACATAGGCGCCGGCACGTCTGTCAAACCCGGAGCGGACGCACTAGAAGGTGAACTTCGCCGCGAACTGAAACTGCCGCGGGTTGAACACGGTCCGCGGCGCGCCGAATCCCGGAAGGGCGCCCTGGACACCGTCTTTGTAGTGTTTGGGAACAGGGCCGATGAAGTCCGGTGCGAAGTAGACGGAAAAGACCTCGTCGACATTTGCCCGATTGAACAGGTTAAAGGCGTCAACCGCAAGCTGCAACCGGTAGCGTTCGCTAAGGTGGATCATGCGCGAAAGGCGGACGTCCACCGAACGAAGGCTGTCGCCGAGGTAGGTATAGCGCGCTGACTCTCCGACGCGGTCGTTCACCGGGTTGCCGTCGGTATTGGCGTCAAAACCCACGAACATTGTGAAGCGCCGCGGCGATTGCACGGTAACGATGCTGCTGAGTTCGAAGTTCCGCAGCAAGGTGTGCTCCGGCGCGTCGGCCACGAAGTTCGCGACGAACCGGTGGCGAACATCCTGGTTCGAAATGGCGCGCTCGAGATTCCTCTGGTCGTTTGACTGCGGCGTGTCCACGAATACAAGGAATTTACCGTCGTCGAGCGTCTTCGAAAACGTGTAGTTCGCGGTGAGACGGAAATACTTGCCGGCCTTTTCCGTCGCCTGAAGCGTCACGCCGTGATAGGCTGAGTTTCCGCTCGCGTCGGTGTAGTAGAAGATCCCTGCCGTTCCGTTTTGCCCCCCCGGAGGAGACGGAATGGAAGAAACCGGCAAGGCGAAGTTGTACTTGTCCTTATTGGTGCCAGGGAATGTTCCCACGTGAGGCGCAATGTTCAAATCGATTGGCCGGACGAGATGGTGAGCCGCTACGAACAGATACCCAGCGCTCACGGAAAGTCCCTTTCCAATCTCGCGATCAATCTCGAGGCTGGATTGCTCGGAATACGGATTGCGTTGGTTCCTGTCCACGACTGATCCGCCTTGGAAATAAGGTTGGTTGTTGGGGAACTGCCCATTGGTCGCAGTTGGGAACTGGTTATTGAAAAGAGAACCGGAGATGAAGTTTTCGAACATCGCGTCGATCACGTCGAAAGGAACCGTACCCGGAGGACAGGCCGCCAGCCCCAATGCTGCGGGCGGACAGGCCCCAAGGAATCCGCTGTTCAGAAGCCATGTTCCTGTCTGCATGTTGTTCGAGGTTGGCAAACCGGGGATCACCGGCGCCCGCTGGGGAGCGGAAACGAAAAAGAACGTGAGCGTGTATCGGTCGTAGAAGAGTCCGTACCCGGCGCGGATGACCGTCTTCGAGTCCGGCGAGTAGGCGAGACCCACTCGCGGCGCGATGCTGCCGTGATACGCATTCACCAGAACATCCAGCCCCGTCTCGAAGTCATACCGCAAGCCGTAGTTCAGGGTGAACTTCGGAGTGACCCGCCACTGGTCCTGGGCGAAAAAGCCCCAATAACTGTGATTCAGATTCACGAAAAAGTTCTGCGCTTGGTCCGGCCGGAAGGCGTTCTGCCACGTGGTTCCCACGGGCGGTGAAGCCTGGTTCGGATTGAACGGCCCAGGGCCGACGGGCGCGCCCCAGAAAAACGCCACGATGCACGGCGCGGGGAGAAAAGAAGGAAGGGGTGGTGGGCACCCGGGCTTGCCCCAGTTTGAGGGGCCGGAAAAAAGCAAGTCATCCAGGCTTGCGAAGATGTCCCGGGAGGGTGTGAATCCCGGCCAGATCACAAAGTTCCGAATATAGTTGGTGTCAAAGCCGAATTTCGCAAAGTGCTTGCCCTTGACCCAGGAAAGCGTGTCTCCGAACTGGACGCGGGTTTCGTTGTAACGCTCGAAAGCGCCGAAGTTGTGGCCGAAGGCCAGGAGGTTCGGGACATCCAGGTTGGGTTCCCCGGTGACGCCGAGGAAGCCGTAATTGCGCCGGGCCCACTGCCCCAAGACCGAGTTCACGAGCGCCGGGGTAAATTGCGAGTTCCAAGTACCGACCAGCGCCTGGTCCCGCGTAAGCCCGTTGCGCCCGGCGCTGGGCGCGCCGATGCCGCCTCCGTCCAACGTCTCGCCGACCATCAGGTTCAGGGCAGTCGCATCCTGGATGGAATACCGGACGGACAGCCGGTTCGTGTTGTTGAACTGGTGGTCCACTTTGACGAAGCCGTTATCCACATCGGCGGTCTTCAAGACATTCAGCTTCTCTGCGGGGATCCCAAGGCTCGTTTTCAAGGCGTTGATGGCCGCCAAGTTGCTGACGAGCACCGCGGGAAACGTCGGCGATTGCGCCCGCCGCTGCCCTTCGTAGTTCACGAAGAAGAACGTCTTGTCCCTCCGGATGGGGCCGCCGAGCGTCGCGCCAAACTGGTTCTGCCGCAGCGTGTCGAACCCGGGCAGGGTCAGCAGTGACCTTGCGTTGGTCGCGTTGTTCTGCACATAGTCGTAGATCGAGCCGTGGAAATCGTTCGTCCCCGACTTCGTGACGATATTCACGATCCCGCCGAGGGCCCGGCCATATTCAGCGCCGAAGCTGTTGTTCACCACCCGAAATTCGCTGACCGCTTCCTGCGAGGGCGTCGCCCGCTGCGATCCGTTCGCTGTGTCGATATTGTCGGCGCCATCCACGGTTACAGCATTGTCCAGGTCGCGCTGGCCGCCGAAGGAAATCCGAACGACCGTCGGGTCGGTAAACGGGGATTGAGAGCTGGTATGGCCGATCGCGACGCCCGGGCTGAGAAGGGCAAAATCGGTGAATAGTCGCCCACTGATAGGCAGGGCCTTGATCTGCTCTGTATCGACCACCTGGCTTATTTCGGTGCGCGTGGGTTCGATGACCGGTACTTCCGTGCTGACCACGACCCGTTCGCCGCCCGCCGCAACCTTCAACGTGATGTCAACTGTGGCGACTTGCCCCACGGTCAGAACAATCGCGGTCTGGGTGTACTGGGCAAATCCGGTGTACTCGGCCGTCAGCTCATACCGTCCTGGAGGCAGATTCGGCAAGATGTAATAACCTACCTCGTTCGAGAGAGTTGTGTAGACGCGGTTGGTGTCCACGTCGCGCAGCGTGATCGAGGCTTTGACCATCGCGCCGCCGCTCTGGTCGCGCACGACCCCGTTCAGTTGGGCTTGTGCTGTAGTGGCTTGCGAAAACGCCGGAATGGAAGACCCGAGGAGAACCAAGATCCCAACAACAACCACCAACCCTGAACGAACTCTCATGGCTCGCTCCTTTTCTACAGCATTCGTCCCAAGATATCGTTCCAGGGGTGAACTGGCGCCCAGGCCTGTTGTGCGATAATGGCCATTTGGTGGGATACTTTAACCTCAGGGGCTGTCGCTCTGTCAAGCACGGCAGCTTCGGTGGCTCTTCCCCTTCGTAGAACAGCTGATAGAGCGGAATCTCAAGCGCCCGGGCCAACTTCTTCAGTGTGTCGATTGAAGGAAGTGTATGCCCGTTCTCAACACGAGATATAGGGGCGAAGTAGGCCGTGACAACGCGGGGGTTTGTGATGAGCTGAACCCCATTTGCCTTTCGGACCTGTCCCTGTATCTATTAGACCTTGGCTCAGCGAAATTGGTTTCGTTCCACATGCCGGAAAAAGATTCCGTTCGTCACAGGTTGGAAATGCCGTTTTGCTCAATGAACGACGGAGAGAATGCGGGGAACAGGGGAAAGAACGGTGAGAAGTAGCAAGAGGAGAGTCGGGAAAAGTAAAGGGGCCGGAAAGAGTCGAAAGATTGGTCAATCTTGGTCAAAAGGGCCGGAAAAAACGAGACCGGAACATACGTTTCGAAGCCCGAGCAGGAACGGATCAAGCAGCGCGGTCTCAAGCATAGAGTAGCTTCCGCATCTCTTCCAGACGAGACTGGAGCTCCGGCGAGGGTGCTTGCAGGTGATGGATTTCCAACTCCAAAGAATGCGGCCCGTTGATGCCCAAGCCGAGCTTTTGGGCGTGACGGATTTGAGTCTGTTCCCAGACGCCCCGCTCCTTCATGCGCTGATCGGTGGGGAAAGTCTTCATCAAGGCCACGGCCACTGCATCGCAGGCGATGCGGTCGCCACCGGCCAGAATCAGACCCATTTCAGCCTCATCACCCCTACCGGGCCCTCCGGCATACATGACTTTCGTGCCGTCAACGATGTTGAGATCGGGGCGATAAGCGGCGTTGATCTCGCTGACGCTTGACCAGAATTGTTTTGCCTGCCACCTGCAACTTTTCCTCGGCACCCAGTCGCTTCAAACACTCGTAAACCAATCTCTTGGGGCTGCCTCCAGCCATCAAGACCACCTGCGAACGGCCTTCCTGCCGAAAGAGATCGGCGCGATAAGTAGGAGAAAGAGGCTGGCCTCTGGGACGCAAGAGCATCTGTCGGATGACTCTCCAACGGAAAAGCAGCAGGCTGATGAGAATGACTGCGATAACTCCGAAGAGGCTGAGGAGAGATCTTCGGGTCATGGTGATAAAATCTCTCTGACCATATTCCCTCCACGTTGGGGAATCAACGCCTATTCAGATCGGGGTTTTATCTGGCTACGCCTGCGTTGACTTGCCTCCGGACGCGTCCTAAGATGGCGGCCCAAGGGCGGTCTCCCCCAATGATTGGCCAGACGATTTCCCACTACCGCATCCTTGAGAAGCTCGGTGGCGGCGGTATGGGCGTGGTGTACAAGGCCGAGGATATCAACCTGGGCCGGTACGTCGCTTTGAAATTCCTGCCCGATCAGTTCGCCACCGATCCTCAGGCGCTGGAGCGCTTCCGGCGCGAGGCTCGGGCCGCCTCTGCCCTTAATCACCCAAACATTTGCACCATCCACGAAATCGGGCAGCACGACAGTCAGCACTTCATCGTAATGGAGTTCTTGGAGGGCCAAACGCTGAAGCACCTGTCCGCCGGGAAGCCCTTGGGACTAGACCAAATATTGGAATTAGGGGTTGAAATCGCTGACGCGCTCGAAGCGGCACACTCAAAGGGCATCATCCACCGGGACATCAAGCCCGCGAACATCTTCATCACCACCCGCGGCCAGGCGAAGGTGCTCGACTTCGGCTTGGCGAAAGTGGTACCAGCGCGTGTGGCCGAGGGAGTGGGAGCATCAACCTTGCCGACTGCTGGTACCGCAGAAGAGCTCCTTACGAGCCCGGGCACGGCCCTGGGCACCGTAGCATACATGTCGCCCGAGCAAGCTCGCGGCGAGGAACTTGACGCCCGCACCGACCTGTTTTCGATTGGCGCGGTCTTCTATGAGATGGCCACGGGCCGACAGGCATTCTCTGGGGCCACCACAGCGGTAATCCACGATACGATCCTGAACCGCACGCCGACGGCCCCAACTCGACTGAATCCCGATCTGCCCATGCAGCTCGAACAGATCATCCATAAGGCCCTGGAGAAGAACCGCGAGTTGCGTTATCAAACTGCCGCTGAGCTGCGTGCTGATCTGAAGCGGCTGAAGCGCGATACGGATTCTGGCCGAGCTATCCCCCGTGCTCCTCGCTCTCGCAAGACCATTGATTCGATCGCTGTTCTGCCATTCGAAAATGCGAGCGCTGATCCGAACGCGGAATATCTCAGTGACGGAATCACCGAGAGCCTCATCAGCAGCCTGTCGCACTTGCCCAAACTGCGAGTTATGGCCCGCAGCACTGTATTTCGCTACAAAGGCCAAGTGCTGGATGCCCAAAAGGTGGGTCGTGATCTCAACGCCCGCACGGTGCTCACAGGCAGAGTGGTTCAGCGGGGCGACGCCCTGATCATTGGGACTGAACTCGTCGACGTGGAGAACGGATGGCGGCTGTGGGGTGAGCAATACAATCGAAAGCTGGCAGATATCCTCGCTATTCAGGAGGAAATTGCAAATGAGATCTCCGGGAAATTGCGGCTAAGCCTGACGGGCGAAGAGAAGAAGCGGCTCAGTAAAAGGCAAACTCAAAATGCTGCGGCCTACCAGGACTATCTCAAAGGCCGCTACTATTGGAACAAGAGGACAGCGAAGGCGGTGAAGAAGGGGATCGAGTACTTCCAGCAGGCAATCGAGAAGGACCCTGGCTATCCTTTGGCCTACGCCGGTCTTGCCGACTCGTATGACATTCTCGGCTTTTACGGCTTTGCCGCCCCGAGAGATGCCTTTCCAAAAGCGAAGGCGGCAGCGTTGAAGGCGCTGGAGATTGATGAGGCACTGCCCGAAGCCCACGCCGCGTTAGCCTATGCCAACTTCTACTACGATTGGGACTGGTTAGGTGCGGAGAGAGAATTCAAACGATCCATTGAGTTGAACCCCGCCTACGCGACAGCCCGCATGAATTATTCGGTTTATCTCACGGTAATGGGATGCCACCAAGAAGGTCTTGCAGAAGCGGAGAAAGCTTGGGAGCTTGATCCACTCTCCCTGATCATCAATGCAAATATCGCGTTGGTTCTCTACCTTGCGCGCCAGTACGATCAGGTGATTGAGCAGTGCCGAAAAACTCTGGAAATGGACCCAAACTTTGTCGTTGCGCATCTCTGGCTGGGGCAGACGTATTTGCAAAAAGGGGTGTTTCACGAAGCCATCAAGGAGTTTCAGACAGCAATCGAGCTTTCTGAGGGCAGCCCCTTTTATGTTGCGATGCTTGGACATGCCTACGCTGTGGCTGGAGATGTATTGGAAGCACAGAAACTTCTTGACCAGCTCAAAAAGCTATCCGTTGGAGCGTATGTTTCGTCCTATAGCATCGCAGAGGTTTACGTCGGTCTAGGTGATCGGGATAAAGCGTTTGAGTGGCTCCAAAAAGCTTATGAAGAACGCTCGCGAGCGTTGGTTTTCCTCCGGGTTGATCCGAGACTCGACCCATTGCGCTCCGACCCGCGCTTCCAGGACCTGCTCCGCCGCGTTGGCCTCCCACCGTAAGTTGCTCGTATACGACCTAATCGGAACTCGGCTCTCTGACCCTATCTAGCCTTCCACTAGGGCCGAGCTATCCACAGTGACCGATTTCGGAAATTGTTCCATTCCTGCGCTGAAGACTACAAGCGCAACCACAGTTTGCTCGAAGCTGTGAGTGCAGGCCGGACAGATCAGTCGAATGACCGTCGAGGCCGGCAGCTTCCTGTTGGCGATCCGCCAGATAAGGCGGAATCTCTCCGAGCATCCAGGACAGGTTGCAACGGCGAGTGCCACAGCACAGATAGTATCGTACGATTTGGCTTGCGAACTGCAGACGATCCTACCGCGATGGAAACACGGCACAACGAATCCACCGGACCAACCTTCTAGTAATCCCCTTACACACCTCTCTTGAATATGAGGATCGGGAATATCAAGGGAAAAAGAGAGGGTGAGATGAACAGTACTCCGGCGGCGACCCGGCGAGTCAAGAAACACCTCTGCGGTGCGGTTTCTACAATAAGCGCGGCACAGCCGAACAGTGGATCAAGGAAGGCAAGCAGGCGGTGAAGGTGACGCGGCTCAGTTGCCATCGGTTCCGATCGAAGGAGGCCCACCATTCGTCAAAAAGTAGTCGGGGGGAGGCCTCTGCTCTTATCGCCGTTCTACTAGAACCCAATGATGATGAGCTGTGGGTCCGGGTTTCCGACGTCCGTGGTGATGACCGCGACTTTCCTGGAATTGACGATGCGGAAGCTCGCCGTCCCCGCGCTGGGCGAGGAAATCGTTATAATTCCGCTGCCGTTAGAGGCAACTGTGTAGGTCGCCGCGAAGACTTGATCGGGAGAAAGAAATGGAGACGCAAACAAGGTATTATCCACCTTCCCGTTGAGCGTCATGACCCCGTCGGAGGTAATTACCCCAGAGGTGTCGCTGACGTTGGTTTCGGCCGGGAACAACGTGCCAAGCGCAAACATCCCCGAGATGGATGAGGGCATGAACGGGCCCGCCGCTTGCGGCTCGAAGAATCCGGTCGTAACGGCATTATCCGTGCCCACCACAAACCCTTCGTTTGCGGTCACCAGGTAGAAGACCGGAGGCGTACTTCCCGCCGTTGTAGTCACCCGGCCATTCGACGAGACGCTATACGCAGCGTTGGTGGTGCTGGCCAGGGCGAGCGTGCCAGCTTTATTCTCGTCGGCCACCAGAGTGAAAGCGCCAGAGCCGTCAAAAGCCACCAAGCCTAGCGACACATCGGAGCCTCCGGTGCTCGTCAGCCCGGTCAAGCTGATCACGCTGAGGCTGTTCAACGAGCTCTTCAACGAGCTGTTGGAGAACGGCACGCCGGACTGCTTCAACACCTGCCCACTGAAGAGTGAAGCGGTGGAGGTGAAGAGGTCCATGTCGATGACGATCAACTCGCCGGCGGAGATGATGTAGAAGCTCGCGTGGATGGTAGTGGCACGACCAACGGTGGCGATGGAGAGTGTTAGCGCCCCGCGGCCACTCGTAGTGGAAGGCGCGGTGAGCGAGCCCGTGAAGGTGAGGTTGGATCCGATCGTGCCTGCGTCGTCGGTGTCCACCACACCGTTGCTGAAATTGCCGGCCCCGTCCGCGGTCAGCCTTCCGGCCAAACCGAACCGGCCTGCGCCGAAGTGGGCGCCGGAGAACCCAAATGCATAGTCGCCGGAAATTGCGGAGGTCGAGAACGCTGTGGTGTCCTGCTTCTTGAAGAATCCCGACGATCGGTTGCTCGTGCCGCTGGTGACGTCGAACTCGATGATTCGTCCATTGCCCGACGTCGGGTCGATGGCGAACCGGAAGATCTGGCCGTTGCTAAGGCTAAGGGTGCCCCGGCTGTCCGAGCCAATGTTGTAGGTGCCGGTGAACGCGGTGCTCGTGGGCAAGCCACCAGCACCATTGGTGTCGATGACGCCGCTGGTGATATTGCCAGTGCCGTCGGCCACGAAGCTGCCCGCCTGGGCAAACGCTCCGCTTCCATTGAACCCGTTGACCAAGAAAGCGAAGTTCCCCTTCAACTTGGCGTTGTTGGGGTTGCTGCCGACGATAACCGTGGCGGAGGCCGACTTGGTCGAGCCAGCCAGCGAGGTCGCCGTGACTGTTACCGTGGCGGGACTCGGCACCGCCCCTGGGGCGGTATAGGTCGTGGCCGCCCCGCTCGCTGTACTCGTGGGCGAGATTGTGCCGCACCCTGCGGAACATGCCGCTCCTCCCTGCGTAAGTGTCCAGGTAACGCCCCTGTTGCTCGCGTCGTTTGTGACCGTGGCAGTGAACTGCACTGTGCCACTCGCCGGCACGGTAACAGAGGTCGGCGCGATGGAAATCGTGACGCCGACACTGGCGCAACCCGCGATGAACCCCAACGCGAGCAGGTAAACCAGGAACAGCTTTCTCATCACGCCCCCATCAGCAGAGAAGATTGTGATCGGGATTTCCATTTTGGTTTCCCGCCCGAGCGCTAACATACACTTACCCGCCTGCGAGGGGCGCAATCTCAAAGTAGAGGAGGTGGCCTCTTATTGCAAGCGGTCTCGCCAAAGCCCAACCGGGAAGCCGGGCCACGCGGTGGTTCGGTCTGCCCTCGGGCTATTTGTAAACCGCGCCGTCCTTGATCACGTGCACCACGTGCCGCAGCGATTCCATCGAGCGCAGCGGGTCGCCGTCCACCACAATGATGTCGGCGATTTTTCCCGGCGCGACTGTGCCC